>Ga0207983_1000020_pt1 | contig 24472 bp, 20 predicted proteins | sample SoimicmetaGmgHMB_FD_188341 | JGI IMG/M metagenome (GOLD analysis project Ga0207983, IMG submission 188341) | Soil and rhizosphere microbial communities from Laval, Canada - mgHMB (SPAdes) (version 2) | ecosystem: Environmental > Terrestrial > Soil > Agricultural land | place: Laval, Canada...
GCGGCGGGTGCGGGCTACGCACTGGTGCTGGTGACGCAGACGGCGGCGGCTTTGCTGCTGATCTTTGCCGGCCGCTGGATCACCGGTTTCTATACCGACGATCCGCGCGTGGCGACGCTCGCGGTGACGCTGATGTTCTATGCCGCGGTGTTCCAGTATCCGGATGGCATCCAGGCCTTGTCCGCCGGCGCGCTGCGCGGCCTCAAGGACACGCGCGTGCCGATGATCATCACCATCCTCGCCTACTGGGGGATCGGCCTGAGCCTGGGCGCCTGGTTCGGCCTGCACCAGGGTGGTCGCGCGCCGGGTCTGTGGCTAGGCCTGATCGTTGGCCTGAGTGCAGCGGCCGGGCTGCTTGGTCTGCGCTTCTGGCGGATTGCACGGCGCGGCTGAGCCCGGCGGCACATCGTCAGGGTGACCAAAGGCGCATGCCCCGGCGGACCTGGCCGGGTATCCTGTGGACTGTGATTTGAGGAGTGTTTAGATGGCCGAGTCCCGTTCCAATCCGCTCTGGAATTTCCTGGTCGGTGTCTGGCGTTTCATCCGCTTCACCAACCACCTGGTTTTCTTCATCGGCCTGTTGTTCGTGCTGGTGTTTTTCTTCCTGGCGCTCACGCTGGGCGTTTCGGCCAGCAACGGCGTCAAGGGCGCCGGCAGCTTGCAGGAAAAAACCGCGCTCGTGCTCGACCTCAAGGGCAACCTCGTCGAGCAATACACCAGCGCTCCGATCCAGCGCGCTTTCGCCCAGGCGACCGGCAACACCGATCGCGAGTTCCAGCTGCGCGATCTGCTCAGCGCGATCGCTGCCGCCAAGAAAGATCCGAAGATCGATCGCATCGTGTTGCTGACCGACGGGTTCAACGTCGCCGGCTTCGCGGCGTTGCACGAACTCGGCGCGGCGCTGCGCGATTTCCGCGCGGGCGGCAAGCAGATCGTCGCTTACGGCGCCGGCATGGAGCAGAAGCAGTACTACCTCGCCGCGCAGGCCAACGAGGTCTACCTCGACCCCGATGGCGCCGTGCTGCTCGAAGGCCTGGGTCGCTATCGCCTGTATTACCGCGAAGCGCTGCAGGACAAGCTCGGCGTGGACGTGCATCTGTTCCGCGTCGGCGAATACAAATCTGCCGCTGAGCCCTACATCCTCGACGCCGCCTCGCCGGCCTCGCGCGAAGCGGACTTGTTTTGGATGAACGATCTGTGGAATCGCTATCTGGGCGACATCGCCAGTGCGCGCAAGCTCAAGGTCGAGGATCTCACCGCGCTGGTCATGGCGATGCCGACGCGCGTCGAAGCCGTGCAGGGCGATCTGGCCAAGCTTGCGCTCGACGCCAAGCTGGTCGACGCGCTGAAGACGCCGCACGAAGTGGAAACCATGCTCGCCGAGCGCGGCGCCTACGACGACGAATCCGACAGCTTCCGCCAGATCGGTCTCGACGCGTATCTCGCGCAGCAGCTCACGGCCTCGTCGCTGTTCAGCGGCAAGGCGCAGGTCGCGGTGGTCGTCGCCGAGGGCGAAATCACTGACGGCAAGCAGAGCCCGGGCACGGTCGGTGGCGACTCCACCTCCGAGCTGATCCGCGAGGCGCGCGAGGACGACAACGTCAAGGCGCTGGTGCTGCGGGTGAATTCGCCGGGCGGCAGCGTGTTCCCATCCGAGCAGATCCGCCGCGAAATCGCCCTCACCAAGGAAGCCGGCAAGCCGGTGGTGGTGTCGATGGGCAACGTCGCAGCGTCCGGTGGTTACTGGATTTCGATGAACGCCGATCGCATCTACGCCGACCCGTCGACGATCACCGGCTCGATCGGCATCTTCGGCCTGTGGATGAGCGCCCCGCGCGCGCTGGAGAAAATCGGCGTGCACAGCGACGGCATCGGCACGACGCCGCTGGCCGGCGCCTTCGACGTAACGCGTCCGCTCGATCCCGCGGCCGGCGGCCTGATCCAGTCGGTGATCGATCACGGCTACCAGCAGTTCATCGGCAAGGTCGCGCAGGCGCGCGGCAGCGTGCCCGAGAAGATCGACACGATCGCCCGCGGTCGCGTCTGGAGCGGTGCGCAGGCCAAGGAACGCGGCCTGGTCGACGAGTTCGGCGGCGTCCGCGAAGCACAGCTCGCGGCGGCGAAACTGGCCAAGCTCGAGCCCGACAGCTACGAGGTGCATTACGTCGAGCCGCAGGTGTCGGCGATCGACCAGATTTTTCTCGACATGAGCCGCAATGCGCGTTACGCCGGCCTGCTGCGCACCTTCGGCCCGGTGCCGGCGCTGCTCGGCCGCGAAACCACCGAGCGCGTGCAGAGCGAATTGAGCTGGCTCGATCGCAAGGGCGGCAGCCCGATCCGCGCCGTCGCCCACTGCTTCTGCAGCCTGTAATTTCTTGTGGGAGCGGACACGTCCGCGATGACCACGCGATAGAAAAGAAAAACGCCGGGCGAAAGCCTGGCGTTTTTTCTTGCGCGATCCGGGCTCGCTAGCGCCGGGAAATCAGGCGCCCGCCGCCTCCATCGCCTTGCGCTGCTCCTCGTCGGCTTTCTTCTGGATGTCGTCGGCGCTCTTGGCCTTGTCGATCGGCTTCTGGATGCTGTCGCGCAGCTGCGTGTTCTCGGCAGGCTTGGGCGCGGCATCGGCGCTGGGCGCGGGTGTCGGCGTCGCGCTGCAGGCGGCGAGGGCGAGCAACGGGACCAGGATGATCAGGCGCATGATCGGATTCCTCGGGTGGGTGCTGCGGGCTATCCTACGCCCGCGACGACGAAGTTTTCCGGGGCCGCGTGCACCGATCGCGCAGACAGACATCACGAGGTGGCGATGAGCACGAACCGCTGGCGGCTTGAGGGACAGGTGGCGCTGGTGACCGGCGCCAGTGCTGGCATTGGCCGCGCAATCTCCGCGGAATTGCTCGGGCTGGGCGCGGACCTGCTGATCGTCGCGCGCGACGAGGCGCAACTGGCCGCGACGGCGGGTGAGCTGGCCGACGAATTTCCTTCGCGGGAAGTCCGGCATTTCGCCGCCGACGTCGCCGACGAGGAACAGCGCCGCGAGATTTTCGACTGGGTCGAGGACCTCGGTATAGGTCTCAACATCCTGGTCAACAATGCCGGCAGCAATCAGCGCAAGGCGACGATGGATTACAGCGAGGGCGAATGGCGCGCGCTGTTCGAGACCAATGTTTTTGCCGCGTTTGAGCTGTCGCGCTTCGCCTATCCGCTGCTCACGCGGCACGCGATGTCGAGCATCGTCAATGTTGGCAGCGTGTCCGGCCTGACCCACGTGCGCACCGGCGCACCTTACGGCATGACCAAGGCCGCACTGCATCAGCTCACGAAAAATCTTGCCTGCGAATGGGCCGAGGATGGCGTGCGCGTGAATGCGGTCGCGCCTTGGTATATCCGCACGCGGCGCACGTCCGACGCGTTGGCGCAGCCGGAGTATTACGAGGAAGTGATCGAGCGCACGCCGATGGGTCGCGTCGGCGAACCCGAGGAAGTGGCGGCGGCGGTGGCGTTTCTGTGCCTGCCGGCGGCGAGCTATGTCACCGGCGAATGCATCGCGGTGGACGGCGGCTTCCTGCGCTACGGGTTTTGATTTTTCGCGGATTTGCGGGAGCGTGCACAGTCACGGACAGCTTTCGTCGATGATCTGGGTCAAGCGCTCGAGTTCGGACTTGCGATAGGCGGCGGTATCGCTGAAGGCATGCATCGCGGCGGACGCGGCTTCGCGCTTTTTCTTCTTCAGCAGATCGCAGGCGGCGTCGTCGGACAGGCGCACGCAGCTGTCCTGCACCCAGCGACAGGAGCCGGCCTGCGCGGGCGTGAGTGATTGTGGCTCGGGGTAGTACAGGGCCAGCGGCTCGCAGCGCGGATTCGGATCGTAGACCTCGCTGTCGCGCACGATGCCGTCGTAGCTGGTGCAACGGAACATCGGCGGCGGCGGGAAAAATTGCTGTGGCGGCGGCTCCGGTTCCAGCATCGGCGCTGGCGCCGGTTTGGCTGCCGCCGTCTTCTTGTTCGCTGCTGGGCGCGGCGGCGGATCGATCGGGCGCTGCATCTGTCGTGTGACCTGCTGCGACCCCTTCGGACAAGGGTCGCCCTGCAGGCTCACCCGGCCCTTGATGTCGACGCAGCGATACACCGTGACCTCGCTGCTCGCCAGCGCCGCCGGTACGTCGCCGCCGCGTGCGCCAGCCGCGATCAGCAGCAGGATTGTCGCCAGGCCAAGGAGCGGATATCGGATCATGTCGGCATTGTGCGACTGCGGGCGCGGCCTCGCCAGCGGGATTGTTCATCTTCGCCTCGTAGGAACGATGGCAATCGCGACTCCACGCTACGTAGCGCGATGTCGCGATGTCGCGATGTCGCGATTGCCATCGCTCCTACGGCGGCATTATTTCGTCGCTTTCTTGGCGGGCGCCTTTTTTGCTGCTTTCTTGGTCACGGCTTTCTTCGCCGTTTTTTTCGTCGCCTTCTTCGCGGCTTTCTTGGCAGCTTTCTTCACCGGTGCTTTCTTCGCTGCGCCTTCCGCATGTGTCGCTTTCTTGGCGGCAGCTTTCTTCGCCGGAGCTTTTTTCGCCGTGGCTTTCTTGCCGAAACGGCCGCCCTTGCGCACCGGCTTGCCTTCGAGCAGCAGGGCTTCGCATTCGGCCTGGGTCAGCGAGGCGGGGTCGCGGTCCTTGGGGATCTTGCCGTTCTTCTCGCCATCGGTGATGTACGGGCCGAAGCGGCCGTTGAGCACCTGGATGTTGGTGCCTTCGAACACCTTGATCGTGCGGTTGGCGACGAGCTCGGCGCGCGCGCGGATCAGTTCGACGGCTTCGTCGAAAGTGATCGTGTACGGATCCTGCTCCTTGCCCAGCGAAGCATAGGTGTCGCCTAGCTTGGCGAACGGGCCAAAGCGTCCGACCGCGACGCTGACTTCCTTGCCTTCATGCAGGCCGAGTTTGCGCGGCAGGCCGAACAGCTTCAGCGCTTCCTCCAGCGAGATCGTGTGCATGCTCTGGCCGGCGCGCAACGACGCGAAAGTCGGCTTCTCCTCGTCTTCGGCGGTACCGATCTGCGCGAATGGTCCGTAGCGGCCGAGGCGCACGTTCACCGGTTTGCCGGATTTCGGATCGACGCCGAGCAGGCGCGCGCCGGTGGCTTCGCCGCGGTCGACCGATTCGGTTTTTTCGTCGATGGTTTTCTTGAACGGCTTCCAGAATTTTTCCAGCAGCGGAATCCAGTCTTTTTCGCCGCGCGAGACTTCATCGAGCTCGTCCTCGAGCTTGGCAGTGAAGTCGTAGTCGACGTATTGCATGAAGTGGCCGGTGAGAAACTTGCTCACCGCGCGGCCGACGTCGGTGGGCCGGAAACGCTTGGCGTCGAGCATCACGTATTCGCGGTACAGCAGCACCTGGATGATGCTGGCGTAGGTCGACGGGCGACCGATGCCGTATTCCTCGAGCGTCTTCACCAGCGAGGCTTCCGAGAAGCGCGGTGGCGGCTCGGTGAAATGCTGGTCGGTGTGGATGCTGGTGAGCGGCACGTTCTGGCCGAGTTTCATCGGCGGCAGCTTGCGGCCTTCGTCTTCGTCTTCGCTGGTCTTGCTGTCCTTGCCTTCCTCGTAGACGGCGAGGAAGCCGGGATCGATCACGGTGGTGCCGCTGGCGCGGAACGAATGCTGGTTGCCGGCGGCGAGTTCGACCGAGACGGTGTTCATCGTCGCGGGGATCATCTGCGAGGCGACCGCGCGTTTCCACACGAGTTCGTACAAGCGGCGTTCGTCGTCGCCGAGATATTTGGCGACGCTGGCTGGTGTGCGCAGGGCGGACGTCGGACGGATCGCCTCGTGCGCTTCCTGGGCATTCTTGGATTTGGTCTTGTAGACGTTGGGTTTGTCCGGCACCGCCTGCGTGCCGAAATCGCGGGCGATCACATCGCGCAATTCCGCCAGCGCCTCTTCGGAAATATGCGTGGAGTCGGTACGCATGTAGCTGATCAGGCCGACCGTGCCTTCTTCGCCGAGGGCAAAACCTTCATAGAGTTTCTGCGCCACGCGCATGGTGCGGCTGGTGGTGAAACCAAGTTTGCGCGCGGCTTCCTGCTGCAGCGTGGACGTGATGAACGGCGGCGAGGGCCGACGCTTGCGTTCCTTGCTGGTGACGTCGGTGACGTGCAGGGCATCGCCGGCGGCCTGGATCACTCGCGCGCGCGCCGCTTCCGCGGTCTTGCCATCGGTGACGGTGAACTGTTCGAACTTGTGCCCGTCGAGTTTCACCAAGCGCGCAGTGAAGGCCTGCTGCGGATGGCTGAGCTCCGCTTCCATCGACCAGTATTCGCGCGGCACGAAGGCTTCGATTTCTTCCTCGCGCTCGCAGATCATGCGCAGCGCCGGTGATTGCACGCGCCCCGCGGACAGCCCGCGCTGCACTTTTTTCCACAGCACCGGTGACAGGTTGAAGCCGACCAGGTAGTCGAGCGCGCGTCGCGCCTGCTGTGCATCGACCAGCGGGCCGGCGATCTTGCGCGGATGGTCGACGGCCTCGCGGATCGCGCGCGGCGTGATTTCGGTGAACACGACCCGGTGCAGGGCCTTGTCCTTGAGCAGGCCGCGCTCCTTGAGGATTTCGGCGATATGCCAGGAAATCGCCTCGCCTTCGCGATCCGGGTCAGTCGCCAGATAGATGGTGTCGGCGATCTTGGCGGCCTTGGACAGCGCCTCGACGTGCTTCTCGTTCTTTTCGATCAACTCGTAGCGCATCTTGAAGTCGTTGTCGGGATCGACCGCGCCTTCCTTGGGGATCAGGTCGCGGACATGGCCGTACGAGGCCAGGACGGTGAAGTCCTTGCCGAGGTACTTGTTGATCGTCTTGGCCTTGGCGGGCGATTCGACGATGAGGAGGTTCTTTGCCATGGGGGTCCGATGCTCCGCAACCGCGGTGAAGGGTCGGCCAAAACGGCCGGCACAGAAGGCAAAGCCCGCGTATCCGCGGGCCCTGCTTATTTTATTAAGTCCCCTGAATGCCCGGGCCTGTCAAGCCGGGCGGCTGTCGGAGGGGGTTAGTGGATGCCGCCGAGGCCCTGCATCAGCGGGATCAGCACCGCCACGAAGACACCGATCAGGACCACTGGCAGGATCGCGATCACCACGATGAAGGTGATCAGGCAGCCGCCGAGTTCGCGCTTTTGTTTGTCGGGCTGATCGGTGAAGGCCCATTCGTCGACGACCAGGGTGCTGGCGACCATGTCGTGCAGGCCCTGCTTGCGCTCGGTGAACGCCGCGACGATGTAGCCGATGTACATCGTCAGCAGGCTGACTATGTGGCTGGCCCAGCGGCCGAGGGCGCGGCCACGGCTGAGGCGCTGACCATCGAGGTCGGTGACCTTGATGCCGAGCAGGCGCTTGCCCAGGGTCGCCTGCGCTTCGGAGGATTCCTGGAAGACGAAATACAGGCTGCTGATGATCGGATAGACCACATAGCCCATGAGGATCACCACCATCATCATCGGCTGCATGGCGGCCGGATCGGCGCCAGGCTCGAAGCCGCGGAGACCGACGCCAGCGATCATCATGATGGCGAAGAAAATCGCGTAGTAGACGATCGTCACCAGCGTCGCGTCGACGAACCAGGCGGCGAAACGCCGCCAGAAGCCGGCGTAGACGATGTCGGTGGCGTTGGCGTTGAAATACGTCGCCATGGCAACGGGCGCCTGCGGTGGCGCATAGGGTGAGGCGTCGGTACTGACGGCGACCGGCGTGACGATGGTTGGCGGCGGTGCCTGCAGGATCGCCGGTTCGTCCTCGAGGTCGAATTCGATCTCGAACTGGCGTAGCGGCTGCCACTGCGCCATGCCGTCGCGCCAGACCAGCGAATCACCGGTGATGCGGCCTTCGCGGTAGGCGCTGCGCAGTTCTTCTGCGGGCACCGGCCCCACGCGCTGTTGCTGGCTGTCGACGTAATACCAAAGACTTGCGCTCATGGCGTTTTGCCACTCCCCTCGCAGATAAAAAACCCGCCGGTGACGGCGGGTTGCTGCCGGCATCGGGCCGGATCAGTGAATCGGTTCAGGCTCGTCGCCGAAGATCTGGTTTTCCATCCAGGCGAAGGCCGCTTCGGCGCCCGGCTGGTTGAACAGCACCATCAGGACCACCCATTTCAGGTCGTCCAAGTCGATCTCTTCCTGATCCAACGCCATCGCGCGATCCAGCACCAGCTCGCGCTGGTCGGCGTCGAGCACACCGTGCTGTTCGAGCAACATCAGGAAGCCCCGGCAATCGACGTCGAGCCGGTCCAGCTCGGCCTCGACGAAAATCCGCACCGGCCCGCCGACCTGCGGATCGGCCACGGTCGGGCGTTGGCTGGCGAGCGCATCGAGCCAGTCGAAGGCCTTGTTGATTTCCGTGGGGCTGAAGCCGGCCTGGATCAGGCTGTTCTGGAGAGAGTCGCGATCGCGAACGGCGTCGGGATCGTCGTAGAAATAGTGTTCGAAGAGGTAGAGAAGGACGTCGAGTATGGTTTCTTTCATCACCCTATCGCCTGCGCCGATCGTCGGCGCGCCGGGAGTGTTGTGCTAGGTGCGGCGGACATAACGGCCATGATTGGCGGTGATGTGCCCGTCCAGCTCCATGGCCAGCAGCATGGCGGACAGGGCTGCGACCGTCAATCCCGTGCGTTCGGCGAGCTGGTCCGGCGTCGCGGGATCCTGGTCCAGCGCCTGCCACAGGGTTTGCTGGATAGGCTCGATCTCTCCGGAGCCGCCGCGCGGAAGACCGTTGGCGCTGACGCTGGCATCGAGCGCCAAGCGGCCGCGCAGCGCATGGGCGAGCTGGCCGGCCATCGGCACCAGGGCATCGATGACCTCGCCGGGGCTTTCGACCAGTGCGGCGCCTTGCCGGATCAAACGATGACAGCCGCGTGCCATCGGGTTGTCGATTGAGCCGGGGAGAGCGAAGACTTCGCGGCCGCTTTCTGCAGCGAGGCGTGCGGTGATCAGGGCGCCCGAGCGGATCGCCGCCTCCACCACCAATGTGCCCAGCGCGAGCCCGGCGACGATGCGATTGCGCGAAGGGAAGTGCGACTGCAGCGGCGCGGTACCCGGGGGATGTTCGCTGACGATGGTGCCTTCGCTGCGGATGCGTGCCATCAGTTCGCGATTGCTGGCTGGGTAGACGATGTCCGTGCCGCTGGCGATGACCGCGACGGTGCGACCGGCGATCAGCGCGCCGTCATGGGCGGCGGCATCGATACCTTCGGCGAGCCCGCTGGTAACAACCAGGCCGCCGCTGGCAAAACTTGTCGCGAATTGCCTGGCATGGTCGCGTCCGCCGGGACTCGGTCGGCGACTGCCGACCATCGCGATCTGCGGATGCCAGAGCAGATCCGAATCGCCGGCGACGAACAGCAGCGCCGGTGGATTGCCGATGCCGCGCAGCAAGGCGGGGTAGTCCGGGCTGTGCCAGCCGATCAGGTGATGGCAGGGGTCTTCCAGCCAGCGCAGATCGGCGTCGAGGTTTTGGGTGTCCGGGGTCCGGAGTAGCGCGAAGCGATCCTGGGTGACGCCTGCGGCGCGCCAGGCGGCAGGGCCGGCATCGAGCGCTGTGTCGGCATCGCCGAATTGCTCGAGCAACTGACGGATGGCAGCGGCCGAGCCGCTGCCGCGCTGGAGGATCAATAGTGAGCGGGCATCTTTCATGGGCCCGATAGCATCACGGCGCCCGAGGGCGCCGTGATGTAGGAAACACTTACTGGGTCGCGTCGGGATGCTTCAGTACATCCCCGACATGCGCCGGCCGGATGCCATCCATGATCAGGCCGTAGCTAACCTTGTCGAAGGTGCGGAACACCATCACGTGGCTGTTGAACTCGTCGGGCATGGTGACCTTGTCAGCCTTGGCCGAAAGCACGTTGCGATGCGCCACGCGGTCGGCGATGTGCGCGCCCGGATGCCAGATCGAGAACGTGGTGCCGTTCTTGATGCCATCGTTGGCGCCCACCGACAGCGCAACCACGACCTGCGGTCCGGCGGTGATGCCGTCGGCCACTGCCATGATGTGTGCACCGGCCGGAATGCTGGCAGGCGCCTGCGGGTAGAACTGCGCATCATAAGGAGGAGCCAGCGGCAGGATGCGGTCGCCGACGCGGACCTCGCGGCCCTCATCCTGCAACAACACCGAGGCAACGTCGCCGTTGACCTGGGTCACCTGGCCATTCGCCTGGGCCATCATTTCGAAGCCCAGCTTGGTGCCGTGCGCTTCCTGCTTGGTCAGGCCCGGGTCGGTGTAAGCCCAGTGCGAGTGGAAGCGGACGCCACGATAGTTGAGTGGCGACACGCCGTTCGCGAAGACATTCACCGGACGGGCGATCTGGACCTGTTGGCCCACCTGCGCACCAGCCAGGTTACGGACGTAGACGAGCTGGCCAGAAGTGGTCAGCAGCCGGTCTTCTTCGAGGCCGATGACGTAAGGCAGGCTCTCGACATCATTGACGACCGACAGCTGCTTGAGGAAGGGCTCGACCTCGGACAGCGGAATCGTTTCGATCGGCTCGCCGGAGTGGATTTCCGGACCCGTCAAGGTCGGGCGGCCGTCGATGTAGACCAGGCTGAGCACGTCACCCGGGTAAATGCGGTGCGGATTCTTGACCTGCGGATTGGCCTGCCAGATTTCCGGCCAGAGCCACGGCTTATTGAGGAAGCGAGCCGAGATGTCCCACAGAGTGTCTCCCTTGCGGACCGTGTAGGTCGAGGGATGGTCGCCGCGCAACTCCGCCGCGAAGGCGAAAGTGGCGAGGGTGAGTAGCATGGCAGTGAAAACTGCAAGAAGCCGTTTAAGCATGGCGGCTATCCACCTGATTCCCCAAGACAAGTAACAGCAATATAGCCCAAATCCGGGAGCAGATTGCAAGCCGTGGCGCTACAATGGCGCCCAGACCCCCGCTACCCGTCTTGTAGCCCCCTATTCAAGCCCATGGCCAAGCTACCCATCATCGAGTTTCCCGACCCGCGCCTGCGCACCATCGCAAAGCCCGTCGAACATGTCGACGCCACTTTGCGCCAATTGATCGATGACATGTTCGAAACCATGTACGAAGCCCCCGGCATCGGACTGGCTGCGACCCAGGTGGATGTCCACCAGCGTCTTCTGGTTTTGGACGTAAGCGAGGACAAGAGCCGGCCAATGGTTTTCATCAACCCGGAAATCCTGAGCTCCGCCGGCAGCCAGGTCTATCAGGAAGGTTGCCTCTCGGTCCCCGGCATTTTTGCCGACGTCAGCCGTTTCGACACGATCACCGTCAAGGCGCTGGACCGCAACGGCAAGTCTTTCGAAATCAATGCCGACGGCCTGCTTGCCGTCTGCATCCAGCACGAAATGGATCACCTCGCCGGCAAGGTATTCGTCGACTACCTGTCGCCGCTCAAGCGCGAACTGGTCAAGAAGAAGCTCGCCAAGCAGCGTCGTCTCGCCGACGAAGACGCGGCCTGATGGCCCTGCGGGTCGTTTTCGCCGGCACCCCTGAATTCGCCGTCCCCTGCTTGCGCGCGGCCCAGCGCGCCGCGGACGTCGTCGCGGTCTACACCCAGCCCGATCGACCCGCCGGCCGCGGCCGACAGATCGCTGCCTCGCCGGTGAAAGTCGAAGCGCTCGCACACGGCATGACCGTGATGCAGCCGGAAAATTTCAAATCGCCGTATGCGCGCGACGGCCTGCGCGAATTCCAGCCTGACCTGATGATCGTCGTCGCCTACGGCCTGATCCTGCCGCAGTCCGTGCTCGACATTTCCAAATACGGTTGCTGGAACGTGCACGCCTCGTTGCTGCCGCGCTGGCGCGGCGCGGCGCCTATCCAGCGCGCGATCGAGGCCGGCGACACGCAGAGCGGCGTCTGCCTGATGCAGATGGAAAAAGGCCTCGACACCGGGCCGGTGCTGCTGTCGTTGACCACGCCGATATCCGCCGTCGATACCGGCGGCATGTTGCACGATCGCCTCGCCGCGCTCGGCGCGGAAGTGGTCGAGGATGGCTTGAAGTTGCTGCGTGCCGGCATCCGCGTGCAGCCGCAAGCGCAGCCGGTCGAGGGCGTGACCTACGCGCACAAGCTCGACAAGGCTGAGGCGCGTCTGGATTGGACGTTGCCGGCAGAGCGTCTGGCCGCGAAAGTCCGCGCCTTCACTCCCTGGCCGATCTGCGAAGCCGACATCGCCGGCGAAAAGCTGCGCGTGCATGCGGCGATCGCGCTGCCGCTCGCGCATCACGTTGCGCCCGGCAGTGTGTTGGCGGCGAACAAATCCGGCCTCGACATCGCCTGCGGCGAAGGCGCCCTGCGTCTGCTCAGCGTACAGCGCGAAGGCGGCCGTGCGATCGCCGTGGCCGACTATCTCAACGCGCGTTCGCAACTGAGGTCGTCGTGAGCGCGCCCGGCGCTGCTCTGCGCGCGCAGGCTGCGCACAGCCTGCTGGCTGTGCTGGGCGAAGGTCGTTCGCTGAAAGCCGAACTCGCTGACGTGCTGCCGCAGATTCCCGATGTCCGCGACCGCGCCCTGCTTGAAGCGATCTGCTTCGCCGCGCTGCGCCATCGCCGCCGCTACGAATTCGCACTGTCGCAATGGTTGGCCAAGCCCTTGCGCGATCGCGAATTCATCATGCATTGCCTGTTGCTGGCCGGACTCGCGCAGATCGACGAGCTCAAACTGTCCGCACACGCCGCCGTCGCCGCGACTGCGGAAGCGGCGCGGCTATTGCAGCGCACGCCGATGGTCGGGCTGGTAAACGCGCTGCTGCGTCGCGCGACCCGCGAAGCGCTGCCGATCGGCACCACTCGCGGCGAACTTACTTCGCATCCCGATTGGCTGGTCGCGCAACTCGTCGCCGACTGGCCGCAGGATGTCGATGCGATTCTCACCAGCAACAACCAGCCCGCGCCATTTTGGCTGCGGGTGAATTCGCGCGAGATCGGTCGCGACGATTACCTCAAGCATCTGCGCAATGCCGGTGGCGATGCGATCGCGCCGGAATTCCCCGCGCTCGCATTGCGTATCGACAGTCATTTTTCGCCGGAATCGTTGCCCGGCTGGCGCCAGGGCGCGGTGCTGGTGCAAGACGCCGCTGCGCAGCTTGCGGTCGATGCGCTGGCCCTGCAGCCGAACGAAAATGTGCTTGACGCCTGTGCCGCGCCCGGTGGCAAGGCCGCGCAGATCGCCGGCATCGTCGGTGAACAAGGCAGGTTGCTTGCGCTTGATGTCGACGAACGCCGCCTGCGCAAACTGCGTTCGACGCTCAAGCGACTCAAGCTCGAGTCGCCGAACGTCGTGCTCAAGGCCGCCGATGCCATGCGTCCGTCGGCCTGGTCGGAGGGCGAGGAGTTCGATGCGATCCTGCTCGACGCGCCCTGTTCGGCGACCGGCATCATTCGTCGCCAGCCGGACGTGAAATGGCATCGTCGCGCCGAGGACGTTCCCGCTCTCGTCGCGCAGCAGGCGCAGATGCTCGATGCGCTCTGGCGCGTGCTCAAACCCGGTGGCCGCATGGTCTACGCCACCTGTTCCGTGCTCAAGTCTGAAAACGAAAATCAGATCGCGGCATTTTTGCAGCGCACCGCCGATGCCGAAGCGCAGCCGCTGGATGCGCGTTTCGGACGCGCAAGTGGCGCCGGTCGCCAGCGCCTTCCTGGCGAAGACGGCATGGACGGATTTTTCTACGCCTTGCTGCGCAAGCGGCACTGACGGCCGGGACTTTCCGCGATGAGCGAGCGTCGACAAACTTTCTGGTTTTTCCTCATCGCGCTCTGGGTGCTCGCGGTTGGCTTCGGTCTGCGCGAGCCCTGGCCCGCAGACGAACCGCGCTTCGTGCTGGTCGCCAAGCGGATGCTCGAAAGCGGCGACTGGTGGTTTCCGCATCGCGGCCACGAGTTGTATCCGGACAAGCCACCGCTCTATTTCTGGTTGCTGGCGCTCAGCCGGCAATTGCTCGGAAGCTGGCGCTGGAGTTTCCTGCTGCCGTCGCTGATCGCGGGCATGGCGAGCCTGTGGCTGACGTTCGATCTTGGCCGGCGTCTATGGAATCACCGCGCCGGTCTCTGGGCGGCGGTCGCGGTGTTGTGCACCGTGCAGTTCGTCTACCAGTTCAAACGCGCGCAGATCGATCCGACTTTGGTGCTGCTGACCACGCTCGCGTTCTACGGCATCTGCCGGCACGTATTGCTCGGCCCGAACTGGCGTTGGTTCTGGTTCGGTTGTTTTGCCGCCGGCCTGGGTGTGGTCGCCAAAGGCGTTGGCTTTCTGCCACTACTGGCCCTGCTGCCGTTTGCGTTGATGCGCCGACAGCGTTGGTTGGGCTTGGCCGAAATCGGTTCCGGCAACACCTGGCGCTGGACCGTCGGCGTGGCTTTCTTTCTTTTCGCAATCGCGTTGTGGTTTGCACCGATGCTGTATCTGGCCACGACCGGCGGCGACAGCGAACACGCGGCCTACCTGCACAACATCCTGTTCAAGCAGACCGCGACGCGTTATGCCGAAGCCTGGCACCACCGCCAGCCGATCTGGTATTTCGTCGAGATCATCGCGTTGTTCTGGCTGCCGTTCTCGCTGACATTTTTCTGGCTGTGGCGCGATTGGCGCGCCGCCTGGCGCGCTCGCGACGCACGCATCTGGCTGCCTCTGGCCTGGGGCCTGATGGTGATCGTTTTCTTCAGCCTCAGTCCTGGCAAGCGCGACATGTATATCCTGCCGGCGCTGCCGGCCTTGGCGCTGGCCGCGGCACCGCTGCTCGATGGCCTGGCGGCGCGCGCGGGATTCCAGCGTGCGCTGTGGTTGTTCGCCATGTTGCTGTCCGGCTTGTTGCTGGCCATGGGCGCGTGGGCCTGGTTCGGACACCCGGGTTTCGCCAGTACGTTGGTCGAAGATCGCGGTATCGATACCGGCGTGATCTGGCTTTGGCGCATGCTCGCCTTCGTCGGTGCTGCCGGCGTGATCGCCACGATTTTCTGGCGCCGCGCCGACGCACTCAAAGCCTGCGCCTTTGTGCTGATCCTGATCTGGACCGGCTACGGGTTGGTCGCCTATCCGGTGCTCGATGCAAGCAGCTCATCGAGTGCGCTCATGCAGCGCGCGCGTGAATTGGCCGGGGCCGATACGCGCATTGGCCTGGTCGCGTGGAAGGAACAAAACCTGCTGCAGGCGACCGGGCCGGTCGAGGAATTCGGCTTCAGCGCCGACGAGCCGGAGCAATTCCGGCGCGGCATCGCCTGGCTGCGCGCTGCGCCGACGCAACGCCGCCTGCTGGTGCAACAATCCCCGGCATTGACCTGCCTCGAAAACAGTCGCGCGCCGATGGTCGCGGTCGCCAATCGCCGCCGCTGGTTGCTGTTGTCGGTCGCCGATCTCGATCCCGCCTGCGAGACGCCGGCGCAACCGATAAAATCACCATCGCCATGACAGGGCCGAACAGCCAATGAAGCGAATCAACATCATCGCCTGGGACAACGGCTTCGGCCTGACCCGACATATCCGCCTGCTCAGCGAGGCCCTGAATGCTGGCGGTTACGACGTCACCGTCAGCTCGATCCGGCGCGGCAAGCTGCGCAAGTGGTTCCGACCGCTGAAGATGAAGTTGCTCGGCCTGAAGTTCCGCCTCACTGGTGGCGACAGCAAGGGTCGCTTCGATGCCAACATCATGATCGAGCACATTCGCGCCGATTATCTTGATTTCGCCCGCGTCAATCTGTTCGCGCCGCACCCGGAGTGGTGCCTGCCGATGGATGCGGCGATGCTGGAAACCGTCGACGGCGTGCTGTGCATGACGCATCACGCGGTGCCGATTTTCGATGCGCGCGGCTGCAAGACCGCCTTCATCGGCTTCACCAGCGAAAACCGCCTCGCCGCCGATGTCCCGCGCGAACGCAAGTTCTTCCACCTCGCCGGGCGCAGCCAGAACAAGGGCACCGAGCAGTTGTTGAAGATCTGGCGCGAGCATCCGCAGTGGCCGACGCTGACCGTCGTGCAAAATCCGTACACCGCCAAGCCCGGCACGCCCGCCGACAACATCGTGCACCGCGTCGATTACGTCGATGACGCCGAACTGCTAAAGATCCAGAACTCGCATCTGTTCCATGTCTGCACTTCCGAGACCGAAGGCTACGGCCATTACCTGGTCGAAGCGATGGGCGTCGGTGCGGTGGTGCTGACTACCGATGCGCCGCCGATGAACGAGATGATCACGCCCGATCGTGGCATCCGTATTCCCTACGATCGCACCGACACGCAGAATCTCGCGACGACGTATTTTTTCTCCGAGCAGGGTCTGATCGCTGCGGTCGAGCGCGCGATCGCGATGGGCGATGCCGAGATCGCGGCGCTGGGTGGCGCCGCGCGCACCTGGTTCGAAGACAACCACAAGGCCTTTGCCGGCCGCGTCGATGCCGCCTTGAAGCAGATGCTTTAAGCCGGCTTCGCTGCCGACATCGCGTGCAGCAGGCGGTATTTGTCGTAGGTGTAGCGGATGTGGCAGCGGTGGTAGCGCCAGCCGCCAATGCCATCGAGAAAACCGCCGCGCAGTACCACGTTTTTCAGGAAATAAAATCCGGCGTGCAAGGGCGCCGCCAGCGCGCCGGCGCGGCGGCCGCTGTGGAAGCGCTGCTGTGCCATCAGCTCGGCGTAACGCGCCAGCTTCTGCCGATATTCGGCTTCTGATCGTGCCGTGTCGTGTTCGATGCGGATCGCGGTTTTTTTCACCCGCAGTCCGTCGGAGTTGAGACGTTCGTGCACCAGCGCCGGCCAATAGCGGATCGGCTGGCGAAAAACGCGCTCGACCGATTCGCGACCCCAGCCGCCGAAATTGAGCGCGGTGCCGAGAAAATGCGTGCGCCGCTGCAGCTTCCAGATTTCCGCGCGTTCCACACCCTTGTTGGCGAACAGCGCACGCAGTGCGGAGTCACTGCCGTCGCCCAGCCATTCGTCGGCATCGAGCAGCAACACCCAGCGGTTCGTCGCCAGCGCGATCGCGGCGTTCTTCTGTTCGGCGAAGCCCAGCCAGTCCTGGTGCTCGACGCGCGCGCCAGCGGCGCGGGCAAGCTCAACGGTGGCATCGCTGGAACCCGAGTCAAGCACGATCACCTCGGCGCACAGGCCGGTGAGCGAGCGCACGCAGCGCTCGATCCGGTCGGCCTCGTTCTTGGTGATGACGACGGCGGATAGCGCGAGTTTCTCAGTCATGGCGGGCCGATGGGGGAGCGGTCGGGTAATTGTAGCGGCTCTGCCGTCCGTGCCCAGCCATGCCTGCGATATCATGGCGCCCGCGGCCAACCTTTCTCGCCGTGCAGGGCACCCATGAAGATCCTGATTCTTGGCGCGGGGCAGGTGGGTTCGTCGGTCGCGGCGGCGCTGGCTACCGAGAACAACGACATCACCGTGGTCGATACCGATCCGCAGCGCCTGCGCGATCTTGCGGAAAAGCTCGACATCCGCACCGTCACCGGCCATGCCTCGCTGCCCAGCGTGCTTGCCCAGGCCGGCGCCGAAGAAGCCGGTCTGCTGGTCGCGGTCACCTCCAGCGACGAAGTAAATCTGGTTGCCTGCCAGGTCGCCGAGCAGCAGTTCAAGACCGCCACGCGCGTGGCGCGCCTGCGCGAATCGGAATACCTGAAAGTAGCGAAGGCGGTAAATGTCGCGATCAGTCCCGAGCAGCTGGTCTGTCGCCACGTCGAGCGCCTGATCGAATATCCCGGCGCGCTGCAGGTGCTCGATTTCGCCGAAGGGCGTGCGCAACTGGTCGGCGTGCGCGCGGTCGCTGGCGGCGCCCTGGTCGGGCATGAAATCCGCGAATTGCGCCAGCATCTGCCGGCGAACGTCGATGCCCGCGTTGCGGCGATCTTCCGCAACGGCCGCCCGGTCAAGCCCGAAGGCAGCACGGTGATCCAGGCCGAGGACGAGGTGTTCTTCCTTGCCGATGCCCGCAACATCACCACGGTCATGGGCGAACTGCGTCGACTCGACAGTCGCCCGACGCGCCGTCTGCTGATCGCCGGCGGCGGCAACATCGGCCGCAAACTCGCACGCACGCTGGAAAAGAAGTACCAGGTGAAGATTCTCGAGCGATCGCGCGAACGCGCACGTAGCATCGCCGAAGAACTGCTGAACTCGATCGTGCTGGTCGGCGACTGCGCCGACGAGGATCTGCTGCGCGAAGAGAACATCGACCAGACCGACATCTATCTGGCGCTGACTAACGACGATGAAGCCAACATCCTATCGGCGATGCTCGCCAAGCGGCTCGGTTGCCCGCGCGTTTTGGCGCTGATCAACCGGCCGTCCTACGCCGAGTTGGTCGAAGGCGGCAGCATCGACATCGCCGTCAGTCCGCAGCAGGTGACGCTGAGTGCGCTGCTCGCGCATATCCGCGAAGGCGCGCCGGCGCGCGTGTACTCGCTGCGACGCGGCGCGGCCGAAGCGATCGAGGCGGTGGTGCGCGGAGATCGCCGCACCTCGCGCGTGATCGGTCGTTCGCTGGAAGAACTCGAACTGCCCGAAGCCACCACCATCGGCGGCATCGTGCGCGGCGACAAGTTGTTGATCGCCCACCACGACGTGGTGATCGAGTCTGGCGACCACGTGATCCTGTTCGTCATGGACAAACGGCAGCTGCCGCAGGTCAACGCCTTGTTCCAGGCCGGAGCCGGCTGGCTGTGAGTGATCGTCTGAAGGCGATGCAGCGGATCTTCGGCGCGATCATCGCGCTCAGCTCGCTGATCACCGTGCCGCCGCTGCTGATCGCGCTGGCCCTGGGCGAAGACAGCCAATACGCGTTTCTCGACAGCTTCCTGCTGATCGGCGCGGTCGGCCTGATGCTGTGGTGGCCGGCGCGGCACGCACGCTATGACCTGCGCCTGCGCGACGGCTTCCTGGTCACGACTTCGATCTGGGTGATCGCGAGTTTGGTGACGGCGATTCCGTTCATGCTTGCGCAGCCGTTTCTCAGCTATACCGATGCCGTGTTCGAGGCGGCATCCGGGTTGACCACCACCGGCGCGACGGTGATTTCCGGCCTCGATGCCTTGCCGCGCAGCGTGCTGTTTTACCGGCAGTCGCTGAATTTTCTCGGCGGCATGGGCATCGTGATTCTCGCCGTGGCGATCCTGCCGATGCTCAAGATCGGCGGCATGCAATTGTTTCGCGCCGAAAGCGCCGGCCCGACTCGCGACAACAAGCTCACTCCGCGCATCGCCGAAACTGCGCGCGCGCTGTGGATGGTCTATGTCGGTCTGAGCCTGCTGTGCGCGCTCGCCTACTGGATCGGCGGCATGAGTGTGTTCGACGCAATCTGCCATGCGATGTCGACTACAGCGACCGGCGGCTTCTCGACGCACGACGCGAGCTTCGGCTACTGGCACAGCCCGTTGATCGACGGCATGGCGATGGTGTTCATGCTGCTTGGCGGCATCAATTTCGGTATGCACTGGTACGCCTGGCGGCGCGCGACGATCAGTCATTTCCAGGCCGACGCCGAGCTGTTCACTTTCCTGGCGATCGCGGTGATCGCAACGGCCATCGTGTCGCTGAACCTGTTTCTTGCCGGGCGTTTCGACAGCTTCGCCGCAGCTCTGCATCACGGCGGTTTCCAGGTGGTTTCCAGCCTGACCACGACCGGCTTCGTCACCACTGGGTTTTCCGATTGGCCGGGGTTGTCGCCGCTGCTGTTGATGCTGCTTGGTTTCGTCGGTGGTTGCGCTGGTTCGACCGCCGGCGGCATGAAGGTCGCGCGTCTGCAGATGGTGGTGCGTCAGGGCCTGCGCGAAATCAAGCAGCTCGTGCATCCCAAGGGCCAGTTCGTGGTCAAGGTCGGCGGCAAGCGCGTTTCCGAAAGCGTGGTGATCTCGGTCGCGGGTTTCTGCACGCTATACCTGCTGAGCTTTCTGGCGATGACGTTGATGTTGACCGCTTCCGGCGTCGACATCCTGACCGCGTTCTCGGCGATCGCCGCCTGCATCAACAATATGGGGCCGGGCCTGGGCGGCGTTGCCCATCACTACAACTCGCTGGGCGATGTCTCGATCTGGATCTGCAGTTTTGCGATGATCCTTGGCCGCCTGGAAGTGTTCACCGTGCTGGTGCTGCTGACGCCGCAGTTCTGGAGCGAGTAAGCGGCAGGCGTATTCGGGGGTTTTTCGCGCGCATCGCGCGACGATCGACGCGGATTTTCTTCCCGGCGATGAGTGCTCAGTAGCAATCCGGATGATAGGGGTTGCGCTCGCCCGGCAAGGCCGGATGCAGGGTGTAGCGCTTGTATGTCCACTGGTATTGGCGCAGGTCGCGGCGCGCGATCGCCTCGACCTGGGCATTCATCGCGGTCGCTGCCTCGATCGCATCCTTGCTCGCGATCAGCGGCGAGGCCGGCTCGAAATGAATTTCGAAACCGTCGACGACCGGTTCGGCGTAGGCGAACAACACGGGCGCGCCACTGCGCTCGGCCAGCTTCGGAATCAGGCTGAGCGTCAGTGCCGTCTTGCCGAAGAAGGGCGCGAAATCGCCGCCGCCGAATTTCGGCTGCTGGTCGGGTGTGATGCCGACCGTGCCGCCGTCTTTGAGTGCTTTCCACAATGGGCGCATCGCGTTGGTTTCAGCGGGGACCAGTTGCACGTTGGCACCGCCGCGCGCCAGGCGCAGGAAAACATCGCCCGCCGGCTTTTCCGGCACGCGATACACGAGGGTGAATGGCGCCCGCGCCGCCATGAATTCGATGAGCAATTCCCAGTTGCCGTAATGCGGCGCCGAGATGATCAGGCCGCGGCCCTGGGCGATCGCGGCGCGGTAGTACTCCTCGCCATGCACGCGCGTGATCAGACGCAGGTTGGATGCGCGCGAACGCGTCCACACGCGCAGGGTTTCCATCAGGTTGCGGCCGGTGGCGCGCAGGATCTGTGCGACCTCCAGTTCGCGCGCTTCGGTGCTCAATTGCGGCGCGATGATTTCGAGGTTGCGCCGTGCGACTTTGGTTTCGCGGGTATTGCGGCGATGGGCAAGGCGGCCACCGAGGTCGCCGATCGCGCGCTGCAGCGACAGCGGCAGCCAGCCGACGAGGCAGGCTGCGGCATACATCAGCCGACCAAGAAGGCGCGCGTTATCCATGCGCCGAGTGTAATGGCTGCGTGCGAAGGCCGGAACGCGCGGCGTTCGCGATCGGTACCGATCAGCGCCAGGGCCGTCGGGGCCGTGCCACTTCAATCGCCCGACGGATTGCTATCCTCGGCGCCAGCACTGCCCGGAGGCAACGATCGTCCATGCGCTTTTTCGCACTCGCACCCACGCTTCCGTCCCGATGCGATCACCGTCCATGCGCGGTGCCGGCGTGATCGCGCTGATCCAGCGCGTGCTCGCGGCGAGCGTCGAGGTCGAGGGCGACTGTCTTGGCCGAATCGGTTCGGGCCTGCTGGCGCTGGTCGCGGTTGAACCCGGCGATGACGAGGCGCGCATCCAGCGCATGGCCGAGCGGCTGGCCGGCTATCGTGTGTTCTCCGACGCCGACGGCAAGATGAACCTCTCGCTTGCCGATACCGGCGGCGATCTGTTGCTGATCAGCCAGTTCACCCTGGCGGCCGATACCCGCAAGGGCATGCGTCCCAGCTTCACCTCGGCGGCGCCGCCGGAGCTAGGCCGGCAGGGATTCGAACGCCTGCTGGCGCTGTGCCGGGAACGTCTGCCGCGCGTTGAAACCGGGCGTTTTGGCGCCCATATGAAGGTCAGCCTGGTCAACGACGGCCCGGTCACTTTCCGCCTGGAAAGCTAGTCCCGGTTAAAAACCCTTTTATAAACATAAGCATGGCCAATAATTGGCCTGCCCATGTATAATACGCGGTTCCTCTGACCCCCTATCGGCAGACTTCATGGCCACCGACCGTCCGGCGCAACAGAACGAAATCAAGCTGCTGATCAGCAAAGGCCTGGAGCAGGGCTACCTGACTTATGCCGAGGTCAACGATCACCTGCCCGACGACGTGGTCGATCCCGAGCAGATCGAAGACATCATCGGCATGATCAATGGCATGGGCATCGAGGTGCACGAAGTCGCGCCCGACGCCGAAACGCTGCTGCTCTCCGACGCCACGCCGACGCGCACCGACGACGATACCGTCGCTGCCGAAGAAGCCGCTGCGGCGCTGACCGCGCTCGATACCGAAGGCGGCCGCACCACCGACCCCGTGCGCATGTACATGCGCGAGATGGGTTCGGTCGAGCTGCTCACCCGCGAAGGCGAAATCGCCATCGCCAAGCGCATCGAGGAAGGCCTGAACCAGGTGCTGTCCTCGTTGGCCAGCTTCCCCTGGTCGATTCAGATGCTGCTCGAAGACTACGACCTGCACATGGAGGGCAAGAAGCGCCTTTCCGAAGTGGTCACCGGCTTCCTCGATCTCGAGGCAGTGGTCGAGGAAATCCCGGAAGTCGTTCTCGACGAAAACGCCGAGCTCGAAGTCGAAGCCGTCGAAGGCGAAGATGGCGAGGAAACCGCCGCCGTCGACACCGGCCCGGATCCAGCCGAAGTCGCGCGTCGCATGGACGTGCTCAAGGGCTTGTACGGCAAGTTCCAGAAAACCCACGCCAAGCTCGGCCCCGCCGACAAGAAGTCGCTGAAGCTGCGCGAGGAAATGGCCGCGGAATTCCTGCGCCTGAAAATGCCGCTGGCCGAGATCGATTCCTTCGTGCGCAAGCTGCGCGAAGTGGTCAACTCGATCAAGGAACACGAGCGCCGCGCGCTCGACATCGCCACGCGCAACGCCAAGATGCCGCGCAAGGATTTCATCAAGGCCTGGCCGGGCAACGAGACCAATGTCGCCTGGGCCGATGAAGTCATCCGCCGCAAGCAGAAGTGGTCGTCGGGCATGCGCGAGTTCAAGGACGCGATCGTCGGCGAGCAGGAAAAGCTGATCGGCATCGAGCAGTCGCTGCATTTGTCGCTGCCCGACATCAAGGAAATCAACCGTGCGATGGCCTACGGCGAAGCGAAAGCGCGCAAGGCCAAGAAGGAAATGGTCGAGGCCAACCTGCGCCTGGTGATTTCCATCGCCAAGAAGTACACCAACCGCGGCCTGCAATTCCTCGACCTGATCCAGGAAGGCAACATCGGCCTGATGAAGGCCGTGGACAAGTTCGAATACCGCCGCGGTTACAAGTTCTCGACCTACGCCACCTGGTGGATCCGCCAGGCGATCACCCGCTCGATCGCCGACCAGGCGCGCACCATCCGCATCCCGGTGCACATGATCGAGACGATCAACAAGCTCAACCGCATCTCGCGGCAGATGCTGCAGGAAATGGGTCGCGAGCCGACGCCGGAAGAGTTGGCGAAGAAGATGGAGATGCCCGAGGACAAGATCCGCAAGGTGCTCAAGATCGCCAAGGAGCCGATCTCGATGGAGACGCCGATCGGCGACGACGAGGATTCGCATCTCGGCGATTTCATCGAAGACACCAACGTCGAATCGCCGATCGAGACCGCGACCAACATCGGTCTGCGCGAAACCGTCAGCGACGTGCTCGCCGGTCTCACGCCGCGGGAAGCGAAAGTGCTGCGCATGCGTTTCGGCATCGACATGAATACCGATCACACGCTGGAAGAAGTCGGCAAGCAGTTCGACGTCACCCGCGAGCGCATCCGCCAGATCGAAGCCAAAGCGTTGCGCAAGCTGCGTCATCCGAGCCGCTCGGAGCAACTGCGCTCGTTCCTCGATCTCGAGTAATCCCGATCGCATTCGCATGAAAAAGCCCCGCAATGCGGGGCTTTTCTTTTATGCGGCGGGTAAATTGCCCATAATCGGAAGCGTCGGGCCTATAGCTCAATGGTTAGAGCAGGGGACTCATAATCCCTTGGTTCCAGGTTCGAGTCCTGGTGGGCCCACCAAATACCAGTCCGGCGGAGTTCGCTCCGGCTTTCTGAAGGTCGAAAAGCCCATCAATCAAGGCTTTTGACCGGCGGTGACGTTCATTTGCGTTCGCTTGCATCCGCAAAATGATGGGGGCATCATCTGGGGCATATGGTCACGAGCCGGGGCTCTGACCAACCGGATGCCCCCAATGCCGCTCACCGACATCAAATGCAAAAACGCTAAGCCATCCGACCGAGTGCAACGCCTGTTTGATGGCGGCGGCTTGTACCTCGAGGTGATGATCAGCGGCGCGCGCTACTGGCGAATGAAGTATCGCCACATGGGTAAAGAGAAGCGCCTCGCGTTCGGTGTGTATCCCGAAGTGACCTTGTCGGCCGCCCGAGATGCCCGCGACGACGCGCGTGCCTTGCTGCGCCAGGGGCGCGACCCTGCAGCGGAGAAAAAGGCTACCAAGCTTCGTGCGCGAATTGCTGCGGACAACACCTTCAAGGCGATCGGCAACGATTGGCTGCAGGTATGCGCACCGAAGTGGACTCCTCTACAGCTGAAGAAGGAGACGAGGAGGTTAGAGAATCACGCCTATCCGTGGATTGGAGATCTTCCCATTACCGAGATCGGCGTTGCGGAGATTCGTCC
>Ga0207983_1000021_pt1 | contig 23318 bp, 21 predicted proteins | sample SoimicmetaGmgHMB_FD_188341 | JGI IMG/M metagenome (GOLD analysis project Ga0207983, IMG submission 188341) | Soil and rhizosphere microbial communities from Laval, Canada - mgHMB (SPAdes) (version 2) | ecosystem: Environmental > Terrestrial > Soil > Agricultural land | place: Laval, Canada...
TCCGGCATCTTCGGCTCGGGGGCCAGAATGGACCATTAGCTCTACTGGACCGTCCGCGCCGGACTGGCTGATTTGAGCCAGATCAAGGTAGAGTTTCAGGCCGCCCATATTCTTAATGTTTGCCGACGTTGCGATGCAAAGTAGTTGCGGAAGTGGGCACGTCCTTGCGCTGGATTGCGACATTGCAAGGAGATCGTCATGGAGCCGCGCAATCGCGTTGTTCAAGTCAGTCGCTTCGGTGATCCGGAGAGGCTGGAGGTGGTCGACGCTCCCCTGCCTACCGCCCGCCGGGGCGAGGTGCGGGTGCGTGTACTCGCGTCGAGCCTCAACTACACCGAGGTGTTGATCAGGCGTCATTTATACCCGCAAACGATGCGCCTCCGGCCGCCGTTCGTAATGGGCTACGACGTGGTCGGGGAAATCGATCAGCTCGGCGAGGGCGTGCGCGACTTTCAGATTGGCGACCGCGTGGCCGATATGACGGTGGTCGGGTCGAACGCCGCCTATCGTACGCTGCGGGCTGACCGCCTGGCCCGCGTGCCGGCGGGCCTCGACGCGGCGGAGGCGGCCACGCTGATCTTGAGCTGGACGACCGCGTACCAGCTCCTGCACCGCGCTGCCCGCGTCCGCGCGGGCCAGCGCGTCCTGGTACAGGGAGCCGCGGGCGCCGTCGGTCAGGCGGGCGGAGATCGCGTCGGGAATCGCGCTGCCATCGTGCGGCAGGCTGATCAGCAGCGGCGCACTGCCGCGATGCAGTTTGAATACGTCCATGGCCATGGCCTAGAGATTGAAACGTTGCGGCGCGCTGGGCGCCGGGTCGATGATCGGTTCGCGCCCGCAGATCAGATCCGCGAGCAGGTGGCCGCTGACCGCGCTCATGCTCACGCCGAGCATGCCATGACCGGTCGCCAGCCAGAGGTTTTCGTGACGCGGCGCGCGGCCGAGAATCGGCAGGTCATCCCAGGTCATCGGCCGCCAGCCGTACCATTCCTCGCGCTTCTCGGCGCCGACCGGTTCGCGCAGGTAATCGCGCGCGGCGCGTTCGAGCGCATCGAGACGGGTGCGGTTGAGCGAACTGTCGTAACCGGAGAACTCCATGGTGCTGCCGAGACGAAAACCGCTGTCCCAGGCAGTGATGCAGACGCTGCGCTCGCGCAGCACGATCGGCACGCGCGGCGCCGGCGTCGGCCGCGAATAGGTGATCGAATACCCCTTGCCGGGCTGGATCGGCAGACGCAGATCGAGCTGGCGTAGCAGAATCGGCGACCACGGCCCGAACGCGGCGAGCACCTGATGACCGCGGCGCTCGCCTTGATCGGTCTGCACGCTGGCGATCCGTCCGGCGACATTGGTGAAGCCGACAACTTCAACGCCTTCTTCGATCACGCCGCCCTGCTCGCGTACGCGGCGCGCGAGTTCGGCGAGCAATCGATCCGGGCGCAGATGCGCGTCGTTGGGAAAATGGATCGCGCCGGCCATGTCCGGCAGCAGTGCCGGTTCCGCCGCGGCGAGTGCGACGCCGTCGAGCAGGCTGGACGCGATGCCGAGTTCCGCCAGCGCCGGCAATTCGCGGCAGGCTTTGTCGAACGTCTGCGCATCGCGATAAACGTAGCGCAAGCCGGCGGTGGTGAATTCGCAGTCGAGATTCTGCTCGGCGACGAGATCGGCGAGCAATCGCCGCGAACATTCCAGCAGCGATGATTTCGCCTGCGCCGCGCGTTGCCAATCGCGGCGATTGCAGTGCGCGGCGAAATGCAGCAGCCAATCGGCGAGCGGCCAGTCCAGGCGTGGCTGGATATACAGCGGCGCATCCGGGCGCAGCATCCACTTCAAACCCTTGGCTATCATTCCCGGCGCAGCCAGCGGCGGCGCATGACTGGGCGTGATCGTGCCGCAATTGCCGTGTGACGTCGCAGCGCCGACCCGCGCGCGATCGAGCACTCGCACCGAACGCCCCGCCTGCAGCAGATAGTGCGCACAGGCCAGGCCGATGACGCCACCACCGAGAATCAGAACATCCGCATCGCGCTCCGTCATGCCGGCCATTGTAAGGGCGGGCGTCGCTGCGGGGCGACGCAATGCCGATCAGTTGCTGGTTGCGGTGCGGCGCATCGGCGGCAACTGCCAGTAGGTGATCGCGCGCCACAGCCATTCCATCGGGCCGTAGTGGAATTTCGACAGCCAGGCATGGCTGAAAACTACCTGCAGAGCGAATACGCCTGCCACGAACACGACCTGCCAGGCGCGACCCAGCCCCCAATGCCCGAAACCATAACCGTAGAAAAACAGGCTGGCGACGACCGACTGGGTCAGATAATTGGTCAGTGCCATGCGTCCCGCGGGCGCCAGCACGCGAATTCCTGCGAGGAAGGAGCCGCTGTGCAACATCAGCACGATCATGCCGACGTAGCCCAGGCTCGCCGGCAGATTGCCCAGCACGCTCAAGCCACTCGCCAACTGATATTGGCCCGGTGGCTGACCGGGGTAGTGCGCGGTGGCGATCGCACTGCCGATCAACCCGAGCGCGCAGCCGAACGGCAGACCGAACCAGGCCAGCTTGCGGAACAGCGGCAGATGCGCGCCGGTATCGGCCATCACGCCCGAGCGCACGAACCAGGCGCCAAGCAGGAACATGCCGACGACGATGCTGGCGAACACCGCTTCGCCGCTGGCGTTTTCGGCGAAATCACGGGCGCGCATGCGCACTGCGTCGACATAGCTGCCCTGGGTCAGGACGCGCTTTTCCCCGGATACTTTTTCTTTCTGCTCCTGCTCGCGCTTGGCGCGATCGGCAAGATCTTTCGCCTTTGCGTCCGCTTCGGTCTCTGCGACTTCAGCCGCCGACTTGCGTTGCGCAGCGGTGGCTGACTTGCCTGCGACCTCGACAACCGCGGGCTTGGCCGTCGCAGCTCCCGGCATCAGCGACGGTTCGAAATATTTGGCGGCGCCGAATGCCGTCATCACCACGAAAGGCAGCAGATACATGCCGACGCCAGTGCGTCCCATGCGCTTGTCCCGCGGCTCATGGAATTTCGCCGAGAGCAGGGCCAAGGCCAGCAGGATCAGCGCGACCAGTGCCAGCGGAACGGCAGGTTCCTTCGGCAGGCCGGGCACCAGCCAGCACACCAGCGCCGCGACCGCGAGCAGCCCGGCAAGCGCAAGTACGATCGCCGAAAACAGCGGCATTTCCTGCTGCGCGATCACGCTTGTTTCTTCGCTGCGCAGATAGAACGCGCCGCAGGCGATCACGACGAGACTGGCGCAAACACCGAACAGCGAATCGGCGCCGGGGATGAAACCGCCGCCGAGCAATGCGGCGATGCCGATCAGGATCGGAAGCGGCCTGCCGTACAAAAGAATCAGCAAGGCGACTGCACCGACCGCGTAGCTGAAGAGGATGTCGCCACCCCAGATGAAGATGTGGTGGAGCATGCCGAACACCGCGAGCGCGACGATGCGGCGCAGATACGGGCGCAGGAAACTGCGGCCGGCGCGCTCTGCACGGCCCAGCATCACCGCGAAACCCATGCCGAACAGCAGCGAGAACATCGTCCAGAACTTGCCCTGCACGAAGTTGTAGATCAGCCAGCCGGCCCACGCATCGATGCCGGTCACGTTGACGGGAAGCCCGGCGTTGATGTCGGCGAGCGGTCGATTGAAGAACTCGATGTTCATCAGGAAGATGCCGATCAAGGCGAACCCGCGCACCACGTCCAGCGCCTGGATGCGCTCGTTGCCCCCGATCGGCAAGAGTGGCTGCGTGGTGTCGACCAACTTGATGTCCGCCATGCGTCTCCCCCGTCGGCTTCGACACCTTAGGCGCACGCCCCGTCTGTGCCACGTGTCAAAGGTATCGGGGACTGGCGATCAGTTCGGTTTTTCGGAAGGACCTTTTGATCCGGAAGATTTCTGTGACGGCTTGCGCAGAAAAGTATTGCAGCGCCGCACAGTTGGCTATTTTTTGCCCTTATTTTTCCTCAATTAGTTAATTCCATCACATAAATTTGCGATTGGTGCGCAGCCGCATGCCGGGGGCGCGAATACCCCTCAGGTTCGGGCGCGCTGCATGGCGCTCGGGTTGTTCACCTATTTTCTTTCGAACTTCATCAGGGGATTCATCAATGTCATTGACACCGAAAATTCTGTCTCTCGCAGTAATGATGGCTCTGGGTGGCACCGCTTCAGCCGCACGCATGCAAGAGCGGCAGCCCGGCAACGATGATGCGACCGGTCGCGCCGAGCAGGGCCTGCGCGCCAACGGGCGCACCGCACACGTCTCCAGCCAGGATCAATTCCAGGCCCGTGACGTCATCGTCGATGCCGACGGCACCGAACACGTCCGCTTCGATCGCACCTATCAGGGCCTGCAGGTGATCGGCGGCGACGTCGTCGTGCACTCCCGCGGCGGCCGCTTCAAGGATGCGACCCTCACCCAGGACAGCGACATCAACCTGAGCATTTCGCCGCGGTTGAACTCCACCGATGCGATCGTCAGCGCAGGTGGTGAATTCGGCAGCGATTTCGTCGGCAGCCCAAGCGCCGAACTCGTGGTGTTCGCACGCGAGAAAGGTGCGTCCCGCCTCGCCTATCGCGTTGGCATGGTCGGCGGCGAAACCGACGGCACCCCTCGCGACATGACCTACATCATCGACGCCAAGACCGGCCGTGTCCTCGACCGCTGGACCAACGTCTTCACCGCTAGCGCGGCCGGCACCGGCCGCACGCTGTATTCGGGCAACGTTGCCCTGACCACCAACAGCGTCAGCGGTGGCTACGAGCTGCGCGATCCGAGCCGCGGCAACAACTACACCACCAACCTCAAGAACAAGACCGCGGGCGCCGGCACCATCTTCACCGACGCCGACAACACCTGGGGCAACAATGCCGTCTCCGATACCGCCAGCGCGGCTGCCGACGCCCAGTACGGCGTCAGCAAGACCTGGGACTATTACAAGAACGTGCTCGGTCGCAACGGCATCGCCAACAACGGCGCCGGTTCGTACAACAAGGTTCATTACGGTCGCAAATACGTCAACGCGTTCTGGTCCGACTCCTGCTTCTGCATGAGCTACGGCGACGGCGACGGCGTGACCTACGGCCCGCTGGTCAATATCGATGTGGCTGGCCACGAAATGTCCCATGGCGTTACCAGCCGCTCCGCCAACCTGACCTACTCGGGCGAATCCGGCGGCTTGAACGAGGCCACCTCCGACATCTTCGGCACGATGGTCGAGTTCTATGCCAACAACAGCAGCGACACGCCCGACTACCTGATCGGCGAGAAGATCTACATCAGCAACCCGAACAACACCAAGGCGCTGCGCTTCATGTTCAAGCCCAGCCTCGATGGCGCGTCTCCGGATTGCTACACCAGCACGATCGGCAATCTCGACGTGCACTACTCGTCCGGTGTCGCCAACCACTTCTTCTACCTGCTCGCGGAAGGCGCGGTGGTACCGGCCGGATTCAACCTGACCAAGAGCCAGCTCGTGTGCAACGGCAATACGGCCATTACCGGCGTCGGTCGCGATGCCGCGGCGAAAATCTGGTATCGCGCGCTGACGGTCTATCTGACCTCCAGCAGCAAGTACACCAATGCGCGCGCATCCACGCTCAAGGCCGCCACCGATCTCTACGGTGCCGGCTCGGCGCAGTACAACGCGGTCGCCGCGGCTTGGAGTGCGGTCAGCGTCAACTGATCCAGTTCGCCATCGACAAAAAGAAACGGCCCGCGCAAGCGGGCCGTTTTCTTTGCCGCGAGACCATTGCCGTGTCAGTGCTGGTGGCCGCCTTCACCATGTACGTGACCGTGGCTCTTTTCGTCTTCGCTGGCTTCGCGCACGTCGATGATCTCGACGTCGAACGCCAGCGTCTTGCCGGCCATCGGATGATTGAGATCGACGTCGACAACGCTCATGCCGACTTTCTGCACGGTCATCGCGCGCGGACCCATCTCGGTCGGCAAGACAACCTGCATGCCCGGAACCAGCTTGGCGTTCTTGAAATGCTTGCGCGGCACGCGCTGGGTCATGCCGTCACGGCGCTCGCCGTAGGCCTGAGCGGGTTCGATCGTGACCTGGAAGGTTTCGCCGCTGGCGCGATCCTTCATCGCCGCTTCCAGGCCGGGAATGATGTTGCCGTGACCGATCAGGATCGCCAGCGGCTCGCGATCGCGCGAGCTTTCCAGCGTCGGCAGACCGGGCTCGGAGACGGTGTAATGGAAACGCACGACGCTGTTTTCTTCGATCTTCATTCTGGTTCCGGTATGGCCGGCCGGGATGACTCGGCGGCGGCATTGGGGCAAACTCGCCCGTTATGAGGGACGCGCATTATCCGCAGCCATCGGTCCCGACGCTAGTTTTCCGGGGCTTTTTTCTGCTGTGGCTGGCGCTGCAGCTGTCGGCCTGCGCCAGCAGCGGCGGTTCCAGGACCGGGACCGGCGACTCGCAATCCTATGGACTGGGCGAAGACCGCTATCGCGAACCCGGCACCCTGAGTGCGCTTTCCAACGATGTCCTGATGCGTGCGATCGGCCTGGTCGGCACGCCGTATCGCTATGGCGGCTCGACGCCCGAGGGCGGATTCGATTGCAGCGGCCTGGTCGGCTTCGTGTTCCGCGATGCCGCCGGGCTGAAACTACCGCGCAGCACGCGCGAGCTGATCGACCTCAATGCCCCCAAGGTCGATCGCGACGATCTGCAGCCGGGCGACCTGGTGTTCTTCAATCCGCGCGGCGGTCGCGTCAGCCATATCGGCATCTACGTCGGCGAAGGCCGCTTCGTGCATGCGCCAGCGACCGGCGGCACCGTGCGGCTCGATTCGCTCGAAAGCGCTTATTGGCGCAAACATTACGTGTCGGCAAAACGCATCATCAACTAGCGGGAATCGGGCGGCACCGCAATTCGATCTGTTGCCGCTGCAAGTCCGTCGCGGTTCGGATCGATGCCATTTCAAACCCATGCGTTCGACGATCACGCCGGCCCCGATCAGACCGTCGCCGCGCAGGAAGTCCATCGGCCGCCGCCATCCCGGCGACAGCCGCAAACTGGCCCATCGCAGCGACGTGATCGGGCAATCATGAGGAGAACCGCGATGAACCTGTCACCCGGCAAAGCACTCATCAGCACTGCCGCGCTCGCATTGGCGCTCGCCGCCGGCGCTGCCCAGGCCGGCCAGGCCAAACCCAAACCAGCGCCTGCTCCCACGCCAGCCGCAGCTTCGTTCAAATCCCTGGACAAGAACGCTGACGGCGTCCTCACCGTCGATGAAATCCCCGACGACAACCCGCTCGCCGCCGATTTCGAGAATGCCGATACCGATGCCGACGGCAAGCTGACCCAGGCGGAGTTCGACGCCTACAACGCCCCGGAAGACTGAGCGGAACCGGCAAAAATCCCTTGCGAATGCCCTGTCCGGCACACCGGACGGGGTGTGGGTCAGCGGGTAAAGCCTGAATTACGGTTCAGGCGCGATTGGCGCAGCCGGCCCTGATCGGTTAGGATTCGCCCCGTTTGCAGCACCGGCTTCGTTTTCCCCCGGTCGCCAAAGCCGATTTTCCACAAGCTTGCTTCTCGAAGCGCGCCCCCGGCCCAAGCCCACTCCGCACGTCACGCTGCGCAAACACGCCACTCTGGCGTCATTGAATCATCAAGCTCGCAGCGCGGTTCTAGGGAACGCTCCGGGTACAACGGAGCATCACCATGTCTTTTGAAACGCTCGGGCTCGCGCCTGCGCTCGTCCGCGTGCTGTCGGAAATCGGCTACACGCAGCCCACCCCCATCCAGTCCGAAGCGATCCCGCTGGCCCTTGCCGGCCACGATCTGCTCGGCGGCGCCCAGACCGGCACCGGCAAGACCGCAGCGTTCGCGCTGCCGTTGCTGCATCGCCTGAGCGAAAGCACCCCGGCCTTCGGTGGCCCGCGCCGCATCCGCGCGCTGGTGCTGACCCCGACCCGCGAACTCGCCCACCAGGTGCACGAAAGCCTGCGCACCTACGGCAAACACCTTCGCCTCAACAGCACCGTGATCTACGGCGGCGCCGGCATGAACCCGCAGCTCGACGCCCTGCGCCGCGGCGTCGACATCCTCGTCGCCACGCCCGGTCGTTTGATCGACCATCTCGAGCGCGGCAGCGTCAAGCTGGGCGATGTCGAAGTCCTCGTGCTCGACGAAGCCGACCGCATGCTCGACATGGGCTTCCTGCCCGCAATCAAGCGCATCCTCAACAAGCTGCCCTCGACCCGCCAGACGATGCTGTTCTCGGCGACGTTCGAGGAAGCGATCAAGAAACTCGCGCTGGAATTCATGCGCAACCCGCAGCAGGTGCAGGTCTCGGCGCAGAACATGGTCGCCCACACCGTCACCCACCGCGCGCATCCGGTCGACAACGCGCGCAAGCGCGACCTGCTGATCGACATCCTCAGCGAGCGTTGGCAGGAGCAGATCCTCGTGTTCGGCAAGACCAAACACGGCTGCAACCGCCTCGCCGAACAGATCGAGAAAGCCGGCATCAAGTCGGTCGCGATCCACGGCAACAAAAGCCAATCGCAGCGTCTGAAAGCCCTGGCCGACTTCAAGTCGGGCAAGGCCCGCGTGCTGGTCGCCACCGACGTCGCCGCGCGCGGCCTCGACATTCCGCTGCTGCCGCTGGTGATCAATTTCGATCTGCCGATGGTCGCGGAAGATTACGTGCACCGCATCGGCCGCACCGGCCGCGCCGGCGCCAGCGGCGAGGCCTTGTCGCTGGTCTCGCCCGATGAAGGCAACCTGCTGCGCGCGATCCACCGCGTGCTCAAGGCCGACATCGAGATGGTGGAAGTCGAAGGCTACAAGCCCAGCCGTGCGATCCGCATGGGCAACGACAGCGCCAGCGCCGGTCGTCCGTCCGGCCAGCGTCCGCCGAGCAAGCAGCGCCGTCCGCATGCCAATACCGGCGCGCGCCACGCGCATGCCGGCGCGAAGTCGCCGTCCGAGCGCGGCGAGCGCAGCGGCGGTGAGCGTCGCAGCGTCAACGCACCGCGCAGCCCGCGCTGAGTCCGGCGCAAACTCGCGATGAAACAAGGGCCGCATTGCGGCCCTTGTTTTTTCCAGCGCCTGGCGGAATGCTCGCCCTCTTTCCGGAGCAACGCATGATCCGCAGCCTGTTCGCCATCATCGCCGGCCTGATCGCCGGGATCCTCGCCACCACCTTCACCGAAATCGCCGCGACCAAGGTCTTCGCGATTCCGCCGGGCGTCGACTTCCACGATCCGGCGCAGTTGCGCGCCCTGATCGAGAGCATGCCGATGTCGGCGAAAGGCCTGATCGTGTTCGGCTGGTGCCTGGGCGCGTTTCTCGGCGCCGGCGTGGCGGTACGGCTCGCATCGCAGCACCGCTTGTTCGTGGCGATGGCGATCGGCATCGCGGTCGCCGCGGGCACGATCGGCAATTCCTGGGGCACGCATCCGTTCTGGATGATCGCCACCGGCACGCTCGGCCCGCTAGGCCTCGCCTACCTCGCGTACCGCACAGCGCCCAAGCCTGCGGAGTAGCAGGCAACGCACGCCGCGAAAAAATCAGAACGGCTTGGCCAGCACCAGATAGATCACGCCAACCAACAGCAGCAGCGGCAACTCGTTGAGCCAACGCAGTGTCGTCGATGCCGGCAACGCTCCACCGCTGGCTGCGCGCTTGAGCATTCTTCCGCAGGCGATGAAATAGATCAGCAGCAGCGCCACCAGACCCAGCTTCGCGTGCATCCACGCGCGCCCCGCGACCACATCCGGCCAAAGATCCGCGCTGAAATAATGGCCGATGAAAAGCAGTGCGCCGAACGCCACCGCAAATCCGAACATCATGTGACCGAAGCGATAAAGCCGGCGGCCCATCAACACGAGTCGATCACGCACCGCCGGCGCATCGCCGGCTTCGGCGATGTTGACCAGGATGCGCGGCAGATAGAACACCGTTGCCATCCAGGCCATCACGAACAGCAGATGGAAGGTCTTGGTCCACAGATAAGCCATGCGATCGCGCTCCGGATTTGTTGTTCAAGCCTGCCATTGCCGAGACATCCGACGGCCAGGCAGTCGAACGGGTAGAATACGCCCCCGATTCCCCCGCCCGGCCTTCTGCGCCCCGGCGCTCCCCGAGAGCAAACCATGACTTCCGAGACGGCCGCGATGGCGCCCAGCACCACTTTCCGTGATCTCGCCCTGAGCGAGGCGCTGCTAAAAACCCTGACCGGCCTCGGTTACGAAGCACCGACGCCGATCCAGGCCGCGACCATTCCGTTGCTGCTCGCCAATCGCGACGTGCTCGGCCAGGCGCAGACCGGTACCGGCAAGACCGGCGCCTTCGCCCTGCCCTTGCTGACCCGCCTCGACTTGTCCAAGACCAAGCCGCAGGTGCTGGTGCTCGCACCGACGCGCGAACTGGCGATACAGGTCGCCGAAGCCTTCCATAGTTATGCCGCGCACATGCCCGGCTTCCAGGTGCTGCCGATCTACGGCGGCCAGAGCTACGGTCCGCAGCTGATGGCGCTGCGCCGCGGCGTGCATGTCGTGGTCGGCACGCCCGGTCGCGTGATCGATCATCTCGACAAGGGCACGCTCGACATTTCCCAGCTCAACACGCTGGTGCTCGACGAAGCCGACGAAATGCTGCGCATGGGTTTCATCGACGACGTCGAACAGATCATCAAGAAGACCCCGGCGACGCGTCAGGTCGCATTGTTCTCGGCAACGATGCCGTCGGCGATCCGCCGCATCGCCCAGACCTATCTCAAGGATCCGGCCGAAGTCACCATCGAGGCCAAGACCCGCACTGCCGACAACATCCGCCAGCGTTTCTGGCAGGTCAGCGGTCTGCACAAGCTCGATGCGCTGACGCGCATCCTGGAAGCCGAACCGTTCGACGCGATGATTGTGTTCGCGCGCACCAAGCTGGCCACCGACGAGCTCGCGCAGAAATTGCAGGCGCGCGGTTTTTCCGCTGCGGCGATCAACGGCGACGTGCAGCAGGCGCAGCGCGAGCGCACGATCCAGCAGTTGAAGGACGGCAAGATCGACATCCTGGTCGCCACCGACGTCGCCGCGCGCGGCCTCGATGTCGACCGCATCAGCCACGTGCTCAATTACGACGTGCCCTACGACACCGAAAGCTACGTGCACCGCATCGGCCGCACCGGCCGCGCCGGCCGCAGCGGCGAAGCGATCCTGTTCATCGCGCCGCGCGAGCGCAACATGTTGCGTTCGATCGAGCGCGCCACGCGCCAGCCGATCGAGGCGATGGAATTGCCCAGCGTCGAAGCGATCAACGACGTGCGCATCGCCAAATTCAAGACGCAGATCACCGAAACCCTCGCTGGCGGCGAACTGAGCCTGTTCCAGCGCCTGATCGAGGACTACGAGCAGTCGCACAATGTGCCGGCGATCGAAATCGCGGCGGCGCTGGCGAAAATGGCACGCGGCGACGTGCCGCTGCTGCTGGAAGCGCCGAAGCACGTGCCGCGCCCGGCCTTCGAGAAAAACGAGCGCGACTTCGATCGTCCTTCGCGCGCCGAACGCGCGCCGCGCGGCGATCGTCCGGAACGCAGCGAACGCCCCGAGCGCCCGGCCTTCCCGAAAAAAGAACGCTCGCCGCACAAGCCTGAAGCCGGCCTGGAAACTTTCCGCATCGAAGTCGGCTACGACCACGGCGTGAAGCCGGGCAACATCGTCGGTGCCGTCGCCAACGAAGCCGGCCTGGAAAGCAAGCACATCGGCCGCATCGAGATCTTCGAGGACCACAGCCTGATCGACCTGCCCTCGGGCATGCCGGTCGATGTGATGCAGCACCTCAAGACCGTCTGGTGCGCCGGCCAGCAGCTGCGCATCACCCGCGATGGCGAAGCGCCCGACACCACCGGCAAGAAGCCCGCTGGCAGCCGCCCGCCGTTCGCCGGCAAGAAGACCTTCGGCGAGAAGAAATCCTTCGGCGATCGCCCGCCGTTCAAGCCCAAGCGCGATTTCAAGGACAGCCCGCCCGGCATGGGCAAGCCCAAGCCGAAGCCGCACCGCAAGGGCCCGGCGTCGGAATAAGCAAGGCACAGCCACCTTGCGACAAAGAAAAAGGGACGCCCGGCAACGCGCGTCCCTTTTGTTTGCGCCATCTCCTATGATTCGCCCCTGCCCCCAAGGAGTTCCGTCATGAGCACTGCACGCGCCCTGCACCTGATCGCCCGCCCCGAGGGTCTGCCGAAAGACAGCGATTTCGAAATGCGCGAATCGGCACCGGTCGCATTGGCCGACGGCCAGATCCGCATCGCGGTGAAATTCCTGTCGATAGATCCGGCGATGCGCGTGTGGATGACCGAGGCGAAATCGTACTGGCCGCCGGTCGGTCTGGGCGAAGTGATGCGCTCGGCCGGCATCGGCGAAGTGATCGAATCGAAGAACGAAAAATTTCCGGCCGGTGTCTGGGTCAGCGGCATGACCGGCGCGCAGAGCGAACTGGTTTCCGACGGCAAGGGCATGCAGCGTTTCGATGCCGGCAAACTTCCGCATCCGGGCTGGGCGCTCAGCGTGTTCGGCGCTACCGGCCTGACCGCGTATTTCGGTCTGATCGACATCGGCAAGCCAGCGGCGGGTGAAGTGCTGGTGGTGTCGGCGGCCGCGGGTGCGGTGGGTTCCAACACCGTGCAGATCGGCAAGGCCCTGGGCATGCACGTGATCGGTATCGCGGGTGGCGCCGACAAATGCGCGTTCGTGAAGAACGAACTCGGCGCGGACGAGGTGATCGACTACAAGAACCAGGTGGTCAGCGACGAACTCAAGCGCCTGTGCCCGGACGGCATCGACGTGTATTTCGACAACGTCGGCGGCGAAATCCTCGATGCCGTACTCAAGCGCCTGAAACTGCGCGCGCGCATCGTGCTCTGTGGCGGAATTTCGCAATACAACGCCACCGGCGAAACCCGCGGCCCGGCGAATTACCTGTCGCTGATCTCCGCCCGTGGCCGCATGGAAGGTTTCGTGATCATCGACTACCTGCACCGTGCAGAGGAGGCGATCGCCGCGATGGCGCCGTGGGTGATGGCCGGCAAGCTCACCAGCAAGCTCGACATCGTCGAAGGCCTGCCCAATTTCGCCGAAGCCCTGCGCCGTTTGTACACCGGCAAGAATTTCGGCAAGCAGCTGGTGCAGATCTGACGGCTTCGCGTAGGAGCGATGGCAATCGCGACCGAATTCGCCGCGATGAAAAGAGTCGCGATTGCCATCGCTCCTACGGGCGTGGCTGATGCAACATGACGCTCTCATCATCGGCGCTGGCGCCGCTGGCCTGATGTGCGCGCTGGTCGCGGGCCAACGCGGCCGACGCGTGCTGGTGATCGAACACGCGAACCGCTGCGGCAAGAAGATCCTGATGTCGGGTGGCGGGCGCTGCAATTTCACCAATACCGGCACGACACCGGCGAATTTCCTTTCGGCCAATCCGCATTTCTGCAAATCGGCGCTGGCGCGCTACACGCCGCGGCATTTCATCGACATGGTCGAACGCCACGGCATCGCATATCACGAAAAAGAACTCGGCCAGCTGTTCTGCGACGACTCGTCCAAGCAGATCGTCAAGATGCTGCTGGACGAATGCGCGCAGGCCGGCGTGCGCATCGAGACCAATTGCAGCGTCGAGAAAGCGGAATCGGCGGCGAACGGTTATCGCCTGCGCACCGCGCTGGGAAATTTCGAAGCGCAATCACTGGTGATCGCCACCGGCGGCTTGTCGATTCCGAGCATGGGCGCGAGCGGTTTCGGTTACGAGATCGCGCGGCAATTCGGCCACACCGTGCTGCCGACCCGCGCCGGGCTGGTACCGCTGACCTTGAGCGGCAAGCACCAGGAACACTACGCCGACCTCGCCGGCGTCGCGTTGCCGGTGTCGGCGCGCTGCGGAAAAACATCCTTCGACAACGCGATGCTGATCACCCATCGCGGCCTCAGCGGCCCGAGCATCCTGCAGATTTCTTCGTATTGGGAACCGGGCAAGGAATTGCTGCTCGATCTGTTGCCACAGCAGGACATCGAGGCCTTCCTGTTCGAACGCCAACATGCACAGCCGGGCGCCGAACTGAAAACCGTGCTTGGCGACGTTTTGCCGAAACGTTTCGCGCAAAGACTGTGCGAGCAATGGTTCACGAACAAGCCGATGCGGCAGTTCGTGCATGCCGAGATCCGCGCGATGGCGAAACTGCTGGGTCACTGGCCGGTCGTCGCCAGCGGCACCGAAGGTTATCGCACCGCCGAAGTCACCTTGGGCGGTGTCGATACCGATGAACTTTCGTCGACAACGCTGGCCTCGAAAAAATCACCGGGACTGCATTTCATCGGCGAGGTGGTCGACGTCACCGGCCACCTCGGCGGTTACAACTTCCAGTGGGCCTGGGCTTCCGGCCAGGCCACCGGTTCCGCGCTCTGACGCGACGATCAGAAACCCAGCCAGGCGCGACCCATCGCCTTGTTCAACACGTCCTTGTGCGGACGTAACAGATCGGCGTTGGCGATCTGCGCGGGATTGGCGACACCGTCGGGGATCTTGTCCATGCTCGCCAATGGCAGCGAGGACATCGCTTGCGCGCGCACCCAGCTGAATTCCTCCATCGACATGCCGGCCTTGTTGAGCTCGTCGACCTGCGCAGTCCTGGCCTTGGCAAGCAGGCTGGAGAAATCCGCCATCGCGCCCATCGCTTCGCCGGCATTGGCTTCGCGGCCCTGGGCCTTCATGTCCTTGTCCATCGCTTCGTACTTGGCCTTCATCGCGTCCATTTCGCCGCCCATCTTGCTTTCGACGCCGCTTTCGATGGCCACGAAGGTCGCGACTTCCGCCGCGGTGAGACGACCATCGGCAGGAGCCGTGAACGCCTGCTGGTTCTTCACCTGGGTCTGCACTTCGGCCACCTTGGCCAGTTGCTGCACGCTCTCGATGCCGGCGCTGGCGCTGTTGTACATCGGTCGCAACACGAACCAATACGCGGCACCACCGCCCACGATCACCAGCAACAAGCCCACCATCAGACAACCGATCAGACCCTTTTTCATGACACTTCCCGAATGTGTTTGAACCAAGTCTGGGACACGCCGCCGCGCCGCGCCAGAGGCCAGGGCGGATCGCCACCCGGACTGGCATACGCTACAGTACGGGAAATTTTTCGCCGCCTCACAGCCCCGGAGTCTCCATGCCCAGCTACAACGCGCCCCTGCGCGACATGCGTTTCGTGATGTTCGAATTGTTCGACGCTCTTGGCGAGCTCAAGGCGATGCCGACGCATTCCGATCTCGATATCGACACGATCAACGCCGTGCTCGAGGAAGGCGCGAAGTTCGCCAGCCAGGTCGCGTTCCCGCTCAATACCGTCGGCGATATCGAAGGCTGCACGTTCCAGGGCGATGGCGTAGTCACCACGCCCAAGGGCTTCAAGGAAGCCTATGCGCAATTTGTCGACGCCGGCTGGCCATCGCTGAGCTGCTCGCCCGACTTCGGTGGCCAGGGCCTGCCGGTGCTGCTCAACAACCGCCTCTACGAAATGATGAATTCGGCCAACCAGGCCTGGCTGATGTATGCCGGCCTGTCGCACAGCGCCTACGAATGCCTGATGACCTTCGGCACCGAGCAACAGAAAAACACCTACTTGCCCAAGCTCATTTCCGGAAAATGGACCGGCACGATGTGCCTGACCGAATCGCATTGCGGCACCGACCTCGGCCTGCTCAAGACCCGCGCTGAAGCCAACGGCGACGGCAGCTATGCGCTGACCGGCACCAAGATCTTCATCTCCGCCGGCGAACACGATGTCGCGGAAAACATCCTGCATCTCGTGCTCGGCCGTCTGCCCGATGCGCCGGCAGGCACAAAAGGCATCTCGCTGTTCCTGGTGCCGAAATTCCTGCCCGATGCGCAGGGCGAAGTCGGCGCACGCAACGGTATCAAGGCCGGTTCGATCGAACACAAGATGGGCATCCACGGCAACGCGACCTGCGTAATGAATCTCGACGCCGCCACCGGCTGGCTTATCGGTGAACCGCACAAGGGTCTGGCCGCGATGTTCGTGATGATGAATTCGGCGCGCCTGGGTGTCGGCATGCAGTCGCTCGGCATCGCCGAAACCGCCTATCAGAATGCCCTCGCCTACGCCCGCGATCGCCTGCAGGGGCGTTCCGCCACCGGCATCAAGCAGCCGGAAAAACCCGCCGATTCGATCATGGTGCATCCGGATGTGCGGCGCATGCTGCTGACCTGCAAGGCCTATAACGAAGGCGGCCGCGCGATCACCACCTGGGCGGCGCTGCTCACCGATCGCCATCTCTCGCATCCCGATGCGAAAGTGCGCGCGGATGCCGACGAACTGATTGCCTTCATCACGCCGATCATCAAGGCCTTCATCACCGACAACGCCTTCGAGACCAACAACCTCGCCATGCAGGTATTCGGTGGCCACGGTTTCATCCGCGAATGGGGCGTCGAGCAATACGTGCGCGACTCGCGCATCAACATGATCTACGAAGGCACCAACGGCATCCAGGCACTGGACTTGCTCGGCCGCAAGGTCCTGCACGACCAAGGCGCACGACTGCGGTTGTTCGGCGGGATCGTCAAGGCGTTCGTGGAAGAGCAATCGGACAAGCCCGAGATGAACGAATTCATCGTGCCGCTGCTCGCCCTGGGCGAAGACGTGGCGAAACTCAGCACCGAACTTGCGATCAAGGCGATGACCGATGCCGATGAAGTCGGCGCGGCGTCGGTGCCGTATCTGCGCGTGGTCGGCCACCTGATCTATGCATGGCTTTGGGCACGGATGGCGCGCGTCGCGCTGGACAAGCTCGACAGCGGCGACGATTTTTACAAGGCGAAACTGGCGACCGCGCGTTTCTACTACGCCAGGCTGCTGCCGGAAACCGCGTTCCAGCTGCAGGCCGCGCGCGCAGGTGCGAAGTCGCTGATGGATCTGGATGCGGGGCTGTTTTGAGTTGATGCGGCGCTGATGAAGCGCCCCTCACCCCAACTCTCTCCCCGTTGCGCGGGGAGAGGGGGACTTGAAATTCGTAGTGCGCTTGCGCGGAATAATTTTTAGTTCTTCTTCCCGCAAACGGGGAGAAGATGCCCGGCGGGCAGATGAGGGGCTCACACTACGAAACGCTCAAGCCACCTTTACCAGCGCCACCAATACCAGCAAGGTCATCGCCAATGCGACCAGGCTGCGCAGGCGCACCGTGCTCATGGCTGCGCCTCGGCACGCGATTCCGTCCATAGCGCGCGCCAGCCGGCATGACCAAGCTGGCGCAGGGTGTCGATATTGCGCTGGTAGATGTTGGCGGCATCCGGAAATGCCGCGACGGCTTTCTCGACGCTGGTTTCGCGCAGCAGATGCAAGGTCGGATACGGCGCGCGGTTGCTGAAATTTTCGATGTCGTCGGGCGCGGTATCGGCGAACTGGTAATCGGGATGGAAGCTCGCGACCTGGATTTCGCCGTCGAGTTCGAGTTCGGAAACCGATGCATCGGCGACGTCGAGGAAATCGTTGTAGTCGAGGAAGTTGCTCAGCACGTACGGATGGATGATCAACGTCGTCTCGACTTCCTCGGGATCGGCGTCGTACAGCGACTCTAGTTCCAGCAACAGATCGGCCAACAGTTGTTCTTCATCGGTGGCATCGCTGACCACGTAGCGGATCTGCTGCTTGACGTGCACGGCCTTGGCGAACGGGCACAGGTTGAGGCCGATCACGGCCTTTTCCAGCCACTCGCGCGTCCGCGCAATCATCGTGTCGTGCGATTCCACCAAGGCTCTCCAGGACGATTCCGACCGGGATCAAGTCGGAGCAGTGTAGCCCTCGCCGGCGGCAAACCCAATCGCGAGGATCGTTGTCGGATACAGCGTCCCAGCGCTACGCGCAGGCAGGCGACCCGTCGAACTTGGTGATGCCCGCCGGAAACGATAGAGTGGCCCGCCTTCACTTTCCAACGGAAACACCATGCATCTCCATGCTGCCCTGATCACTGCCCTGAACGTCGTCATCATCTTCATCGCCATGATCATGGTCGGTCGCGCGCGCGGACTCTACAAGATCGACGCGCCGGCGATCACCGGCCATCCGGATTTCGAACGCGCCTTCCGCGCGCATCAGAACACGCTCGAACAGACGCTGATGTTTCTGCCGGTGCTATGGCTGGCGACGATCTACAGCAAGGAGCAATACGCCGCGTACCTCGGCTTCGCCTGGCTGGTCGGCCGCCTGTGGTACGTGTTCGGCTACATCAATGCCACCGGCAAGCGCAGCGGCGGCTTCCTCGTCGCGTTCACGGCCTTCGTCCTGTTGCTGCTCATGAGCCTCTGGGGAATCGTCGCGCAGATGCTGGCGTGATTTTTCTGCGCAGCGTTGCCGTGATCCAAGGCTGAAACACTCCTCCTCCTGACCCTCTCCCCCGTTTTGCGGGGAGAGGGGATTCCTGGGTTTTCTCGAAGCGCTTGAACGAATCCCGCTTAGGCCGCCGATTTCACCAGCAGGTGCTTGGCCAGTTGCGCGTGCAGGTAGCCGATGCCGCGGGCGCCGTGCAGGACCAGCGTGATCATCAGCAGGCCGATCAGCATCGTCAGCGGCGTCGTCCATAGCGGCAGCGTGATCTGCGTGTCGCCGAAACTCATCACCGCGTCCGAACCGAAGAACTGCGCCAGCGGCATCGTGGCGAAACCCAGCGAGAGGCTGATCGCGGTGATCGCCAGGGTGAAATAGAGCACGCCCAGTGGCTGCATCAGCAGCATGTAGAGCATCGACGACCACGTACGCGGATCTGTGAACAAGGTCTTGATGCGCGTCATCATCGACTGCTCGCGATCGGTGTACAGCGGCCGGCGTGGCATGCGTTCACCAAGCAAGGCCTCGACCACGCGTCCCTCGACCAGGGAAATACCGCGCACGCTGGCGAAAAACAGGATCGCGAACGGAATGCCGATGATCAGGATCGCCAACCCCAGCGACAGGCTGATGCCGGTCACGGCCCAGGTGAAGTACAGCGTGCCCGTGGCCAGCGACAGCAGCATGTAAAGCAGTGCGGTGTAGGCGCGCGGATCGGCGAGCACGCCGAAGAACTTGCCGGCCAACGAACGATGCTCGCGTTTTGGCGGCGGCCGCAGCGCCTGCACCACCGTGCTCTCGGTCTGGCGATAGATGTCCGCCACTTCTTCGGGCGCGCCGTAGCTGGTGGCGATGCTCGCCAGCAGCGTGGCCTCGTCGACGCCAGGCTGCTCGGCCATTTCCGAACGCAGGTACTCCTCGGCATCGTAGAGCGCGTCCTGCACCAGCGCCGGATCGGCATCGACAAGGGCGCGACGCAGCTGCTCCAGGTATTCGGGAATGTTTCTCGGGGTGGTGGCAGTCATCACGGCGTTCCTTTCAACACGTTATCGACGAATTCGCGGGCGGTACTCCAGTTTTTCACCCAGGCAGCGAGTACCTGCTGACCGAGCTCGGTGATCCGGTAGTAGCGCCGCGGCGGCCCGGCGACCGAGGGTTCGACGTCGCTGGCCAGCAGGCCAGCGCCGTCGAGGTTGCGCAACACCGGGTAGAGCGCACTCTGCTTGCCGGCGAAAAGCCCATCGCCACCGCGCTCCAGGCGCTTGGCGATCTGGTAGCCGTACATCGGCTCGGCGGACTGGTTGAGCACGGCCAGAAGAACCAGGGAAACCGTCCCGGTGCTCAGCTCCTTCTGGAATTTCTTGAGGTGGGACTCGATCTCGGCCATCGCCAGGCGTCCGGTGACTATTCGTGAGCCGACAGTATTATCAAGTTGACTATAGCGAACCTGCCATAAGTCATGTCGGGCCGGATTGGCGCCATGCCATCATTCCGGCCTCGCGACTGGAGCCGGCCATGCATGCCCTCACCTTCTCAAGCTTTGGCGGCCCCGAGGTCCTCGACTGGACCTCCCTGCCCGATCCACAGCCGACACCCGGCCACGCCGTGATCCGCACCCGCGCGATCGGCCTGAATTTCGCCGACATCTATCGTCGCCAGGGTCGTTACCACCTCGCCGGATCGCCACCCTGGATTGCTGGATACGAAGCCTCCGGAGAAATCCACGCACTGCATGCGGACGATGCCGATCGCGGCTGGCATGTCGGCCAGCGCGTCGCTTTCGCCGACAGCGCTTTTGCGAATGCCGAACTCGTCGCCGTCGCGCTCGACAAGCTCATCGCGCTGCCCGACGACATCGCTCATGACACCGCTGCCGCAGTGCTGCTGCAAGGCCTGACCGCGCAATTTCTGATCGAGGACAGCTACGCGCTGCGCCCCGGCAATACCGTGCTGGTGCACGCGGCCGGTGGCGGTGTCGGGCTGTTACTGACGCAACTGGCGACGTCACGCGATGCCCGCGTATTTGCGCTGGCCTCGTCCGCGGAAAAACGCGCGGCGGCGCTTGCTGCCGGCGCGTTCGCAGCGATCGATTCCAGCAGCGACTGGCCCGCGCAATTACGCACGCTCGCGCCGGACGGCGTCGACGTCGCCTACGATTCGATCGGTCGCACACTGGCGCAGAGCATGGCGGCCACGCGCACCGGCGGCACCGTGGTTTTTTTCGGCATGGCCGCGGGCGATCCCGATCCGGTCGATCCGCGCGTATTGATGGATCGCTCGCTCACGCTGGTTGGCGGCGATCTGTGGAATGTGCTGACCAGCGCGCAGGCACGGCAATCGCGCGCTGAGCGGTTGTTCGCCGCGATCCGCGACGGCCACCTGCAGGTCAACATCGCTGCGAGATTTCCGCTGCGCGATGGCGCCGCGGCGCATGCGCTGCTCGAAGGTCGCGGCAGCGTCGGCAAGGTCTTGCTGCTGCCTTGAGCCTCGAACACGGGTGATTTTCTTCCCGGTCCGGCAGTAGTAGTGTTGGGCCGTCAATCAAGGCGAGGTGGCCGATGAGCGTCGCGGTTCCGGCGGGCAAGATGCCCGTCATTTTCCTGGGCCATGGCTCGCCCATGAACGCCATCGAGGACAACGATTTCCGCCGCAGCTGGCAGGCCCTGGGCAAACGCCTGCCGCGACCGAAAGCCATCCTGTGCATCTCGGCGCATTGGGAAACCCGCGGTGTCTACGTCACTGCCAGCGAACACCCTGAAACCATCCACGATTTCTACGGTTTTCCGAAAGCTTTGTTCGACGTGCACTACCGCGCACCCGGCAGCCCGGCACTGGCGCATCGTGTTGCCGAACTGCTCACCGGCGTGCGCGTGCATCAGGACGCGGGGCGCGGTCTGGATCATGGCGTGTGGAGCGTGCTCGGGCCGATGTATCCCGAGGCCGATATTCCGGTCGTGCAACTGAGTCTGTCGATCCTGCAACCCGGCGCCTGGCATTACGACCTGGCGAAAGCGCTGGCGCCGCTGCGCGAGGAAGGCGTGCTGATCGTCGGCAGCGGCAACATCGTGCACAACCTGCGCCTGTTCCGTTTCAACGATCCGAAACCGCTGGACTGGGCCGTGCGCTTCGACGAGGACATCGCCGAGCGCATCAGCCAGCGTCACCACGAAGGCCTGCTCGGCTACGAAACCCTCGGCCCCGATGCGCTGCTGTCGATCCCGACGCCGGAGCATTACCTGCCGCTGCTATACGTGCTCGCGCTGCAGAACGACGACGACGCGGTATCGTTCTTCAACGAACAGGTACTCGGCTCGATTGCGATGCGTTCTGTGGTGATCGGGTAAGGCGCAGCCTGCCCCGGGTTCAAACACCGCATCGCCTGCATATGAGCAACCTCACTCGCCGGCATCGCTGCCGCGTGCTGCCGCCCTCATCGTCGAGACCAAAACCATGCTGAAAGCGCTGTGCCTTGCCCTGCTCTGCCTGCTCGCCAGCGGCTACGCCTCGGCCCAACAGATCGATTTCACGGCGACTGCCGAACAAGACGACGCCGCGCTGGCACCAGCGATGAAAGCGCTGGCCGGACGAACCCTGGCGATCTATCGCGAAGACAACCACGACACCTATCTCAACAAGCTGTTCCGCCTGCAGACGATTGCCGGCGACGACGACCAAGCCGTGCGGACGATCCAGCAACTGCGCGAACTGCGTCGCAACGGCAATGCGGCGCAGAGCAACGCCCTGTTCGTCCAGTACGAGATCTACGCGCGGGCGGAGAAATTGGCCGACGACCGCCATCTGCCGCTCGCCGATGCTTTCGTGCAAGCCTTCCGCGACGTCTACGGCCGACTCGACGACAAGACCGCGCTGCAGGCGGTATTTTCCTTCCATGCCGATCTGGACCAGGCGCGCGCGGATTTCGGCAAAGCGCTGGCGCAGCAACGCGGGCGACACTTCATCGCGCTGGCCGATGCTCTGGAGCTGGTCCGCAAGTATCACTTCCTGCGCGCCTACGAGACGCTGCTACCGCACACCGATGCGCTGGTCGCGGAAGACGATCATCGTCGCTACCTGATCGACGACCAGGTGCTGATCACGATGCCCGATGGCGCCCACGTCGCAGCGATGCTGGTCAGGCCTAGGTCGGTCGGCACAACGCTGCCGACGCTGTTCGAATTCACCATCTATTCGGTGGATCTTTGGGGCATCACCGACGCGAAAAAGTCCGCCGCCTACGGCTATGCCGGCGTGGTCGCCTACACCCGCGGCAAGGGCCGCAGCCCCGACCCGGTCGTTCCGTATGAACACGACGGCGAGGATGCCGCCGCGGTGATCGACTGGATCAGCAAACAACCCTGGAGCGACGGCCGTGTCGGCATGTACGGCGGCAGCTACAACGGGTTCGCCGCCTGGGCCGCCGCCAAGCATCATCCGCCGGCGCTCAAGGCGATCATGGATTCGGCGACGACGGCGCCAGGCATCGACGTACCGATGCAGGGCGGCGTTTTCCTCAACTTCCTCTATCCATGGGTGCCCTACACCACCAACAACAAGGCACTCGACGACGCGACCTACAACGACCAGGCGCGCTGGACGCGACTGAATCGTAGTTGGTATGCCAGCGGGCAGGCCTATCGTTCGCTCGATCGCATCGACGGCACGCCAAGCCCGGTCTTCCGCCGCTGGCTGGACCACCCCAGCTACGACGCGTACTGGCAGCGGATGATTCCGTATCGGGAAGAATTCGCCGGCATCGACATCCCGGTATTGACCACTACCGGCTACTACGATGGCGGCATGGTCGGCGCGCTCTATTACTTGAACCAGCACCTGCGCTACAACCCGCGCGCGGACCACAGCCTGGTAATCGGCCCCTACGATCATTTCGTCATGCAGAACGGCGTTGCCCGCAACCTGCTCGGCTACGACATCGATCCGGCCGCGAGCATCGACTT
>Ga0207983_1000023_pt1 | contig 22787 bp, 25 predicted proteins | sample SoimicmetaGmgHMB_FD_188341 | JGI IMG/M metagenome (GOLD analysis project Ga0207983, IMG submission 188341) | Soil and rhizosphere microbial communities from Laval, Canada - mgHMB (SPAdes) (version 2) | ecosystem: Environmental > Terrestrial > Soil > Agricultural land | place: Laval, Canada...
GCGAGGCCGACCGGCTCATCAGCGAGGGGCGCGTCCTGCTCAACGGCCAGCGGCCGGGCGTCGGCGCGCAGGTGGAGGAGGGCGACAAGGTCGTCATCGACGGGCAGGAGTTGCGCAAGCGCGCGCCAGGCGCGAAGAAGCACGTCTATATCGCGCTCAACAAACCGACCGGCATCACCTGCACGACCGAAGCGCACGTCAAGGGCAACATCGTCGATTTTGTCGGCCACCAGCAGCGAATTTTCCCGATTGGCCGTCTCGACAAGGATTCCGAAGGCCTGATCCTGTTGACCAGCAACGGCGACATCGTCAACGAGATCCTGCGTTCGGAAAACAACCACGAGAAGGAATACCTGGTCGGCGTGAACAAGGCGGTGACCGATGAATTCCTGCGCGGCATGGCTGGCGGCGTACGCATCCACGGGCAGATGACCAAGCCCTGCAAGGTGCGGCGCATCGCCAAATTTGGCTTCTCGATCATTCTCACGCAGGGCTTGAACCGGCAGATCCGCCTGATGTCGGAGGCGCTCGGTTACAAAGTGACGCAGCTGCGGCGCGTGCGCATCGTCAATGTCACGCTGGGCCATCTCAAGGCTGGCACTTGGCGCAATCTTTCCGAAGCGGAGTTGCGCGGCCTGCTGCCGCAGCGCACGGACTGGTAACCCATCGGAGCGATGTAGGAGCGGCGCAAGCCGCGAAATCGTCCGCATTGCTGGGTTATCTCCCGCGCAACCACTCCGCTGCCCCGCGCCCCGCGATCTTCCCGCTCGCAAAACACGCGGTGAGCAGATAGCCCCCCGTCGGCGCTTCCCAATCGATCATTTCGCCGGCGCAGAAGACGCCGGGCAGGTTCTTCAACATCAGGCGCGGATCCAGCGCTTCGAAACGCACGCCACCGGCGCTGCTGATCGCCTCGGCGATCGGGCGCGGGCGCTGCAATGTTATCGGCAGCGATTTTATCGCCGCGGCCAGCGCGTCCGGGTCCAGCATCTGCGTCTTGCTCAGCAATTCGTACAGCAGCCCCATTTTGACGCCTTCGATGCCGGCGCAGCGACGCAGGTGCTCCGTCAGCGAGCGTCCACCACGCGGTCGCGCGAGATCCTGGCGCAGGCGCGGTAACTCGCGGCCCGGTGCGAGATCGAGAGAGATATGCGTCGAGCCGTCGCGATTGATTGCTTCGCGCAGCGCAGCTGAAATCGCGTAGATCAGGCTGCCTTCGATGCCGGTGGTGGTGGCGACGAACTCGCCTTGCAGCTTTTTCTGTTCGCCGTTCTCATCGATCCAGGAAATCACGACCGGCTTGATTGGATGCCCGGCGAAACGCTGCGAAAAAATGTCGCTCCAGCCGACGTCGAAGCCGCAATTGGCCGGTTGCAGCGCGGCGATATCGGCGCCGCGTTCGCGCAACCAGGGCAACCAGGCGCCATCGGAACCCAACTGCGGCCAGCTGCCGCCGCCGAGTGCGAGCAACACCGCGTCTGCGTTGATCGATCGTTCGCCATCGGGCGTGCGCATGCGCAGCGCGCCGGCATCATCCCAACCCAGGCAGGTGTGCTGCATGTGGAAGCGCACGCCGGCGTCGCGAAGACGACGCACCCAACTGCGCAACAGCGGCGCCGCCTTGAGATCGACAGGGAACACGCGGCCGGAGCTGCCGATGAAAGTCTCGATGCCAAGTTCTTTCGCCCAGTCGCGCAAGGCTGTGGCATCGAATTGCGAAAGCCAGCCTGCGATCTCTTTGCGACGCGCGCCGTAGCGACCCGCGAAATCTTCAAAGGCTTCCGAATGTGTGAGGTTGAGCCCACCCTTGCCGGCGATCAGCAGCTTGCGGCCGACCGAACCCTTGCCGTCATAGAGATCGACCTCGATGCCGGCCGCGCGCGCGGTTTCGGCAGCCATCAAGCCGGCGGGGCCACCGCCGATGATGGCGAGGCGGGGCGTGGTTGAAACACTCATGCGGGGATTTTCGCATGAGGCAGGGCACGTCCGCTCTCGCTGCTGCCTCGCGATGCGAAAGGGCTCCGGGTCGTCGCTTCAGCCAGCGACGAGCTCAGCCGCCCGCCGATTCGGCAACGCGTACTTGAGGATGCGCGCCAGCACGCCAAAATACTGCCGCCAGAAACCGCCAGTGTTGTAGTGGACGCCGTACTTGCTGCAGATCGCCTGCACGCGCGGGGCGATTTCGGTATAGCGCGGTGCCGGCAGATCCGGAAACAGGTGATGCTCGATCTGGTGGCTGAGGTGGCCGGTAAGCAGATGGAACCAGCGCCCGCCCTCGAGATTGCTTGAGCCCTGGATCTGGCGCAGATACCACTGGCCGCGGGTTTCGTCACGGACGTCGTCGCGCATGAAAACCTGGGCGTCGGCAGTGAAATGGCCGCAGAAGATGATCGCGTTCGTCCACAGGTTACGGATCAGGTTGGCGAGCAGATTGCCCAACAACACGCGCGGCCAATGCCAAAGCGCAATTGCCGGGAACAACAGGTAGTCCTTGAACAGCTGGTAGCCAGCCTTGCGCAGGAAGGGTTGCATGCGCTGCGCGAATTCCGCGCGCGGCATGCGACCCTTGAGAAAGCGGCCGATCTTGATGTCATGTACTGCGACACCCCACTGGAAATTCGCCGCGAGCAGCAGATACCACAGCGGCTGCAGCAGACTGCTCGGCGACCAGCGCTGCTCGCTGGTCAGGCGCAGGAGGCCGTAGCCGTAATCGTGATCCTTGCCGAGGATGTTGGTGTGGTCGTGGTGTTCGACGTTGTGCGAATGTCGCCAGTGTTCGCCGTCGCAGACGATGTCCCATTCGTAGGTTTGTGAGTTCAGCGATGGGTCGTTCATCCAGTCGTATTGGCCGTGCATGACGTTGTGGCCGATCTCCATGTTCTCGAGGATCTTGGCCAGAGACAGCCCGATCACGCCAAGAATCCAGCTGATGGGCCCGAAGCCGAACATCAGCAGGCTGCGACCGCCGATCGCACAGGCTTGCACAATCCTGCGCATGCGCAGGATGTGGCGTGCATCGTCGTCGCCGATTTTCTTCAGGACATCCAGGCGCAGTGCATCGAGTTCCGCCTGGAATTCGTCCAAGCGGGTCGCATCCATCGATAGTGCGTTGCTCATTTCGATCTCCGGGAAATCACAGGGCGAGCTCGACGTCGCCGAGAGCGCTGGAGATGCAGAGCTGGATCAGCTCTTCTCCAGGGCCTGAGCTTTGCCCAGTCAAAAGGTTGCTGACGCTGCCGCTGAGTTTTCGGCATTGGCAGGTGCGGCAGATGCCGCGACGGCAGCCGAAACGCGGCTGCAGGCCGGCGGCTTCGGCGGCATCGAGAAGACTGGCGCCGGGGTAAGCAGTAAACACTTGTTCGGTTATTTCGCAATGGATCGAATGCGTGCCGGCGTTCGTGTCGCTCGGTCGCGTGCGCCGTCCGAAGCTTTCGCTCTGGAGTTGCCCGGCGAGTCCTGCTTCGGCGTACATCGTCTCGATCCAGGCCATGAAGCCATCCGGGCCGCAGAGAAGGGCTTCGCGCTGCTGCCAGTCGGGAACGAGTGCGGCGAGTTGTTTCGCGTCGAGTCGTTGCTGTGTTTGGGTGTCCTGGCGGAGTAGGGTGAGGTTCGGCCAGGCTGTGGCGAGCGAATCCAGTTCGTCGCGGAAGATGACTTCGTCGGATCCACGAAAGCTTTGCAGCAACACGACGTCGCGCGAGGGCGTGTTTTTTGCGAGATCCTGCAGGATCGAAAGCATCGGCGTGATGCCACTGCCGGCAGCAAGCAGCAACAACTTCCCGTTGCCGGCTTTTGGCGAAAAATGCCCTTGCGCCTGGCTTATACGCAGGATCTGGCCCGGCTTCAGCGCGTGGGCAGCGACGGAGACGACGCCCTGATCCTTGCGTTTGATGGTCAGGCGCAACAGCCCATCGCGGTGCGGCGCCTGCGAGAAGCTGAAACAGCGGGACTGGCGCACGCCGTCAATCTCGAGATCAAGAAGCACGTGCTGGCCGGGACGAAAACCGCGGAAACAAGCGTTGGGTTTGAGCCAGAGGCTGCGCACGCCCTCGGCCTCGTCAACCAGCTTGACCACTCGGGCGCGCGGCTCGCTCAGCGACCACAGCGGGTTTACCGTCGCGATGAGGCTGTCCCAGGCGCGGACATCGTTGAGTGGCGACAGCAGCCGGCTTTGCCAGAGGCGCGGCGCGCGGGCGGCTGACAGGGTGGGGGAAAGTTTGGCCACAACGGGCTCCGCTTTTTAAGTAAACGAATGTTTACTGAAAAGAATAGAGCAGTCACTCCGCCGGATCAAATCCCCGGCACGCGCCTATACTTGCCCGCGTCGACGAGGCATCGTCAGGGATGGCGCAGGAGAACGGGTTGACCATCAGCAAGGCCGCCATCAGTCGTCGTGACACCGACGCCCCGGAAAGCCGCGAAGAGCGCAAGCAGCGCACCCGCGCGCACTTGATGGCTGGTGCGCTGGCGCTGATCGGGCAGGGCCGAGGCTTCACTTCGCTCAGCCTGCGCGAGATCACCCGCGAGGCCGGCGTCGTCCCGGCCTCGTTCTATCGTCATTTCAAGGACCTCGACGAGCTCGGCCTGGCCCTGGTCGAAGAGGGTGGCGTGACCTTGCGGCGCCTGCTGCGCGAAGCGCGCCGCGACGGCATTCCGCCGACCGACATGCTGCGCAGTTCGGTGCAGATCTATCAGCGCTACGTAGAGGAACACCGGCTGGAATTTTCTTTCATCGCCGGTGAGCGCGGCGGCGGCTCGCCAGTGATACGCAAGGCGATCCGCACCGAAGAAAGTCATTTCGCTTCGGAAATGGCGCAGGACTTGCGCGCGCTGGGCACCTTGCCCGATCTGTCGACGGCAACCCTGCAGATGATCTGCGGGCTGGTGGTGACGACGATGCTCAATGCCGCGTCCGACATCCTCGACCTGCCGCCGCGGCAACCGAAACGCGAGCGCGAGCTGGTCGAGAATTTCGTGCGGCAATTGCGTCTGGTGTTTCTCGGCGCGAAGAGTTGGCGCGACGACGCCTAGGATTTCACGCGGCGCGGTCCACTCACCAATAATCCTTCATCAGTTCCTGCGCCCATTCCGGCTCGCGGATTTCGCCCTGCGGTTCGAAGCCCGACATGTGCGGTTTCAGATCGAGCACCGGCGTGCCATTGATGGCATCGAGGCCTTGCACGTGGATGTTGCAGCCTTCGATGCCGAGAATCCGGCAGGTCGATACGCCGATGCGGTTCGGACGGTTCTTGCCGCGCTGGGCGAAAATACCGATCTTCGGCCAGGCCGGATTGTTGCGCGGATGGCGCGACCCTACTTCGATCTTGCCCGGATCGACCTGGTGGAAGCTGTAGACGACGATCAGGTGCGAGAACGATTCCAGCCCGGCGATCGCATCTGGAGAAAACCGATCGCAGTCCATCACGATGGTCGCAGTGACTTCGCCCCAGTGATCGTCCTCGACCGCATCGCGGCCACCAAGGACATGGGCAATCGGCGTGAGTTCGATCTTCATCGGCGGCGTGGGCGTCCTGGTTCAGATCGACTCGGTGCCGGTGTGGACGTTATCCGGTAGGACTGTCGGCGTTGTCGGCAGGAGCCGCTGCGCCGTCTTCTGCGGGCGCGTCGGTTTCGTCCTTGGACTGCTTGCGCTGGCGCTTCTCGTCCTGTTTTTTCTTCTTGGCGATATCGCGCTGACGCTTTTCGAACTGGTAGTTGGGCTTGGCCACGGAATTTCCTCGTCGATGGGCTGCAGTTTAAAGCAAGCCGCCGGCAGCGTCGCCTGACAGCGATCAGGCGGCCGGGTTGCGCAGCTCGGCCAGTTGCGCACGCAGGGCGGCGAGGTCGGCTTCCAGCGCCTCGACGCGGGCTTCGAGTCCGCCGCGTTCGCTGCCCGGACTCGTCGCCTTGATGTTCTGGATCAGCAGTTCGGCATCGACCGGACCGCCCAGCAGGTGCATGTAGCGGTCTTCGCGTTGACCGCTGCCGCGGCCAATATTGACCACCAGCGCCGGACTGCGCTGGCTGAGGCGATCGAGGCGCTGGCGGACGTCGTCGAGGTCCGGTGCGGCGCCGAGGCGTTCGCTGCGGCTGAACAATTCCGCGGCCGTCTGCGGACCGCGCAGCAGCATCACGCAGAGCAGGGCCTGTTGCCGCAGCGTCACCGAATACATGTGGCTGAAGCGATGTTCGTAGCGTTGTGCCCGCGCGCCGTGCACGGATTTGATCAGGCCGAGGTTTTCCATTTCGCGCAAGGCATGCCCGACTTCACCGGCTTCGAGCTCCATCAGCGGCTCGCGATTGCTTTTCTGGTTGCAGGCCAGGACGACGGCATTCGCAGTGAGCGGATAGGCTTCCGGCGTGGTCGCTTCCTTTTCGATCAGGCAGCCCAGGATGCGCGCCTGGATCAGGCTCAGTGGCGACAGCGCGGCAGGTGAAGCGTCGGTTTCCATAGCGATTCTTGTGCGAGAGCGAGCCGCCATCATGCCTCATCGTCATGGTGGCCGATGGCGTCTTCTGCGCTGACTGGTGGGACATCGGCGGCCCCGGATAGGGCCGCCGCGCGGGCTCGCGTCCCGGATCGGTGCAGCGAGGAGTGGCTCAGCCGCCTTTTTTCGCGGCCTTGTCGGCGCGCTTTTCCTTCAGGGTCTTGGCCGGCTTCTTCTTCGCTTCCTTTTTCTGTTCCATTCCCTTTGCCATGTCGCTCTCCTTGGGTTGGGTTTGCCGCTGATGCTGGCGGGATATATCGTGACTTAGCGGCATCGTCCTGTCACCCGCCGCCACCATCCATCCTCACTGGCCTGCGAACGAACCATGACCCTGCTAGTCGATCCGCCGCTGCCGCTGCCCTCGGCGCTTGTTGCCGAGTTGCAGGCGGCGTATGCGACGCCGCCGCGGGCCTACCACGCTTTTTCGCATGTCGAGGAAGTGCTGCGGCAGTTTGCGTTGGTTGCGGCAGGGCCGGGTTGGCGCCAGCCGGCGGAGATCTACCTCGCGATCCTTTATCACGACGCGATCTATGCCGCCGGACGTCGTGACAACGAAGAGCGCAGTGCCGAGCTGGCGTTGGCGGCGATTGGACGATTCCTGCCGGAGGCGAACGTCGACAGAGCGCGTGTCGCCGCCTTGATTCGCCTGACTGCACGACATGGACGATTGGCGGTGGGCGAGGTGGATGACGAAGCCGCGCTGTTTCTCGACTGCGACATGGCCATTCTTGCTGCCGAGCCGGCGGTGTTCGATGCCTACCATCGCGCGATCGCCATCGAGTATCGCGGCAAATTGCCGGGCTGGCTGTTCGAATTCAATCGTCGGCGCTTTCTCAAGGGCTTGCTCGCGAAGGAGCGGATTTTCCTGAGCGGGTTCTTCCATGCGCGTCTGGATGCGGCTGCCCGCAGTAATCTGCAGCGGGCATTGCAGGCCCCGCGCTCGGCATTGCGGGCCGGCGCGGGGCGTTGATGGGTGTGAGGAGGGTCAGGCCTGTGCGCTGCCTGTTTCCAGCGCGATGGGTTCCTTGCGAATTTTCGGCAGCGATTTCAGGCCAAGGCAGGGTCGCAGCCACGACACGCGCTTCGCACCTTCACTGAGCAGGTAGCAACCGGCGATAGTTCCCGCGAGCACCAGCAGAGGCTCGAGCACCGGTCCGAACTTCAGCGGGATCAGCCAGTACGCCAGCAACACGATCAGGCTCTGGTGGAAGATGTACCAGGGATACACCGACTCGGTCGCCCAGGGCAGCCAGCGGAAAGGCTTGTTCAGCAGTGCATGCGCCCAGCCGAGGATCGCCAGCAGCGCGGTCCAGATGTAGAAATTGCGCAGCACCCACAACACGTCCGCCAGCCAGATCGGTGAGTCCTCGGGCAGCAGCGCGACCATGCTGATATAGGGCACGAACAGCAACAGCGCAATCGTCAGGCTGACGCGGCGCAGGCGCAGTGCTTCCGCCCAGAAACCGTCGCTGCGCGCGATCAGGTAGCCGTAGACAAACACGGTGAAATAGGCCGCGTTGCGATACCAGTCGTGGATGAAGTCGCCGTTGTCTGGGAACAGTGGTTGCAAGACCAGCGTGTACAACAGCAAGGGCAGCGCCGGGTAGATGAGCAATCGTGCGCCGCGCAATCCGGTGAACGCTGCAGTGAGGCGTTGGCCGAAACGCGAAGCCAGCGGCTTGGCCAGCAGCGCGAGCGCTAGCGTGTACATCCACAGATAGGCGAGATACCACAGGTGGTTCCAGGTGAAGCCGTGCTCCCAGCCGTCGAAGGCGTGTTCGGGCCAGCGCTGGCCGCTGTAGTAGTGCACGAGGAATTGCCCGAAGCCCGGCTCGACCAGATGGTTCGACACGCCCTGCACGTAAGGCTGGATCGGCACGATCACCAGCATGCCGAACAGCAGCGGCAGGAACAGCCGCCAGGTGCGACTGCGCACGAAGTTCCAGACCTTGTCGGGATTGATCAGGAAGGCGGAGGCGATGCCCGAGATCAGGAAGATCAGGTCCATGCGCCAGCGGTTGAGGAACAGCATCGGCCACTGCAGCCATTCGCCCTGATGCGGGCTCTTGATATGCCAGCCCCAGTCGGACACATAGAGCATGCACAGGTGGTAGAGGATCAGCAGGGTGAAGGCGATGGCGCGCAGGGCGTCGATGTCGTGGCGGCGGGTCATGGGGCTCTCCGTGGTGTACGGCCAGCCTGGCGATGACGGCGATTTCTCCCAAGCCACGAGGGCCGGATGGCGGGCCGGAGTGACGAGTGGCGGCGGCCAGGGATGAATCGAGGAACCGTTTCCACGTCCGAAACCTTAAAATGCGCCGATGACCACCGACGCCCGCTCCCTGCTCGAACGCTACCAACCCTATCGACGGTTTTGCGAAACCGGTTTCTGGATCCTCTACTTCGTGCTGCAGGCCAGCCTGAACTCGGTGATCGTAGAGCTGGATGTGGAGCGGGTGAAGCTGGATTTCGCCACCTGGGAGCCAGTGGTCTGGGAATGGTCGAGCAACCTCGTTCTGCTGGCGCTGGTGCCGGCGGTGATTGCATTCGAACGACGCTTCCCGCTTTACATCGGTTCCCTGCGCAAGAACCTGCCCTGGCATTTTCTTGCCAGTCTGGTATTCAGCGTGGTGCACGTCACCGCGATGGTCGGCCTGCGCAAGCTCGCCTATTCGATACAGGGCGGAATCTACGATTTCGGCTACTGGCCGCGTGAGCTCGGTTACGAATATCTCAAGGACTGGCGCTCCTACCTCGGCATCTTGTTGATCGCCGGTGCCTACAACTTGTTGCTGGTGCGTCTGCAGGGCGAAGCGCGCCTGCTCGATGCGCCGGATGAGGGCGAAGGTCCTGCGCTGGAGCCGATCGACCGGCCCGAGCGTTTTCTGGTGCGCAAGCTGGGCAAGGAATTCCTGGTCGCGGCCAACGACATCGAAGTACTGCAGGCCTCCGGAAATTACGTGAACCTGCGCGTACGCGGCCGCGAATATCCGCTGCGCGCGACCATGGCCGGGATCGAGCCGCGCATGGATCCGGCGCGCTTCGTGCGCGTGCATCGCAGCTACATGGTCAATCTCGACTGCCTCGCGGAAATCGAACCACTGGAAACCGGCGATGCACGGCTGGTGATGCGCGACGGCACCAAGGTGCCATGCAGCCGGCGTTATCGATCGGTATTGAAGCGCTGAGCGGTTTTGAAACCGCGATCGCGGCTCAGGCGATATCGAGGAAGTAAGGCTCGACGCTGCCCATGACCTTGATCGTCATGGCATTGCCGCGGCGATCGAGCGCCTTGCCGGCGGTCAGACGGACCCAGCCTTCGCTGACGCAGTATTCCTCGACATTGGTTTTTTCTTCGCCCTTGAAACGCACACCGACGCCGCGCTCGAGTACGGCAGCATCGAAAAAGGGACTTTTGGGATTCAGGGCCAGGCGGTCGGGCGGGGTGTCGGTCATCGTGCTGTCTCGGAGTTTTCTGCCGGCGGCGATTATCGCTTGGATGCCGCGGCGGCGGCGAGCGCTGTTAGCAGGTGCTGGTGCGGCTCGCTATGCTGTCCACCTTTCCGGAAGCCCGCACCCATGCCTTATTGCCCCATCGTTGCCACCCTGGGTTACGTCTTGTCGCCCGATCGTCGCAGCGTCCTATTGATCCATCGCAATGCCCGTGCCGATGACCATCATCTGGGCAAATACAACGGACTGGGTGGCAAGATCGAACGCGACGAAGATGTCATGGCCGGCATGCGCCGCGAGATCCATGAAGAGGCCGGCATCGTCTGCGACGAAATGGTCTTGCGCGGAACCATCAGCTGGCCGGGCTTCGGCAAGCACGGCGAGGATTGGCTCGGGTTCGTGTTTCGCATCGATCGCTTCAGCGGCGAGCCGTTCGCGGGCAATGCCGAAGGCACGCTGGAATGGGTGGAGATCGAGAAGGTGTCCGGACTCAATCTCTGGGAAGGTGATCGACATTTCCTGCCCCTGGTCTTCGATGCCGACCCGCGCCCGTTCCATGGCGTGATGCCTTACGATCAGGGCCGGATGCTGCGCTGGCAGTATTCGCGCTAGTGCCGGCCGGCCTGTTCAGGAATCCGACGCCCGGGCTGGTCGACGGGTTTCGGCAGGATGCACCTTATATATAGGTGGCGGACGAGGCTCGGCCGCCAGACATTCACGGGGCCGGTAGCTGTGTTGGTTCTGGGCTGGACATCCGTCTCGTCCGCGCCGCTGCTATCGGAGGTCAATGGCCGTCAACTTCGGCAAAGCCCTGCGAGCGGTCCCGGGCGGCGTTCATCTTCGGCTCGCTTTCCGAAAAGAATGGGTGTATGGTTCGCCCACTGTGTTTGCCAGGGTCACAGTGAATCGTGGCCCGGTGCGGTAGATCCAACGATCCGCTACATCGCTTAGCCCGCTTGCTCCCTGCAACTACAGTCTTGATACCGGGTTTTCCGGGTCTCGATAATTCATGTTCCAAGGAGTTTCAAATGTCGGATCGTCAGAGTGGTACCGTGAAGTGGTTCAATGATGCCAAGGGTTTTGGTTTCATCACCCCGGAAAGCGGTGAGGACCTCTTCGTTCACTTCCGTTCTATCCAGGGCAGCGGCTTCAAGTCGCTCCAGGAAGGCCAGAAGGTCACCTTCACGGTTGTGAAGGGCCAGAAGGGCCTGCAGGCTGACGCGGTCCAGATCGTCTAATTCGATCGCACCAGCTGCAAATTTAAAAGCCCCGGGCGGAAACGCCCGGGGCTTTTTCTTTGCCCGACATTCTCGTGTAGCGACGGTTTCGGCTACGCTCCAAGCTAGGCCGGGGAGGGCTGTCGTCGATGCGCGAGAACTGGTGGAAGTCGCTTTATGCGCAGGTGCTGATCGCGATCGCCGCCGGCATCGTGCTCGGCATCGTCAATCCTTCGTTCGCGGCGCAACTCAAGCCGCTGGGCGAAGCCTTCATCGCCCTGGTCAAGATGGTGATCGGTCCGGTGATCTTTCTCACCGTCGTCGTGGGCATGGCGAAAATGGGCGACCTTCGCCACGTCGGCCGGATCGGCGTCAAGGCACTGCTCTACTTCGAACTGATGACCAGCGTCGCGCTGGTGCTGGGTCTGATCATTGTCAACGTGATGAAGCCTGGCGCCGGCATGCATATCGACCCGGCGACGCTCGATCCCGCTGCGATCGCCGAGTACCAGCAAAAGGCGGCCGCCAGCGGTGTGGTCGGATTCCTCACCGACATCATCCCGAAAACTTTTCTCTCGGCATTTACCGACGGTAATTTGCTGCAGGTCCTGCTGATCGCCTTGCTGTTCGGTGTCGCATTGACCCGCAGCGGCGCGACCGGTCGCAAGGTGCTCGACGGCCTGGAGCAGCTCGGTGCGGTGTTCTTTGGCATCGTCAACCTGATCATGCGTTTCGCGCCGCTCGGTGCGCTTGGCGCAATGGCTTTCACCGTAGGCAAATATGGTGTCGCCACGCTGCTGTCGCTGGGCTGGCTGCTGCTGTCGGTGTATGTGACCTGCGCGCTGTTCGTGCTGGTTGTGCTGGCGATCGTCGCGTATCTGTCGGGGTTTTCATTGTGGAAATTCCTGCGCTACATCCGCGCGGAACTGCTTCTGGTGCTGGGTACCTCGTCGTCGGAATCGGCGCTGCCGCGCCTGATCGAGCGCCTCGAGGAACTCGGCTGCGATCGCGGTGCCGTCGGCCTGATCGTGCCTACCGGCTATTCCTTCAACCTCGATGGCACCTGCATCTATCTGACGATGGCCGCCGTGTTCATCGCGCAGGCCACCGATGTTCCGCTTGGGCTCGGTGATCAACTCGTACTGCTGGGCGTGTTGTTGCTGACTTCGAAAGGTGCGGCCGGCGTGACCGGCTCCGGCTTCATCACGCTCGCCGCGACGCTCGCGGCCTTGCACGGCAAAGTGCCGGTTGCCGGCGTGGCGCTGATCCTGGGCGTCGACCGCTTCATGTCCGAGGCGCGTGCGATCACCAACATCATCGGCAACGGTGTCGCGACACTGGTGGTCTCGCGTTGGGAAGGTTTGCGCGACGACGAGAAAATGCGTGCCGCGCTCGACGCGGGGTCGACGGCGGCGTAGCGTCGGCCTGCCGAAACCCGTCTCCAGGAATCCGACATGCGACTGATTCGCGCCGTGCTGGTGATCGTCGATATCAGCGGTTACACCGATTTCATCACCAAGCGCGAAGTCAGCCTGCTGCACGCCGAGCAGATCATCAGCGAATTGCTGGAGGCGATGATCGACCGTGCGGAGCATCCATTGATCCTCAACAAGCTCGAAGGCGATGCCGCGCTGATGTATCGCGATGCCGGCAGCGATGTGCAGGCTGCCGTGCATGATGTGCTGGTGCAGGTCGGTCTGTTGTTCGACGCTTTCACGAAAAGTCTGCTGCGCATTGGCGAGGCGCGGTCCAATTGCGATTGCGGTGCCTGCGCCAACATCAGCGAGCTGCGCCTGAAGGCCTTTCTGCATGAAGGCGAAATCGCGCTGAAGCAGGTGCGGCAGTTCGAAGAGCTGGCCGGCGAGGAGGTGATCCTGATCCATCGCCTGCTCAAGAATCATGTGGCGAGCCACGAATACGTGCTGATCAGCGACGCCATTGCCCGTGCCTGGCCAGCCTGTGCAGGGCTTGGACAGGAACATCGCGAAACCTTCGAGGGCGTCGGCGAGCGGGCCCTGCGTCTGCTGACTCCGGCCGAATTACCTGCGCACTGATCTGCGGCCGCTTCCCTTTACGCGATTTTGGCGGGAACATGACCGCGTCGCCTCATCCTTCGGAGCCCTGCCATGACCAACGTCTATGATTTTTCCGCCAAGACCATCGATGGCGCCGAGCAGTCGCTCGCCGACTACAAGGGCAAGGCGATGCTGGTGGTCAATACCGCATCCAAGTGCGGCTTCACGCCGCAATACACCGGCCTGGAAAAACTCTGGAAGAAATATCAGGGCCAGGGTCTGGTCGTGCTTGGTTTCCCCTGCGACCAGTTCGGCCATCAGGAACCCGGCGACGAGGAAGAGATCAAGAGTTTCTGCTCGCTGACCTACGACGTGAGTTTTCCGATGTACGCCAAGGTCGATGTCAACGGCGACAAGGCGCACCCGCTGTGGAAATTCCTCAAGAAGGAAAAATCCGGCCTGCTTGGCATGGATGGCATTAAATGGAACTTCACCAAATTCCTGGTCGACAAGGATGGGAAGGTGATCAAGCGCTACGCACCGACCGATACGCCCGAGAAAATCGAGAAGGACCTCGCCGCGGTGCTTTGAGCGACGGGTTCAGCGAGTGCCCGTCGTTTCCGGTGTCGGCGCGAGGTCGGGCGGCGCGGTCGCTGTTGCCGGGTGTACCAGCAGCTCGTTGACGTCGGCGATGATCTCTTCGAGCGAGCCCTCGCCGAAGCCCACATGCACCGAGGCGATCTTTCCGGTCTGGTCGATCACATACAGATTGGGATAGGAATTCACCGCGTAGCCTTCGCTGATCTTGCCATCGCCGTCGTGGGTGAAGGTCAGGGCGCTGTCCTTGAGCTGGCGGCGGATGATTCGGTAGTCCTGCGCATTGTCCTTGACGTTGACGGCGACGATGTGGAGGCGATTGCCGGCGGTTTTCTGCAGCGCATCGAGCACGGGCAATTCGCGTCGGCAGGGGCCGCACCACGAAGCCCAGAACGTCACGACCGTCACGCTGCCCTTGAACTGGCTGATGCGGATTTCGGCGCTGTCCGGGGTCTTGCCCAGATAGTCGGGCGGTACGATGCCCGGCTCGAGTTTGGCCATCGCCGCAGGGCTCAACAACAGGCCGAGGGCAAGCGCAGCAAGAAAACGTTTCATCGGAAACTCCGGATCGATGCCGGCAGGATGGCCGGGCAGATATTCAGGGTGCAACCATTGTTTCGCATTGTCGCGACCAATGCCGCGCATTGTATTGGCGATCTCATTTCTCGACGAAGGCGCGCTCGAATACGTAATGCCCCGGTGTGCCGATGCGCGGCGCGGCACTGAAGCCACGCTCGTCGAGGATGCGGCGGAAGTCAGCGAGCATCTGCGGGCTGCCGCAGATCATCGCGCGATCGGTTTCGGCGTTGAGTGCCGGCAGACCGAGATCGCTGGCCATGCGACCGCTGGCCATCAGATCGGTGAGACGGCCCTGGTTGACGTGTGCTTCCCGACTCACGGCCGGGTAGTAATGCAGTTTCCGGCGGATCTCCTCACCGAGGAATTCGTGCTTGGGCAATTCGTTGCGGAAGTAGTCGGCGTAGGCAAGATCCTTGGCGCTGCGTACGCCGTGGGTCAGTACGACGTTTTCGAAACGCTCGTAGGTTTCCGGATCCTTGATGATGCTCAGGAATGGCGCGAGGCCGGTGCCGGTTCCAAGCAGGTAGAGCGTCCGGCCCGGCAACAGGTCGCTGATCAACAAGGTGCCGGTCGGCTTGCGGCTCAGCAGCACGGTGTCGCCGGGCTTGATGTGCTGCAGGCGCGACGTCAACGGGCCGTTGGCGACCTTGATGCTGAAAAATTCCAGTTGCTCTTCCCAGTTCGCACTGGCGATCGAATACGCGCGCAGCAGCGGCTTCATCGTGCCGTCGGGCTGCGCAACTTCAAGACCGATCATCACGAACTGGCCGTTGTCGAAACGGAAGCCGTCGTCGCGGGTGGTGGTGAAGCTGAAATAGTCCTCGGTCCAGTGACGGACATCGAGCACGGTTTCGGTGATGAAGGCGGCGGACATGGTCTCGAAAGAATGCGGCTGCTTTGGCCTGGGCCGGTATTGTCGCATCCGTTGCGGGTGCAGGGCAGGGTGGGAGCATGTTTGGGGCCGCCCTATAATCGCGCCATGACAAATATTGATGCTGGCGACAACGACGAAGCGCGAAGCTACCAGCTGCATTTCGAACAGCGTCCCGACTATCTGTACGCGCATGTCAGCGGTCCGCAGGATTCGCCGGAAATCACCCTGGCTTACTGGCGTGAAATCGCTGCCGAGTGCCAGACGCGACGGGCCACGCGCGTGATGGTGATGGACGATCTCGGCGGCGCGCCGATGCCACCCGAACAGATCGCCGAGCTGGTGCGCAAGATGCAGGGCTCGGGCATGGAGACGGTACAGATCGCCTTCGTCGAACCGATCATGGCGCACGTGGCGATGATGGAGCACGGCCAGATCTTCGCGATGGAATCGGGCTTTCGGGCGCACGTGTTCAGCAGCGTGAATGCCGCCGAGCGCTGGCTGCGCTTCGGTGGTGGCTGAGAGATTCCGGCCCTCGTATGGTTTTGGTGGGGCGGATCGCCGGTTTATAATAGCGAACGGGCCGCAGGGCCCTTTCTCTTCTCATAGCCCAAGGATTTTCCATGCAGATCGCCGAGCGCACCGTCGCGTCGTTCCACTACACCCTCACCAATGACGCTGGCGAGGTGATCGATTCCTCCGCGGGCAAATCGCCGCTGACCTACCTGCATGGCGCCGGCAATATCGTTCCGGGCCTGGAAAAGGAAATGCTCGGCCGCAAGACGGGCGACACTTTCAATGTCGACGTCGCGCCGGAAGAAGGCTACGGCCAGCCGAATCCGATGCTGATCCAGGTTGTGCCCAAGGAAGCGTTCCAGGGCGTCGACCAGCTCGAAGTCGGCATGGAATTCCAGGCGCAGACGCCGCAGGGTCCGTTGTCGGTGGCGATCGCCAAGATCGATGGCGACGAAGTCACCGTCGATGGCAACCATCCGCTGGCCGGCCAGACCCTGCATTTCGCGGTCGAAGTGACCGATGTCCGCGATGCCAGCCTCGAAGAGCTGACCCATGGCCACGCGCACGGCGCCGGTGGTCACGCGCACTAACCCAGAAAAAGCGCTGCGGGCTTTTTGCTCCGCGGCGCATCCTTTCGCTGCCTTTCTCTCTCCCTGATCCGAGAACCTGGAGAAAGTGCAATGAAATGGCTAACCATGCTGGCCTGCGCGATGGCTGTGTCGCCGATCGCCGCGTCGGCGCAGTCGCAGTGTTCGGCGCAGAGCGGCGCGCAACGCGCCGCGTTGATCGAGTTGTATACCTCGGAAGGTTGCAGCAGTTGCCCGCCGGCGGATCGCTGGCTGGCAGGGGTAGCGGCGAAGGCCGATCCAGGGCAGCTGAGCCTGCTCGCTTTCCATGTCGATTACTGGGACGAGATCGGTTGGCCCGATCGTTTCGCGCAAGCCGCGTATAGCCAACGCCAGCGCGAGCGCGTGCAGGCCGGTGGCAGCAACACGGTCTATACGCCGCAGGTGATGCTGGGCTCGCGTCTGGATCTGCGCTGGTACAAGCCCGCGCAGGTCGCGGAAGCCATCGCCGCGGTGCAGGTGCAGCCAGCGCCGCTGCAGATCGCGTTGAAGGCACGGCGTACGACGACGGGTCTGCATGTCGATGTCGCCGCGATGCCGCGAGGCAAGGCCGCGCCACAGGCAAATCTCTATCTCGCACTTTACGAAGATGGCTTGAGCACGGCGGTGAAAGCCGGCGAAAACGCCAATACGCTGCTGCATCACGAGCGCGTCGTGCGCGGGTTATGGGGGCCGTGGCCGATGACGGCATCGGGCCTTCACCATGTTCTCGAGATTCAACCGCCGCCCGGCGCCATCACCGCGCATCTGGGTTTGACCGCTTTCGTCCAGGCATCGAGCGACGGCGAAAACCTGCAGGCGCTGAGCTTGCCGCTGACCCATTGCGTGCTGCCTGCGAATACCTCTGCGCCGTGACAGAATCGCCGGGTCGCAGCCCCGGAGAATTCCATGAGCGAGACCATGCGTGTTTGGCAGGCGAACGCTTACGGCCCGGCTAAATCTGCATTGACGCTGGTGACGATTCCGCGGCCCTCACCCGGCCCCGGTGAAGTGCGCCTGCGCGTCGCAGCCGCAAGCCTCAATCCGATCGACTACAAGCAATTGCATGGCGATCTGCATCGGCTGACGCCGCTGAGATTTCCCGTCACCGTCGGCTTCGATGCCAGCGGTGTGATCGATGCGGTCGGCGCGGACGTCAGCGAATTCAAGGTCGGCGATGCGGTCTTCGTGCGTGGCAGTCGCGACACTCTCGGCGCATTCGCTGAATTCGACGTGCAGCCTGCGCGGTTCGTCGCGCACGCGCCGAAGAGCATCGATGCCCTGGGCGCGGCCTCGCTGCCACTGGTGGCGCTGACTACCGTGCAAGGCCTGGTCGACCGCGCCCACGCGCGCGCCGGCGAACGCATCCTGATCCATGCCGGCTCCGGTGGCCTGGGCAGTTTCGCGATTCAGTACGCGAAAGCATTGGGCATGATCGTCGACACCACCACGAGTTCACGCAATGCCGATTGGGTACTCGCGCTCGGCGCCGACCAGGTGATCTGCTACGACCGCGAAGAGGTGCGTCAGCGCGGCCCGATCTACGACATCGTCTTCGACACGCTTGGCGGCGAACACACGCTGCAGGCGTTCGATCTGCTCAAGGCCGGTGGCGCGGTGGTCAGCGTCGCCGGGCCGCCGGATCGCGAGATGGCCGCGCTTTTTGCCGGCAATCCGCTGGTACGTGTGGCGATGTGGTGGCTGGCGCGCAAGGTATACGCGGCGGCTAAACGCAAGCAGGCGAGTTATTTCCGCTTCCTCACCGAATCGAGCGGCGCGCAGTTGGCTGACATCGCGACGATGGTCGATCACGGCAACATCAAGCCGGTGATCGATCGTGTCTTCGATTTCGAGCAGGCTGTCGAGGCCTACGAGTATCTGATCGCCGGCCGCGCGAAAGGCAAGGTCATGCTGCGTATCGGCGCCTGACGTCGCAGCGTCGCGGCAATTCTGAACTTCAGGGATTCAGGCCAGCGCTTCCACCCAGACCGGCAGGCCGTTCAGCGCCGCGTTGCCGGAAGGCCCGTCCAACAGCAGCGGATCGCTGAGGTCGTTGTAACTCTCGCCGACCACTTCGCGCGCGCGCTGCAGGTGGCTGTCCTCGCGCTGATGACCGAAACCATGCGGCAGACAGACCACGCCAGGCATCATCTCGTCGCTGAACTGGATATCGACCAGCACGGCGCCCACACGCGAACGCAGGCGCACGCGCGCGCCATCGCTGAGCTTGCGTGCGCCGGCATCGTCGGGATGGATGAACAACTGATGCCGCGCCTTGCCTTTCACCAGACGCGGCGCGTTGTGCATCCAGGAATTGTTGCTGCGGACATCGCGGCGACCAATCAGATGCAATGCATTGGCATCGGAGTGCGGCGTCGCCGCGGCAAATACGGCGAGTTCAGTCATCAACAACGTCGGTGCGCATTCGATTTTTCCACTGACGGTTTCCAGTCGGGTCAGAAGCGTTGGCCGCAGCGGGCCGAGGTCGAGCCCATGCGGCGCGTTTTCCAGATCCTCAATGGTCAATCCGGAATTGCCGCGCTTGAGTCCCGCAGCGATCAGCACGCGTGGCGGCGGCAGCGATTGCCAGGGCTTGCCGCTCGCGGCGGCATACGCCGCGCCGAGGCCATTGACGATTTCCCAGTCGCCGCGTTCGCTTTCATCGCGCTCGCGCGTCGGCATGTTGAGACGCGCAACCCGGCGCACCGCGAAGGTGTTGAAGATAAGATCGTAGTGATGCTGGGTCAGCGGCGAAGCCGGCGGCAGGATCAGGTCGGCATGGCGCGTGGTTTCGTTGATATAGATGTCGATGGCGACGTAGAACTCGAGTTGCGTCAGCGCGCGTTCCAGTTCGCGGCCGTCGGGCGTCGACAACACCGGGTTGCCGGCGCAAGTCAGCAGCGCGCGAACCTGGCCATCGCCGGGCGTGAGCATTTCCTCGGCGAGCACGGCCACCGGCAATTCACCGGCGAATTCCGGCAATCCGCGCACACGGCTATGCCAGCGTGCGCGTTGCCCGGGCGAGGTGCCGGGGCCGGTGAGCGGGATCACCGCATCGTTGGGCAAGGCGCCGCCTTCGCGGTCGAGATTGCCGCTGACAAGATTCATCAGTTGCAGCAGCCATTGGCAAAGCGTGCCATGCGCCTGCGTGCTCAAACCCATGCGGCCATAGGCGACCGCGCGCGGCGCGGCGAGGAAATCGCCGGCGATGCGGGCGATATCGGCAGCGGAAATTCCCGTGCGCTGTGCGACATCGCGCGTGTCGATGGCGATGATCGCCGCCAACGCTTCATCGAGACCAGTGAGTTTCCCGTCATAGGCAGCGACGCGCGGCGGCGAGAGTTTGTGCATCTGCTGCAGCAGCGCGACCAGGAACCAGGCGTCGCTGCCGGGCCGGATGAAATGATGTTCACTGGCGATCGCGGCGGTGTCGGTACGGCGCGGATCGATCAGCACGAGTTTGCCGCGCGTAGTCAGCGCCTTGAGGCGCTTGGCGATGCCGGGCGCAGTCATCAGGCTGCCGTTCGATGCCACCGGGTTGGCGCCGAGCATCAGAAAATAATCGCAGCGGTCGACATCGGGAATCGGTAGCAGGAACTGGTGCCCGTACATCTGCGCGCCGACCAGTTGATGCGGCCATTGATCGACCGACGATGCGCTGTAGACATTCGGGCTGCGCAGCGCCTTGAGAAGCGCCGGTAGATAGGCGATGTGGCCGAAGTGATGGACGTTGGGATTGCCCAGATAGGTCGCGACAGCAGCGGCGCCGTGCGCCTGCTGGATCGTCGCGAGTTTTTCCCCGGCGAGCGCGAAGGCTTCGTCCCAGCCGATTGCCTGCCAGTCGCTGCCGACGCGGCGCATCGGCTGGCGCAGGCGGTCGGGGTCCGCTTCGAGATCAAGGATGGCGTTGCCTTTGGGGCAGATGTGGCCGCGACTGAACGGGTCGGCGTCATCGCCGCGGATCGCGGTGAGGGTATCGCCCTCGTATTGCAGATCCAGCCCGCAGATGGCTTCGCACAGCGGGCAGGCGCGAAAACGTGAGGTACGGGACATGGGGCGATCCTCGTCGGCCAGTGGCGAGTGTAAGGCCAAACTCCGGCACCGCGCGGCGTCACCACGGCGTCGGCGGCGGCGTGATAGCGTCGCTGCCAGGGGTCGGGGGACAGGACTGATGAGGTCGTTTCGAAGTTTCTTTTGCGGGCAAGGAATCGGTCGCGCCCATGCGCTGCTGCTGACGCTGACGCTGTTGTTGGCAGGCGTCGCTGCCGGGAATGCGGTCGCTGGCGAATGCCCGGTGCCCGCGCGAGGTGTTTTTTTGTCGCCGCAGTTGTCGGTGTTGCCGGATAGCGAGACCGATATCGATCTCGTCGCAGCGCGGCGATTGGTCGCGGCAGGAAAGTTCGTTGCGTTGGGCGAACGCACGCCGAGTTTCGGTTTCCGTTCGCGGCCACTATGGCTGAGCCTGGATCTTCCCGCGGTCGCCGGCGATTGCGAATCCCTGCTGGTCATCGAGCAGCCGCGCCTGGATCGTGTCGACGTGCATGTTTTCGATCAGGGCCATGAAAGCCAGACGCTGGCGATGGGCGATGCCCTGCCATTCGCTGCGCGCGCCTTGCCGCATCGTTTCATCAACCTGCGCCTGCAGCGGCCGGCCGGACATAGGCTGCAGCTGTTGCTGCGCGTGCAGTCGAGCAGTTCCGTGCAGCTGCCAATATGGCTGCATTCCGAAGCCAGCCTGCTACGCCTGACGCATGAGGAGCAGGCCGGGCAGGGGTTGTACTTCGGCATCCTGCTGGCTTTGCTGCTGTACAACTTCGCGGTGATGGTCTCGATCCGCGAGGCCAGCTATTTCTACTACGTCATCTACGTTGCCTCGTTCGGCGCGTTGATGCTGAGCTTCGGCGGCTACGGTTTCGAATATGCCTGGCCGCGCTCGCCGTGGTTCCAGAATGCCTCGCTGCCACTTTCGATAGCGGCGGTGCTGGGCAGTTCGGTGGCCTTCTCGCGCAGCTTCCTCGATCTCGACCGGATGGCGCCGACCGTGTCGCGCCTCGCGAAGCTAAGCGTGCCGCTGGCCTTGTGCCTGGGTCTGCCGGCGCTGTGGCCGCCATTTCTGCTGCCGGTGACGATCGTGTTGAACGCAGCGATGGTGGTGTTCAGCGTGCTGGTGACGGTGGGCGCGGTGCTCAGTGCGGCGCGTGGTTTCCGGCCGGCGTATTACTTCCTGCTTGCCTGGGGTCTGCTGATCGCCGGCGGCATCGCGCTGCCGCTGTCGTCATTCGGCCTGATTCCGCGCACGCTGGTGACCGAATACGGATTGCAGTTCGGCTCGGCAGCGGAAATGCTGCTGTTGTCGTTTTCGCTGGCGTATCGCATCACGCTGCTGCGCAACGAGCGCATCCGGATCGAGCGCGAGGCGCGGGAAACGCTGGAGCAGCGCGTCGCCGAACGCACGCTCGCGCTTTCGGAAACCGCACTGCGACTGGGCGAAGCCAACCAGCGCCTCGCGGAAATCAGTCTGCGCGACGGCCTCACCGGCGTGTTCAACCGCCGTTACCTCGATCAGAACCTGCCGGCGCGATTCGGCGAATGCGTCGAGCGTGCGCTGCCCATTTCCCTGCTGATGATCGACATCGATCGCTTCAAGGCGATCAACGACGAGCATGGCCACGCGATCGGCGACGACTGCCTGCGCGAGGTCGCGCATCGCTTGGCGGCCTCGTTGCGCGAAGGCGAGGATTTCATCGCGCGCTACGGCGGCGAGGAGTTCGCGCTGGTGATGCCGGGTGCGGACAGCGACGAAGCCGCAGGCATCGCCGAACGCCTGCGCGCGGTCGTTGCCGGAACACCGATCCGCTGCGAGCAGGTTTCCCTGTCGGTGACCATCAGCATTGGCCTGGCCTCGCTGGCGCCGGCGACGGTCGCCGCGCAGGCTGATCTCGAGCGTCGTTCCGATCGCGCGCTGTTCGAAGCCAAACGTAGCGGTCGCGATCGCGTCTGCACGGCCTAGTCGAAGGAGCTTCCCCACGCCGCGTCCCTGCGACTGGCGCAGACTCAGGTCGAAGTGCCGGTAGCGCGCAGGCGCTGGCGCGCCGGTTCCAGTTGCTGTGCGTAGCGGCGCCAATGGCCGATGCGCTCGCTGTGCAGGCGCGGACCACCGCGCAGCGCAGCTTCGAAGCGCAGGCCGAGGAATGCGCAGACCACGCGCAGGATCATCTCCGGCTTGCCGACCAGACTTTCGTATTGCACGTCGAGGATGCGTCCCGGCAAGACCTCGTGCCAGTGTTGCATCAGGCCCTGGTAGCGCAGGTAGTAGTCGGCGATTGCCAGCGGATCGCCGTTCGCCAGCGAAGCATCGCCGCCGGGCTGGGAAAGAATCGACAGGCAGGTATCGAGCGGGTCGCGTACCACGTGCAGAAAACGCGCTTCTGGCAGTGCGCGCGCGA
>Ga0207983_1000024_pt1 | contig 22174 bp, 20 predicted proteins | sample SoimicmetaGmgHMB_FD_188341 | JGI IMG/M metagenome (GOLD analysis project Ga0207983, IMG submission 188341) | Soil and rhizosphere microbial communities from Laval, Canada - mgHMB (SPAdes) (version 2) | ecosystem: Environmental > Terrestrial > Soil > Agricultural land | place: Laval, Canada...
GGATGGCGTACTGGCCTTCGGTCTCGATGCCTTCGGCGACGACGGTGATGCCCAGCGAATGCGCCATCGCGATGATCGCGGTGGTGAGCGCGAGATCGTCGGGATCGCGCAGCACATCAGCGACGAAGCTACGATCGATTTTTACGCCGTCGACCGGTACGCGACGCAGATGACTGAGGCCGGAGAAGCCAGTGCCGAAATCGTCGAGCCAGACTTTCACGCCGGTCGCGCGCACGCGCGACAAAAGCGCGCTGGCCTGCGCCTCGTCGCTGAGCACAGCGGTCTCGGTGAGTTCCAAGTGCAGTTGCTGCGGCAATAGCCCGGATGTTTTCAGCGAGTGGCCAACGACATCGGGCAACTCGCCGCTGCGCAGCTGGCGCGGCGAAATGTTCACCGACACGAACGGTTTCGCGTTACCGACACTCGGCCAGACCGCGGCGTCGCGGCAGGCAGCTTCCAGCACGTGCCGACCCAACGATTCGATCAGGCCACTTTGTTCGGCGACTTCAATGAACACCGATGGCGGCACCATGCCCAGGCGCGGATGCTGCCAGCGCAGCAGCGCCTCGGCGCCGGTGATGCGACCGTCGGCGAGATGGAACAGCGGCTGATAGACCACGGACATCTCGCCGCGCTCCCAGGCGCCGCGCAATTCCTGTTCCAGCTGCACGCGGCGCTCGACCGCCTGGTCCATCGCGCGGCTGTAGAAGCGGTAGCAATTCTTGCCGGCGACTTTCGCCTGGTACATCGCGATGTCGGCGTTCTTGAGCAGCTGCCCGGCGTTGCTGGCATCGAACGGGAACAGCGTGATGCCGACCGAGGCGCCGAGGAATACCTGCTTGCCGGCGAGCAGCAGCGGGCGTTCGATTTCCTCGATCAACGATTCGGCCAGACGTGCGGACGAGGCGCGGATATCGTCGGCGAGGAAGAGCACGATGAATTCGTCACCGCCGAAACGCGCAATCTCCGCGCCCTTGCCGCCGTGGTTTTCCAGCGTCATGCGCACGCGCACCGCGAGCTGGCTGAGCACGTCGTCGCCGGCTTCGTGACCCAGCGTGTCGTTGACGCGTTTGAAATCGTCGAGATCGATGAACAGCAGCGCGAGCTCGCCGCTGTTGGCATTGAGCGTGAGCAGGCGGTCGTCGAGCGCTTCGCGGAACGCCAGGCGATTGGACATGCCGGTCAGCGGATCGGTGTAGGCCATGCGGCGGATTTCGCGATCGTGCCGGGCGACGCCGGCGCTCATGCGCGAGAACGCGCGGAACAGATCGCCGATCTCATCCTCACGCTCCGAATCCACTGGCGCGACGCGTTCGGGATCGGCAGCGCTGGCGGCCATGGTCTTGGCCAGCGCGCGTATCGGCGCAAGCACGCGCCATTCAAGCAGGTAGACCGACAGCACGCTGATCGACAGCAGCGCGAGCAAGGCGATCACCAACCAGCGGCGATGATTGCGGCTGGCCTCGTGCAGATGCTGGTTCAGCGGCCCGAGGATGCGGTCCTGCGCCTCGCTGGGCGGACTGCCGACCAGGCCGACGCGGACACCACCGATGCGCCGGCCGTCGTTGAGCACGGGCGCGGAAACGTCGAGCAGGTTGTCGGCCCATTGTTTGGTGATCGCGCTGGCAGACAAGGCCGCATCGGCGAGTGGATCGACCATCGGCTGGCCGACGTGGCTGCCGTCGCCGCCGTCATCGACGATATGGCCGCGCTGGTCATAGACGATCACATACTGGACATCGGGCTGGTTGAGGGTTGCACGCGCGACCACGGCGATGCGCGGGCTGTCGCCGGAAAGCATCGGCACGGCTTCCGCTTTCGCGAACTGTCCGGCGAGTTGCTCGCCGCGGCGCGTGAGGTTTTCCCGGGCCAGCTCCTGCATCGCCGCATTGGAATGCGCGAGGACTTCGCGCCGGCTCGCCTCTTCGCCGCGCCACAGGCCGAAGGCCATCGCGAGCACCAGCAGCGACAGGATCGCGAGCACGAAAAGCAGCTGGCCGCGTAACCCCAGCCTCAACTTCATCGGCATCGTGCGCCCCGGAAAATCATCCCCAGCCATCCCGCGCAAGCAAGAACATGATTCCCAAGCCTAACCGATACCGCCGCCCCAAGGGCAGTGGCCGCGACTCAGGACTTCTTCAACAGGCGCTGGGTATCGGAAAAAATGCCGCGCAGGATGCGCAACTCACGCGGATCGGGCTGTGCGCGCTGGAACAACCGGCGCAGGCGTTGGCTGATCATGTCCGGCGGCCGGCCCTTGTGGAAATCGATGTCATCGAGCAACGCAGAAAAATGCTGGAAGAACGCTTCCATCTCCGCCTGCGTCGCGGGCAGGTCGTCGGGATCGATCGACGCTGCGATCGTCGCGGCGTCCATGTCGGCATTCGCGTTCGTCGACAGCGTCGCCATGCGGATTTCGTAGCACAGCACCTGCACCGCTGCGGCGATATTGAGCGAGCTGTAATCGGGATTGGCCGGGATGCAGACCGAGGCGTGGCATAGCTGCAGTTCGTGATTCTCCAGACCGGTGCGCTCGCGCCCGAACACCAGCGCGACGCCACCGCGTGCCTGCGCATCGACCAACTGCCGCGCGGCATCGCGCGGCGGCAATTCCGGCATCGTCACAGTGCGCCGGCGCGCGGTCGTGCCGATCACGAAACGACATTCGGCGAGTGCGTCTTCGAGCGTCGCATGGACTTCGGCGACATCGAGCACATCATTGGCGCCGGCGGCGAGCGCATAGGCATGTGGATCGGGAAAACATTCCGGTGCGACCAAGGCCAGCCGGGACAGTCCCATTGTCTTCATTGCCCTGGCCGCCGAGCCGATATTGCCGGGGTGCCGGGTGCCGACCAGGACGATCTTGAGCGCGTCATTCATGGCGATAGTGTAGCTGCGGGGCGCGGGATTTCGCCGTGGCTGTGGCCTGGAGCGCAGGCTCGAGGGTCGGTCTGGTATCATGCGACCCGCTCGGGCACCGACCCGGCGCGGCTCTTCATAAACTCAGCGGATCCTGGACGGGAAGCCCATGCAAAAACCTGTCGTCAACGTCATGGTCAAGGCCGCCCGGCAAGCGGGCAATGTGATCCTGCGCCACATGGGCAAGCTCGACAGCCTCAATGTCTTCGAGAAGGCGCGCCAGGATTACGCCAGCGAGGTCGACTCGCTCGCCGAAGCCGAAATCATCAAGGAACTGCGCCGCGCCTATCCCGATGTCGCCATCCTCGCGGAAGAATCCGGAGCGATGGGCAAGGGTCGCCAGACCTTCATCATCGATCCGCTCGATGGCACCTCCAATTTTCTGCGCGGCCTGCCGCACTTCTGCGTCTCGATCGCGCTGGTCGAGAACGGCGAGCCGACCGACGGCGTGATCTACGATCCGCTGCGCAACGAAATCTTTTCCGCCAGCCGTGGTGCCGGCGCCGTCCTCAACGACAAGAAGATCCGCGTTGGCGACCGCAAGGACCTGGGCGGCAGCTTGCTGATCACCGGCTTCCCGCCGCGCGAACGCGCCCGCCTGGGCAACCAGCTCGACACCATCCGCACGCTGCTCGGCGACGCCGAGGACATCCGCCGTACCGGTTCGGCCGCGCTGGACCTGGCCTACGTCGCCTGCGGTCGCGCCGACGGCTATTTCGAAGCCGGCGTGAAGCCCTGGGATGTCGCCGCCGGCATGTTGCTGGTGCGCGAAGCCGGTGGCCGCGTCTGCGATTACCGCGGTCGCGGCGAGCAGATCCTCAACGCCGGCCAGATGGTCGCCGGCAACCTGCGCGTCAGCGAGGCCTTGCAGAAAGCGATCGTGCAATCGGGTTACGCGTCGTCGTTTGATTGATTTCGCACCTGTAGGAGCGACGCAAGTCGCGAACTTGCCGACGTTGAATAGAGGTCGCGACTTGCGTCGCTCCTACAAGAGCCACAAATAAAAAGCCGCGCATCAGCGCGGCTTTTTATTTGTGCGGCAACACCAGCAATCAGGGCCGGCGTGCGAGTTCCGCTTCGTCCTTGGCCTTCGGCATCAGGTCCTGCTTGGTCACGCCCAGCCACAACAGCAGCGGGTTGGCGAAGAAGATCGAGGACAAGGTACCGACCACGATGCCGATCAGCAGCGCCGTCGAGAAGCCCTTCAACGTCGGGCCGCCGAACAGGAACAGCGCCAGCACGGTCAACGCGGTGGCCAGCGAGGTCATGATCGTGCGCGACAGCGTCGAGTTGACCGCCTTGTTGAGCACCTCGACCGGCGCGAGGTTGCGCGTGGTCTTGAACAGTTCGCGTACGCGATCGAATACCACGATGGTGTCGTTGACCGAGTAACCGTCGACCGCGAGGATCGCCGCAAGTACTGCCAGGTCGAACTCCATGCCGGTCAGCGAGAAGAAGCCCAGCGTCAGCACCACGTCATGCAGCTCGGTGACCACGGTGGCGATCGCGAACTTCAATTCGAAGCGCATCATGATGTAGATCATGATGCCGACCAGCACCACGACCACGGCGACCAGACCGCCCCAGGCGAGATCGGAGCCGACCTGCGGACCGACGTATTCGCTGTGCTTCTTGGTGACTTGCTGGCCATCCGCGCCCAGCGCCTTGAGCAGGTTGTCGGCGACCTGAGAGTTGCGCGTATCCAGATTGGATCCGTCTTCCGCGCGGGCATCGGCATGCACCGCGGTGGCGAGGTCGGTCACTTCCTTCGGCGACAGGCGGATCGCGTAGTTCTGCGCGTCGAAGCGCTGGACCACGGCTTTTTCCATGCCGATCTTCGCCAGCGCGGCACTGACGGCCGCCTGCTCGGTGGGCTGCGCGTAGACGACTTCCACCAGCGTGCCGCCGGTGAAATCGAGCGCGAGGTTCAAACCACGTGTCGACAGCGACACGATCGAGGCGAGGAAAAGAATCAGCGACAGCGACACCGTCCAGCGACGGATGCCCATGAAGTTGACGTTGCTGTTGGGATTGAAAAATTCCATGGCTTAGAACCCGCCTCCGACAGAGACGCTCTTGATCTTGCGGCCGTGGCCGTAGATCAGCGTCGACAGGGCACGGCTGACCGTGACCGAGGTGTACATCGAGGTCAGCACGCCGAGGAACAGCACGACCGCGAAACCGCGCACCGGACCCGAGCCGAACGAGAACAGGGCGATGGCGGCGATGATCTTGGCGACGTTGGAGTCGAGGATGACCGTCCAGGCGCGCTCGTAACCGGCCTTGATGCTGGACACCGGCGAATTGCCGAGGCGCAACTCTTCTCTTATTCGCTCGCTGATCAGCACGTTGCCGTCGATCGCCATGCCGAGCGTGAGCACGATACCGGCGATGCCGGGCATGGTCATGGTCGCACCGAGCACTGACAACACGGCCGTGAGCAGCAGCAGATTGAGAAACAGCGACAGCACCGAGATCACGCCGAACACGCGGTAGTAGACGATCATCAATGCGCAGACCAGCAGGAAGCCGATCTCGACGGCCTTGCGGCCGGCGGCGATGTTGGCGGCACCAAGCGAGGGACCGATGCCGCGTTCCTCGACGATGTCCACCGGTGCGGCCAGCGCACCTGCCTTGAGCTGCTTGGCGAGGCTGTTTGCCTCTTCCTGGCTCAGGCCGGTGGTCTGGAAATCCTTGCCGAACACGCCCTGGATGGTCGAGGCGCTGATCACGCGCTCGTCGGTGCGCGAGGAGCGCACTTCCTTGCCGTCGATCATCACCGACGTTGGCACGCGTTCGATGTAGACGATGCCCAGACGCTTGCCGACATTGTCGAGCGTGTGGTCGAGCATGCGTTTGCCGCCGGCGGCATTGAGCTTGATGCTCACCGCCGGACGACCGCTTTCCGGATCGATCTGCGGCGTCGCATCGACCAACTGGTCACCCGAGACCAGGCGGCGTTTGGACAACATGATCGGAACGCCATTCATGGTGTTGGTATAGACGCGGGCCCCGGCCGGCACGGTGCCGTCCTTGAGCGCGCTGGCGGCATCGCCTTCGACTACGGCGCGGAATTCCAGCGTCGCGGTCGCACCCAGCTGGCGCTTGGCTTCGGCGGTGTCCTGCAGGCCCGGTAGCTGCACCACGATGCGGTTGCTGCCCTGGCGCTGGATCACCGGCTCGGCCACACCGAGACCGTTGATGCGGTTGCGCAGCGTGGCGACGTTCTGGTCGATCGCAGCGTCGGCGATCGCCTTGATTTCCTCGGGCGTGACAATGCCGAGAATCAGCGTGTCGCTGGACTCGGTGAAGCGCAGCTTGGGCATTTCCCGGCTGAGCAGATTCAGCGCTGCGGTCTTGTCGGCGGCACTGCTCAGCTGGATGCGGATGCCAGCCGCACTGCGGCTGACTTCGCTGTAGCGGATGGTCTTGTCGCGCAACGCGGCGCGGATTTCCTCGATGTAGTCCTCTTCGCGCTTGGTGCGCGCCGCAGCCTGGTCGACTTCCATCTGGAAGTACACGCCGCCCTGCAGATCGAGGCCCAGCGTCATCGGCTTGGCGCCGATCGCCTGCAACCAATGCGGCACCGTCGGCGCAAGGTTGAGCGCGACCGTGTAGCCGTCGCCGGCAGTGTTGCGCACGAGGTCGTTGGCGCGGGCCTGGACGTCGGCGTCATAGACACGGACGATCAGGTTCTTGCCTTCGATCGCCACCGATTTCGTGGCGATTCCGTGCGACTTCAGCGCTTCCTGCACGCGCGCAGTAAGCGCGGCATCAAGCACGTTTTCCTTGTTCGGAGTGATCTGTACCGCCGGGTCGGACGGATACAGGTTGGGCATTGCGTAGAAGGCGCTGAACAACAGCACCAGTACGACGAGAGCGTACTTCCAACGGGGAAATTCGAGCATGGGCAAGAACCGCTAAGGCCCCGGAGGGCCGTGAATGAATCGGATGGGGACGGCTTAGGCCGACTTCAACGTGCCTTTCGGCAGCACGGCGCTGATCGCGCCTTTCTGCAACTTGACCTTGATGCCGTCGGCGATCTCGACGCTGATGAAGTTCTCGCCGATGTCGTCGACACGGCCGGCGATGCCGCCGTTGGTGATCACTTCATCGCCCTTGCCGAGTTTGCCGAGCATCTCGCGGTGCTCTTTCTGGCGCTTCATCTGCGGGCGAATCACCACGAAGAACATGCCGACCAGCACGGCGACCATCAGCAGCAGGCTCGGCAACGGGCTCGGGGCAGCCTGGCCCGCGGTCTGCGCGGCGGCGGGGGAAATCAGCAAATCCAGCAGGGACATGGGGTTACGGGTCCGGTGAGATGGGTCAAAGCGGGCAAGTATGCCATACGCCCGGGCCGGAGGGACCGGGGCTCTGCAGGAGCGGCGCGAGCCGCGATCTCTCCCAAGTGTCCGCCGCTGACGGGAGAAATCGCGGCTCGCGCCGCTCCTACAGGCCCATCAATCCTCGCCCTGGGCCCGGGCGGCGTAGAACTCGGCGCGGAACTCGGCGAAGCGGCCAGCCTCGATCGCGGCGCGGATTTCGCGCATCAGCTGCTGGTAGTAGTGCAGGTTGTGGATGGTCGCCAGCATCGAGGCGAGGATCTCGTTGCAGCGGTCGAGATGCCGCAGGTAGGCACGGGTGAACCCGTTCGCGCAGGCGTGGCAGGTGCAGCCGGGCTCGATCGGGCGCAGGTCCTTCTCGTTCTTGGCATTGCGGATGCGGACCTGGCCGAAGCGCGTGAAGTAGTGGCCGTTGCGGGCGTTGCGGGTCGGCATCACGCAATCGAACATGTCGATACCGCGCGCGACCGCCTCGACGATGTCCTCGGGTTTGCCGACGCCCATCAGATAGCGCGGCTTGTCCGCAGGCAGCTGCGGGCAGATCGCTTCCAGCGTTTGTTCGCGCTCGGCCGCGGGCTCGCCGACAGCCAGGCCGCCAACCGCATAACCATCGAAGCCGATCGCCTGCAGCCCTTCCGCCGACCGCGTGCGCAACTCAGGAAACGTGCCGCCCTGGACGATACCGAACAGCGCCGCGTTATTGCCTGCATGCGCGGCCTTCGAACGCGCCGCCCAGCGCAGCGACAGTTCCATCGAATCGCGCGCCTGCTTTTCCGTAGCCGGATACGGCGTGCATTCGTCGAATATCATCACGATGTCCGAGCCGAGCACGCGTTGGATGTTCATGCTCTCTTCGGGGCCGAGAAACACTTTTGCGCCATCGGTCGGCGAGGCGAACGTCACGCCCTGCTCGGTGATCTTGCGGCGCTTAGCCAGCGACCAGACCTGGAAACCGCCGGAATCGGTGAGGATGGGTTTGCTCCAGCCGGTGAAGCGATGCAGGCCCTCGTGCGCAGCGATGACATCAAGCCCCGGACGCAGGAAAAGATGGAAGGTGTTGCCGAGGATGATCTCGGCGCCGATCGCCTCGATATCCGTTGGCTTCATCGCCTTGACCGTGCCGTACGTGCCCACCGGCATGAACGCCGGCGTCTCGATCGTGCCGCGCGGGAATGTCAGGCGACCGCGCCGCGCGCTGCCGTCCTGGGCGAATTTTTCGAAATGCATGCGGCTCATGGGTTCATCCGGAAATCATTCAACGGTTGGGAGCCTGCTTGCTGGCGACAAGGTTCGCAATTCGCCAGCAAGCTGGCTCCTAGGGAGACGGGAACAACAGCATCGCATCGCCATAGGAGAAGAAGCGGTACTTCTCCCGCACCGCATGCGCGTACGCCGCAAGAATGCGCTCACGGCCGGCAAACGCCGACACCAGCATCAGCAACGTGCTCTCGGGCAAGTGGAAGTTGGTCACCATCGCATCGACGGAACGGATGCGGCAGCCCGGAAAAATGAAGATCTGCGTGTCGTCGGCATACGGCTGCAGGGCATCGCCGCGCATCGCGGTTTCCAGCGCACGCACGACCGTGGTGCCCACCGCGATCACCCGGCCGCCGGCGGCGCGTATGCGCGCAACTTGCGCACAGAGCTCAGCACCGACGTTGAGCCACTCGCGATGCATCACATGGTCGGCCAGCGCTTCGGCGCGCATCGGCTGGAAAGTGCCGGCACCGACATGCAGCGTGACGTGGCCGAACTCGACGCCTTTTTCCTTCAGAGCCGACAACAGTCCTTCGTCGAAATGCAGGCCGGCGGTCGGTGCGGCGACCGCGCCGGTGTTTTTCGCGAACACGGTCTGATAGCGCTCGTCGTCGCTGATGTCGGCCGTGCGCTGGATGTAAGGCGGCAGCGGCATGCGGCCGGCGCGCAACAACACTTTTTCCAGCGGCTCCTCGGTCTCGAAACGCAGACGATAGAACTCGCCGTCGCGACCGAGTACCGTCATGCGCGTACCGTCGTCGAGCGTGATCGACGAATCGGCCTTCGGCGATTTGCTCGCGCCGACCTGCGCGCGGACTTCGTGCGCGCCGGTGATGCGCTCGAGCAGAATTTCAACGCGGCCGCCGGTTTCCTTGACGCCGAACAGGCGCGCTGGAATCACCCGGGTATCGTTGAACACCAGCAGGTCGCCGGCACGCAGGAACTCCGGCAGATCGCGGATACCACGGTCGGCGAACGCCGCCGGCAGCGCTGGCACAACCAGCAATCGACTGTCGGAACGCACCGGCAGCGGCGCCTGTGCGATCAGCTCGGGCGGCAGCTCGAAATGGAAATCGGATTTCTTCAAGTTCGGATGGAAGTGGCAGGCCGGCGCGATGCCCAGGGGCGCGCATTATCCGGTTGCGGGCGGCCGGGCGCCATTGCAGCGGCAATTCAGCCCGAAACAATCACAGCAGGCCACGATCCCGCGCCGTCCGATACGCCTCGATGCGGTTGGCGGCGCCGAGTTTGCCGATCGCCTCGGACAGATAATTGCGCACCGTGCCCTGGGAAAGGCTCAGGCGCTCGGCGATTTCCGCGCTCTTCACGCCCTCGCCGGCCAGACGCAGCACCTGCCGTTCGCGTTCGGTCAGCGGGTCGTTGTCGCCCCAGGCCGCGACTGCGAGTTGCGGATCGATCGCGCGGCCACCGGCATGCACCTGGCGCAGCGCCGCGGCGAGTTGTTCGGACGGCGCATCCTTGAGCAGATAGCCGCGCACGCCGGCATCGAGCGCGCGACGCAGATAACCGGCGCGCGCAAACGTGGTGAGGATGACCACGCGCGTGCTCGACTTCGCTTCCTGCACGCGCAATGCGAGATCGAGCCCGGTCAACCAGGGCATCTCGATATCGGTGACAAGCAGATCGGGCTGCTGCGCCTGCACGGCGAGCCAGGCGGCTTCGCCATCGCCGACTTCCGCAACGACGTCGAAATCGCTCTCCATGCGCAACAGCGCCGCCAGCGCGCCGCGCACCATCGCCTGATCCTCGGCCAGCACCATGCGGATCATGGCGCACCCGCCGCGGCCGGCATCGGCGCGCGCAACACCAATCGTGTCCCCGCGCCAGGCAGACTCTCGATCTCCAGCGTGCCGCCAATTTCCTGCAGTCGTTCACGCATGCCAGTCAGGCCGTTGCCGTGGCGGGCGATGCCGCCGCAGCCGTCATCGACGATCGACAATCGCAACCCCGGAGATTCCTCCACGAGCTCGACCTCGACACGCTGCGCATCGGCATGACGAATGATGTTTGTGACAGCCTCGCGCAGCGCCATCGCCAGCGCCAGTTCGACCTTCGCATCCAGCGCCAGCGGCGCGAGGCGTTGATCCAGACGCACGTCCGCCGCCAACAACGCCAGCCGCGCTGCCGCGAGTTCGGCCTGCAGGCCAGTCGCGCGGATGCCCGCCACCGCTTCGCGAACCTGCGCCAGGGCCTGACGCGCGACGGTCTCGACTTCGCGGATCTGCAGTTTCGCTGCGGCAGGATCGCGATCGATCAACTTGCCGGCGAGCTCGCTCTTCAACGCCACCACCGAAAGCGTGTGGCCGAGCAGATCATGCAGGTCGCGTCCGATGCGTTCGCGCTCGGCCATGCCAGCGAGGCGACGCACTTCATCCTGGGTCAGGCGCAATTCGGCGTTGCGACGCCAGCGCGCGCGCGCGTAGATGTTGCCGGCGACAACCATGGTGCCAATCACCGCGACCACCGACACCGAGCCCAACGCATAGAACGGATCGGACACCAGCCAGAAAAATTCCAGTGCCATCAGCGCGAATATCGCCAGCGCCGCGATGATCGCCGGGCGCGCCGGAAGAATGATCCCGACCATCGCCAACGCGTAAATGATGAAGGTGTTGCCGCCGGGATTGAACGGGATCAGCACGTAGCCGATCAGCGCGATCACCGCGATCAGCCAGGGCCGGATGCGCTCGCCGACACGATAGAAAGCGAAGTAGGTCGGCAGGAAGACCAGTATCGCCACGATGCTGGCGATCACCGCCGAGTCCGGGCGCCGCGGCCAGAACAGCAATGGCAGGTATACGAACAGCAGATAGGTCAGGCCAAACCAGGGCTTGGAATGCAGATCCCGCTCGTCCGACAGCACGGCGTATTTCTCGATCGACACGGAGCCTCCGGAGTTCGACATCAGCGGAATTCGACTGTGTCGACATCCAGTTGGAAGCGACCCGCCGGCGCGCCCGCGGTGATCGCGACGGCACGCAATTGTCGCAGGTCGGCGCCGGCGAACCCAGCCAGGGGCAGGCGCACTTCACTCCAGTCGCGCCCCGGCGTGATCGTCAGCATGCTCGGCATCGACTGCACATCCGCCCCGGAAAACAGCATGACGCTGTACTCGCGGCCATCGCCGCGCGCCTGGAACACGAGTTCCTTCAACCTCGCGGCATCAACAGGCTGCATCGGCTGCGCGCCCGGCTGCAGCATCGCACCCGACCACGGCCAACTGCCACCAGGTACGACCTCGCCATTGATGCGCAACGCACCGGCACTGCCGGCGGCGCCTTCCGCAATGCGCGAAAGCGCCACCGTCGATGCGCCGCCTGCCATCTTGTCGGTGGTCGGCGACCAATGGCCGCCGCCCGCCGCTGCGATCGCGCCATCGAACGTGCTGATCATGCCGCGCGCCATCGGCGCTGCCGCAACGACCGACGCTTTCGCGCCCGGATCACGATCGATGCGATGACCGTTTTTCCAGATCGCGAAGATCGCGCGCGTGGCGGTGATGTCGCGGGTGGGATCACCGTCGAGCAGCAGCAGATCGGCGCGCAGGCCGGGCGCAATGCGACCGCGGTCGGGCAATCCGAAAGCTTTCGCGGGCGCCGACGTCGCGGCGACGAGAGCCTCGATCGGGCTGAGTCCAGCGCCGACCAGTTGCTCCAGCTCCTCATGCAGCGCCGCACCGTGCGTGGTATGTGGATTCGGCGCGTCGGTGCCGGCAAGCAGCATCACGCCCGCCGCATGAAAGCGCCGCACGCTTTCGCGGGCATTGGCGATCAGCGCCGGATTCGCGGCGCCGATAGCCAGTCGCGCCGCCAGCGTCTGCTTCTGCGCGGCAGTCAGCCAGGGCGCGATGCGCCCGTCATCGGCCAGCGTGCTTTTTTCGCCGGCGAAACCGGCGATCACCGTCAAGGTCGGTACGACGAAAACGCCGCGTTGCTTTGCCATCTTCACCACATCGGCATCGGCCGGCGTGTCCTGGAAAACGTGCGCCAGGCCATCGATGCCATCACGCAGTGATTCGCGCGCACTTTGTTGTGCAGACGCATGCACCACTGCTTTCAACCCCTGTCGATGTGCGGCGCCGATCAGCGCCGCTGCGGTCGCGGCATCGAGCGTCGGAATCCTTCGTGCGTCAGCGTAGACCTGCAGATCCTCGCGCACGATTTTTATGTAGTCCGAGCCTTCGCGCTTGCGCGCCGCAACCCATGCCGGCGCTTCCGCCGGCGTGGTCAGCGTCGGAATCTTCATGCCGTATTCGGTGCCATGCCCGCCGGGCACCGTCGCCAGCGTGCCGGCCGACCACAGATCGGCGCGATCAGTGGCGGCGAGGCTTTCGCGTTCGCGGCGCGCATCTTGTAACAGGTGAAAGTCGGTGAACATGTCGAGCTCGGTGGTCACGCCGAAACGCAATGCATCCTTGCGCGCATCGCCCCAGGCGTGGACATGGGCATCGATCAAGCCGGGAAGCAGCGTGCGATTCCTCCCGTCGATGATTTCGGCGCCATCGGGAATCGCGATGCCTTCGCCGATCGCCTGGATCAGGCCGTCGCGCAGCAACACTGTCGCCTTCGGCCAGACACGCTCACCATCGAAAACGCGGACGTCGCGGATGGCGATGCTGACGTGCGGATCCGCCATCGTCGGCGTCTGCGACATCTGCATCAGCAATATCACCAGCAAGGCGATGCTCGCGGCCATCGTCAACTTCAGAATCTTCATGCGAAACAGTCCTTACTTCGAGCGCAGCCGCATCGCGGCCAGGGACAGGAACAGGCCGGTCATCGCCAACAGCACCGCGGCATGCGTGCCGTAACCCACACCGTGATCCTGCCCGACGATTCCCAACGCCATCCGGCTCAGATGCCAGGCCGGCCAAAGCACCGCGATCTTCTGCAGGAAGCTCGGGAACACCTGCAACGGGATCCACAAACCCGAGAGCACCGACATCGGCAGATAGATCAGGTTGACCACCGCCACCGCCGCCTGGCCTTTCACCATCGAACCGATCCACAGGCCCAGCGCGCAGAACGGCAAGGTGCCCAGCAGAAGCGTTGCCGCCAGCAGCAGCCAGTCGCCAACCGCGATGCGCACGCCGCCGAAACCGATCGCGGCGATCGACAGCAACGTCAGTGTGGTCAGCGCGAACATCAGGCTGCCGGCGATCTTGGCGAAGAAATATGCGCCGGTCGGCATCGGCGACACGCGCTTGAGCTCCAGCCAGCCCTGCTGCCTTTCGATCGCCATGCCGACGCCGAAGCCGAACAGCGCCGGTCCGATCACGCCGAACACGCCGTAGGTCGCGAACAGGTAAGTCGCTTTCTGCATGCCCTGCCACTGACCGGGAATCAGCAGCGCGAACATCACATAGAACACCAGCGGAAACGCCAGCGATGGCACTGCGAAACTCGGCGTGCGGATCAGGCGCAGCAGTTCGCAGCGCGCCTCGTTCAAGTAGATGCGCAGCAGCGACGGCCGGCCGGCATGGAAGGACTGTGTGCGGATGTTCGTGTTCATGCCTGCGTCTCCTCGACGTTTGCGGATGCTGCGGTCAGCGACAGGAAGGCTTCTTCCAGACTCAGCGGTCGGACTTCGAGATCGGCGAGGCGATCATCGGCGACCAGCCAGCGCCGCAGTACCGCTTCGACGTCGTTGCTGACCACTTCGATGCTGTCGTCGGTCGCGGTCACCGAACGCACTTCCGGCCAGCCGGCGATGATCTGCGTCGAGAGCTGCGAGCGCGCGCGGATGCGTTTGCCGGCCGCGCGCGATTTGATGCCGGCCGGCGTGTCTTCGGCGAGTATGCGACCGTCCGCCATCAATGCGACGCGATCGGCGAGCGCATCGGCTTCTTCCAGATAGTGCGTGGTCAATACGATGCCGGCGCCTTCATCGCGCAACTGCCGCAGCACCGCCCAAAAGTTGCGGCGCGATTCGACATCCAGGCCGACCGTCGGCTCGTCGACGAACAGCAGCGGCGCGTGACCGCAGATCGCCAGCGCGAATTGCACACGGCGCTGCTGGCCACCAGACAGCTCCGCATATCGACGCTGGGCGATATCGGTCAGGCCGGCCAGCGCCAGCGTTTCCGCGACCGGTCGCGGGTTCGGGTAATAGCTGGAAAAAAGTTGCACGTGTTCGATTACGCGCAACGCGTCCGGCAGGCTGCCTTCCTGCAGCATCACGCCGATGCCGCGACGGATTGCCGGATCGGTGGGGTCGCCACCCAACAGTTCGACGTCGCCGCGGTCGGCGGTCAGGCGCCCGGTCAGCAAACCGAGTGCGGTGGTCTTGCCTGCGCCGTTGGCGCCGAGTACCGCCAACACTTCACCGGCGCGCACTTCCAGATCGACGCCGGCCAGCGCGACCACGGCGCCATAGCGTTTTTCCGCACCGCGCAGACAGGCCAGCGGCGTGCCGCGGGCGGGAGTGAGGGGATTGATCGAGGGGAATTCTTGTTGCCGGGTCATCGCGCATCTCCTGAGGTGCGGCCACTTTGACGATCGCCGCTGCGGAGCTTCAGTGGCCGCCGTCAGTGATTGCACCTGACAGCTGTCATCCGCAATCGGCGATTCATTGCATCCCACATTTCAGCTACTGGGACACAGTGCAGGGAGATTTCAAACGCCCGGGGGTTACGCCAGCCCTTTCGCGGTGGTAATATCAGCCTAAGTGATTGTTTTTATTAACTTAGACGGGATGTGCAGCCGGCCTCGCCGCGGCCATTCCGAGTCCGGGAGGACCGCATGAACCTGATCGACACCCTCAAGCCGCTGCGCAGCCACGCCGGCAAGGTCCGCACCACCGGCCTCGACGACGCCACCCTGCTCCGCCTCGCCGCGAAGTTCCCGGAACTCACCGCCGCCGTCCAGGCCGCCGTCGAGCAGCACGCCGCGATCAAGGCCGAGTTCGCCGACCTCATCGATCTCGACGAACAGGCGCAGATCGACGCCGTGCAGTCGGGCTTCGTCAATTTCTATGCCGACGATGCGATCAACCCCTATGTCGCCATCGCCGCGCGCGGACCGTGGGTGGTCACGCTCAAGGGCGCCGTCGTCCATGATTCCGGCGGCTACGGCATGCTCGGTTTCGGCCACACACCGGAAAACGTCATCGCCACGATGGCCAAGCCGCAGGTGATGGCGAACGTGATGTCGCCGAGTCTGTCGCAGTTGCGCGTTTCCCGCGCGCTGCGCAAGGAAATCGGCCACAGCCGCGGCGGCTGCCCCTACAGCAAATTCCTGTGCCTGAATTCGGGTTCGGAATCGGTCTCGCTGGCCGGCCGCATCGCCGACGTCAACAGCAAGCTGATGACCGACGCTGGTGGCAAGTACGCCGGCCGTACGATCAAGCGCCTGGCGATGAAGGGAGCTTTCCATGGCCGCACCGAACGCCCGGCGATCTTCTCCGATTCCAGTCGCAAAGCTTACGAGCAGAATCTCGCCAGCTTCCGCGGCGAGGATTCGCTGATCACGATCGAGCCGTACTCGATCGAGCAACTGAAGAAAGCTTTCGCCGACGCCGAAACCAACGGCTGGTTCATCGAAGCGATGTTCCTCGAACCGGTGATGGGTGAAGGTGACCCGGGTCGTGCGGTGCCGCCGGCGTTCTACGCCGCCGCGCGCGAGTTGACCAAGGCGCACGGCAGCCTGCTGCTGATCGACTCGATCCAGGCCGGTCTGCGCGCGCACGGCGTGCTGTCGATGATCGACTATCCGGGTTTCGAAGGCCTGGAAGCGCCGGATATGGAAACCTATTCGAAGGCGCTCAACGGCGGCCAGTACCCGCTGTCGGTGCTCGCGGTCACCGAACGCACCGCCGGCCTGTATCGCAAGGGCGTGTACGGCAACACCATGACCACCAATCCGCGCGCGATGGATATCGCCTCGGTAGTGCTCGACTCGCTGACGCCGGAACTGCGCGCCAACATCCGCGGCAAGGGCGTGGAATTCCTCGACAAGCTCAACAAGCTCAAGGACGAACTCGGCGGCCTGATCACCAAGGTCCAGGGCACTGGCCTGCTGTTCTCCTGCGAGCTCGACCCGGCCTTCAAGTGCTACGGCGGCGGCAGCACGGAAGAATTCCTGCGTGAACGCGGCCTCGGCGTGATCCACGGCGGCACCAACTCGCTGCGCTTCACCCCGCACTTCGCGATTACCGGCGACGAAGTCGACCTGATGATCGAACACGTCCGCCACGCGCTGCTCAAGGGCCCGCGCAACGCGCAGGCGCAGGCCGCCTGATCGCCGCACAAGAGAACCAGACATGATCACGCTTCGCGAAAAAGACAGCGGCAAGCTCATCGGCAACGTCAGCGAGTCCGACCTGAAAATCCTCATCGATGCGCTCGAGGAGGAAGACAGCAAGGACCAGGACTATTACATCGATGCCGCCACGCTGGACATGATCGAAACCGATGCCCCTTACGCGATCCCGATGATCGCGCTGCTGCGTACGGCACTGGGCAGCAACGAAGGCATGGACATCGTCTGGTCGCGGGATTGAGTTTCCGGTCGATACGTTAAAAAAAGCCGGGGAAACCCGGCTTTTTTGTTTGTAGGAGCGAATGTAGGAGCGACGCAAGTCGCGATTTCCACGCCACCTACAGGGGTCTATTCGCGACTTGCGTCGCTCCTACATCCGCTCCTGCAGCGCCCCACACCAGGCCTGCACGCGCAAGTCCTTCGCTACACTCGCACCATGGACAAATCCGCTACGCCCGCGCGCGCCCTGCCCCGCAGCATCTGGGCACTCGGTTTGGTCAGCCTGTTCATGGACATGTCTTCGGAAATGATCCATGCGCTGCTACCGGTATTCCTGGTCGGCACGATCGGGCTGAGCGCGTTCGCGCTGGGCATGATCGAAGGCGTTGCCGAAGCGACGGCTTCGATCACCAAGATTTTTTCCGGCGTATTGTCCGATCGCTTCGGCAAGCGCAAGCCACTGGTGGTGCTGGGCTACGGCCTGGCAGCGCTGACCAAGCCGCTGTTCCCGCTCGCGCATCACGCCGGCCTGGCGATCGCCGCGCGCTGGATTGATCGCGTCGGCAAAGGCATCCGCGGCGCGCCGCGTGATGCTCTGGTCGCCGACATCACGCCGCCGGAACAACGCGGCGCCGCCTATGGTTTACGCCAGAGCATGGACACCGCCGGCGCTTTCCTCGGCCCTTTGCTCGCGACCACGCTGATGGTGTTCGCCGCCTTCGACGTACGCATGATTTTCTGGATCGCGGTCATTCCCGCCTTCCTGTCGCTGCTGGTGCTGGTCGCCTTCGTGCGCGAGCCGGAAGGCATCGTGGCGGCAAAGGAAAAACGCACGCCATTGTTCGCCGGCTGGCGCCGTTTTCCGAAAAAATTCTGGTGGCTGATGGCGCTGGTGCTGATGTTCACGCTGATGCGCTTTTCCGAAGCGTTTCTGGTGCTGCGTGCTGCTGATGCCGGGTTGGCGACAGCGTGGTTGCCGATGACTCTGGTGGTGATGAGCGCGACCTACATGATCACTGCCTATCCGGTCGGCTGGCTGTCCGATCGCATGTCGCGACACGTGTTGCTGGCATTGGGCTGCGTGGTGATGGTCGCGGCGGATGCCTTTCTCGGGCTCGCGGACACGCTGGCCTCGACGATGATCGGCATCGGCCTCTGGGGCGTGCACATGGGGCTGACCGAAGGCCTGATTTCGGCGATGACCGCCGAATACGCACCCGCCGACCTGCGCGGCACCGCATTCGGCCTGATCAATCTCGCCCGCGGCATCATGGTGTTGCTGGCCAGCGTGCTCGCCGGCGCCTTGTGGACAGGCGTGGGCGCGCCGGCGACATTCGCCGCTGGCGCCGTCGCCGCGCTGATCACCGCCGTGCTCGCGCTCGCAATGCGCACGCACAAACCACGAATGCACGTCGCCGACGGCATGGCATAGACTCGCGAAAACATTTCGGTTTCCGACCATGTCCCTGCGCCGCAAGCTCGCCGAATTCGGCTTCGAATCCAACGACGACTACGACCACGCGATACGCAGCCTTTTCGGCCAGGGCCTGGAGCATCTGCGTGTGCTGCAGGTCGACGGCCTCGCCGGACGGCGCAAAACCGCGTTCGCGCAGGCATTGGCGCGTGCCCTCGAATATCCGCAGGTGCTGTATCACGACTTCAGCGCCGAGGAAGCGCCGGCCGCGGTGGTGGCGGTGACATTGGACGACGGCAGCCAGGGGCCGGGCGAACCGGCGTTGTCGGGATTCGAGCGGGTGATGACCGAGGCCTGCGCGTATTCGGAAGCGACGCGCACTGCGCTGATCCTGGATCAACTGCAGGCTGCGCATTTCTCCGACCAGGCACGGCTGTACCATTTCGTGATGAAGCGCGAGTGGAGCAACAGCGCCGGCAACGTGCAGGCAAACGGCAAGAACCTGCTGCTGGTGCTGATTTCCGAGCAGCCGCTGTACCACTCGCTGGCCAAATGCAGCTATCGCGTCTGGACCGACGCACAGCGCGCCTTTCTCGATTACCGCCCGCAGGAATTCGGTTTCGGCAGCGAGGCACAGGGCGTGTTCGAAGCGATCGCGAACGTCTGCGTGCTGTTGCAGGCCGCGCCTACGCCCAGCGAATTCGCCCACCTGCTTGCCGATCTCGTGCGGCATGCGCGCAGCGAGGAACAGATCCGGCAGAGTTTGTTCGGGCGCATCGAGAACATCGACCGCGCGCGTCTGTACTCGCCGGAGCTCTTGCCGCCGTTGCGCGCCTTGCTCGCCGAACTCGAACGCTACCTCGGCGCCGACGAAATCAGTTTGGAATAATCCGGCGCATCGCTGCTTACTGCGGCGGCACGACCAGGAACTGCTGCACGTAACCGCCGATCGCGAATAGCGCCATCGTCGCCATCAGCAGCCAGGTGAAGATGATGCCGAGCAAGCGGCCTTTCGATGTGCCACTGCTGTGGCTCACGCCCCAGGCATGGGCGACGCGGGAAAGAAACAGCGTCGCGCCGAAGCCGTGGATCAGCGGCATCGAGAATCCGTTGAGCTCCATGCCGCCCAGCAGCAGCAAGGCCAGCGGCATGTTCTCGACGGCATTGGCATGCGCGCGCACGCGTTTTAGCAGCTCCTTGTCGCCGCCATCGCCGAGGCCGATCTTGTGGCGCATGCGCCACATCGCCACGCGCACCGCGAGAAAAACCACCAGCAACACGCACAAACCCGCATAAAGCATCGTGATCATGATCAGTCCGTTCCGGATTCAGGGCTTGATGGAAATGGAAGTGGCGTCGATGCGGTATTCGGCATGCGCGGCGGCCATTGCCGTTTTCCCGGCGTGGCCTGCGTCCTCTGCCATATGCGCTGCCGCGGCCGGCGACAAGGTCTTGACGCTCAGCACGCCGTAAACGACGGCCGTGCCCTTGGCGTCCTTGGGAACGGTGAATGAATGATCTTTGGTCATCACCCGCGCGGCGACGCCATTTTTCTCGATCACCAGCCAGCAACCTTCCGCCTGGCAGACCTCGGTGATGCGGCCGGCGAAAAGATGCGGCTTGCCCGCGTATTTTTCCGCTTCGGCGACGGCCGCATCGATGGCGATGCCAGTCATTGCCTTGCCCGCAGGCATCGGCGCACCGAATTCGGCGGCGTTGACGCCGAAGGCCAGCACCAGACCGGTCGCCATCGCCGCGAGTGCGGTCATATTGCGTGGAAGTTCTTTCATCGTTCTTTCCTCAGGCCGCCAGCGGCAGCGCTTTCAGTTCATGGAGATCGTTGCGGGTGGAATAGCGGCCCTTGTCGTCGCGCGCCACGTCGGACATCGCGCAATCGACATCATGGGTGAAGAACAGGCGCACGCCGCGCGCGAGTTTGTCGTCGAGGAACTGCCGTTTCTCGTCGATCAGCATTTCCGGATAGCGGTCGTAACCCATCGTCACCGACAGGTGCACCCAGGGCCGCCCCGGAATCAGGTCGGCACAGAACACCACGCCTCCCCTGCCCTGCTCACCAACGATCTCGGCGAGCATCAGGCCCGGCGTGTGGCCATCGCTGTAGTGGAAACGCACGCTGTCGCCGAGCGCGTTACAGCGATCGCCGCGAACGATCTCGAGGCGGCCGCTTTTTTCGAGCAGGGGCGCGAGTTCGGGAATGAAACTGGCGCGATCGCGCGGATGCGGATGTTGCGCGCGCTGCCAGCAGGCTTCGCTGACCACATAGGTCGCATTCGGAAACAGCAGCGACAGCGCCTCGCCCTCGCGCCAGGCCGACAACAATCCGCCGGCATGATCGAAATGCAGGTGCGAGAGCACGACCACATCGATGTCCTCGTGCCTGAATCCGGCCGCAGCGAGATTGGCCAGCAACACGTGTTCGGACTCGAGCACGCCGAAACGCTCACGCAGTTTCGGCTCAAAGAATGCGCCGATGCCGGTCTCGAACAGCACGCGCTTGCCGGCGAGTCCATCGGCAAGCAAGGCGCGACAGGCCAGCGGGATGCGGTTGTCGGCATCGGGGCGGATCCATTGCTGCCACATCGATTTCGGCACGTTGCCGAACATCGCGCCGCCGTCGAGGCTCTGCGCATTGCCAAGGATCGACCAGAGTTTCATCGCTGCGATCTCCCGTTCAATTCGCCGACGCCGGCGTTGTCGTCGACAGATAAAGCACGAAGGACGCGCCATCGGTGGCAGAAGATTTCACTTCGACCGGCAACTCCGGCGTCGCCGCAGCGATCGTTGCATGCCCTTCGACATCAGCGGCCTTGCCGGTGCCGAGCAGACCATCTTTCCAGCCACGTACGACCACTTGCGCGTCTCTTTTTCCGGCAGTCAGCTGGAAAATCCCCTGGGCATTGGCGCTTGCTTCGATCGCGACGAGGTTCTGTCCTGGCTTGTCGCTGAGCGTCAGCTTGGGCAGGGAAAACAGCGGGCGACCATCGACTTGGACTTCGAAAATCCAGTCGGTCGTGCCCATCGAACCATCGTTGACGACCTGGATGCGTTGCAGGCGAAGTTGCTGGAATTGCGCGAGCGCCACCGATGCCGGCGTCACTTTCGTCGCCGCGGCCACCAGCGTCGATGCGGAAGGCGCGATCGTCGCCGACAGGCCAACGGGCGTAGTCGACGGCTCATGATCGCCGCGCAGATTCACGTAGACCGCGGTCATCGCCGCGGTGAATGCGGCCGCGCCAGTCAGGATGCCGGGCAAATGCGCCAGCCACGGTTTCTTGTCTTCCTCTGCCAAGGCAGTGTCCTCGTTGCTTATGTCGTCGAAAGGCGTCAGTGCGCAGGCACGACTTCGCCCTTGCCTACTGGATTGCGCGGATCGCTGCCGGCGCGCAGTGCATTTGTGTGCAGGTCCCAATCCACCGCCTGCATGTTGCCCCACTTGCGGGTGGCGACACGCAGCGTGTGCCCCTTGGCAGCAAGCGCGGCGCGCCACTCATCCGAAAAGCCGTCCGGCTCGACTTCGACTCGGTCCGGCCAGTATTGATGGTGATACCGCGGCAGCGCGACGAGACGCGCGAGATCCACTTCTGTCGACTGCGTGTACTGGAGCACGCCGAGCAGCACCTGACTCACGATGCGCGAACCGCCGGGTGAGCCGAGGACAAGCACGCCCTTGTCGTCCTCGACGAACGTCGGCGTCATGCTCGAAAGCGGCCGCTTACGCGGCT
>Ga0207983_1000027_pt1 | contig 21053 bp, 19 predicted proteins | sample SoimicmetaGmgHMB_FD_188341 | JGI IMG/M metagenome (GOLD analysis project Ga0207983, IMG submission 188341) | Soil and rhizosphere microbial communities from Laval, Canada - mgHMB (SPAdes) (version 2) | ecosystem: Environmental > Terrestrial > Soil > Agricultural land | place: Laval, Canada...
ACGGCGCTGTCGGCTGGGGTGGACTTCCTGCTTGCCCTGCTGATCATCACCGGTCTGTCGATCTCGACTATCGTCGTCAGCCTGTTCGGCCCGACGCGCGAGCTGGTCGCGGCCTTTGCATGGGTGCTTGCGGCGAGTTTCGTGGTCAACGGACTGCTGCTTCTTGAAGTCGCCAGTTGCGAACGGGACGCCGCGACCTAAGACTCGCTCCCATGTTCGAAAGCTCTCCGGACTTGTCGGTCAACACCGTCGCCGAGATCGTCCGGCTGGCGCTTGCCCCGGTGTTCCTGCTGAGCGGAATCGGCGCTTTCCTGAACGTGCTGGCGTCGAGGTTGTCGCGCATCGTCGACCGCTCGCGCCAGGTCGGCTCGACCGTTCTCGTCAGCCGCGGCGAGGAGCATGACCGGTCGGTCAACGACCTCAAGATCCTCGACCGGCGCATGTCGCTGATCAACTGGGCGACCGGGCTGGCCGTCACCTCGGCGATCCTGACCTGCCTGGTCGTCGTCATGCTGTTCGCGGCGAACCTCATCCGCACCAGGCTCGGCACGGAGATCGCCTGGTTGTTCATCGCATCGATGCTGTCGATCGGCGCGGCGTTCGTCTTTTTCCTCATAGAAACCACGGTCGCCGCGCGCGCCGTCCGGGTCCGCTCCGAGCTGCTTCAACATACGGTGGACGAGGCCGACTAGGCCCCCTATCGCCGGCCCCGTCCAACCAACTTCGGGAGCAACTTCACCACATGTCCGGCGCACCAGCGAGCAACCTCCTCGACCGAGTCCTCGTCCTCGAGATGGTCCGGGTAACCGAAGCCGCGGCGATCGCAGCGTCGAAGCTGATCGGGCGCGGCGACGAGAAAGCTGCCGATGCCGCCGCGGTCGAGGCGATGCGCGCCGCGCTTAACCAGCTGCCGATGGACGGCACCGTGGTGATCGGCGAGGGCGAGCGCGACGAGGCGCCGATGCTCTTCATCGGCGAGAAGGTCGGCCAGGCGGCGCACGGCCAGACGGGCCTGGCTGAAGTCGACATCGCCGTCGATCCGCTCGAGGGCACCCGCCTGACGGCACTCGGGCAGCCCAACGCGATCGCGGTGATCGCGAGGTGGTAACTGTGTCCGACGACGGCCTGCGCATTGGCGATCAGCTCAGCCAGAAGCATCGGCGCTGGCCAGGAAGGCAATTGCACCGCACGCGGCAGCTCGTCGCCGAGGACGGCCGCGTGATCGCCCAGCACCGGACCGATCGGAAGGAGTAACAACTGGTAGTCGGAAAATTGCTGCGGGTATTGCCTGATCAGACGCAGGAAGGGCTCGAGGCCGGCGATCGCGTGTATCACCAGATAGCGATCACCAAGACCTGCCGCTGCGGCGATGCGCGTGAATTCGGCCGAGGGCTGCTGCGGATCGAGCAATCGCGGCAGGCCGAACGCGGTGTCGGGCAATACGGAAATGTGTGCGTCCGTCGCGACACGGGCCAGCGTTTCCTGCGTCAGTGCGTCGCGGACACGGATGCAGGCGCTGTTCGCAAGCGCCAGGCGCAGCAACGGCGCCGCCCACGCGGGTACTTCATTGCAATGCATGCCGGGCGCATTCCATATCACCGGGATGCCCTGCTCGATGGCGAGCAGCGCCGGCGTCAACCAATAGCCGGTCGGATGATGGATGTCCGGCGATGGCGGCCCGTAGCCGTGCGCGACGACTTTGTCGAAGCGCAGGATGAAACCACCGCCGACCAGCAGGCCATCAAGTTGCTGGCTGCACTGCGGCAGATCGGCGAGCGATGTCACCGCATACGGCCAAGCTGGCGGCGTGCGGTCGTGGTAGGAAAACCGATGCATCGTCACTGCGCCGAGGCGACGGCTCAGCTCGGCCTCGGCGATGATCGGGAACAGCAGATCACCATAATTTTCGACGTCGAAGGTTCCGACGATCGCGATTTGCCAGGCACGCGCCATCAACGTTGCTCCGCAGGGTGGCGCCGGCGTGCGGTCACCTCGGATCGACCGGCATCGGTTTCGTGATCGGCGATCGCCTCCACGCCCAGATCGACGATACCGAGGAAATCGCTTTGCCCGGGCAGGACATCGAAGGCCAGCAGTGCCACCTGTTTTTCGATGAGCTGCGATGTGTCCTCGCTGCGGCCGTTCATCAGCTTGAGTGTGATGTGGTAACGACCAGCGGCGAGGCCGGCACGGAAACGCAACGTGGCGCTGGCGCGGCACCAACCAGCAGCAGCTGGCTCCGGCTGCAGGGCAAAGTTGCCGCCGCCAATCACCAGCAGTCGCGCCTCCTGGATGGTGAGGCTGAGATTGGGCTGGTCGACCGTTTCGCGAAACGCGACTTCGACGCGGACCGTGACCTGTTCGCCCTGCACGTAGCTCGAGTGATCATGGCCGGTGTTGACGAAGCTCGCGGCAAGGACGCTGCCCTCGTCGGTGCCAAAAGCGATGCCGCCTTCGTCGTGCAGCGACGGTTTTTGCGCGACCGGCATGGCGCCGCCACTGGCCCAGCGTCGTTGCTCGTCGCGCATGTCGAGCAGATAGAGCTCGGCCATGTCCTGCGGCGTGCCGCTGGCGCGCACCTGGCCTTGCTGCAGGTAGAGCACGCGATGGCAGAAACGCTTGACCATGCTCATGTCGTGCGAGACGAACAACAGCGTCGTGCCATTTCTGGTCAACGCTTCCAGGCGGTTTAGGCACTTGAACTGGAATGAGGCATCGCCGACGGCCAGCGCCTCATCGACGATCAGGATATCGGGCTCGACGCAGACCGATACCGCAAACGCGAGCCGCACCAGCATGCCGCTGGAATAGGTCTTGGTCGGCTGGTCGATGAAATCGCCGATGTTGGCGAAGGCTTCGATCTCGCCGAAACGGGCGTCGACCTCCGCCTGCGTCAGGCCCAGGACCATCCCGTTCAAATAGACGTTTTCCCGGCCGCTGAATTCCGGATTGAAACCCGAGCCCAGCTCCAGCAACGCCGCCACCCGGCCGAACGTCTGCACGCTGCCGTTGGAAGCGGTGGCTGTGCCGCAGATCAACTGCAGCAAGGTTGATTTGCCGCTGCCATTTCGGCCGATGATGCCGATCGTCTCGCCCTTGAAGATTTCCAGCGAAACATCTTTGAGCGCCCAGAACTCGCGGTAATGGCGCTGGTCCTTGCGCGCCAGCATCTGCCGCAGACGATCGCGGGGTTTATCGTAGATCGGGTAGCACTTGCTCAGGCCGTCGACCTTGATGGCGATTTCAGAGGACATCGGCAAATCCGTTGCGCGCTTTCTGGAACCACGCGAAGCCCAACCAGGCGATCACCATCGATGCCGCAAGTCCGATCGACCAGGTCGCGATGTCCGGCACCACGCCCCAGAACAGCACGTCCCGGGCCTGCTCGACCACCAGCGTCAGGGGATTGAGGCGGAGCAGGGCCTGGTAGTTTTCCGGCAACGCCGTCACCGGATAGAAGATCGCCGACAGGAACATCAACGCGGATACGAAAACGCCAACCATCTGCTGGATGTCGCGCAGATAGGTGCCCAGCGCCGCCAGTGTCCAGGACACGCCGAGCGTGACCAGGATCAGGGGCAGCAATACCAGCGGCAGCAGCACCGCCGTGAGGTGCGGCGCGCCTACCAGTACCAGATGGAAGACCATCCAGACCGAGACGCTCGCGAGCAGGTGGAACAACACGCCACCCAGCGTCACCCAGGGCAGGATTTCCAGCGGAAAGACGACCTTCTTGACGTAGTTGGCGTTGTCGACGATCAGCCGCGGCGCGCGCAGCACGCATTCGGAAAAAACATTGAACACCAGCAGGCCGGCGAACAGCAGCAGGACGAATTCGCTGCGCGACCCCGATCCGCCCGGCCAGCGCGTCTTGAACACGAGGCCGAACACGAAGGTGTAGACCACCAGCATGAAGATCGGATTGAGGAGCGACCACAGCATGCCCATCGCCGAGCCGCGATAGCGCCCGAGCACCTCACGCTTCACGAGTGCGACAAGCAACTCGCGGTGCCGCCAGGGGCTGGAAAACAGGCCTGCGCCGACGGTTGCCGACGCGATCGTGGTCGAACCAACCGCCTCGTTCATCCGAATCCTTCGCAACACAGGGTGCCCGCGATTGTGCCACGGTGGTCTGCGCCGTCGCCGATGCGAGGCGGCCTGTTTCTGCTACCGGATCGCAGCGTCGGCGTTTCGTTCTGTCCAAAAACGTCTGCTGTCGAGGCATAAGTTAATGATTTGTAATCATTCTTACAGGCATCGGCCACGCGCTCGGCAGCAGATTGGCTGCAATCGGCTAGGATTCGTCGACGCGTTGGTCCAATGCGGACGCTTTGCAGCGATGACAGATACTCGTCCGGCGCGTGGATCACCGTCGATCTCCTCAACAAGGAAACAGCCATGCGCGTGTTGTTGGTCGAGGACGAGCCGCTGATCGCCGATTTCGTGGCCAAGGGCCTGCGCGAAGCCGGCCATGGCGTCGACCATGCTGCGACCGGCACCGACGGCCTGCATCTGGCCACGCACGAAACCTACGACGCGCTGGTGCTCGATCGCATGCTGCCCGGGCTTGATGGCCTGGAATTGCTGCGTACCTTGCGCGCCAGCGGCCATCGCACACCGGTGCTGATGCTGTCCTCGCTGGGCGACGTCGAGCAGCGCGTGCAAGGCCTGCGCAGCGGCGCCGACGATTACCTCGCGAAGCCTTTCGCTTTCGTCGAACTCATGGCGCGGCTCGAAGGCCTGCTGCGGCGACAGGCCGGCGGGCCGGAAACCCTGACGCGGCTGCGCGTCGCCGATCTCGAGATGGATCTGCTCAAGCGCAGCGTGCGTCGCGGCGGGCAATCGCTGGATCTGCAGCCGCGCGAGTTCCGCCTGCTCGAATACCTGATGCGCCACGCCGAACAGGTGGTGACGCGGACGATGCTGCTCGAGGCGGTCTGGGATTATCACTTCGACCCGCAGACCAATGTCATCGACGTGCACATCTCGCGGCTGCGCCAGAAGATCGACAAGGATCGTGGCCCGCAGTTGCTGCATACCGTGCGCGGTGCCGGCTACCTGCTCGGCCTGCGCACCTGAGCGGGCTGCGCTGATCCATGCAGTCATCGCGCGGCGCCACCCTCAATCGCCTGGTCTGGACTTTCGGGTTCGGATTGCTGCTGGCGTTCGCCGTGGTCGGCGCGATCAGCATGCTCGCCTTCGATCGCCTGGTAGAGCGCGACACCCATCGCAACGTGCAGGTCGAACACGCCGGCCTGTTGGAAATCTATCGCGCCGGTGGCCGCACCGAGCTCAGCGACACCATCGACGACCGCGTCAACGAGCCGACCAACTGGGATTCGGTGTATCTGCTCGCCGACAAGACCGGACGCGTGCTCGCCGGTCATGCCGAGGAATTGCCGGCACCGCTGTGGAAAAAGCGCGGTTGGGTGCGTTTCCCCTGGCGCAAGAACGAGGATACCGATGAAGTGCTGGCGTTCGTGCAGGACCTGCCGAACGGCGACCTGTTGATGACCGGCCATGTCACCGGCGAGCAACAGCATTTGCGCGAACTCGTCGTGCGTCTTGGCGCCACCAGTCTTTGCCTGCTCGCAGCGCTGACGGCGCTGCTCGGCTGGTTGATGCGCCGCGGCGTCGATCTGGCGCTGGAAGCACCGCTGGACACCGTCGACCGCGTCGCCGCCGGACACATGCGCGAGCGCGTGCCCGAACGCGGTGGCGACGATGGTTTCGCGCGTCTGGATCGCACGCTCAATCGCATGCTCGACCGCATCCACGATCTGGTCGGCGGCATCCAGTTTTCCACCGATGCGATCGCGCACGACTTGCGCACGCCGCTGATGCGGCTCAAGACGCGACTCGAACAGGCGCGGTTGGCTTCGCGCGACGCGGCGACGCAGACGCAGGTGGATGCGGCGATCAGCGAGGCCGACCAGTTGATCAGCACATTCAACAGCCTGCTGCGCCTGGCCAAGATCGAGAGCAAGGACAGTCATCCATTGGATGCGATCGCCCTCGACGAGGTGTTGTTCGATGCCGTCGAGATGTGGCAGGCGGTGGCGGAAACGCGCGGCCAGCGCCTGCACACGCAAATCGCGCCGGCAAGCATCGCCGGCGATCGCGACCTGTTGTTCCAGTTGCTCTCCAACCTGCTCGACAACGCGATCAAGTACGGCGGCGACGACAGCGAAATCGCGGTGGCGCTGTCCGTGCAGGACGGCGAGGTGTTGCTCGCGATCAGCGACCAGGGCCCGGGCATCGCCAGCGACCAGCGCGAACGCGTGTTCGATCGCTTCGTGCGCCTGGAAAGCCATCGCGGCACACCCGGCACCGGCCTCGGCCTGAGCGTCGTGCGTGCGATCGCCATCCATCACGGCGCCGATCTGCGACTGGATTCGGCGCAACCCGGCCTGCGTGTGCTGCTGCGTTTCCCGGCGATCTGAATCGCGTTTTCCGCCATCGCGTTTCCCGACATGGACAATTCGTCATCGCGCGGCAACGCCGCCGCCAGCGCTGGACGCGCAATCTGCCGGCACCGGTAAATGCACCGGATTCGCCAACGCATCAGACACTGGAGATCGTCATGAACATCCGCACCACGCTTGCCGCCCTCACTCTTTGCCTCGCCAGCACCGCCGCGTTCGCTGCCACCACGACTGCGCCGGCAGCCGCCGCCAAGCCGGCGATGACCGCGGTCGCCAGCACCGCCGCCAAGCCGATCGCCGCGCCGACCAGGCACGTTGCCGTCAAGAACGTCGCCGTCAAGCAGACGACTGCTTGCAAGAAAGGTGAAGCCCTGCTCAAGGGCAAGTGCGAAGTCACCAAAGCGAAGAGCTGATTCCTCGAGCTTGGCAACAAGGAAACGCCGGGCTTGCCCGGCGTTTCTGTTTTTGCGCGGTCACCACCTTGCCGCGCGCCGCTGTTTCAGATGCTTGAGGTCGGCGACGATCACGAACGTGATCACCACCAGCAGCGTCCAGGAACTGATCTTTCCCCAGTGCACGAGCTTCCAGCCCGATTGCTGATCGGGATATACCCAGGCACCGTAGAACGTGCCGATATTCTCGGCGATCCAGACGAAGGCGCCGATCAGCAGGAAACATAACGGCAGGGGCAACCAAAACATCTTTCGCCAAGGCGTGAAATGCAATCGCGTGCGCCCGAACACCAGCAGCAGCGCCGCGAACAACCACCAGCGATAGTCGCCGATGTAGTGATGGCTGAAAAAATTCACGTAGATCGCCGCGGCCAGCAGCAGTGTCCAGCGTGCATCGGGATAGTCGCTGAGGCGCAGATCGAACAGCCGCCACGCCTGCACGAGATAGCTGGCGACCGCCGCGTGCATGAAGCCCGAATACAGCGGCGCGCCGAAGATCTTGCTGTAGGCGAATTCCGGATAACTCCACGACGCGATCGCCGGATGCGTCTTGAAGATTTCCAGCGCCAGACCGGTGACATGGAACAGGCAGATGGTCTTGAGTTCGTCCGGCGTTTCCAGCTTCATCCGCAAAAGCATCGCCTGCATCGCCAGCGCCGCCAGCAACAGGAAGTCGTAACGCGGCAGCGGCCCCAGCGGTAAATGCCGCGACAACGCCAGCACTGCGAAGAAGCTTCCGGCGAACACGCAGGCACGCGCCTGCTTGCCGACCAGTGCGAGGGCTTCGCCGAGCAGTGAGGGCAAGGTGTCGACGTACGACAGCGGTGGCGATGCGCGGAGAAGGCCCGTCTGTTCCATGCCGCGATGCTTGCCCGGCTCGGTGAAGCCAGTACGAAGTGTGACGGCATCGGTTTACGGATGTCTGCCGCGAATGCATAGTGCGGGGCGCTTTTTTCTGGACCCCGCCCATGTTCCCCGTCCGTCCCTGGCTGATTGCCGCTCTTCTGATGTCCGCGTCATTGGCGAAGGCCAAGGAAGCCGAGGTCGTCGCCGATGCCGGCACGCAAATGCTGCTGCGGCGCGCCGAATTCGAGCAGATCGAGATCTCGCCCAATGGCAGTCTGCTGGCGATCGCCCGACGCTTGCCGGGCGGCACCGTGGTGGAAGTGCAGCGCCGTGCCGACATGCAGGTCATCACCAGCATCGACCCGGGCAAGGACGGCGAGGTCGACACTCTGCAATGGCTGGACAACGACCGCTTGCTGATCGGCGCCAATCGTGCCGATGGCCTGATCGGCGTCCCAATGGTCGATCCGGCGCTGTACATCGTCCGCGCCGACGGCAAGGACACCTTCAAGCTGCCGGCCAATTTCGTCGCGACCATCGACGGCGACGCCGACCATCTGCTGGTCAGCAATTGCGGACACAGCGACAAGAGCGGCTGCCTGCTGGAAATTCGCCGTGCCGAAATCGCCAAGCTGCGGCGTATCGGCGAGCTGGTGATCGCGGCGCCGGATGTGCATACCAACCTGCTGACCGACCGCAAGGGCAACGTCCGCTTCGCGATGGGCTGGGAGGACGACGGCACCGGCAAGACCTATGTGCACAACGAGGGCAAGGAGGGCTGGACGCTGATCAACGACAGCGCCAAGACCGGACTTGATGTCGTACCGCTGAGCGTGGCGCCCGACAGCAAGACCGGTTTCCTGATCAGCGAACGCGAACACGGCACGGATGCCATCGAAAGCTACGATTTCGCCACCGGCAAGCGCACCGAAGTGTTCCGCGATGCCAACTCGGATCCTTTGCACATCGTCCGCTCCGTCGATGGTCGCGAACCGATCGGCGCGATATTCAATCCCACCCAGCCGCAACTGCATTTCTGGAATGCGCAGAGCCCGGACGCGCTGTTGATCGGCGAACTGCAGAAAGCGTTTCCCGGCAAGATTTCCTACGTCGTGAGCGCGACCAGCGACGGCATGATGCTGGTGATATTCACGGCAGGAGATCGCGACCCCGGTACGTTCTATCTGCTCGATCGCCGGACCAGCAAGGCCAGCCTGCTCGCGCACGCGAAACCCTGGCTCAACGCCGACAACCTCGGCAGGCAGCAGGCGTTCGAACTGAAGGCACGCGACGGCAAGTTGCTGCACGGAGTGCTGACCCTGCCGCCGCGCGCCGACGGCCGCAACCTGCCGATGATCGTGCTGCCGCACGGCGGCCCTTACGGGGTGCTCGACAGTTTTGGATACGACGCCGAGGCGCAGATCCTGGCCACGCACGGCTATGCCGTGCTGCAGGTGAACTTCCGCGGTTCCGGCGGCTACGGTCGCGAATTCCTGATGAGTGGAATGATGCAGTGGGGCCGGGCGATGCAGGACGATGTCACCGACGCGACGCATTGGGCGATTGCGCAGGGCATCGCCGACGGTCATCGCGTCTGCATCTATGGCGCCAGCTATGGTGGCTATGCCGCGATGATGGGCGCCGTTCGCGAGCCCGGCCTCTATCGCTGCGCGGCGGGTCTGTCGGGCGTGTTCGACCTGGCCAAGATGTACAAATGGGGCAGCATCCGCCGCAGCGACCTGGGCATGGAATACCTCAAGCACGCCATCGGCCAGGACAAGGTCGAGCTGGCAGCACGCTCACCGGTGCAACAAGCCGACAAGATCACCGTGCCGGTATTGCTCGCGCACGGAAAATGGGATGGCCGGGTCGACATCATTCATGCCCGTGCGCTCAAGCGCGCACTGAGCAAGGCCGGGCATCCGGCCGAGTTGATCGAATACGAATACGAAGGCCATGGGCTTGCGCAGGAGCCGCATCAGCGTGACTTCTATGCGCGCCTACTGGAGTTCGTCGGCAAATACATCGGCCCGACGGCGGCAGCGGCGAACGTGGCGGCAGCGGCGCAATAGTCGTATGCCGTGGCGGTTGCGCGCAAAAAAACGGCCCGGAATTCCGGGCCGTTTCTGTTTGGCGATTTGCTGCTCCCCTCACCCCAACCCGTTGCCAGGTTCGGCTCTGCCTCACCAAGCAACCCCAGCCGTCGCGCGTGGCGCTCCGGCGTTTGCGTGCGCACGAGCCGGTGGCTCGTAACCGCGCTCGCTCACCCCCGCAGGCGGGGAGAGGGGCTTCAATGATCGGGGTTGCGAAATGTCGATCAGATCGCGTACTCGAGCGGGTGGGTGAAGGATGCGCAGCACTGCCGCGCATCCTTCGAGAACGCCCGCCGCGTTGCGGCGGGCCGGACATCCGCCGATCAGATCGCGTAGTACATCGCGTATTCCAACGGATGCGTGGCCGCGCGGAACTTGGTGACTTCGCCCATCTTCAGCGCGATGTAGCTGTCGATGAAGTCGTCGGTCATCACGCCACCGGCCTTGAGGAATTCGCGGTCCTTGTCGAGAGCTTCCAGCGCCTGGTCCAGCGAGTGGCAGACGGTCGGGATGTTCTTCTCTTCTTCCGGCGGCAGGTCGTAAAGATCCTTGTCGCTCGGTGCGCCCGGGTCGATCTGGTTCTTGATGCCGTCGAGGCCAGCCATCATCAGCGCGGTGAAGGTGAGGTAGCCGGAGTTCATCGGATCCGGGAAACGAATCTCGATGCGGCGCGCTTTCGGATTGGTCACGAACGGAATGCGGCAGCTCGCCGAGCGGTTGCGTGCCGAATACGCCAGCATCACCGGCGCTTCGTAACCCGGCACCAGACGCTTGTAGCTGTTGGTGGTGGAGTTGGCGAAAGCGTTGATCGCGCGCGCGTGCTTGAAGATGCCGCCGATGTACCACAGCGCCATCTGGCTGAGACCACCGTAACCGTCGCCAGTGAACAGGTTGACGCCGCCCTTGGCCAGCGACTGGTGCACGTGCATGCCGCTGCCGTTGTCGCCGACGAGGGGTTTGGGCATGAAGGTCGCGGTCTTGCCGTTGCGATGCGCGACGTTCTTGATGATGTATTTCATCGTCTGCAATTCGTCGGCCTTCTGCACCAGCGTGTTGAAGCGCGTGCCGATTTCGCACTGGCCAGCGTTGGCGACTTCGTGATGATGCACCTCGACTTCCTGGCCGGCGGCGATGAGTTCCTTGCACATCTCAGCACGGATATCGTGCAGCGAATCGACCGGCGCGACCGGGAAATAACCGCCTTTCAGACCGGGACGGTAGCCGGTGTTGCCACCTTCGTATTTCTTCTTCGAGTTCCAGTGCGCTTCCTCGGAATCGACTTCGAAGAAGGTGCTGCCCATCTCGTTGCCGAAACGCACGGAATCGAAGATGAAAAATTCCGGCTCCGGGCCGAAAAACGCGGTGTCGGCGATGCCGGTGGATTTGAGGAAAGCTTCGGCGCGCTTGGCGATGCCGCGCGGATCGCGCGAGTACGCCTGCATCGTCGCCGGATCGAGGATGTCGCAGACCAGGATCAGGGTCGGGTCGGCGGTGAACGGATCGATCACCGCGGTATTCACGTCGGGCAGCAACACCATGTCGGATTCGTTGATGCCCTTCCAGCCGGAGATCGACGAGCCGTCGAACATCTTGCCTTCCTCGAACAACGCCGGCTCGACGATCGAGGCCGGGAAGCTGACGTGGTGCTGGACGCCACGGACGTCGGTGAAGCGCAGGTCGACGAATTCGATGCCGTGGTCTTTGATGAGTTTCTGGACGTGTTCGTAGGACATGGCGCGCTCCGAGAGGGAAAGGGACTCTGTCCGATAGCAAGCGCCGTGCCAGCCCGATAGCAGTTCAAGTTGTTGATTTTAAAAACTCCATTTTTCGATCCGAAGCAGTTGAGCACCTTTTTGGTGCGACCACTTTTCAATTTGCCCCATTAATATGCAATTCTGCGAATCGATGCCTTCGCGTATCCTTCGGCGGTCGCGCCGCTCGGCGCTCCCCCGGATTTCGGCCCGCCATGCACGACCTGCTCACCGCCCTGCTGCTCGGCATCATCGAAGGCATCACCGAATTCCTGCCGATCTCCAGCACCGGGCATCTGCTGATCGCCGAACACTGGCTGGGCGCGCGCTCGGAGTTGTTCAACATCGTCATCCAGGCCGGCGCCATCCTTGCGGTGACGCTGCTCTACCGCCAGCGCCTTTGGCAACTCGCCAGCGGCCTGCATAGGCCGGAAAACCGCGACTACGCGCTCAAGCTCGCGGTCGCGTTCGTGATCACCGCGGTCTTGGGCCTGATCGTGAAAAAACTCGGCTTCGAACTCGATGACGCGGTGCAGCCGATCGCCTGGGCGCTGATCATCGGCGCGATCTGGATGCTCGCAGCCGAACAGGTCGCCGAAAAGAAAGCGCCGAACACGAATATCTCCTGGACCGCGGCGATCGGCGTCGGCTTGGCGCAGGTCGTCGCGGGCATCTTCCCGGGCACCTCGCGTTCGGCCGCGACAATTTTCGTGGCGATGCTCGCCGGCACCAGTGATCGTGGCGCGGCGACCGAATTCGCCTTTCTGGTCGGCATCCCGACCATGTTCGCTGCCAGCGGCTACTCGCTGCTCAAACAGCTGCACGGCGGCGTCAGCGAGGACTGGTCGGCGCTGGCGGTGGCTTTCGTCGCGGCGACGATCACTGCGTTCGTCGCAGTGAAGTGGTTGCTCGGCTACATCCAGACGCATCGCTTCACCGCGTTCGCGATCTACCGCATCGTTCTCGGCGTGTCGCTGCTGCTGTTTCTCTAGCCGGACTTGGTCCACCGCACCTTGCCGGCGTATCGCCAAAGAGGTTTCCCTGGCAGACCTTGGTCTTCCGTACCTTGCTGGGTGCGTCGCTGCCACTGATTCTCTAGCTAGCCTTGGTCGCGATCTGCGACCATGTCGACATGCCGATCAGCCGCCGCCGCCTGCTAAAACTCGCCGCGACTTCGGCGGCTGGCACCGCCTTGCTTGCCGCCGGTTGCGCGCGCAGCGCAAAACGCAGCGAACGCCCGAACATCGTCTTCTTTCTGGTCGATGACCAGCGCAACGACACGCTCGGCTGCACCGGCGATCGCATCGTACGCACGCCGACCATCGATGCGCTCGCCGCGCAGGGCACGCTGTTCCGCAATGCCTTCGTTACCACCTCGATCTGCCCGTCCAGCCGCGCCAGCCTATTCACTGGCGTCAGCGAAACTCGGCACCATTTCACTTTCAACACGCCGCCGATCGCGCGTGCGCTTGCCGAAGCCAGCTACCCGGCGCTGCTGAAACAAGCCGGCTATCGCACGGCGGTGATCGGCAAGTTCGGCGTGCAGATGCAGGACGAGGTGCAGAAGAATTTTCTCGACGTCTTCGATCCCCGCGACCTGCCGATCGAAAAGCGCGGAGCCGATGGCCGCCTGCGCCACAACGACGAGGTCAACGTCGAGCACGCGCTGACCTATCTGCGCGGCTGCGACCCGGCGCAGCCGTTTCTGCTGTCGTTGAACTTCAGCGCCACCCATGCCGAAGACGAGGACATGGCACGGCAATACCACCCGATCGCCTGGGCCGAGCATCTGTATTCGGACGTGACGTTTCCGCCGCCGAAGCTCGCCGACCCGAAATATTTCGACAGCCAGCCGGACTTCCTCAAGCACTCGCTCAATCGCACGCGCTATTTCTGGCGCTTCGACACGCCGGAAAAATACCAGCGCAGCCTGCGCGACTACTACCGGATGATCAGCGGCGTCGATCACCAGATCGGGCAGGTGCTGGCCGAACTCGATCGCCTGGGCCTGCGCGACAACACCGTGATCGTCTATGCGGCCGACAACGGCTACTACATGGGCGACCGCGGCTTCGCCGACAAGTGGAGCCACTACGAGGAATCGCTGCGTGTGCCGATGATCATCGTCGATCCGCGCCATCACGGCGCCGGCGGCGTCGATGCGATGGCGCTCAACGTCGACGTGCCGGCGACGCTGCTCGATCTCGCCGGCATCGCGCGTCCTGCGCATTACCAGGGCCGGTCACTGCGACCGATGCTGACGGGCAAGACGCCCGGCGACTGGCGTCACGACTTTCTCTGCCAGCACACGATGAACGACCCGGCGATCCCGAAATGGATCGGCGTGCGCGACGAGCGCTATGTCTATGCGCGTTATTTCGAACAGCAGCCGGCTTACGAATTCCTGCACGACCTGCAGACCGATCCGACCGAATTCGTCAACCTGGCCAAGGATCCGGCGCAGGCCGATCTGCTGGCGAAGATGCGTGCGCGCTGCGATGCATTGAAACTCGCGTGGTCGTGATCAAGCTTGCCTCAGCAGAGGCTACGCCTCAGGCCGCGTGCTTGCGTTGATCAGAAGTCTGGTTGCGCCGCAAACGGATCAAATCGCGGCATTGCCCGCTGCCACGAAATCAAGCGATCGCCGCACTCAATCTCGCCGCCACCCAGCGTTCGGAATAACCGCGCAGGCTCGCGCCTTCGATGAAGCCACAATGGCCGCCATGCTCGGCGATTTCCAGGGTGGAGTGCGCCGGTAATTGCAGCGCTTTCAAGGTGTCGATCGGAATCACCGGGTCGTCGGCTGCGGCAAGCACGCTGACCGGAATCTGCAGCGCGGCCAGGCGGCCGCCGGCGACGGCATAGCCGGCGAAGTAGTCCTCGACGTCGTGTTTGTCGGTGTGGCGCTTGACCAGCCAGTGGGTGAGGCCGCGCATGTCCTGCGCGAGCGTGGCTTCGTCGAAATCATGATGAAGCGGAAACAGCGCGCGCTTCTTGCGCAACGAGCCGCGCCATTTCTTCATGAAATACCAGTGATACAACGCCGGCCCGGATTCGAGCGTGCGCATCACTGCCGACGGATCCACCGCCGGGCACACTGCCGCGGCATGCAGCAGCGGAATGCCGGCGTCGGGCGCCGCCAGCGCCAGGCGCAGCGCGAAGTTTCCGCCCAGTGAATAACCTGCCGCGAGAAAACGCGGCGCCGGAAAATTTTCCGCGACCCATTTCGCCGCCTGCACTACTTCCGCCAAGCGGCAGGAGTGGAACAGGCCTTCGTTGAGATGATGGGTATCGCCGTGGTCGCGGAAGTTGAGCCGGAACACGTCGAAGCCTTCGCCGATCAGATGCGCCGCGGTGTGGCACATGTAGCCCGATTGGCTGCTGCCTTCCCAGCCATGCAACAGCAGCACCAGCGCGCGTGGCGCACGACCGGGCACGGCGCTGTGCGTGCCGGCAAGACGCACGCCGTCGCCGGCATCGATGATGTGTTCGCTGCTGACCGCGCCGCTGCGTTGCAAGGCGCGCTGGCCTCCGGCGCGACGCATCGGCAGCGAGCTGAGCATCGATTGCAGGTGCGGATTGCGCAGCAGCCGTGGCGCCTTGTACGGACGCGTCGGCATCACAGCGCCATTGCCGCGATGATCCGCTCCCGGCAGGTGTCGGCGAGGCGGCGACGGCCATCCTCGCTGGCCGCGACCGGTTCGAGGAAATGCACTTCCGCGACGCGACCCGGTTCGCCGAGCAGGCGAAAAATGTTCGCGGCAAACGATTCGCGGTCGGCGAACGCAATGATCGTCTGCGCATCACCACCGTTGCCGTATTTGAGCGCGACCGGCTGCGCCGGCACGCCGGCGAGCACTGCCGGCTGGAAGATGCGCGCGTGGAAGACGCCGATGCTGTCGCCGCGCGTGGTGCGGCCTTCCGGAAACACGCCGACGGCCTGGCCGCTCTGCAGGCGCTCGACCATCTGATGCATCACGCCATGCAGGGAATCGTTGCTGCCGCGATGGTGGTAGATGGTGCCGCCGCGACTGGCGACCCAGCCGATCAGCGGCCAGCTGGCGATCTCGGCCTTGGCGACGAAACCCATCATGCGCTGGCTGTGCATCAGTTCGATGTCGATCCAGCTGACGTGATTGGCGACGAACAGCGCCGCTCCCGGCAGTGGCGTGCCGTAGCGGCGCGAACGCAGGCCGAATACGCGCAACAGGCCAGCCGACCAGATTCGGATCACCCAGTGGTCGAGACGCTCGCCGCGCAAGCTGATGCGCGCGCACAGCGGATTGATCATCGCCAGGGTGATCGGCAGGCCCACGAGCGCGTGCAGGAGCAGCAAGGGCACGCGCCAGAGATAGCGCAACGGCCGGCGCCAGTCGAAGGACGGAGTAGTCGCTTCAGGAAGGGATGACATTGCGGCGATTGTGCCCGAAGCGTTCTAGAGCATGCACCCGACGCGGGCGTATGCGCGTCAGCCGCCGCGGACCGCCAGGGTCAGGCGCGAGACGCAGCAGAGCCGGCCCTGCGCGTCTTCGATGCGGATATCCCAGACTTGGGTGCTGCGACCGACATGGATCGGTCGCGCGGTGCCGGTGACCTGGCCTTCGGTGACGGCGCGAAGATGGTTGGCGTTGAGTTCGAGGCCGACCGCCTGCTGCTTCATCGGATCGTCCATGCACAGATTGCCGGCGACGCTGGCCAGGGTTTCGGCGAGCAATGCCGACGACCCGCCATGCAACAGGCCGAACGGCTGTTTGGTGCGGGCATCGACGGGCATGGTGCCACGGATGAAATCATCGCCGATCTCGGTGATCACGATGCCCAGCGATTCCATCGCGGTCCCCGCGCTCTCGGCGTTGATCTGCGCGAGGCTGGGGCGACGGCGAAACGGACTGCTCATGCCGACGGTGCGATCAGCGCACGCGCAACATTCCCGGACGCCAGGCCGTGGTGTAGCCGCTGCGCGCGTAGCCGGAGCTGTCGCCGTAGCCGGTGCCGGCCTCGCGATTGCGGCGGCGATGCATGCGGTCCTGCAATTCCTCGCGACGCGCTTCCAGCCAATCGGCGCGGCCGACGCTGGCCGGATTCATGCCGCGGCGGGTCGCTTCGCCCTGGCGGTATTCGCAGAATTCGTCGTAGGCGTCGATCTCGTGCTTGAGTTCCTTCACGCAGATCTCAATCGCGATCGCGTCGTCGAAATAGCCCAGCACCGGAATATTGTCGGGGATGATGTCGGTCGGATCGGCGAAATACACCAGTGCCGACAACACGTGCTGGCGATCGTCGTCGCCCAGCGCCCAGCCCTCGTCCCGCACCATCGCGATCAGCGCATCGAGCTTGTCCAGGCGCTCGGCGATGAAATCGGGCAGGGCGACCTTGTTCGCGTCCTCGAGCAGCTTGCTGGCCGCGCCGACGATCTCGTCCGTGCTCTTGCTGCCGGCACTGTCGCGTGCCGCCTTGATGGCCTGGTTGAAGTGTTCGAGATCGCGGTCGGAGAGTTCGAAGCTGATGGCGAGAGGCATGGCGGGTTCCAACAGACGTTTGCGAGATCCCGAAGCCTAGGCGCCGGCGCCGGCGCCGTCAATGCGGCGGACGGGGGAGCGGGGCGGCGACGGTGCTTGGTGGCTGGGGACGGGAGACGGACTGAGCGGTGAGCGGTGAGCGGTGAGCGGTGAGCGGTGAGCGGTGAGCGGTGAGCGGTGAGCGGTGAGCGGTGAGCGGAAAAAGCATATGGGCTTTCGTCATCCCCGCGCAGGCGGGGATCCAGTGTCTTTATTTGCTTTTTCACGAGGGTGAATAAAAGTCACTGGATCCCCGCCTGCGCGGGGATGACGAATTATTTCTACAGATTCATGAGGCTACCTCCGAAAACCGCCCCTCCCGCTCACCGCTCACCATTCACCAAGCATCTCCACAACCCGCATTCCCCAGCCATCCGCCGCAAGCCCCATCCCGCTCCACCCTGCTAGTATTCCCTCCTCAGCACCCTGCCCCATGCCCGCATGAATCCCAATTACCTCGATTTCGAACAGCCCATCGCCGATCTTGAAGCCAAGATCCAGGAACTGCGCAAGGCCAGTGCCGGGCCGGCGGTGAATATCGACAGCGAGGTCGATGGCCTGCAGGAAAAATTGCGCGTGCGCACCGCCGAGATTTTCAAGGCGCTGACGCCCTGGCAGATCTCGCAGCTGTCGCGGCATCCGCAACGCCCGTACACGCTCGATTACATCGGCCTGATCTGCGACGAATTCCATGAGCTCGCTGGCGATCGCGCCTTCGCCGACGATGCCGCCATCGTCGGTGGTCTCGCCCGCATCGACGGCCGCGCCGTGATGATCATCGGCCAGGAAAAAGGCCGCGACACCAAGAGCAAGGTCAAGCGCAATTTCGGCAGTCCACGCCCCGAGGGTTATCGCAAGGCACTGCGCCTGATGAAGATGGCCGAGCGCTTTGGCCTGCCGCTGCTTACGCTGATCGACACCGCCGGCGCCTGGCCCGGCATCGATGCGGAAAAACGCGGGCAGTCGGAAGCGATCGCGCGCAACCTGCTGGAAATGGCCGAACTCAAGGTGCCGATCATCTGCACCGTGATCGGCGAAGGCGGCTCCGGCGGCGCGCTCGCGATCGGTGTCGGCGATCGCACGCTGATGCTTGAATACGCGACCTATTCGGTGATCACGCCGGAAGGCTGCGCCTCGATCCTGTGGAAAACCGCCGACAAGGCGAAAGACGCCGCCGAAGCACTGGGCCTGACCGCCGCCCGCCTGATCGAACACGATCTGATCGACCGCATCATTCCCGAGCCGTTGGGTGGCGCGCACCGAGATCCGGCTGCGATGGCGGCGACGCTCAAGCAGACGCTGATCGAAGAACTCGCCGCGCTCGACAAACTCGCCGTGCCCGAAATGCTCGACAAGCGCTACCGGCGCCTGCGCAGTTACGGGGCGTACGAGGCGGCGTAAGTCGCCGACGGACATGGGCGATTCCGACCTCATGTCTGTTTTCAACGTTGCATCCGTGCCGGCGACGCCGATCGTCGTCGGCTTCAGCGGCGGCCTCGATTCTTCCGTGCTGTTGCACCTGCTCGCGAATCGTCCGCAGGCGACAGCGCCGCTGCGCGCCATCCACATCCACCACGGCCTGCATCCCGATGCGGATGCTTGGGCGAAGCATTGCCAAGACATTTGCGCGGCACTCGGCGTCGATCTCGTCATCGTCAACGTGAGTGTGCCGCGCGATGGCGGCAAAGGACTGGAGGCCGCCGCGCGCGAAGCGCGTTACGCGGCGTTTTCCGAACAGCTGCGCTGCGGCGAAATGCTGGCGCTTGCGCATCATCGTGACGACCAGGCGGAGACCATCCTGTTGCGACTGCTACGTGCCTCGGCGAGCGAAGGTTTGTCAGCCATGCGCGCGACGCGATCGTTTGCAGACGGCGTGCTGTGGCGTCCCTTGCTCGCCATCCCGCGCACGGATTTGCAGACGTATGCAGAAACGTATCGACTGAAATGGATCGAAGATCCGTCGAATACCGACGACCGTCTGGACAGGAATTTCCTGCGCCAGCGCGTGCTTCCGACGTTGAAGCAACGCTGGCCGCAGGCAACGGCGGCGTTGGCACGCAGTGCCGATTTGCTGGCCGAAGACGCAGCCTTGTTGCGCGAGGAAGCAGGCAAGCGGCTGGCGCAGGCGCAGGGACTGGATCCCGCCACGCTGTCGGTCGCGGCGTTGTGCGAATCGAGTACGCCATGGCGCGCACGCGTGCTGCGCGTCTGGATCGATGCGCTGGCGATGCCACCGTTGCCGGGCGCCGCGTTCGCGATCATCGAAAAACAATTGCTGGCCGCGCGCGCCGACGCCGAGCCCGAATATCGCTGGTCCGGACACGTGTTGCGGCGCTGGCGCGGATTGCTGCATGTTGAAACTGCGCGACCCGCACTGCCTACCGATTGGCGGATGGATTGGAATGGTAGCGAACCGTTGCTGCTGCCGACGGGCGATCACTTGCATCTCGTAGGAGCGGGCATGGCCGCGATTCCCGGATTTGCGACGGAAACATCGATGGCGGCGAGATCGATCGCAGCCATGCGGGGGCCTCCGATGTATTTCGTGAGCGCGCGCCACGGCGGCGAACGCATTACCCAATCGGGTCGGGGGCATACGCAGGCACTGAAGAAAATCCTGCAGGAACTCGGCATTCCGCCGTGGGAGCGCGAGCGCCTGCCGTTGCTGTTTGCCGCCGATGGCGAGTTGCTGGCTGCGGGCGATCTGGTGATTTCGCAGCGGCTGACGCGGTCCGGGATGCGGCTTTCGTGGGGGCGGGCATAACCAAGTTTGCCCCAGCAGGAACTACACCCAGGCTCATACGGTTGCGTTGATCGGAAGCTGATCCGGGCAGCTTGGGCGAATCGCAGTCATGCCTGCTCCTACGAAGCATGATTGACCCGCGCGCGTCTGCGCGGTCACACTTGCGCCATGGCCGCCAAGACCCCCGCAACGCCGCCGTCCGCCGTCGCCACGTTCGAACGCTCGCTCGACGAGCTCGAACAGCTGGTGCAGAAGATGGAAAAAGGCGAGCAAAGCCTCGACGAGTCGCTGCTCGCCTACGAGCGCGGCGTCGCGCTGTATCGCCAATGCCAGACGGCGCTGGAACAGGCCGAGTTGCGCGTGCGCCTGCTCAGCGATCCGGGCAGGCCCGAATCGGCAGAAGATTTCCCCGGCGATGTCGGTTGATGCGCTGAGCGTGGCCTGGGCCGCGCGGGTCGAAGCCGCACTCGAACGCAGCCTGCCTGCCGAAACTGAAATTCCCGCCCGCCTGCACGCCGCGATGCGCCACGCCGTGCTCGGCGGCGGCAAGCGCATCCGGCCACGACTGGTGCATGCCAGCGGCTATCTTCTGGGCGCCGATACCGATGCCCTCGATGCCGCCGCCGTCGCGATCGAACTGATCCACGCGTATTCACTGGTGCACGACGATCTACCGGCGATGGATGACGACGATCTGCGTCGTGGCCGCCCGACCGTGCATGTCGCCTTCGACGAGGCCACCGCGATCCTCGTTGGCGATGCGCTGCAGGCGCTGGCTTTCCGCGTGCTCGCAGCGACGCCGGTGCCGGCTGCGGTGCGCATAGACCTGGTAGCGACGCTCGCCGAAGCCGCCGGTTCGCGCGGCATGTGCGGTGGCCAACAACTGGACATGGATGCCACTGGCCAGTCGCTGGCAATGGCCGGACTCGAACGCCTGCATGCCCTCAAGACCGGTGCGTTGATCCGCGCCAGCGTGCGCCTGGGCGCGCTGATCGGAGGCGCCGATGCGGGTTTGCTGACGCGTCTGGATGCTTTCGCGGCCGACCTCGGCCTGGCGTTCCAGATCCGCGACGACATCCTCGACGTCGAGGCCGATGCGGCGCAGTTGGGCAAGACCGCCGGCAAGGATGCCGCGCAGGAAAAATCGACGTATCCGGCCCTGATCGGCCTCGACGGCTCGAAAAA
>Ga0207983_1000030_pt1 | contig 19925 bp, 15 predicted proteins | sample SoimicmetaGmgHMB_FD_188341 | JGI IMG/M metagenome (GOLD analysis project Ga0207983, IMG submission 188341) | Soil and rhizosphere microbial communities from Laval, Canada - mgHMB (SPAdes) (version 2) | ecosystem: Environmental > Terrestrial > Soil > Agricultural land | place: Laval, Canada...
CGGTCGCGTGCTCGATCTGGACGCGCCGTTCCGGCATTTCGGCGAGCCGGAAATTGCCGTGCGCGTGAGCAAGGTCAATCAGTATTCCAGTGGGTTGGTTGCGTATCGGCAATCGCGCAAGCGCCGCTTCATCGGCCTGCGCATGGTGGTGTATCCGGCGTTCGTGTTCCTGCGCTTCTATTTCGGCAAGCGTTATTTTCTCAACGGCTGGGCCGGTTTCATCGCCGCGCGCGTGCAGGGCTTCTATGCCTTCCTGAAACTGGCCAAGCAGTTGGAGGCCGAACGCAAGGAGTCCGGCTGATGCGCTGCTGGGCGATCACGCCATTGGTGTGGAGTGCGCGTGTGGTGGCGCGGCTGCCGCAGCGCGTGCTGTTGACGCTGGGCGAGACACTGGCGATCGCGTTGTGGCCGTTGCTCGGGCGACGCCGGCGCATCGCCCGCATCAACATCGACCTGTGTTTTCCGGAATTGTCCGTCGCGCAACGGCGAACGCTGCTGCGCCGAAACATGGCCGCGACGATGATCGGCGCGCTGGAATTGCTGCGCGCCTGGTATGCGCCGTCCTCGGCGTTGCAAGGTCTGGTGCGCATCGAAGGTCTGGAGCGTTTGCAGGCGGCGCAGGCGCGCGGGCATGGCGTGTTGCTGTTCACCGGCCACTTCACCGGTTCGGAGCTGGTTACGCGCTTGCTTGCCGAGCAACTCGGGCGACCAATCCGCGCGGTGATCCGCCGGCACAATTCGCCCTGCCTGGAAGAAACCTACGAAGCCGCGCGCGCGCCGGTGTTCGGCCCGACGCTGGCAAAAAAAGATGTGCGCGGTTTGTTGAAGGTATTGCAGGCGGGCGAGCCAGTGGGTTATTCCGCCGACCAGAATTTCACCTACCAAAATGCCTTCGTGCCGTTCTTCGGTGTGCCCGCATCGACGCTGACCACGGTGCCCGAGCTCGTGCGTCGCGGCCGCGCCGAGATGCTGCCGTTCTGGTTCCATCGTGACGCCGCTGGCATCTATCGCGTGCGTATCGAAGCACCCTGGGCCGGATGGGCCGAAGCGACTCCGGAAGAGGCGGCAGCCATCTACATGCGCGAGCTCGAAACCGTGGTGCGCGAACACCCCGAGCAATACCTGTGGGTGCATCGGCGCTTCAAGACGCGGCCCATGGGCGAGCCGGCGATTTACTGATCGCGCGGGGTGGCGGGGATCTGGTCGGAAGACATCTGCCGTTTGAAACGGTCGTGCACCCATAGGTATTGCTCGGGTGCGCGCCGGATCAATTGTTCCATCAGCGCCATGATCCGCGCGGTGTCCGCCGTGGCATCGGCGCTGGGGAAATTTTCCAGTGGCGGTCCGATCTCGATGCGATAACTACCATCGGCGAGGCGCTGATAAAACAGCGACAGCACCGCCGCGCCCGACAGGCGCGCGAGCTGGTGCGTCGAGGTCAGGCTCCAGGCCGGTTGCCCGAAAAACGGCACGAACACGCTTTCGCCGCGTCGCGTTTCCTGGTCGGGCGCGAACCACAGCACGCCGCCGGTCTTCAGATGGCGTAGTGCCGGGCGCAATTCGTCGCGTGTGTACATCGCGCGGGTGTAGCGCAGGCGGCCGCGCTTGACCGCCCATTCCAGCGCTGGCGATTCATGCGGGCGATACATGCCGGCGAGGTCGACCTGGCGACAGAGCAGACGCACGCTGATCTCCAGCGTGGTCAGATGCGGCGAAACCAGGATGACGCCGCGGCCGCTTTTCTGTGCCGCCTGCAAATGCTCGAGGCCGAGCACTTCGTAACGCCGGTCCAGCGGCGTCAGCGGGCCCCACCAGGCGCGCAGGAATTCGAACACCGACACGCCCAGCGAGCGGAAACTCGCGCGCCACATTTCATCGCGTTCGCTTTCGCTGCGTTCGGGAAAACACAGCGCGAGATTGCGTGCGGCGATGCGACCGCGCGCGATCATCGTCCGCTGCATCAACGCGCCGAGTGCGCGGCCCGCCGGCACCGCCAGCCACCATGGCCAGCGCGCGAGCGTCCAGCCCAGCGCGATCGCCAGCCAGTCGGGCAGCAGGCGCAGCGACAGCGGTGGCGGCGGGAGGGAATCGGGCACGGACAGATTCTAGCGTCTCGGCTATCCTGCGCCCATGCATGAAACCCCCGGTCAAAGGCTGCTGCGCGGCCTGTATTCCTTGGTGAGCCGGATCGCGCTGCCGTTCTCGCTGTATTACCTGATCTGGCGGGGGCTGCGGCAACGCGAGTACTTCGATCGCTGGAGCGAACGCTTCGCGTTCTATCGCAGTGGCGGCCTTGCTGATTGCGTGTGGTTGCACGCGGTCTCGGTTGGCGAGGTCAATGCCGCTGCGCCGCTAGTCGCGGCATTGCGCCAGCGCTATCCCGATATCGCCTTGCTGATCACCACGACCACGCCGACCGGCTCGGCGCGCGCGCAGGCACTGTGGGGCGAATCGGTGCGGCATGTCTATCTGCCTTATGACCTGCCCGGCGCGGTGCGGCATTTCCTCGAGCATTTCCATCCGCGTCTGGCGCTGGTGATGGAAACCGAAATCTGGCCGAATCTTTTCGCCGAACTGCGTCGGCGCGACATCCCGATCATCATCGCCAATGCACGTCTTTCCGAGCGCTCGTTGCGCGGCTATCGGCCGTTCCGCGCGCTGGTGCGCAGCTCACTGGTCGCGGTCGCGACGATCGCCGCGCAATCCGAGGCCGATGCCGCGCGCTATCGGCAACTCGGTGGCAGCGGCGCCTCCGTGCAAATGACCGGAAATCTCAAATACGATTTTCCCGTGCCCACCGGCATCGTCGAGCAGGCGCAGCAGTGGCGTCAGCAATGGGGCGAGCGACCGGTGTGGATCGCCGCGAGTACGCATCCGGGCGAAGAAGAAGCCGTGATCGCGGCGCACCTGCAGGTGCTGGCGGCGCATCCGCAGGCGCTGCTGCTGTGGGCACCGCGGCATCCCGAACGTTTTGCCGCGGCGATCGCCGCCGGCGAGCGCGCGAAACTGCCACTGCGTTCGCGCCGCGCCGATACGTTGCCGGGCACGGATACCAGTGTGTTCGTGATCGACACCCTGGGCGAGTTGATGTCGTTCTATGCGGCGGCCGATGTCGCCTTCGTCGGCGGCAGCCTCGAGGATATCGGTGGCCACAACCTGCTCGAGCCCGCGGCGTTGGGCGTACCCGCGCTGGTCGGGCCGCACACGCACAATTTCGCCGAGATCACCGCATTGTTGGTCGAGGTTGGCGCGGTGCGCCGGGTCAGCGACCAGGATTCACTGGCGCAGGCGCTGTTGCGCTGGCTGGACGATCCTGCGGATCGTCATCGCTGCGGCGAAGCGGGTCGCACCCGTATCGCCAAGGAGCGTGGCGCCTTGGCGCGCACGCTCGCATTGATCGAAACCTGCCTGAAAGACAGGTCCTGACCGATTACTTCTTGCTGTTGTTGCTGTCTTCGCTGTCGGCCGCGCTGAGCGAGTCGTTGGCATTGGCCACGAGCACGCGGTTGGTCGCTTCCAGATCGGAGACTTCCAGAATGCCGGCGGCCTGCTTGAGGCGCAGTTCGTTGACCAGGTAGGCGTGACGCGAACGCGCGTATTCGGTGCGCGCGGCGAACAAAGCCTGCTGGGCGATCAGCACGTCGACGATGGTGCGGGTGCCGACTTCGAGTCCAGCTTCGCCAGCTTCGTACGCGGCTTTCGCCGAGACGACTGCGAGACGGCGAGCTTCGACTTCAGCCTGACCGGCCACCAGCGAACGATACGCACCGCGGGTCTGGCGGGTGATCGCGCGCTTCTGCTGCTCGAGCTGATCGGCGGCGGCATCGCGTTGGTCGATCGCCTGACGCACACGCGACTGCGTGGCGAAACCGCTGAACAGCGGAATGCTCAAGGTCAGGCCGACGCGGTTGCCGGTGCTCGACGAACCCGAGTTGATCGGATTCGACGCCGGGAAAGAACGGCGCAGGCTGTCGCCCCAATTGGCGTCGTCGCTGTAGCTGGCGCTTGCCGACAGCGTCGGGTAGTGGCCGGAGCGTGCGGTGCTCACGTCTTTTTCCGCGGCGGCCAGCGCTTCCTGATACGAGCGCAGGGTCGGGTTGGTGTCGGTCGCGATCTTCACCCAGTCCTCGGCGGTACGGGTGTCGGTGGTCGCCGGGCGGTAATCGGTGGACAGGCCCTTGAGGTTTTCCAGCGGCTGGCCGGTGATTTCGCCGAGCGCCTCGTAGGCGTCGTCGAGCGCGTTGGCGGAGGCGATCGCATTGGCGCGCGAGCTGTCGTAGCGGGCGCGGGCTTCGTGCACATCGGTGATCGGAGCGAGGCCAACTTCCAGGCGCTTTTCCGCCTGGTCGAGCTGGCGCTTCACCGAGCGCTCTTCGGCGCGTGCCGAAGCGAGGGTTTCGATGCCGGTGAGTACGTTGAAATAGGCGTCGGCGACGCGGACGATCAGGGCGTCGCTGGCGGCGTCGTACTGCGCATTGGCTTGGCGCGCGCGTGCCTTGCTGGCGCCGAGGCGCGAGTAGTTGGCGTGGTCGTAGATGCTCTGCTGCAGATTCACGCCCGAGCCGCGGCTGCTGGAGTCGGAGTAGGTCGAGTTGATCGGCGTCGCGGTGCCGGCGAATACCTGGTTGCCGCTGCTGCGGCCCTTGGATTCACCGTAGGTGACGTCGGCGCTGATCTGCGGCAGCAGCGCCGCGCGCGATTGCACGACACCTTCGCCAGAAGCATTGCGTTGCGCCTCGGAAGCGGCGAACTGCGGGTCGCTCTGCCTGGCGAGGTCGTAGGCCTGCATCAGGTCGGTGGCGTGGGCCTGGGCGGAAATGCCGGCGAGGAGCAGTGCGAAGGTGATCGGACGAAGGCGCAAGGACATGGATTTTTCCCGGTTCAAAGGGTGAATTGCGGCACCGGTTCGGCGCCGTGCAGATAGGGGACATCGGTTTCGAACAGACTTTCGCTGTGCAGGTGCTCACCGCGGCGAGTGATGCGCAGCGCTTCCTGCACCGGCGACTGCCCACGGATCACGAACAGTCGACCCTCGGGCTTGAGCCACTGGCTGAAAATTTCTGGGACTTCGGCCACCGCTGCGGTAACCGCGATGGCGTCAAACAGGCGACCCGGCTGGAACGCGAAGGCGTCGACGCATTCGAGGCGGACATTGCTGGCGCCGTGGTGATCAAGAGTGAGGCGGGCGGCGTCGATGAAATCGCTGCGCCGGTCGATGCTGACCACTTCGCGCGCCAGGCGCGCCAGGCAGGCCGTGAGGTAACCGCTGCCGGTGCCGATCTCCAGCACCTCGTCGCCGGGCGACAGGCCCAGCGCCTGCAGCACGCGGCCTTCGACCACCGGTTTCATCATCGTTTCGCCCTGCGCCAGCGGCAGCGGCAGGTCGGCATAGGCAAGCTGGCGTTGCGCGGCCGGCACGAAATCTTCGCGCGGAACCGTTGCCAGCGTGTCCAGCACGCGCGGATCGAGCACCTCCCAGGGGCGGATCTGCTGCTCGACCATGGCCGCGCGGGCTTCTGCGAAATTCAGGGACATACGGTTTCCGGGACACGCGTAGGGGGCGCAAAGTTTACGCCCCGGCCGCTGGGGATTGAAGGAGAGGATGCGTTGCAGGCGCTATTGGACGCAGTGCCAGAAGTAACCGGGACGCCTGCCACGGCGCTTGCTTGGCCTGCATTGATCGCGGCGGCGCGGCCCGGATGCATCAACGCGCGTCCTCGATGCATGCCTTTGCGGAGAATGCGCGCAGGAAGATGTCGACAACTTCCTCGATATGTTCGCGGCGCTCCTCGAGCGTCGGCAGCGGGCACATGCCGACCAGCACGCTCATGTGTCGGATGCCCTTGAGCAGGCAGAAGAAATGCGCGGCGGCATGCGCGGGGTTGGGCACGTCGAGCGCGCCGGCGGCGGCGGCCTGGCGCAGGAAGGTTTCCATTTCGTCCAGCGTGCGGCGCGGGCCGGCGCCGAAAAATATTTCAGTCAGGCGCGGCTTCTGGCCGGCCTGGGCAATCATGATCTGGTGCAGCTTGATGGCGCGCTCGTCCATGATCAGCTCGGTGAAGCCTTGGGCGATCGCGGTCAGGGCGGCGCGCACGCTCTGGTCGCCGGCGGGCTCGAAGACCCCGTGCGGCAGCAATTCCTCGCAGCAGGTGGTGACCGCTGCCGCGAACAGCGACTCCTTGTCGTCGAAGTGGCTGTAGACGGTGAGCTTGGACACGCCGGCCTGTTGGGCGATCGCATCCATGCTGACGCCGTCGTAGCCGCGGGCCGGGAACAGGCGCATCGCGGCGTCGAGAATGGCGGCGCGCTTTTCCGGATCCTTGGGGCGGCCGGGGGCGACGGGACGGGGGGGCGAAAAATTCATGCGGGAATTATTGAACTAAACGGTTCGATAAAGATAGTATACCCGCCAGTTCAATAACTAGGCCGCCCCCATGTCCCCGCTGCGCACCGCTTCCCGCCTGATTCCGGCGCTGCTGATTCTGATCCTGGCGGCCTGCGCGGCCGACAAGCCCGAGGCCGTGGTGCGCCCGGCCATCGTCGTTCAGCCCAGTGGTGCTGGCGCCGGCCTCAGCGCGTTCGCCGGCGAAGTGCACGCCCGCCAAGAGCCGGAGCTGGCCTTCCGGGTCGGCGGCAAGATCGCCCGGCGGCTGGTCGATGCCGGTGCCCGCGTGAAAGCCGGCCAGCCCCTGGCCGAGCTCGACGCGTCCGATCTCAATCTGCAGCAGCAGGCGTATCGCGCCGCGCTGACGTCGGCGCAATCGGACCTGACCCTCGCCAAGCTCGAGCTCGATCGCTACCAGAATCTCAATGACCGCCAGCTGGTCAGCCGCTCGCAATTCGATGGCAAGAAAGCCGCTTACGCCGCTGCCGCCGCGAAAGTGCAGCAGGCGCAGGCGCAGTCGGCGGTGTACGGCAACCAGGCGGGATACGCGGTGCTGCGCGCGCCGCATGCCGGCATCATCGCCCAGCGTCTGGCCGAAGCCGGGCAGGTGGTCGCCGCCGGCCAGACCGTGTTCGTGCTCGCTGTCGATGGCGAGCGGGAAGTGGTGATCAGCGTCCCCGAACAAAGCGTCAGCCAGTTCCAGGTCGGCCGCGACCTCAGCGTCGAGCTGTGGACCGGACCCGGCAAACGTTATCCGGCCAAGCTGCGCGAAATCGCCCCGGCCGCCGATGCGATGACCCGCACCTACGCCGCGCGCGTGAGTTTCGCGGCGGACGTCGGCGACGTCGATCTCGGCCAGAGTGCGCGTGTCTATGCGCAGTCCGACACCGGCGCACGCCTGGGCCTGCCTTTGTCGGCGCTGAGCGAGGACCGCGGCCTGACCGCAGTCTGGGTGGTCGATCCAGCCAGCAAGAAGGTGCATCTCACGCCGATCAAGGTCGGCCCCTACGGCGAGGACGTGGTGCCGGTGCTTTCCGGTCTGCAGGCCAGCGATTGGGTGGTCGTGGCCGGCGTGCATCTGCTGCGCGAAGGCGAACAGGTGCTGCCGATCGACCGCGACAACCGACCGGTCGCCGTCGGCGCGCCGGCCCGCACCGCCACTGCTGCCAACTGAGTCGCCGACATGAGCAATTTCAATCTGTCGGCCTGGGCGCTGAAAAATCGCGCGGTGGTGCAGTTCGCGATCCTGGTGCTCGCCGTCGTCGGCGTCTTCAGCTATCAGCGCCTGGGCCAATCGGAAGATCCGCCCTTCACTTTCAAGATCATGGTGGTGCGCACCTTCTGGCCGGGCGCGACCGCCGATGAGACCGCGAAGCAGGTCACCGATCGCATCGAAAAGAAATTGATGGAAACCGGCGAATACGAATTCCTGCGCTCGTATTCCCGCCCCGGCGAATCGCTGGTGCAGTTCGTCGCCAAGGATTCGCTGCCGTCGCGCGACATCCCCGCGCTCTGGTACCAGGTGCGCAAGAAGATCGGCGACATGCGCAGCACGTTGCCGGCCGGCGTGGTCGGGCCGTATTTCAATGATGAATTCGGCGACACCTTCGGCAACATCTACGCGCTGACCGGCGACGGTTTCGACTACGCGACGATGAAGGACTACGCCGAGCGCGTCGAACTCGACCTGCATCGCGTGCCCGACGTGGCCAAGGTCGACCTGCTCGGCCTGCAGGAAGAAAAAATCTGGATCGAGCTGTCCAATACCAAGCTCGCCACGCTGGGCATTCCGCTGCAGGCGGTGCAGCAGGCGATCGATGCGCAGAATGCGGTCGCGCCGACCAGCTTCTTCGAGACCGACAGCGACCGCGTGCAACTGCGCGTTTCCGGTGGTTTCAGCACGGTCGAGGAAATCCGCAACTTCCCGGTGCGTGCCGCCGGGCGCACGTTCCGGCTCGGCGATGTCGCGACGATCCGTCGCGGTTTTTCCGATCCGGCCGAACCGCGCATGCGTTTCATGGGCGACAACGCGATCGGCATCGCGGTGTCGATGAAGCCGGGTGGCGACATCATCCGCCTCGGCGAATCGCTGGAAAGCGAATTCGCACGCGTGCAGAAAACCCTGCCGGTCGGCATGAGCCTGCGCAAGGTGTCCGATCAGCCGCTGGCGGTGCGCGATTCCGTCGCCGAGTTCGTCAAGTCGCTGGCCGAAGCAGTGTTCATCGTGCTGATCGTCAGCTTCTTCTCGCTCGGCCGCCGGCCGGGTCTGGTGGTGGCGCTGTCGATCCCGCTGGTGCTGGCGATGACTTTCGCGGCGATGAATTATTTCGACATCGGTTTGCACAAGATTTCCCTGGGCGCATTGATCCTCGCGCTGGGCTTGCTGGTCGACGATGCGATCATCGCGGTCGAGATGATGGCGGTGAAGATGGAGCAGGGCCTGGATCGTCTCAGTGCCGCCAGCTTCGCCTACACCAGCACCGCGTTCCCGATGCTCACCGGCACGCTGATCACCGCCGCCGGCTTCCTGCCGATCGCCACCGCGCAGTCGGGTACCGGCGAATACACGCGATCGATCTTCCAGGTGGTGACGATCGCGCTGCTGTTGAGCTGGATCGCCGCAGTGGTGTTCATTCCCTATCTCGGCAACTGGTTGCTGCCCGATGCCAAGCAACTCGCCGCCGAACGCAAGACGCGCAAGCCATCGCTGCTGCGCGACCGTCTGGCGCTGGTGCTGCCGAACTGGTTCGCCGACCTGTTCGCACCGGAACCTGAGGGGCATGATCACCAGGATCACTACAACACGCGTTTCTATCGCCGTCTGCGCGGCTGGATCGCCTGGTGCGTGCAGCATCGCGGCCGCGTGATCGCGGTGACCGTGCTGGCTTTCGTGCTTGCTGTCGGCTTGTTCCGCTTCGTGCCGCAGCAGTTTTTCCCGTCGTCGACGCGCCTGGAGCTGGTGGTCGATCTGGAATTGTCGGAAGGCGCTTCACTGGTCGCGACCGAAGCGGCAACGAAACGTTTCGAAGTCGAACTCGACAAGCGCATCGCCGCGGCGAAGAAGGAAAAGCGCGCCGACCTGGTCAACTACGTCGCTTATGTCGGCACCGGTTCGCCGCGTTTCTACCTGCCGTTCGACCAGAAATTGCCGCAGGCGAATTTCGCCCAGTTCGTGCTGCTCACGCCCGACGTGAAGACGCGCGAGGAAATCCGGCATTGGGTGATCGAAACACTGGCGAAGGATTTCCCCGATCTGCAAGGCCGCGTGCTGCGTCTGGAAAACGGCCCGCCGGTCGGCTTCCCGATCCAGTTCCGCGTGTCCGGCGAGCATGTCGATGAGGTGCGTCGCATCGCCCACGAAGTCGCCGATAAAGTCCGCGCCAATCACAACGTCGACAACGTCAACCTCGACTGGGACGAGCCCAGCAAGGTCGTGCGCCTGAATATCGACCAGGAACGTGCGCGCGCGCTCGGCGTGAGCTCAGCGCAACTGGCGCAGTTCCTGCGCGCCTCGCTGTCGGGCACGCAGGTGAGCACGTATCGCGAAGGCAACGAGCTGATCGCGATCCTGTTGCGTGGCCCGGAAAACGAGCGCGCGCGCCTGTCCCTGCTCGGCTCGCTGGCGGTGCCCACCGACAACGGCCGCAGCGTGCCGCTGGCGCAGATCGCCACGCTCGAATACGGTTTCGAGGATGGCATTCTCTGGCATCGCAATCGCCTGCCGACCATCACCGTGCGCGGTGACATCTACGGCGACGTCACGCCACCGACGGTGACCGATCAGATCCTGCCGACGCTCAAGGACATCCGCACCAACCTGCCGCCGGGCTATCTGCTCGAAACCGGCGGCACCGTCGAGGATTCCACGCGCGGTTCGAAGTCCGTCGCCGCCGGCGTGCCGCTGTTCCTGTTCGCGGTTACGGCGCTGCTGATGATCCAGCTGCGCAGTTTCCGTCGCACCGCGATGGTGTTGATGACCGCGCCGCTGGGCCTGATCGGCGTCACCGCCTTCCTGCTGCTGTTCCGCGTGCCGTTCGGCTTCGTGGCGATGCTGGGCACGATCGCGCTGTCGGGCATGATCATGCGCAACTCGGTGATCCTGGTCGATCAGATCGACCAGGACATCGCCGCCGGCCACACGCCGTACCAGGCGATCATCGATGCCACCGTGCGCCGTTTCCGTCCGATCGTGCTGACCGCGTTGGCGGCGGTGCTGGCGATGATTCCGCTGTCGCGCAGCGTGTTCTTCGGGCCGATGGCGGTGGCCATCATGGGCGGCCTGATCGTCGCCACTGGCCTGACCGTGCTCTTCCTTCCGGCGCTTTACGCGGCGTGGTTCCGCGTTCCGGTGACGGAGGAAACCTGATTCGCGGCCGGGCCTCTGGGCGAGGCTCCCTCCCCCTTGCCAAGCGCAGGGGCCCGGTTTGCGATATAGGCTTGCGTGATGACCGACAGGACTCCCATCCAGGTTGAGCTCGAACACACGGCGAAAGCGCCGGTCGATCTCGTGTTCAAGGTGATCGTGGCAATGGATGTTTCGCTGTTCCTGACCGGCTATGGCTGGTTGCCGGCGGCGACGCACGTGTCGCGCCAGACCGGCCCGTGGAGCGTGCCGGGCAGCACGCGCACGGCGCATTTTTCCGACGGAAATTCCGCGTTCGAGGAATTGCTTGTCGCCGAGGCGCCCACTTACCTTCGCTATCGCATCTCGCGCTTCACCAGTTTCATGCGTTTTCTCGCCAGCGAAATCCAGGGCGAATGGCGCTTCGTCGGCGAGCAGGGCGGCACGCGCATCACTTGGCTGTACAGCTTCACGCCGCGTTCGACGCTGGCCGCGCTGGTGCTGCGCCGGCTCATGCGCGGCAGCTGGCTGCTGTACATGCGGCAGTCGCTGGACCGGGCGGCGCGCTACGCCGAGGCCAACGCGCATCTGCACGCATCGCAGCCGCGGTAGCCGCGCCTGCCGCGACATGGTGAAATAGCCGCCTGAAGCGGGGGTGCCCGGAAGCGCGGGCTGAGAAATACCCTTCGAACCTGATTCGGCTCACACCGACGTAGGGAAGCTTCGCGGCGCAGCCACTGCGCCCGGACGCCGCCGCTTCGTGTCATCTGCCCGCACCGTCGTGCGGACTTTCCACGAAGCAGGACCGACGCCATGAATGCCCAGCCCAGCGAATTGCTGCTGCAGACCCAGCAGCTCTCCGAATCCGTCACCCAGCCCATCCTTGGCTCGAAGAAAACCTACGTGCCGGGTTCGCGTGCCGATATCCGCGTGCCGATGCGCGAGATCGCGCTCAGCGACACGCCGAAGATGTTCGGCGCGGCGGAAACGAACGCGCCGTTCTGCGTTTACGACACGTCCGGCCCGTACACTGATCCGGAGGCGAACATCGATCTCGGCGCCGGCCTCGCCGCGCTGCGCGCTTCCTGGATCGCCGAACGCGGCGACAGCGAAGTCCTTGCCAGCCTGAGTTCGGAATTCGGCCGCAGCCGTGAAAGCAACGCCAAGCTCGATGCCGTGCGTTTCGGCCACCGCCCGCTGCCGCGCCGCGCCAAGGCCGGCATGAATGTCTCGCAGATGCATTACGCGCGCCGCGGCATCATCACGCCGGAAATGGAATACATCGCGATCCGCGAGAACCAGCGCATCGAGTCGATCCGCGAAGCGCATCTGCTGCGCCAGCACGCCGGCGAGAGTTTCGGCGCCGCGATCCAGAAAATCATCACGCCGGAATTCGTCCGCGACGAAGTCGCGCGCGGCCGCGCGATCATCCCGGCCAATATCAATCACCCGGAAATCGAGCCGATGATCATCGGCCGCAATTTCCTCACCAAGGTCAACGCCAATATCGGCAACAGCGCGGTTTCTTCCGGCATCGCCGAGGAAGTCGAAAAACTGGTCTGGTCGATCCGCTGGGGCGCCGACACGGTGATGGATCTTTCCACCGGCAAGAACATCCACGAGACGCGCGAATGGATCCTGCGCAACTCGCCGGTGCCGATCGGCACGGTACCGATCTACCAGGCGCTGGAAAAAGTCGATGGTCGCGCCGAGGAGCTGACCTGGGACATCTTCCGCGACACGCTGATCGAGCAGGCCGAGCAGGGCGTGGACTACTTCACCATCCACGCCGGTGTGCTGCTGCGTTATGTGCCGCTGACGGCGAAACGCGTCACCGGCATCGTCAGCCGCGGTGGTTCGATCCTGGCGAAATGGTGCCTGGCCCACCACAAGGAAAATTTCCTCTACACGCACTTCGAGGAAATCTGCGAAATCATGAAGGCCTACGACGTCAGCTTCTCGCTCGGCGATGGTCTGCGTCCGGGCTCGATCGCCGATGCCAACGACGCCGCACAGTTCGGCGAGTTGGAAACGCTGGGCGAGCTGACCCAGATCGCGTGGAAGCACGACGTTCAGACCATGATCGAAGGCCCCGGCCACGTGCCCATGCACCTGATCAAGGAAAACATGGACAAGCAGCTCGCCGTCTGCGGCGAGGCGCCGTTCTACACGCTTGGGCCGCTGACCACCGACATTGCACCGGGTTACGACCACATCACCAGCGCGATTGGCGCGGCGATGATCGGCTGGTTTGGCACCGCGATGCTCTGCTACGTGACGCCGAAGGAACACCTCGGCCTGCCCAACAAGCACGACGTGCGCGAAGGCCTGATGGCCTACAAGATCGCCGCGCATGCCGCCGATCTGGCGAAAGGCCATCCGGGTGCGCAGGCGCGCGACAACGCGCTGTCGAAAGCGCGCTTTGAATTTCGCTGGGAAGACCAGTTCAACCTCGGCCTCGACCCCGAGCGCGCCCGCGAATACCACGACGAGACGATGCCCAAGGATGCGCACAAGGTCGCGCACTTCTGCTCGATGTGCGGCCCGCATTTCTGTTCGATGAAGATCACCCAGGATGTGCGCGAATACGCCGAGACGCACGGCGTCGGCGAAACCGCGGCGCTGGAGCAGGGCATGGCGGAAAAAGCCGCGGAGTTCCGCGCCGCGGGCGCACAGGTGTATCGTCCCGAATAGACCCGGGGGTGGGCCATGGCGGTAGTGGGCTGGATCGACGAGGCGGCGGCGCTGCGGCAGTTGCTGACGCTCAATCGCATCGCCCGCATCGCCGTCCAGGACCTCGCGCCGCAGCCGATGCTGCAGCGGATCGTCGATGCCCTGCATGAGGAATTCGGCTGGGAATTCATAGCCTGCGCGACGATCGACCGCGAGCGCGGCGAATTTGTCTGCGCTGCGGTCTGCGGCACGCTGGAAAGCGACGTCGCGGTGGGTTACCGGCGCGCGCTGGGCTCCGGCGTGGTCGGGCAATGCGCGGCGACCGGCCGCACCATCGACATCGACGATGCCCGCCATCATCCCGCGGTGATCGACACTTTGCACGGCACCGGTTCCGAGCTCTGCGTGCCGGTCCTGCACAACGGCGAAGTTCTGGCGGTGCTCAATGCCGAGAGTCACGCCATCGGCGCTTTCCGCGGGCAACGCGCGCTTCTGGAAACCGTCGCCGATCAGATCGCTGGCGTCCTGCGCGCCGCCAATCTTTTCCGGCAGTTGCAGGTCGCCAATGTGCAGTTGCGCGAGGCCTATGTCGCGCTCGAGGAGTTGTCGCACAACGACAGCCTGACCGGCGTTGGCAATCGCCGCAGTTTTGACGGCTGGATCGCGCAGGCGATCGCCGATGCTGCCGCCAATGATCGCTCGCTCGCCTTGCTGCTGATCGACATCGATCATTTCAAGGCCTACAACGACAGTTGCGGTCACCTTGCCGGCGATGCCTGCCTGCAGCAGGTGGCCGGCTTGCTCGCCTATGTGCTCGAAGGCAGTCGCGCGCGCCTCGCGCGTTACGGCGGCGAGGAATTCGTGGTGATTCTCACCGATGCCGATGACCAGGAAGCAGCAAGGCTGGGCGAACGCCTGCGCCTCGCGGTCGAGGCGCGCGCGCTGGCGCATCGCGTGACCGGCGCCGGCCACGTCACGGTCAGCATCGGTGTGGCCGCCCGCGTTCCGGCCTGCGCTGATGGTGCCGACGTGCTGATGGGTCCTGCCGACCAGGCGCTTTACCAGGCCAAGCGCGCCGGCCGCAATCGCGTCAGCATCGCGGCGATGTGAAGCGCCTGCGACGTGGCGGATCGTGCTCCGGAGAGTGAGGGGCAGTTATGATGCGGGCACTCTTTCCCGCGACAGCCCGGCTGCCGTTGCGGACTCGCCGATCACTCCACAGAACGTCGCCATGAAACTTCAGGTTCCCTTCCTGCAACTGCCGCTGGCTTTCGATGCCGAGGCCCTGGCGGCCGAAGTCGGCGCGATACCGGAGTCGTCCTGGCGGCCGCATCCGCAGGGTTTTTTCGGCAACGACGCGCTCACGCTGATCACCACCGGCGGCGATGCCGACAACGACGCGCTGTCGGGCGTGATGCGTCCGACAGCGCATCTCGAGCGCTGTCCCTATCTGATGCAGGTGCTCGACAGCGTCGGTGCCACCTGGGGCCGGACGCGCCTGATGCGCCTGTCGGGTCAGGCCGAGGTCACGCCGCATGTCGACATCCACTACTACTGGCGCGAACGCGTGCGCGTGCACGTGCCGATCGTGACGCAGCCGACCGTGCGCTTCATCTGCGGTGATGCCGAGTTGAACATGCGTGCCGGCGAGTGCTGGATCTTCGATACCTGGCGCATGCACAACGTGATCAACGACCATGCGCTACCGCGCATCCACCTGGTCGCCGATACCGTGGGTGGCGAAGGCTTCTGGAAACACCTGGCCTCGGCGCGTCCGCACGATCGGCAAATACCCGGCTGGCAGCCGCGCCTGATCGCGCCGCGCGGCGACATCAGGCCGACACTCGACTACGAATCGCGCAACATCCCGATCGTGATGACGCCCTGGGAAATGCGCGAGCACATCGTGTTTTTTCTTGGCGAGGCCGCGCGGCAGCCGCAGTTGCAGGCGGTACATCAGACGCTGCTGCGCCTGTCGCGGAACTGGGCGGCACTATGGTCCTGCTTCGGCGAGGATCGTGCGGGCTGGCCGCGCTATCGGGCGGCGATCGAAGACGCCCGGCGCGAAGTGGTTGCTGGCGGCGCCGGACAGCTCGCTCTCGTCAACGGCATGAGTTTCCTGCAGGCGTTCTCGGCGGCGGTACTCGATGTCGCGCTCGCCGATCAGGCGGTCAGCATGGATGCCGATACCCGCGAACGACCGGCCTGAGCCGTAGAAGCGGTGATGACCGCGATGATCTCGCGATGCGATTCGGAAAAATCGCGGTCATGACCGCTACTGCGAAACGTCATCAGAAGTTGGGCTTGTCCGGCGAGTTGTTGTAGCGCTCGACCGACGCAAGGATTTCCTGCTTCGCTTCATCGGCGCCGGCCCAGCCTTCCACCTTGACCCACTTGCCCTTCTCGAGATCCTTGTAGTGCTCGAAGAAATGACGGATGCGGTCCTTGGTCAGGGGCGGCAGGTCGTCGACGTGGCCCACTGCGTCGTAGGCCGGGAAGACCTTGCTGATCGGCACGGCGACCAGCTTCATGTCCTCGCCAGCCTCGTCAGTCATGCGCAGCATGCCGACGGTGCGGCAGCGGATCACCGAGCCCGGGATCAGCGCCATCGGCATGATCACCAGCACGTCGGCTGGATCGCCATCGCCGGCCAGCGTGTGCGGGATGTAGCCGTAGTTGCACGGGTAGCGCATCGGCGTGGTCAGCACGCGGTCGACGAAGATCGCGCCCGAGGCCTTGTCCACTTCGTATTTCACCGGCTCCGAGTTCATCGGGATCTCGATGATGACGTTGAAGTCGTTCGGCACGTCGCGGCCGGTGGGGACTAATTCGAGGGCCATGAGAGTTCTGCCGGGGGCTTGGAAAGGGCGCGAATGATAGCCCAAGCCGCTGGAGCGATCACCCGGATCGCGGGGCATCGCCGCCGGGCCGGAAGCGGGGTACATTGTCGCCGTCACCCCCGGACTATCGCCATGACCTCTGGACCCAACATCGATCCCAAGGCCCTCGATCTGCTCAACTCGCTCGAGTCCGACCGGCCCGGCCTGATCAGCGAAGTCGTGCGCCTGTTCGTCGCCGATGCGCCCAACCAGATGCAGCTGATCGACGACGGCCATGTCGCGCGCGATCCCGATCAGATCCGCCAGGCTGCGCATTTCCTGCGTTCGGGGGCGATGGCTTTGGGCCTGACCCACCTCACCGAAGCCAGTCTTGCCGTCGAGCGCGCCGATCCGGCCGACTACGGTTTGGCGCCGATGGGCGAACGCATCGGCGCGCTGCGTGTGGAGCTGCGCAATGCCTTGCTGGCTCTGCTCAATGAGGTCAAGCAGATTTGATGCTGGTGTGCGTTTCGCACAACTAGTCCGATCAGTGCAACGCACGCGACAAAGGCAGCGACCATAAAAAAGCCCCGCTTTCGCGGGGCTTTTTCGTTGCGGCTTTCCGGACCGGAAAGACCGCGACTGCCTCAACCCAGCATCGGGATCAGCAGCAGCGCGACGATGTTGATGATCTTGATCAACGGATTGATCGCCGGGCCGGCGGTGTCCTTGTACGGATCGCCAACGGTGTCGCCGGTGACCGCGGCCTTGTGCGCCTCGGAACCCTTGCCGCCGTGATGGCCTTCCTCGATGTATTTCTTGGCGTTGTCCCAGGCGCCGCCGCCCGTACACATTGAAATTGCAACAAAAAGCCCGGTGACGATGGTGCCCATCAGCAGGCCGCCCAGCGCCGCGGCGCCGAGGATCTTGCCGACCAGCACCGGGATGATCAGCGGCAGCAGCGACGGCACGATCATTTCGCGGATCGCCGACTTCGTCAGCAGGTCCACGGCCTTGTCGTACTGCGGCTTGCCGGTGCCTTCCATGATGCCGGGGATTTCGCGGAACTGGCGGCGAACTTCCTCCACCACCGCGCCCGCCGCACGACCGACCGCCTGCATCGCGAACGCGCCGAACAGATACGGAATCATGCCGCCGATCAGCAGGCCGATCACCACGTCGGGATTGTCGATCGAGAAATTGACCGGCGACGAACCGACGCGTTCGGCGAGCTTGTGCGAGTAATCGGCGAACAGCACCAGCGCGGCCAAGCCGGCCGAACCGATCGCGTAACCCTTGGTCACCGCCTTGGTGGTGTTGCCGACTGCGTCCAGGGCGTCGGTGATCTTGCGGATCTCCGGGCCGAGGTGGCTCATCTCGGCGATGCCGCCGGCGTTGTCGGTGATCGGGCCGTAAGCGTCGAGCGCGACGATCACGCCGGCCATCGACAGCATCGAGGTCGCCGCGATCGCCACGCCGTACAGGCCGGCGATGTTGTAGCAGGCCCAGATCGCCAACGCGACCGCGAGCACCGGCAGTGCCGTGGATTTCATCGACACCGCGAGACCGGCGATGACGTTGGTGCCGTGACCGGTTTCCGAGGCTTTGGCCACCTGCTGCACCGGGCCGTATTCGGTCGCGGTGTAGTACTCGGTGATCACCACCATCGCCGCCGTCAGCGCCAGGCCGATCAACGCGCAATGGAACAGCGGCATGCCCAGATCGTTCGGGAACATGTCCTTGGTGACGAAATAAAACGCCGCCGCCGCGAGCGCGCCGGAAACGATCAGGCCGCGATACAGCGCGTTCATGATCTTGCCGCCGTCGCGCACCTTGACGAAGAACGTGCCGATGATCGAGGCGATGATCGACACCGCGCCCAGCACGAGCGGATAGATCGCGCCCGCCCAGCCGTAGGTGCCGTAGGCGAGGCCGGCGATCAGCATCGAAGCAATGATCGTGACCGCGTAGGTTTCGAACAGGTCGGCGGCCATGCCGGCGCAGTCGCCGACGTTGTCACCGACGTTGTCGGCGATCACCGCCGGGTTGCGCGGGTCGTCCTCGGGAATGCCGGCTTCGACCTTGCCGACCAGGTCGGCGCCGACGTCGGCGCCCTTGGTGAAGATGCCGCCGCCCAGGCGCGCGAAGATCGAGATCAGCGAACCACCGAAGGCCAGACCGATCATCGGCTGCAGCGCGGCCTTGACGCCTTCTTCCGAGGCATCGCCGTGCAACACATACATGAAGTAACCGGCGACGCCGAGCAGGCCGAGACCGACCACCAGCATGCCGGTGATGGCGCCGCCTTTGAAGCTGACGTTGAGCGCGGCGTTCAGGCCCTTGGTCGCGGCCTGCGCGGTACGCACGTTGGCGCGGACCGAAACGAACATGCCGATGAAACCGGCCAGGCCCGAGAGCGTGGCGCCGATCAGGAAGCCGATTGCGATCGGCCAGCCGTGCGGCAACAGGAAACCGATGACCAGGAACAGGATCACGCCGACGATGGCGATGGTCTGGTACTGGCGACGCAGGTAGGCGCCGGCGCCTTCCTGGATGGCGGCGGCGATCTGCTGCATCCGCTCGTTGCCGGTGGGCTGGGAAACGATCCAGCGCGCCGACAGAATTCCGTAAAGGATGGCGAGGCCCGCACAGGCCAGCGCCAGCTGTAAACCGTATTGCTCGAACATGCCTAATTCCCCGGAAAGGTCAACAAAAAACGGCCCTAGGCCGCTGTTGTCGAGTATCGCAGAGGGGCGGGGGTGGCGCCAGCGGGAAGGAGCTATTGCCGAAAAAAAAGCCCGGTATTGCCGGGCTTTTTTTCATTGCAGTCGAAGCCGGGTTCGGCCCTATCGGCAGAGCAGGTTGAGGCTGTTGATCAGGCGGCTGTTGGCATCGGCCAGCGCGCGGGCATAGCCAGCCTGTGCCTCGCCCTTGGAGCCCCACCAGTTAAGGGTGGAAGAATCCGAACGCACCAGGTAAGGAGCGTCGCCGGCCACCTGCACGCCGTAAACAACCACGGGAATCTTCACCTCAAGCTGCTGCGTCATATACATCTGCTTGAGATCGATGACCACGTCGCGGCCCGTGGCGGCATCGGCCGGTTGCAGGCCGAGTGCGTGCAGCTGGCGGGTGACCACGCCAGGCGCGTCTTCCAGGTGCAAAACGTTGAGGCTCAGCCGACCCGAATCGCCGTTATCCGGCCGGTGGTCGTCGACGCGCACCAGACGGAAGTTGCACGCCAGTTTCGGCATGGCACGGCCGCTATTGAGGCGGCCTTCGTCCACCAGCGTGAAGAACTCGAACAGCGCCCGGTTGAAGGCCTCGGGCTCCTCGATGTTGATGGTGTGGCCGGCGCGAGGCAGCACCACCAGGCCGCAATTGGGGATGCTGCGCTTCATGAGGAGCGCGGGCTCGAGGCAGGGGTCGTCCTCGTCGCCGGTGACGATGAGCGCCGGGACGCTGATCCGCTTCATGTCTTCGACCAGCTCGTAGAGCGACGGGCGGCGCATCTGCACACCGCGCATGGTGAGCGCCTGGCCCTTCGGCGAGTGGTCGGCGAGCTGCTGGGCGAACTCCGCCCAGCCGCGCGGGTCCTTGTTCTGGAACTGGACGCGCGTGGGCCCGAGGGCATATCGGGCTGCGGCTTCGGCCCAGTTGCCGAGGAAGGAAGCGGCCGCCGCTTCGCACTCGGCGCGGAACTTCTCCT
>Ga0207983_1000034_pt1 | contig 18029 bp, 19 predicted proteins | sample SoimicmetaGmgHMB_FD_188341 | JGI IMG/M metagenome (GOLD analysis project Ga0207983, IMG submission 188341) | Soil and rhizosphere microbial communities from Laval, Canada - mgHMB (SPAdes) (version 2) | ecosystem: Environmental > Terrestrial > Soil > Agricultural land | place: Laval, Canada...
CACGGTGATCGCCAGCTGCCGGCGGCCCTCCGCAATGGTTGCATAGCGGGCGGGATAGGAGGTGAGCGGCGGCGCCAGCGACGGCTGGCCCAAGCCCTTGGCGCCGTGGCACACCGCGCAGTTCGCCTGAAAGATCGTTCCACCCTCGGCATAGCGCGGCTCGACCGGATCTGCGGCGAGGCTGAGCGAAGCCCTGGCGAGCGCGGCACCCGCGAGCGCCGCGGCAATCGCCGCCGCCGGAAACGGGGCGTATCCGGAGACTGCCGCCAACTCCGCATCGCTGCGTAAAAAAGTAGCCACCTCGTAACCCAGCGCTGCCTGCAGCTGCGCGGCGATCTTCCGCTCCAATGCGGCGACATCGGCCGCACGCGAACGAAAAATCACGTTGCCGCTGGCGATGAAGGTTTCCACCTCCTGCAACTTCATGTTCTCGAACAATGCGCGCAACGCTTCCATTTTGACGACATGGCCGCCGACATTGATCGCACGCAGGAAGGCGATGTAGCGCGCCATATCAAGAACCCCTCATTTCTTTGGCAGAAGCAATTCTGCCTGACGGCGTCGACTTAGAGACCCCAGCGCCTTGCGATACGACCACTCGACCAGCTCGCGAAGATACGCTGCCGGCACGCTGCGCACATCGACGATCGTCACCCAATGAAAGCGCGCCATCCAGCGCGCCGGTTTGATGCCGGGCACGTCGGTCAATTCCAGAAAACGATCTGGACTGACACGCACGCTGAAGCGCCAACGCTCCGGCTCGCTGGTCTTGAAATACGCGAAGCGCTTCTCGTCCAGCGAATACACAAGAATATTGCTGGGCTCGCCATACAGGCGCGAACTCGCGCCGGGCAGTCCTGCGCAGAAAGCTTTCAGCATCTCGGTGTTCACTGCGAGCGCACGGCCTCGATCTTCCCCAGCAGCCATTGCAGCCCCGCCAGATGCTGCTGGTCGTGGCTGCAGAGGAAATGCACCAGGCTGCGCAAGGACAGCGAGCCATAGCCCTCGAACTCGGCGCGGCGCGCGAACTGCTCGGGCGTGATGGCGGCGATCATCGCCAGTGTCTTCGCGCGTGCGGAACGGAACGAAGCGAAAACCTCGTCGGTATTCGCGCTGGAATAAGGGCGTTCCGCAGTGACGGCTTCGCTGTCGATCGCCGGAAGAAACGGATCGATCTCGGTCAGCGTGCGCTGCAGGCGCAGGTGATAGCCCTCGATTTCGATGTCGCGCACATGGCAGACCTGTTCGATCGCGGTGAATGGCTCGCTGGGGATGCCGTCCCAGGACGGCGGCGCCCAGTGCTTGTACGCCTCGGGGATTGCGGCGTAGTGCGCTTCGAGTTGCTGCGGAAATGCGGCCAGCGTGGCGATGGTGATCGGACTCATGGATTGATCACTGCTCAATGCCCGTAGAACACATGATGCAGACCGTAGTACGCCATGAACATCACCAGCAGCGCCAGCGTGTAAAGGCCGGTCATGAAATACGCTTCCGTCCACACAGCCTTGTCGCGCAGCACCAGCATGTTGCGCGCCTCGGTCGGGCCGCGGAAGAACAGCACGAACAGAATCGCGATGATCATCAGGTGGCCGATCGCATCGATCATGCCGAACTCGAAGATCGCCAACACGAACACTGTCTGCAGCCCGAATGCGACCACGCGCCCGACCATCGAGGCGGCGCCCAGCAACACGAAGGTGATGTTGAACTCAACGAAGCCGGCCAGAATCATGTAGTTCATCGGCGTCATGCCCATCAGCATGCCGGGCTTGGCCGCGAGCAATGCAAACGTCCATTGCGGATAGGCGAATTTCTCGATCGCCGCCCAGGTAAGCGTCAGACCAGTGGCCGCAAACAGCACGATGAAACCGGACTTGCGCCAACTACCGCGTTCGATTCCGGACGTCAGGAAGAAATAGCCAATACCCAGAAAGATCATGTAGTCGATCAGATGGTAGACGCCGTAGTCGCCAATCGCCGCCGCATATAACACGACAATGCCAGCGCCGGTGATCGGCGCAGTCCGCCGCCAGAGTGCGCAGACCGCCATCAGCAGATGCAGCCACGGCACCCAGGCGGCATGCGTGACCAGTTCCGGCGTCAGGTAGAAACTGACGCCGTTGAGATAATGCCAAGCGGCCAGCGCCAGGAAGAAAATCGCCGCGCAGACGCGCATCACCCAGATCGAGGAATGGTCGAAGCGCTTCATGCGTGCGTCCAGCGCCGCAAACACGCCGCGACGCAAGGCGATGCGGTCGACGATGAAGAAGAAATAGATCGCGACCAAGGACAGCATCAGCATCTGCACGAAGAACGGCTCGCTGAGCACCTCGCCAATCGGCCGCGGCGTCTCTGCGGGATCGACTTTCGCAAACCATTTCACATGCGCCTCGGCGGCGCCGGCGACCAGCAACAGGCACAGCCAGAGCCGATGACTGCCTTGCGCTAACCACGACCTGATCGATTGCATCGGCAGCTCCCCAGCCCCTGATGCCTGCATCATCGCAGATTGCTCGCGCCGAATATTGGTGCTCGTCACCCCCGCGAAGGCGGGGGTCCAGTGTCTTTTGCTGTTCAACGATTCAAAGACACTGGATGACCGGCTGTCGCCGTTGAAAAGCTCCTCCCATCTTCGCGGGGATGACGGGATGAAAATTGATCGTGGAAATTTGCCTTCTACTTCGAGACGGGCTGCAAGCAGGCTACCGCCCCTGCCTTTCCTCACCTACCGACAGCACCAGCCCATCCGGGTCAAGATATTGGGCGACGCGCGCACCGAATACCGGTTTCGGTGGCTGCACGCAGACCACATGCGCGGCGATCATTCTTTGATGGAAGGCATCCAGATCAGGGACGCTGAAGCCAGGGCGACAGCTGCCCGGATGTTCATGGCTTCGATCATCGGAGGGCGCGGCAATAACATTGGTTGCATGCAACGCCAGGGTCGCGCCTTCGCTCGCAAACTCCGACCAGTGCGGGGACTCGAAGCGCAGCGGCAACTCCAGTACATCGCGATAGAACACGAGTGAGCGCTGCATGTCGCTGATGAAGATGATTGCGTAGTTGATGCGCATGGCTGGCCTCCCAATGGCATGAATGAATTGTCAGTCTTCGCCGCCGATCCTGTCGCAGCCGTCAATCCGGTAAGCCAAAGCTACCGCAAGCGAGGAAGCGGAGTACTTCGTCACCAACATGGGTTGCTGGGTGGAGTAGGAACCCTGCTTCGCGCGGTCGGTGAAGCAGACTTCCAGGTCCTCCACGCCGTCATTGTTGCTGTCCGAGCGTTGCAGGACGCGAATACCGTAGTACCAATCCGCGTCTTCGAATTCGATCGCGCTTTCCGTGACCTTGCTCGGAACCATTCCCAACTCGGCGAACGTTCGCTTGCTCCCCCGCCTCGGCCCCAGCGAACTGCGGAAGCTGGCGATATCCAGACTGCTCACCAGGGATGCGGCAACTTCCTTCCTTGGAAAGAAGGAGCGCATGTGCGTAATACGCTGGGCGGCAACAGCACCAACGCAGGCGAGGCACGAGAAAAGAAACACGAGGTTGCGCAATGGTTTCATTTGGCAATTGATGCCTGAGTTCGCAAGCTGCCGAGGACAGCCCGCTGGAATGAATTTTCGGTCGCGGCGTACTTGGTGCGCGGGCTCAAGAAGCTTGCTTGCTCAGGACGTGGCGGGCGAAGTTGTCGAGGATGGCCTGCCAGCCCTGTCGCTGCTGCTCTTCCGAATGCGTCTGTTCCGCCATGAACGTCTCACGGACGGTCACGCCACCCGGCACTGGAAGAAACTCGACCCGCAGCGTTCGTTCGCCGAACACGGCTTCGATAAGTTGGTGATCAACGATCTTTGTGTAGGTGCCAGCAAAGTCGAAGCCCATGCTTCCATCCTTCGCCTCCATCCTGGACGAAAAGACGCCGCCAACGCGAAGATCGACAGACGCCTGCGTCGTATGCCAGTCCGGGGACGCGGCATTCCATTGCTTGATGTCTTCCGGCGTTGTCCAGGTTTGCCAGACGAGTTCAATCGGCGCGGCAATCGTTGTTTCGACGGTGATGTCCAATTCGCGGCTCCTGTTTTGATGAGGCTTGGTGCCTGAAATAATTCGTTGTTGACTGGCATGGGTCTTTGCTCAAGCTCTTAGACCGCAGTGACTGGCTGAGATGAAATGGTAGACCTGGTTATCCGAGCGTGGGAAACCCACCGCTCGCAGCGGTTCTCGGCCTGAACCCATTTTCCTCGCACTTTCTTGAATTTTATCGTGCCGCCATTGCCACAGAGAGCACCGCATACGAACGAATACGTAAACATCGCCGTCTCGCGAGAGGGATCGAACGCAATCGCTGAAAAGGTCAGCAGCCCGCTGGCAATCCCCTCCCCAACGGCCGATTCAATTGTTTTCCCTCGCGAAATCAGATCGCCCGGGTCCCGAGGCTTCCACTTACGCGGGTCCACAAGATGAACATAGGAGAGCTTGCCTAGAGAGCTTGTGAGGTCATCGACTGATTCGACTGACAGCTCACGGAGCTTTCCATCTTCGTATGCGCAGTTCGAAAACTTCTTGAGGTCATTCGAGGAAAGTGCCTCGAGCCTAGACGCGACATTGATCGGATCTTTTTCCTTTCCTGCCCAGCCGTCAAGAAAACTTGCATATATCTCAACAGCGTCAGTACTTGCAGCCAGGTCGCGAGCTTCAACAACTTGGCGCGCGCATCCAAGAGATAGCGTGATTGCTGCGAGGAGTGCCGATAAGCGAAACATGTCACCTCCGATGAGCTTTCAAGTGAGGCCTGGCGCCTGATGCAAAGGGGACAATCCTCCATAGGATGACATCTTGTTTTGGTTGAGTGACCAGAAAAATCGGCTCTACCATTTCAGGGCGACCATATTCGAATAAAGGGACGGCGAAGATTTAGTGCCCGTGACTAACCAATAAGAAAATCTTGCGCTGTAGATGAGCTTGCGATCCAAACAGTAGGCCTCGAAGAGCGAGCTATCCGCTTCGGCGACGGTGGCGATTCCGCCAGGCTTGACTCGCGCATAGGAAACGACCACAGGCCGATCAACCACCTTGCACGGACGAATCTCCATGGAGTTCGCATCGTAGACCGCCAGATAAAGATTGCCCTTAGGTGCCGGGGGATTCGCATAGGCGCGGCCCGAGTAATTGAGAGTCCCATGCGATCGGTTCTCTACGCTAAAAACGAACTTTCCCGGTTGATGAGCAACGCTCAACCTGAGCGGCACATCAGCCGGTGCGGCGGCGGCTGAGTTGCCGAGTGCAAGGAGCAGCGTGAACCAGATTGACTTGCGTGACTTCATGATGCCTAACTATTAAATTGAGGTGCGCCGTGCAGCGGCGTCACCTTGAACCATTTGTTGGACGCAAGTCTAGCAATCAGCTAAGGCGACGGAGTAATCGCGCCATCGGGAATGCCCACTCGAAACATGCTGTAGAACGGCGACGAAGGCGGCTTAGGTAGCTCAAGCCTCTCAATACTCGCTTCGATGCAGGGCAAGTCGTCACCGAAGATCACCACATCCGTCACTCTGCCGGCGGCATCGATCGCGGAAATGCCAATGAAGGCGCTCGCTCGTTTTGAACGAAGTACAGCGACTTCGTCCTTGCATTCTTCGAATATCTTGGCCCTATTGGCCGAGAGATTCGTCTGCACGAGCATTTCGTAAGGATTCTCCTCTCCGTTAATTTCCTGGAGTTTGCGCCCCTCCGTATACCTCGTTTCCTTCGCTTGCTCTTCTTCGGATGCGTAACCGCTCGGACACGTCCAACCCTTCGGCGGACAGGCCTGACATGTCTTCGGATCGTTCGACCGGCCCATGCAAGAGCCACCACAGGCCATGACGAGAGTTGCAGTCTTGTTGTCGTAAAAAAGGTCAGGCCCGTCGACCTCAGGCGCGCAAGAGATATTGACCATTTCCCCACAATAAGTCGGAGACTCGCAGTCTTTACCCCAAATCTCGTTTGCGTAGATCCTGCGTAGCTTCGGGTGGAGCCTGTCCAGATCGCTCCTTGTCGGAGCGACGGAACAAGATACGAGGCTGAAAAGCAACAGGATGGTAATTAGCCGCATTTTCGTCAGTCGCCTGAATTGGGCACACTCCGAGTATCAAGACAAATCCCACACAGAACAACCTGCATACCCGCAGCGCCAACCATTGCACCACCCAAGAAAAAGCCCCGCGATGCGGGGCTTTTTTTGTCGCTGTCGCTGATGATGGATCCCAGCGTTCGCTGGGATGACGCCACTTGATCAAGTGGCGCCAGCCACTCGATCAATCACCCATCTGCTTCTGCAGATGCTCCCAGCGTTCCTGCGCGTCGAGCGTGCGTTCGGCGGTGAGGCGGGCTTCGAGGCGGTCAAGGCCGATTTCTTCGCCGGTGTCGACGCAGTAACCGTAGCTGCCGTCTTCAACGCGCTTGAGCGTGCTGTCGATCTTGTTGATCAGCTTGCGGTAGCGGTCGCGGGTGCGCAGCTCGAGCGAGTTCTCGGTTTCGCGCGTGGCGCGTTCGGCTTCGTCGCCGACGTCACGCACTTCTTCCTTGAGGTTTTCGATGGTCTGCTTGGATTCCTCGATCAGGTCGCTCTTCCACGACAGCAGACGCTGACGGAAATACTCGAGCTGGTACGGACCCATGTATTCCTCGTTCGCCTTGGGCTTGTAGCCGGCGGGCAAGGTGACGCGGACGCGTGCGGTGGCGGGCTTGACGCGCTCGGGGCGTGGCTTGACCGGCTTGACGTAACCGGCGCGGACGCCGATTTCGCGCGGCTTGGCCGGCTCGACTTTCACCGGCGCGGGCGCCGGCTTGGCCGAGGACTTCGACGCGGTAGCGGGCTTGGCAGCAGGTTTGGCGACGACGATGGGCGCCGGCGCGGCTTTCACCACGGCCACAGGCTTGGCGGCCACCTTGGCAACGGGTTTGGCAACGGGCTTCGCAACAGGCTTGGCGACGACAACAGGTTTCTTGACGGGCTTGGCGGCAGGTTTGGCGGCGGGCTTCTTGACGGGCGCGGCGGCTTTCTTGACCGGTTTGGCCGGAAGTTTCTTGGCTACGGTCTTGATAATTTTCTTCGCAGGTTTGGCGGCAGCTTTCTTCGCTGGGGCCTTCTTGATGGGTTTGGCCACTTTCTTGGCCGGCTTGGGCGCAGGCTTGCCCTTGACCGTCTTCTTGACCGGCTTCGCAGGCTTGGCGGGCTTCTTGGCGGCCGGCTTGACGGCCTTCTTAGCGGGTTTCTTGGCGGCCACTCGGGCAATTCCTCTCTCTTTCCTTGAGGCTCAAAGGCGGCGTGTTATAGCCTAGTCCTTCACGAGCGGCAACCTTAGCCCGCGTTCACCGGCCGCGCAAATGATCAAATCCCTGGTGCTTGTGCTGCTGCGCGGCTACAAGCTATTGATAAGTCCACTGTTGGGGCAGAACTGTCGCTTCCATCCCAGTTGCTCGATCTACACGATGCAGGCGGTCGAACGCTTCGGCGTGCTGCGCGGTTGCTGGCTGGGCGTGAAGCGGATCGGACGCTGCCATCCCTACAACCCCGGCGGGAACGATCCCGTTCCCGACCACTATCCCTGCGGACACCGCCATGACTGACCTGCTCATCCAGAACGCCCGCCTCGTCAACGAAGGCCAGGAATTCGAAGGCGACCTGCGCATCCGCGGCGATCGCATCGAGAGCATCGGCCCCGGCCTCACGGCACGCGCTGGCGAAAAAGTGCTCAATGCCAACGGCCGCCTGTTGTTGCCGGGTGTGATCGATGCACAGGTGCATTTCCGTGAGCCCGGCATGGAATACAAGGGCAACCTGGACACCGAGCCGGCAGCGGCGGTCGCAGGCGGCGTGACCAGCTATCTGGAAATGCCCAACACCCGGCCGCCGGCACTGAGCAACGACGTGCTCGAAGACAAGTACACGCGCGCCACCGGCCGCTCGCGCGCGAACTTCGGCTTTTATTTCGGCGCCAGCAACGACAACCTCGAAAACATCCGCCGCATCAATCCGAAAACCACGCCCGGCCTGAAGATTTTCATGGGCGCATCGACCGGCAACATGCTGGTCGACGATCCGAAAACGCTGGAGGCGATGTTCGCCGAATGCCCGACGCCGATCATCACGCACTGCGAAGACACGCCGATGATCGATGCTGAAATCGCCAAGGCACGCGCGATCTACGGCGACGACATCCCGGTCGACCTGCACGGCGAAATCCGCTCGCGCGCCGCCTGTCTGAAGTCGACCGAACTGGCGATTTCACTCGCACGGCGCTTCGACACCTCGCTGCACGTGCTGCACATCAGCACCGCCGAAGAACTGCAGTTGTTCGCACCCGGTCCGCTGATGCACAAGCGCATTACCGCCGAAACCTGCGTGCACTTCCTGCATTTCGCCCGCGCCGATTACGCGCGCCTGGGCAACCTGATCAAGTGCAATCCGGCGATCAAGGAAGCCAGCGACCGCGACGCGATCATCCGCGCCGTCGCCGAGGACCGCGTCGACGTGCTTGCCACCGATCATGCGCCGCATACCTGGGACGAGAAGCAGCAGAAATACGAGAAGGCGCCGTCCGGCCTGCCGCTGGTGCAATTCTTCCTCGCCTGCGCGATGCAGAAAGTGCACGACGGCCACTTCAGCCTGCCGCATCTGGTACGCAAGATCTGCCACGCGCCGGCGCAGCGTTTCGATATCGCCGAACGCGGCTTCCTGCGCGAAGGCTATTTCGCCGATCTGGTGCTGGTCGAGCCCTACGGCGGCACGCTGGTGACGCGCGAAAGCGTGATCAGCCGCTGCGGCTGGTCGCCGTTCGAAGGCGAGCGCTTCGATGCGCGAGTCGCCGCGACCTTCGTCAACGGCGAACTGGCCTGGGACGGAAAACAACTGGTCGGCGCGCCGGTCGGTCGGCGTCTGGAGTTCGCGCGATGAAACACGGTCTCGCGGTGTTGCTGATGCTGGCCTGCGCTGCCTGCGCGACGGCGCCGGTGCGCTCGACGCAGATGTCGGCGCCGATCGACACGAAGATGGTGGTTCCGACGCAGGTACCGCAGGGCAGTCTCGCGTTCGGTCGCGTGGCGCCCGGCAGCCGCGTGGTTTACGACGACAAGGTGTTGCGCGTCTCCGCCGACGGTCGCTTCGTGTTCGGTGTCGCCCGCGAGCAAACCGGCATCGCCCATCTGCAAGTCACGCCACCGGGTGGCCTGACCCTGACCACGAATATCACCATCATCAATCGCGATTTTCCGCTCGAACGCGTCGACGGCGTCCCCGAAGCGACGGTGAATCCGCCGCCGGACATCGCCGCGCGCATCGAACGCGAACAAGCCGAAGTCAGCGCGGCGCGCCTGCGCGACGACGACCGCAACGATTACGACGTGCATTACATCTGGCCCGTGGTCGGTCGCATCAGCGGCGTGTTCGGCAGCCAGCGCGTCTACAACGGCACACCGAAATCACCGCACTCTGGCCTCGATGTCGCCGTGCCCAAAGGCACCGCGATCCAGGCCCCGGCCGCGGGCATCGTCACGTTCGCCAACACCGATCTCTATCTCACCGGCGGCACCGTGCTGATCGACCACGGCCACGGCGTGAGCTCGAATTTCCTGCACATGAGCCGCATCGACGTAAAAGTCGGCGACCGCGTCGAGCAAGGCCAGGTGATTGGCCTGGTCGGCGCCACCGGTCGCGCCACCGGGCCGCATATGCACTGGGGCATGAACTGGTTCGGCGTGCGGGTCGATCCGCAACTGCTGGTCGATCCGAAAGCGAATCCGCAGTAGGAGCGATGGGTTTTCAACGGCAAAGCCGGTAAATCGCGACAAGATCGCCGCGAGGATCTTTTCATCGCAAGCCCCTGTCGCGATTGCCATCGCTCCTACGAAATCAGGCGGGCGGTGATTTCAGCAGCTTGAGCACCATCGCGATCACCAGCGTGGCGCCGAGCAGCAATACACCCCAGAGAATCCAGTTGCGTTGCTCGTCCTTGCCGTAGACCGCGAGCGCGGCGACGCCGCCGGCGTCTTTCATCGCGCCCAGCGTCGTTGCCTGCGGCTGCCAGTCGACGCCATATTTTCCGCGGATCTGGCCGACCAGCGCTTCCAGCGGAAAATCGCTGCGGCTCGCGCGCGGGCTGCCGGCGGCGATCACGAATGGCGCGCGGCCATGCGTGAGCAACAACCAGGTTTCCGGGCGATAAGCGAATTTGACGCTCGGTGCCTTGGCCAGTTCGATGTTCGGCTCGATCCGCCATTCGCGTGCGCGCGTGGTCGACAGATCCATCGGCTCGTTGTCCAACGCCAGGCCGGCGCCGCGCAGGCGGAACGCGGTCAGCGTGCCGAAGTACTGCCAACCGGCCTTGCTGTCGTCGCGCGTGGAAATGGTGAAGTCGGCAACGGTGTTGTCGTCGGCAAGATCGATGGCCAGTTGCTCGACCGGAATGCGCGCCGGCAGTTTGTAGACGAAGGCACGGCCGTCGCGGGTCGCGGCATCGGCGGCGAACCAGCGTCGCGCTGGCGGCTCGACACGCGGGCCTGGCGGGCGCACCTGCAGATGCACGGCGGTGACCGGCAGGCGCGTGTTGTCGTCGAGCGGACTCACGCGCAGATAGGTCGCGCGCACTGCGGCGAATTCGACATGCCGGCGCGACAGCACCTGGCCGTTCTGGTGCAACTGCGCCAACGTGGCTGCATCGACGACGGTGTCCCAATGCTGCAGGTCATCGCTGGCCTCGATGCGCACGGCAGCGCTGAAATCCGGCGCGCCCGCGACCAGGTCGAACGCCATCGCCTCGATCTCGTGATCCTTGGCGCGGACGTCGATCAGCAACGACTGCGCACCTTCTTCCTGTGTCTTGCCGACGTTGGCATCGAGCTGCAGATCGCCAGCGCTGCTGCGGCTCACGTGCAGATGCAGATCGCCAGCATCGGCGCTGCGCGCCCCAGGCACGGCGAACCAGGCGACGTCCTGCCAGCGACTCGGCGGCGGGCAATAACTCGCCGGCATCGGCCCGAACGGCAGCGCCTCGCCGTCGGCATTGAACGCGGCGATGTCGGACAGATCGCTGCGTACGGTCTGCCGGTACACCGATTCGTCGAGTACCAGCGCATACGCGCCTTCATCGCTCGCCGTCACCGGCCATTGTTTGGCGAAATCATTCGGCGTTGCGGCCTGTGCATTCGCGCCGACCAACAGACCCAGAAAAATCAACGAGGCTCTCATGCAGCGCTCTCCTCGGCGTGTTTCGGTGGCGATGGCGCGAAGTAACCAACGCCGACCAGCAGCAGGCCGACCGCGAGGAAGGACACGATGCCCGGCAGATTGCCCATGTAGCCGCGGTCGATCAGCATCAACTTGCCGCAGACCAGAATCATCAACACCATGCCGCCGATCCACAACGGCCGGTGCCGGCGCTGCGATCCGAGCAGCATGCTGCCGACGCCGAGCAGGCTCCAGATCACGGTCAGGCTGGTCTGCGTGAATCCGGAAGCGAGGATCTCCGGGCTCCAGGGGTCGCCATGCCAGTGATGCACGGCGCGCAGCGTGGTCATTGTGATGAAGACGAAACCCAACACCGGCCAGAGGCGGACGACGCCGCTGAAATCCCTGCCGCTGTCGCGCAACTTCAACACCAGCATTGCTGCGATCGCCAACAGGCCGAGTTCCAACGGATTGAGCAGCGGCAGATACGGCAACGGCGCCGCGCTGCCTTCGAGGAACAGGCCGACCAGGAAAGCCAGCACCAGCATCGGGATCGCCAAACCGAACCAGCCAATGCGATAGCCCGCGAAAACTTCCGCACGCGGCCAGGCGAACAGGTCCGGGCGCCGCCACAGGCCCAACGTCATCAACGCGACCGGTGCGACGTCGGCGACGAAACGCCAACCCTGTGCCAGCTGCTGAGTGTCGCTGATGTGCTCGAGCTGCATCGTCGCCGCGAGCGCGATCGTCCACAGCCCGAGCACGTGCGCGACGGCGAGACTGCGCGACGCGAGATTTTCCGCCGCAAGATTGCCGGCGCCACGCAGCGCCGCCGCCATCACCGCCGCGAACAGCAGCCACATCGGCAACGCACTGGCATTGAGCGGTGAACCGAATTCTTCCTGCGCGTAGAACACCATACCCATTCCGAACAGCGCCGCCAGCGGCAGCAGCCAGTTCAACCGCAACCAGCCCAGCACATGCCGCAGCACGACCGCGATCGCCACGCTCGCGCCGAGATAGCCCATGCTGAAAGTCCACAGGCTCATGCGCGCTTCGGCGGCGTCGAGTTGCGTGCAGGCGGCGACGATCCACCAGAAGGTCGCCCACAGGAACAGCAGCGCCGACAACGCGCGGATCGGGCGGTGGCGATCATGGATCAGGCTGAGCGCGTAACCCGAGAACGCCAGGATCACCGCACCGAACCATTCGGCGTTGAGCAGCAGATTGTTCGCAACGAGATAGCCATGGTCGTCGTTGAACAGGTGGATCACGTACGAGCCGGCCGCGAGAATCTGCAGCAGCAGGCCGCTGAGCCAGGGGAAAGTGCGCTTCTGGCGGATGCCTAACCAGGCGACACCGGCGCCTTCCAGCGCCCAGAGCGTGGCCGTGGTACCGGCCGAGAACGCCAACGGAATCGCCAGCGTCGCGAAACCGAGTGCGAGCGCGCCGTAGGCTTCGGTGAGCAGGCGCTCGTCGCGACGACGGCGCAGATAGAACACCAGCCCGGCATAGACGAGGGCGACGACCAGCGCGCTGAAGGCCAGCGACATCTTGTCGTCCTTGAGCAGCATCGCCTGCAGCGGAAACGCCACCAGTGGCGTGCCGAACACCAGCGTGCCGTCGACCCAGGGCCGGCGGTATTCAGTCTGCCGGATCACGTACAACAGGCCGATCACCACGTAGAACACGAAGAACAGGATCAGGAACGGTTCGACCGTGGCGAACATCGCCGGCTGGTAATTCTTCGCGCCCCAGACCGAACCGACGCCGAAGGTGAAGGCGAAACCGATCAGGTTGAGCAGGCGCCAGCTCTGCTTCCAGGAAATCGCGAACACCGCGGCATTGAGCACGGCGTAATAGGAAAACAGGCCGACGTAGTTGTTGCTGCCGCTGTTGATCAGCACCGGTGCGAGATAACCGCCGAGGAAACCCAGCGCTGCCAGCGGCATGTTTTTCTGCAGCACCGAAAGGAGTGCGGCACCTGCGACCAGTACCACGATCAGGCCGAACGCCTGGTTGGGCAGCAGGAACTGATAAGGCGAGTACGCAGCGAACACCGTCAGCAACAAGATGCCGATCGCGCCGCCCTGCAGGCTGAGGCCGAATGCCGGCCGCGATTCGCGAACGCGGAAACCGAAAGCGAGCGCGACGATCGAGGCAATGGCGACGCCGATAAAACGGTATTCGACCGGGAAGGTGAAATAGCCGAGTTCCGCGGCATAGCGCAGCAGCGCGGCGACGCCGGGCAACAACACCAGCACGCCGATCTTGACCGGTACATTGCCTTCGGTGAACCAGGATTTGACGCGCGCGATGAATTTCTCGTCCCAGCCTGGTTCACGCGGCGCACGCACGCGCGCACTCGAGAACGAGGGCGAAGGCGATTTCGCGTCGGTGTCGGCGGTCGCAGCAGCGCCGTTGCGCTCGGCGAAACGCGCACGCGCGGCAGCGATGCTGGCCTCGTCCATGCCCGGCGGCAGCGGTTCGGAAGTACTCGCTGCGCGATAGTTGGCGGGGATCGGCGGCGGCTCGCGCTGCGGCGATGGCATCGGCGGTGGCATCGGCGATACCGCTGCGGCCTCGGCGCCGGGCGCCGCGATGGGCGTCTCCGGCACGATCGGTGCCGAAGCAGCGGCGGGTGTCGGAACGACGTCGGGGATCGGCGCGCGGAAGGCGGGAGCAGGCGCCGGCGTGCGCGATCTGATGTGCAGATCCTGCAACTCGCGATCCTGGGCATCGACCCGACGCCGCAATTCCAGCAGCGACATCAGCAACCAGGCGATGGCGAATCCGAATACCGCGCCGAGCAGCCAGCGACTTTCAGACAGGCCTGCGCCGACGAATGCCCCGATGATTCCCAAGACCCAATTCATGCTGCCCCTGCGCGCAATGATTTCGCGCAGTCTGCCGGAAGCGCGGGCGCAATAACAACGCGGCGACGATAGCCGGCGACGAATTCCCGCCGAAAAACGTCAGTTCTTCGGTGTTCCCGTTCGTTTTCCGTTACGCGAGACCTGGCGATGTTGCCGATTCGATCGCGCGTCGCTGCCTGGATCGACGCTCGTTCCCACCGCGCGCTTCAGACGACGCGTCAGGCAACGCGTGCGGCGCGCCAGGCACGCCAGAGCGTGGCCAGTGCCGGCGATTCGCCGAAGCCCTTGCCGTCGCTGAGACGTGCCAGGCGGGCATGATCGAAACGCAGGCGGCCACGCCGCAACAGCGAGGCGTCGGAGGTCGACGCTGGCAACGCACGCAGCAATTCACCAGTCCAATCGCGCAACAAGGGTTCGCCCTGCCCGGCTGCGAGTTGTTCGGCGGTGAGTCCATGACGCGCAAATAGATGCATCGGGATACGTGCGCGATCCTCGCTCGCCAGACCTTGCGGCAGGCGCTGCAACAACCAGTGGATGGCGAGACCGCGCGCGGCGGCATCGCTGCTGCGCGCTTTGAACAGGGCCGTTTCGAACAACGCCGATTCGACGGCGAGCACAGACCGCGCCAGTGGCAGCAATGCCGCAATCGCCTCGGACGTATCGGCATGACGGGCATCGTCGCCAGTCTGCAACAACAATGCGCGGCCAAGATCCGACCACGGCGCATCGCTGCCGACCAATGCTTCGGTCAATGGGTGTCGATGCCGACCCTGCGCGAGGCCGAGCAATTCCTCGGCCCACCAGCCGCTTTTCACGGCGGTGACGCGCGCATCGCTGAGTTCGAACAAGGCCTCGCGCAATTCATGCAGCAGCGCGCCCCAGGCGCAGAAGCGCGTCTGCTGCGACGGCGCGCAGAAGACCTGCAGCACGCGCATTTCCGGCTCGCGCGACTGCCACTTGCCGACGTAATGCACGATGGCCGCAGGAATCGCGGAAACGGGTTCGCTCATGTCGTGCTCAACGCTGCAGTACGCCGACCCGCAGCAGGTCCGCGGGCGCATCGACGAGAACATCCGGATGCCAGGCACGCGGATCCTCGTGCGCCTCGCGATAACCCCAGAGCGCCGCGACCGATTTCATGCCGGCACGCTGCGCGGCGATGATGTCGCGCTCGTCGTCGCCGACGTATACGCAATCGCCAGCCACGACGCCGAGCGCATCGCAGGCGAGTAGCAACTGATCGGGATCGGGTTTCTTGCGCGGCAGCGTGTCGCCGCCGATCAGCACCTGGCAACGCTCGCTCCACTGCATCGAGGCGATCACGGCCTTGGCCAGGTAATAAGGTTTGTTGGTGACGATGCCCCAGCGCGAGCCCGCGGTTTCAATCGCGTCCAATACGGCATCGATGCCCGCGAACGGCGTGCTGTGCGTGGCCACGGAAGCTTCGTAGGCAGCGAGAAATGCCGGCACCAGGGCATTGCGCGTGGCTTCGTCGCGGTCGGGAAACGCCACCGCCAGCATCGCACGCGCACCTTTCGACACCACCGGCCGGATCGCCGCCAGCGGCAGCGGCGCGCGTCCTTCGCGTTCGGCGATCACGTTGAGTGCGTTGAGCAGATCCACCGCGCTGTCGACCAGGGTGCCGTCGAGATCGAACAACACCACCGCCGCGAAACGACTTTCGCTCACGCCTTCACCGCGCAGGCGAGATAGTTGATGTCGGTGCGCCGGTTCACCCAGGCCTTGCGCCGCACCGGGTCGTAAGCGAGGCCGCTGACATCGACGAGATCAAGACCGGCGTCGCGCAACCACGCCGACAATTCCGCCGGGCGGATGAAACTCTTGTAGTCGTGCGTGCCCTTGGGCAGCACGTTGGCGAGATATTCGGCGCCGACGATCGCCACCGCGAACGCCAATGGCGTGCGGTTGAGCGTGGAAACGAACAACTTGCCGCCTGGTTTGAGCAGACTCGCACAAGCACGCAGCACCGACGCAGGATCGGGAACGTGTTCGAGCATTTCCATGCAGGCGATGGCGTCGAAGCTGCCGGCGGATTCCGCCGCGAGCGCTTCGACCGCCTGCAATCGATAGTCGACCTTCAGGCCCGACTCGAGCAGATGCAGGCGGGCGATCTCAATGAGTTCGGGTGCGAGATCGAGCGCAACGACATCTGCCCCGGCGCGCGCCAGCGCTTCGCTGAGCAAACCGCCGCCGCAGCCGACATCGAGCACGCGCGCGCCGCGCAAAGTGACGCGTTCGGCGATGTAGCCCAGGCGTGCGGGATTGAGTTCGTGCAGCGCGCGCTGCGGGCCCTGCTCGTCCCACCAGCGGTTGGCGAGCTCGCCGAATTTGCCGATCTCGGCCTGGCTGACATTGACCGTGGTCATGGCTTGTTCCCGATCGCGGCGATGCGCTGCTGCCACTGCCTCGTCTTGGCGCGCAATGCGTCGACATCGATACCGACGAGTTCGCGATCGGCGAGCTTGCGTTGGCCGGCGATCCAGACGTCGCTGACCTGATGCCGGCCGGTCGCGTAGACCAGGTGCGAGATCGCGTTGTACATCGGCTGCGTTTCCAGCGCGTCCATCGCGATCAGGGTGAGGTCGGCCTGCTTGCCGACTTCGATCGAACCAATGTGCTCGTCCAGGCCCAGGGCCTTCGCACTGCCCAGCGTGGCGATACGCAGCGCGCTGGCGGCATCGAGCGCGGTCGCATCCATCGCCACGCCCTTGGCGAGCAAGGCGGCGGTGCGCATTTCATCGAACATGTCGAGGTCGTTGTTGCTCGCACAACCGTCGGTGCCGAGACCGAGATTGACGCCGGCGCGACGCAATTTCTCGACCGGGCTGAACCCCGAGGCGAGTTTGAGATTGGATTGCGGGCAATGCAGCACCGACACGCCGCGTTCGGCGCACAGCGCGATCTCGGCATCGATGAGCTGGGTCATGTGCACGGCGATCAGACGCTCGTTGACCACACCGAGGCGGTCGAGTCGCGCGATTGGGCGCTGCCCGTATTGCTTGAGCGAATCGGCGATTTCCTGCGCAGTTTCGTGCACGTGCACGTGCACTGGCAGATCGAGCTGCTCGGCGAGCATGCGGATGCGTTCGAAGGATTCGTCGCTGACCGTGTACGGCGCATGCGGCGCGAAACTCAGGCTGACCAGCGGATCGCTGCGGTAGTTGTCGTAGACCTCGAGGCCCTTGTCGAAATACTCCGCCGTGCTCGCCGCCCAGGCCGAGGGAAATTCGATCACCGGCAAGCCGACACGGGCACGGAAGCCGAGCCGGCGATACGTCGCGGCCTGGGCATCGGGGAAAAAATAACTTTCGTTGCAGCAGGTGGTGCCGCCGCGGAGCATTTCCGCAACCGCCAGCTCGACGCCGTCGGCGACGAATTCCGGACTCATCACCGCGCCCTCGATCGGCCACACATGCTCGTGCAGCCAGGGCATCAGCGACAGATCGTCGGCGACGCCGCGCATCAGGGTCATCGGATTGTGCGTGTGGCCATTGACCAGGCCGGGAATCAGCACCGAATCGGGGCGGGACACCGTCTGTGCGGGTGCGAAGCGTTCGCGTGCTTCGGCGAGGGGCAACAGCGCGACGATGCGGTCGCCAGAAACGACGACGGCGTGATCGACCAGGACCACGCCGTGCGGATTGACCGGCACCACCCAGCCGGCTTCGATCAGGAGATCACAGGGCTGTCGGGTGGTTTCGGTCATGTTTTGTTTCCGTTTTTTCGTCATCCCGGCGCAGGCCGGGACCCATTTGCTCTTGATGGAAAATCAAAATGGGTCCCGGCCTGTGCCGGGATGACGGGAAGTTGTTACTTCACCCGACCCACATACTCGCCGGAGCGGGTGTCGACCTTGATGATCTCGTCCTGGTTGACGAACAACGGCACGCGCACCGTGGCGCCGGTTTCGAGCTTGGCCGGCTTGC
>Ga0207983_1000036_pt1 | contig 17445 bp, 15 predicted proteins | sample SoimicmetaGmgHMB_FD_188341 | JGI IMG/M metagenome (GOLD analysis project Ga0207983, IMG submission 188341) | Soil and rhizosphere microbial communities from Laval, Canada - mgHMB (SPAdes) (version 2) | ecosystem: Environmental > Terrestrial > Soil > Agricultural land | place: Laval, Canada...
CGCATGTCATCTTAAATACATGGAAATCGCGAAGACTCCGCCGGTCTTTTCTCTCGGCAGAATTTCATGCGCGCGATCCTCCATTCCTGTCTTGTCGCCATTGCCTTGCTCGCAGGTTTTGTTGGCCAGACGCATGCGCAGGACGTGGTGCGCATCCATGGTTCGAATGCGATTGGCGAGAAAATCGTGCCGGTACTGGTGCGCGGCTGGATGGAGAAAATCGGCTATCGGGGCTTGGCGGAGCGCGCGCGTCCGAATTCATTGCGCGAAATCAGTGGCAGTCGCGATGGCGAGTCGCTGATGGTGGAAGTCGATGGTAAAGGCAGCGCGAGCGGCTTCAACGATCTGGTCGAAGGCAACACCGAATTGGCGATGCTGTCGCGGCCGTTGACCGCGAAGGAAGAGGATGCCGGTTGGCAGCTGGGCCGCCTGCATTCGCCCGAACAGGAATACGTGGTGGCGTTGCAAGCTATGGTGGTCGTCGTGCATCCAGGCAATCCGCTAGCCGCCATCGATCGGGCGACGCTGACGAAAATCGTGTCCGGCCGCATCACCGATTGGTCGCAACTCGGCGGAAAGCCCGGCGCGATCCACCTGCAACTGGCCGCCAACGGCACCGGCCTGGCCGAGATGCAAGCGCAATTGCTCGCAACCAGCCCGACGACGAATGCGCATCGCCTGGCGAGCTCGGCGCAGATCGTCCGCGCCGTCGCCGTCGACCCGCTGGCGATCGGCGTCATTGAGTTCGGCGCGCCGGCATCGGGTGTGCGCGGTCTTGCAATGAAAGTAGTCGGGCGTGATGTCGTTCCGGATCGCCTCAATGTGATGACCGAGGAGTACCCACTCGTTCGTCGCCTGTATTTCTACAGTGGGCAATTGATCACGGCGCTGGGTCGCGGCTTTGTCGACTACGCGGTTTCCGACGAGGGTCAACGCCTGCTTGCCAGTCACGGCTTTGTCGCGATGGTGCCCGCCGCGTATCGCGCACCTGTCGCAGGCACGTTGCCGAAATCCTATGACGATATCGTTGCGGGCGCGGACCGACTATCGATGAGCATTCATTTCAGCGACGAATTTTCGATACTCGACAGTCGTGCCATGCAGGATCTTCCGCGCCTGAAGGCATTCATGAGCAGGCCGGAGAATCGTCAGCGCAAGGTCGTGCTGGTCGGGCTGGCCGACAAACAGGCAGCGCCGTACATGGCGCTGTCGCTGAGTAATGAGCGCGCGGATCTGGTCGCACAAGCCTTAGCCGAATATGGGATCTACCCGGTCAAGGTGCGTGGCATCGGCGCGGTTCTGCCGCTGGCGGATAGCGTATCGGATCGTCGCCGGAATCAGCGCGTGGAAATCTGGTTGCGCTGAAACTCCGGATTCATTTCTTCAGTCGCGCCATCAGCGCCTGCAACGCGGCTTGGGTGTCGGTCGAGTACCAGCCGTCGAGGAAGCGCTGCAGATCGGCATCGCCGAAGCCATCGAGCGCGCGAATCACGTCCGCACGCGCGATCGCCCGCGTGGCGAGCATCGGCGAGTTTGGCAGGGTGAGCAGTTCTTCCAGCCAGCGCAAAGAGCGCGTCACGACGTCGCCGGCATCGGTGAGTTCATCGACCACGCCCAGCGCCAGCGCCTGTTCCGATTCGATCATCGCGCCGGCCACGATCAGGCGTTCGGCGCGATGGGCGCCGGTGACGCGGCGCATCAGGTACTGGATCGCGTCGGGCACGGCAAGACCGACCTGGGTTTCATTGAGGCCGATGCGAAACGGCCCGCGCGCCATGATGCGGTAGTCGCAGCACAGCGCGAGCACGCAACCGCCGGCGGGATTGTGCCCGGCGATCGCCGCGACCACCGGTATCGGCGACTTGGCCAGCGCGCGGGAAGCATCGAAGAATTGCGACCAGCATGATGCGAGGCCGGCGCGATCCAGTGTCATCAGATAGGGCACGTCCAGCCCGCCGGAAAAAACCTTTTCTCCTCCCGAGAGGATCAGTGCGCGCGCGCCCTGACCCGGCGCCGCGGTAATCGCCGCGATCAGGGCCGACAGCAATTCGTTGTTGAGCGCGTTGACTGGCGGGCGACTCAGTCGCAGTTCGTGGATGTCGCCGTGCTTGTTGATCTCGATCATGGGTCGGCCTGCGAAAGGTTGAGTCGACGGAGCGGGTTTTTGCTGCGGATGTCAGTGCGGGATATTGACGTCTGCCGCCCAGCGATAACGGACGGTGTAACGCAGCTTCGCCTCACCACCGGCGGGGACGGGGACGTCGAAGCTTGCGGTCTGCGCGTTGCGTTTGTCGAACGGCAGCGAGCTGGCGGTCATCTCCCAACTACTCCAGCGCGACAGGCGCTCGTTGATGCGCACGGTGTTGGCGACGGCCTTGGCATTCTTAACCGTCACGCTGATCGTTTCGGTCATCGTGCGACCTTCACGATCCAGCGAAAAATCTTCGCGCTTGCGTTCGACGGAGAGATCGAAGACGTTGCCGATCGCCAGACTCACGTCGGCGTTCGCGGGCGTATGAGCGATGTTCGCCTCGCCGAGGAAATCCTGGCCATCGAACATGCGCACACGACCCGCCGGCAGCGGCAATCCGAGTCCGGAGGTCTTGGCATTCCTGAAACGAAGCGTGGCAATCACCGGCTGCGATTGCCCATCGGTCGCGCCGTAATTGGCATCGACGATGGGATAGGGCGGAGTCCAGTCGCCCGTGTTGGAGCTGGATTCGTAGCGCCGTTCGCAGGCGACATCAGTGGCAGGATTCACCAGCGGCAGACGTTGCACGCTGCCTTGCGGAAGCGAACCGGCGTTGGGTAGTTTGTAGGCTTGGTATTCGCCGGATGCCTGCGCCTGCGGCGCGCTGTCGGCGATCATCATCTTTGCCCGCGGCGCGGCCGCGGCCATCGCCATCATTTCCGGCCCTGCGGCGCTGACGCGATTGGGCTCGCCCGCGACCAGCGTCAGCATCGCATCCTTGAAATCGGCGCCAGAGCGATTGACCACCATCGCCGAACCTTCCAGCGCCATGCGGCAGTCCTTGCCCACGCCCTGCACGTTGACGTTGTATTCGGCGCGCCAGGCCAGGCCGGCGGTGGCATAGGAAAGTCCGAAATCCTGACGGCCCCCGTGGTCGGCATTGATCGACCAGTTCATCGTCGGCTCGTTGACCATGCCGGCAGGAAGACCGGGCAATTCGAAGCTGGAAAAATTCGCGAGCACCTTGATGCGGCCATCGTTGAGTCGCAACGTGAGGCCATTGCCTGCTGACACCAATGTTCCGGCGAGCACCTGCCGTTCGTTGCCGACAGCCTGTTCCACCGTTACCGATTGTCCGATCGCACGTCGCAACAATTCATCCTGACCGGCAAGCGCGAAATCGAAACGCTGTCCGCGGATCGATGCCCCAGCACTCGGTTTGAGCAATACGGAGCTGGCATCGAGGGCGCGCGGCAGTCCAGCCAATGCGACATCGTTGTCGCCATTTTTCAGATCGAAAGCCACGCGGCGCTCGACCAGCGCGAAGCCCGGACCACCGGCCTGTGCTTCGGATTGCGTGACGGCGTCGAAGTCGCCGCTGTAGATGGTGAGGCTGGTTTCTGCGGCGTGGCTGGGCGTGGTCATGGCGATCAGGGCCGTGGCTAGGGACGTGGTGGCGATGCGATGGATCATGGTTGGCTCCGTGCTGGCGCGAGGGATATCATAGGCCCATGAACGCAAAACGATTTCTTTCGGGGTTTTTGTTGCTGGCGCTTTCCTCCAGCGTGATGGCATCGGTGCCGACTTGCACGCCGGTGATCGAGAAAGCCTGGATTCGCAGCGCCGCACCGGGATCGATGATGTTGGCGGGCTACGGCATCGTCAACAATGCCTGTCCGCAGGCGATCACGATCAAGGCGGTAAGCAGCGCGGACTTCGCGTCAGCGATGATGCACGAGACCTTGATCGAGGGTGGCATCAGCAAGATGCGCCATGTCGCAGCGCTGCCGGTGGCGGCACATGCCAGCGTGGCATTCGCGCCCAGCGGGCGGCATTTGATGCTGATGCAGCCCAAACATCCGCTCAAGGAAGGCGACAAGGTCAGGTTGAAATTATCCTTGACCGATGGTCGCGAGATCGCTGCCGATTTCGTGGTTCGCAAGGACGCGCCAGGCAAGTAGGTGCTTGCGGATCATGAAGAATCGCGCGCAGGAAAAGTCTGTCCCGCGTGATGTTTTTCTAATTGTTGATTCCGGCGCAGGCGCTGCGCACCGCGTCGGGCAAGGTCACCGACTGGCCGTCGCGATTGACCCAGACCAGCACGGTATTGCCATCGGCATAAAGCAGCTCGGGCTGCATTGCGGAAAGAATGCGATGGCCGAGCGTGACGCTCTTGCCACCGACGCGTTCAGCAAATAATTCCACCCGCAGCGTTTCCGGCCAGCCGATCGGCCGGCGATAGTTGACGGCGATCGCAGCGAGAATCGGCGCCGATGATTCGCCTGCCCAGTCTTCGCTGAGCGATTTGAACCAGCGCACCCGCGCCTCTTCGATATAGCCGAGGTAACTCTGGTTGTTGACGTGGTTGAACGCATCCAGATCGCGCCAGCGTACTTCGATGACGATACTGTGGACGACTGCGTTCATTTCGTTTTCTTCTTTGCTGCGGGCTTGGGCTTGTCCAGCAGTTTGCGCAGGAAGTGGCCGGTGTGTGAGGCATCGATTCCGGCAAGATCCTCGGGCGTACCCTGCGCGATGATCTGGCCGCCGCGGTGGCCACCTTCCGGGCCGAGATCGATCACCCAGTCGGCGGTCTTGATCACGTCGAGATTGTGTTCGATCACCACGACCGTATTGCCGTCGTCGCGCAGCTTGTGCAGCACGGTGAGCAGATGCTCGATGTCGTGGAAATGCAGGCCGGTGGTTGGCTCGTCGAGAATGTAGAGCGTCTGTCCTGTATCGCGGCGGCTGAGTTCCTTGGACAACTTCACGCGCTGCGCTTCGCCGCCCGACAATGTCGTCGCGCTCTGGCCGAGCTTGATGTAGGACAGCCCGACATCGATCAGCGTTTCGAGTTTTCGCGACAGGGTCGGTACCGGCTCGAACAACTTGAGCGCGTCCTCCACGGTCATGTCGAGGATGTCGTGGATGCTGTAACCCTTGTAGCGGATTTCCAGAGTTTCGCGGTTGTAGCGCTTGCCGTGACAGACGTCGCAGGGCACGTAGACATCCGGCAGGAAATGCATTTCGACCTTGATCAGGCCGTCGCCCTGGCAGGCTTCGCAACGACCGCCGCGGACGTTGAAGCTGAAGCGTCCGGGCGAATAGCCGCGCGCGCGCGCTTCCGGAACCTGCGCGAACAATTCGCGTAGCGGCGTGAACAGGCCGGTGTAGGTCGCCGGGTTCGAGCGTGGCGTGCGTCCGATCGGCGATTGGTCGATGTCGACGACCTTGTCGAACAATTCGATGCCTTGCACTTCCCGGTACGGTGCAACGGTGTGCGAGGCGCCGTTCAATTCGTTGGCGGCGATCTGATAGAGGGTGTCGTTGATCAGCGTCGATTTTCCTGATCCCGATACGCCGGTGATGCAGGTGAACAATCCCGCGGGGATCGCCAGATCCACATCCTTGAGGTTGTTGCCGGAAGCGCCGAGCAGGTGCAGCGTCATCTTCGGATTGGCGACGTGTCGCTTCTTCGGAATTTCGATGCGGCGACGGCCCGAGAGGTAAGCGCCGGTCAGCGAGCGTGGCGCTTTCAGAATGTCAGCGAGTTTGCCCTGCGCGATGATCTCGCCGCCGTGCACGCCCGCGCCGGGACCGATATCGACGACATGATCGGCGATGCGGATCGCGTCTTCATCGTGTTCGACGACGATCACCGTGTTGCCCATGTCGCGCAGTCGCACCAGCGTGCCGAGCAGGCGTTCGTTGTCGCGTTGATGCAGTCCGATCGACGGCTCGTCGAGGACGTACATCACGCCGACCAGGCCGGCGCCGATTTGCGAGGCAAGGCGAATGCGCTGGGCTTCGCCGCCGGAGAGCGTGTCTGCCTTGCGTTCCAGCGTCAGGTAATCGAGACCGACGTCGACGAGGAACTTCAGGCGCTCGCGGATTTCCTTGACGATCTTCACGGCGATCTCGCCGCGCCAGCCCGGTAGCGTCAGTGCCGAGAAAAACGCCAGCGATTCATCCACGGGCAGCAGCGTGATCTGCGGCAAGGCGCGATCGGCGACGAAGACATTGCGCGCGGAGCGATTGAGGCGTGCGCCGCCGCAGTCCGGGCAGGCGCGGTTGCTGATGAACTTGGCGAGTTCTTCCTTGACTGCCTGCGACTCGGTTTCGCGATAACGGCGCTCGAGATTGGGGACGATGCCCTCGAACTTGTGTTTGCGTTGCGTGCGGCCGCCCGACTCGGTGAGATAGGTGAAGGCGATCACCTCGTCGCCGCTGCCATGGAGCACGGCCTTGCGGATCTTGTCAGTGAGCTCGCTCCAGGGCGCATCGACATCGAAACCGAAATGTTTGGCCAACGATGCGACCAACTGGAAATAGTAGGCATTGCGCCGATCCCAACCGCGAACCGCGCCCGCCGCGAGGCTGAGCTCGGGGTGCACGACGATGCGCGCGGGGTCGAAGAACTGGCTGATGCCCAGGCCATCGCAGCTTGGGCAGGCGCCCATCGGCGAGTTGAACGAGAACAGTCGCGGTTCGAGTTCCGGCAACGAGTAATCGCAGACGGGGCAGCTGAACTTCGAGGAAAACAGCAAGGGCGCGGCCTTGTCGTCGTCCATGTCCATCACCGAGGCCAGGCCGTCTCCGAGCTTGAGCGCGGTTTCGAAGCTTTCTGCAAGGCGCTGCTTCATGTCGCCGCGTGGCTTGAAGCGGTCGATCACCGCTTCGATGGTGTGTTTGTTGCGCAGGCCCAGCGCCGGCACCTGGTCGAGCTCGAGCAGTGCGCCATTGACGCGCACGCGTACGAAACCTTGCGCACGGAGCTGTTCGAACACCTGCACGTGTTCGCCCTTGCGCTCACGCACCACCGGGGCGAGCAGTACGTAGCGATGGTCCTCGGGCAGCGCCATCACCTGGTCGACCATCTGGCTGACGGTCTGCGCTTCCAGCGGGAAACCGTGGTCGGGGCAGCGCGGCGTACCGACGCGGGCGTAGAGCAGGCGCAGGTAGTCGTAGATTTCGGTGATGGTGCCGACGGTCGAGCGCGGGTTGTGCGAGGTCGACTTCTGCTCGATCGAGATCGCGGGCGATAGGCCCTCGATGTGGTCGACGTCGGGCTTTTCCATGACCGAGAGGAATTGCCGGGCGTAGGCCGACAGCGATTCGACGTAGCGGCGCTGGCCTTCGGCATAGATGGTGTCGAAGGCCAGGGAGCTCTTGCCCGAGCCGGAAAGGCCGGTGATCACGATCAGCCGGTCGCGCGGCAGGTCGAGATCGATGTTCTTGAGGTTGTGGGTACGCGCGCCGCGGATGCGGATCGTGTCCATGCAGGGGCCTGAGGAGGTCGGAACAGGGCAGTTTAGCAGGGCAAGCCGGGTCGGCAGGTGGGGCTGGGTCGCTGGACGCGTGGGCATGTCGACAAGCCGGGATCTTCCGGGCGCCGGGCAGCCGAATGGGTCGGATTTGCTGGGAATGGCCAGGAGCTGGGCGCAGGGTCCGCTTTGGCGGGGGGGGGCGGGTCAGGGAGATATCCAACGCCGCCGCATTGCCCGGGGCGTCGCCCAGTCCGGGCTGTTCGGCAGCGGCGGGGTGGGCGGGTCCTAGGGCCGACCCGTAAAAAGTCCCGAGGCTATTGACCGGAAAGGGGTTTTCCACCACAATTCCGCTTCTGTCCCGTGACCGCGGGGCAGGTTTTTCCCAAAATAACTACAGAGGAATTCCGGTCATGTACGCAGTAATTGTCACTGGCGGTAAACAGTACCGCGTGATGAAGGGCGAAGTTCTCCGCGTCGAGAAGCTCGACGTCGAAGCGGGCGGCAAGGTCGATATCGACAATGTGCTCCTGCTTGGCGACGGCGAGAAGATCACCATCGGAACCCCCAACATCGCAGGCGCGAAGGTCTCGGCCACCGTCAAATCGCACGGTCGTCTGGATAAGATCCGTATCGTGAAGTTCCGCCGTCGTAAGCACCATCGCAAGCAGATGGGCCATCGTCAGCACTACACCGAAATCGAAATCACCGGCATCACTGCCTGAGCGTAAGGAGAACTCGTCATGGCATCAAAGAAAGGCGTAGGCTCGTCACGCAACGGCCGCGATTCCAATCCGAAATATCTGGGCGTCAAGATCTATGGTGGCCAGGCTGTTGAAGCCGGCAACATCATCATCCGCCAGCGCGGCACCGAGTTTCATCGCGGTTCCGGCGTCGGCATGGGTCGCGACCACACGCTGTTCGCACTCGTGGATGGCAAGGTCGACTTCTCCGTGAAGGGCCCCAACAAGCGTCGTACGGTCAGCGTGGTTTCGGGCGAGTAATCGCTTGCATGCAGGCTTGAAGGGCCCCGCTTCGGCGGGGCTTTTCGTTTCAAATCCCGGAAGACGATCAGGCGAGTGAGGGGATTCGTTCCCAGTGCGCAGAGCCGAAAGTCGTTTCCTCCTCATTTTCCCGCGTGCCGGTGACTCATGAAATTCGTAGATGAAGCTGTAATCACCGTGTTCGCGGGCGCTGGCGGCAATGGCTGCGTCAGCTTCCGTCGCGAGAAATTCATTCCTCTCGGCGGTCCTGACGGCGGCGACGGTGGCGACGGCGGCAGCGTCTGGGTGATCGCCGACGAGAACCTCAACACGTTGATCGACTTCCGTCACGACCGCCAGTTCCGCGCCCAGCGCGGCGAGAACGGCATGGGTCGACAGATGTTTGGCAAGGCCGGTGACGATGTCACCATCCGCGTGCCGATCGGTACTGAAATCATCAACGTGGCCACCGACGAAATCATCGGCGACCTCACCGAGCACGGCCAGCGCATCAAGGTCGCGCAGGGCGGCGAAGGCGGCCGTGGCAACGTGCACTTCAAGACCTCGGTCAATCGTGCGCCGCGCAAGGCGACGACGGGTTCACCGGGCGAAGAGCGCGATGTCCGGCTCGAGCTGAAACTGCTCGCCGACGTCGGCCTGCTCGGGTTTCCGAATGCGGGTAAGAGCACCTTCGTGCGCGCCGTATCGGCCGCTACGCCGAAGGTCGCCGACTATCCCTTCACCACTCTGTATCCGAATCTTGGCGTGGTCAGCGTCGAGGCCTACCGCAGCTTCGTGATCGCCGACATCCCCGGCATCATCGAAGGCGCTGCCGAAGGTGCCGGTCTGGGCAGTCTGTTTCTGCGCCATGTGCAGCGCACGCGGGTGTTGCTGCACCTGGTCGACATGGCGCCGTTCGACGAGGAAATCAGTCCGGCCGCGCAGGTGCGCGCCATCGAGAACGAGTTGCGCCAGTACGATCCGGGAATGCTGGAAAAGCCGCGTTGGCTGGTCATGAACAAGGGCGACTTGCTTTCGGATGAGGAGCGTCGTGAGCGCGCCGAGGCCATCGTCAAGGAGCTCGACTGGCAGGAGCCTTGGTTCATCGCGTCGGCGATCGGTCGCGACGGCACGTGGCCGATCATGCTGCGCATCCAGCAGTTCTTTGACGACCAGAAACACGCGGCGCTGGAAGCGGCCGAAGACGCGGCGATCCGTGCGGAGATGTCGCGCAATGCCTGAGATGCTCGGGCAGAAATGTGTGCCTGCGCGATCGGACCTGGCGGGTTCGCCAGGCGTGACGGGCTATTCCATGAAAAAACCGGCTTTCGCCGGCTCGATGTACCCTTCAAAGAAAAAACCGGCCTGCGCCGGCTGGGCGTATCCCTCAATGAAAAAGCCGGCTTGCGCCGGCTGGACGTATCCCTCAATGAAAAAGCCGGCTTGCGCCGGCTTTTTCGCTGAACCTGAAACGTCCGGATCAGGCGACCTTGAGGGCCTTGATGCGAGCGTTGATGCGGCTCTTGTGACGGGCAGCCTTGTTCTTGTGGATCAGGCCGCGTGCGGAGAAACGATCGAGGATCGGCACGGCAGTCTTGTAGGCGGCTTCGGCAGTGGCGACGTCGTTGGCCTCAATGGCCTTGAGAACGCGCTTAACGGCGGTACGCAGCATGGAGCGATGGCTGGTATTGCGCGCGTTGCGGACCAGGGTCTGCTTGGCGCGCTTCTTGGCGGATTTGATGTTGGCCACGATGGATTCCTGAACTGAGGCGGTGAATGTGAGCTGTAAGACCCGAAAGTATGGCCGATTCAATGGCTTGAGTCAAACCCGCCAGACACCCGTCCCACAAGAAGGGGGCAGGGCATGAGCCGCCCGAGCATGTCGCGAGGGCTGCTGTCTTTCAGCAGCATGACCATGATCTCGCGGGTGCTGGGCCTGGTCCGGGATACGGCGATCAACGCCGCTTTCGGCGCCAACGCCGCCACCGATGCCTTCTGGGTGGCGTTCCGCATTCCCAACTTCATGCGCCGGCTGTTCGCGGAAGGCTCGTTTTCCACGGCCTTCGTCCCGGTCTTTACCGAGGTCAAGGAAACCCGGCCGCATGCCGAACTCAAGACCCTGGTGGCCCGGACATCGGGAACCCTGGGCGGCGTCCTTCTGTTGATCACCGCCGCGGGCGTGATTTTCGCTCCCCAGGTGACCGCCCTGTTTTCTCCGGGTGCGATCAACGATCCGGCCAAGTTCGCCCTGACCGTCGATCTGCTCCGGCTGACCTTCCCGTTCCTGCTGTTCGTCTCGCTCACCGCTCTCGCCGGTGGCGCCTTGAACAGCTTCCACAAGTTCGCGTTGCCGGCGTTGACGCCGGTGATTCTCAACCTGTGCATGATTGCCGGCAGCCTGTGGCTGGCGCCGAAGCTGCAGGTGCCGATCATGGCGCTAGGCTGGGCTATCTTCGCGGCCGGCATCCTGCAGTTGCTGTTCCAGTTGCCTTCGCTGCGCCAACTCGATCTGCTCTCGTGGCCGCGCTGGGGAATGCGCGATCCGAACGTGAGCAAGGTCATGCGTCTGATGGTGCCGACTTTGTTTGGCTCGTCGGTGGCGCAGATCAATCTGTTGCTCGATACCGTGATCGCCTCGCTGCTGTTCGTCGGTTCGCAGTCGTGGCTTTCGCAGGCGGATCGTTTTCTCGAGTTGCCGCTGGGCGTTTTTGGTGTCGCCCTGGGCACGGTGATCCTGCCGTCGCTGTCCCGGCACCACGTCACCACCGATCACGATGGTTTTTCGCGCGCGCTCGACTGGGGGCTGCGCACGACGCTGCTGATCTCGGTGCCGGCGATGCTCGGCCTGATGCTGCTCGCCGAGCCGATGGTGGCGACGCTGTTCCAGCACGGCAAATACACTGCTTTCGATACCCACATGGCGGCCTTGTCGGTGACCGGTCTGAGCTTCGGACTGCCGGCTTTCGCGCTGGTGAAAGTGCTTCTGCCGGCGTTCTACGCGCGCCAGGACACACGCACGCCGGTGCGCGCCGGTGTCGCCTCGCTGGTCACCAACATGGCGTTGAACCTGATTTTCCTCGCGGTGCTCTATGTCCTCTGGGCGCCCGCCAAGGTCCAGCAAGGCGACTGGTTGCATGGTCTTTCCCTAGTGCCGGGCCTGCACGTGGCCCTGGGCCTGGCCAGCGCGCTGGCCAGTTACGTCAACCTGACTCTGCTCTGGCGCTGGCTCAAACGCGACGGTGTGTACGAGCCGCAGCCGGGCTGGTCGCGACAGATGTTCCGGTTACTGCTGGCCTGCGCGGCGATGGTGGTCGTGCTCATCGCCGGGCGCTGGCAGTGGCCGGACTGGAGCGTCATGAGCAGCTTTTCCCGGATATGGCACCTCGCGCTGCTGATCGGTGCGGGCGGCGGCGCGTATGCCGCAGTGATGTTCGCGATGGGCTTCCGACTCCAGGATCTGCGCGGCGCCTAGCGCCTCGCGGGCTATACTTTCGGCCATGAGTCAGCTGTTTCGTGACATCCAGGGCAGCGCGCTTTGCCCGCAAGGCAGTGTGGTTTGCATCGGAGCTTTCGACGGCCTGCATCGCGGCCATCAGGCGCTGATCGGCCGCGCCTTGGCGCGTGCCCGGGAGCTAGGCGTGCCGCTGGTCGCGTTGAGCTTCGAGCCGTTGCCGCGTGAGTTCTTCGCACCCACCCTGCCGCCGCCGCGCCTACTGCTGCCGCGCGGGAAATTCGAGGGTCTGCGCGATCTTGGCGTCGATGTCGTCGGTCTGCTGCGCTTTGATCGTGCTCTCGCTTCGATGCCTGCTGCAGATTTCATCGAATCCGTATTGCTCCGTCGCTTGTCGGCAAAAGAAATCTGGGTCGGCCCGGATTTCCGTTTCGGCAAGGGCCGCGAAGGCGACGTTGCGATGCTGCGCAAGATCGGCAACGAGCGCGGTTTCAGTGTCTGCGAAATCGCCCCGGTGCTTTCCGACGGCGAGCGTCTGTCGAGCTCGCAATTGCGCCTGCAATTGGCTGCCGGTGATCTCGATGGCGCTGCTCGAATCCTGGGGCACCGTTACGCGATCGCCGGCAAGGTGGTGCGCGGCAAGCAGCTCGGTCGCACGCTGGGCTATCCGACCGCCAATATCCGTCTGGCTGGCAAGCGCCCGGCACTGATGGGCATCTATGCAACCTGGGTGCACGGCGTCGGCGCCGAACCCATCGCCAGCGTTTCCAGCCTGGGCACACGCCCGACCGTTTCCGGCCTGGAGCCCTTGCTCGAGGCGCATCTGTTCGACTTCGATGGCGACTTGTACGGCAAGCGCATCCGCGTCGAATTCGTCGCCAAGCTGCGCGACGAGGAAAAATTCGACGGCTTGCCGGCCTTGGTCGCGCAGATGAATCGCGATGCCGAGCAGGCACGCAAACTGTTGCAGCATGATCACGAAGACATGGGAGTCAGTGCGTGAGCGCGTCCGATAGCAAGAAAGACTACAAACACACCATCACGCTGCCCGACACGGCCTTCCCGATGCGCGGCGACCTGCCCAAGCGCGAGCCGGGCATCCTCGCCGGCTGGCAGCAGCAGAAGCTCTACCAACAGATCCGCGCCAAAGCCAAGGGCCGTCCGTTGTTCGTGCTGCACGACGGCCCGCCTTATGCGAACGGCGCGATCCACATCGGCCACGCGGTCAACAAATCGCTCAAGGACATGGTGGTCAAGTCGAAATTGATCGCCGGCTTCGATGCGCCGTATGTGCCGGGCTGGGATTGCCACGGCCTGCCGATCGAACTCGTGGTCGAGAAAAAATTCGGCAAGGTCGGCGACAAGCTCGACGCCGTCGCTTTCCGGCAGAAATGCCGCGAATACGCCGGCGAACAGATCTCTGGCCAGAGCCGCGATTTCCAGCGCCTGGGCGTGCTTGGCGATTGGGACAATCCATATCGCACCATGGATTTTCGTTTCGAGGCCGACATGCTGCGCGCGCTGGCGAAGATCGTCGAACGCGGCCATCTGTCGCGCGGCGTGAAGCCGGTGCACTGGTGTTTCGACTGCGGCTCAGCGCTCGCGGAAGCGGAAATCGAATACGCCGACAAGGTTTCGCCGGCGATCGATGTCGCCTACGACGCGATCGATGCGAAAGCCCTGGCGGCGAAGTTTGGCGTCGATAGCGGCGATGCCATCGTCGCCGTGCCGATCTGGACCACCACACCGTGGACGCTGCCGGCCAGCCTCGCCGTGACGCTCGGTCCCGATCTCGATTACGTGCTGGTCGACGGCCCCCTGCGCAATGGCAAACGCGTGCTGCTCGTGCTCGCGGAGGCGCTCGCTGAAAGCAGCCTCAAGCGCTACGGCATCGAAGCACCGAAATTCCTTGGTCAGGCCAAAGGCGCCGCGCTGGAAAATATCCTGTTGCAGCACCCGTTCTACGAGCGCCGCGTTCCGATCCTTCTCGGCGACCACGTCACCACCGACGCCGGTACCGGTGCGGTGCATACGGCGCCGGGCCATGGCCAGGAAGATTTCGTGGTCGGCCTCAAATATGGCCTGTTGGAAAAATACAGTGCCGCCGAAATCAATCCGCTCGGCGGCAACGGTGTCTATCTGCCGAGCACGCCAATCTTCGCCGGGCAATTCATCTGGAAGGCCAACGACAGCGTCGTCGCGTTGCTCGCCGAACGCGGCGTATTGCTGGCATCGGAAAAGCTCTCGCACAGCTACCCGCATTGCTGGCGGCACAAGTCGCCGGTGGCTTTCCGCGCGACGCCGCAGTGGTTCATTTCGATGGAACAAGCCGGCCTGCGCCGCGATGCGCTCGCGGCGATCAAGGACGTGCGCTGGTTCCCGGACTGGGGCGAAGCGCGCATCGCCGGCATGGTCGATGGTCGTCCGGACTGGTGCATCAGTCGCCAGCGCACCTGGGGCGTGCCGATTGCCTTGTTCGTGCATCGCGAAACCGGCGAACCGCATCCGCGCAGCGTCGAATTGATGCGCGCCGTTGCCGCCAAAGTTGAACACGATGGCGTCGATGCCTGGTTCTCGCTCGATGCTGCTGATCTGCTCGGCGCGGAAGCGCCGCATTACGACAAGATCACCGACATCCTCGATGTCTGGTTCGATTCCGGCGTCACCCACGAGGCGGTACTTGCCGCGCGCCCCGAGCAGCAACTGCGCAAACCTGCCGACATGTATCTGGAAGGTTCCGACCAGCACCGCGGCTGGTTCCAGAGTTCGCTGTTGACCGGCGTCGCGATGGATGGCGTTGCGCCATACAAACAGGTGCTGACGCACGGCTTCACCGTCGATGCCGCCGGTCGCAAGATGTCGAAATCGATTGGCAATACCGTCGAGCCGCAGAAGGTGATCGATTCGCTCGGCGCTGATGTGTTGCGTCTGTGGATCGCCAGCGCCGACTACCGCAACGAGATGTCGGTCTCCGACGAAATCCTCAAGCGCAGTGCCGATGCTTATCGCCGCATCCGCAATACCGCACGTTTCCTGCTCGGCAATCTTGCCGGCTTCGATCCCGCGCAGCACCTGGTCGCGCATGGCGATTGCCTGTTGCTCGATCAATGGATCATGGCCAAGACGCGCAGGCTCAACGACGACATCTGGAAGGCCTACGCCGACTACGATTTCTCGCGTGTGGTTTCGCTGGTGCAGAATTTCTGCACCAACGAACTCGGCGCGCTTTATCTCGACGTCACCAAGGACCGCCTGTACACCATGCAGGTAGACAGCCGCGGCCGGCGTTCGGCGCAGAGCGCGATGTTCCGGATCTTGGAGGCATTCGCGCGCTGGCTGGCGCCGATTCTGAGCTTCACCGCCGACGAGATCTGGCAGTACCTACCGGGCCAGCGCGAAGCGAACGTCTTGTTCGCCACCACCTCCGATATCGATGTGTTGTTGCCGATCGATGGCGATTACCTGGCAGCCGACGGCGAGTTGATGCAAGGACTGTTGGCATTGCGCGAATCGGTGAGCAAGGTGTTGGAGCCGATGCGCGCCGAGGGCCAGATCGGTGCGTCGCTGGCTGCCGATGTCAGCGTCTTCGCCGATATCGACCAAGCGCAACTCGCGGCCTTGCCGGGCATCGCGGAAGAACTGCGCTTCCTGTTCATCACTTCCACGCTCGACTTGCAGCCGTCCGCGCTCAAGTCGGTGGGTGCGGTGAAGAGCGAGGGCAGCGAAGCCTGGGTGTTCGCGAAGGCCTCCAGCCACGGCAAATGCATTCGCTGTTGGCATTATCGCGAAGACGTCGGCACCTATCCCGATGATCCGGAGCTGTGCGGTCGCTGCGTCGAAAACGTCAACGGTGCTGGCGAAGTGCGTCGCTATTTCTAGGCCCCGATGCGACCGCGGCTGTGACGATGCCGGGATTTGTTTTTGCCGCTGATGCATTTGGTCAACGGCTCCGGCCCGACTTTTTTATCTTGACGTACGCACTCCGCGTCGCCGCAATGGAATGAAGAGAATGATGGAAACAAGCAGACCCAAGCCCAACGCCCTGGCCTGGATCGCCGTCTCGATCGCGCTGATCGCGATCGATCAATGGACGAAGTTTCTCGCCGTCGGCGCGTTGGCCTTCGGCGAATCCAGAGCGTTCATCGCAGGCTTCTGGAACTGGACGCTGGCGCAGAACACCGGCGCCGCTTTCAGTTTTCTGGCCGATGCCGGCCCATGGAAGCACTGGTTCTTCATCGGCCTGGGCTTCGTCGTCAGCGGCATGCTGGTCACCTGGCTGTGGCGCACGCCGCGCTCCGACTGGCGCACGGCGCTGCCGTTCGCGGTGATCATCGGTGGCGTGCTCAGCAACGTGATCGACCGTTTCCGCCTCGGTTACGTGATCGATTTCGTCGACTGGTATGTCGGCGGCCATCATTGGCCGATCTTCAACGTCGCCGACTCCTGCATCATGGTCGGCGTCGCGCTGTTGTTGTGGGGCAGTTTCCGCGGCAAATGAGCACTCTCCGCAACCACGTTCAGGTGCGATCAGCGTATCCTGAAGCCGCTGCGAATCCGGCCCGGAATGGCCCGCGCCGCCGCATCTCCAGCCACACGACCGGAACCAACGACTGATGGATATCGTGCTCGCCAATCCCCGCGGTTTCTGCGCCGGCGTTGACCGTGCGATCGAAATCGTCAAGCGTGCGATCGAAAGTTTCGGTGCACCGATCTACGTCCGCCACGAAGTCGTGCACAACCGTTTCGTGGTCGAGGACCTGCGCCAGCGCGGCGCGGTGTTCGTCGAGGAACTCGACGAAGTTCCGGCCGGTGCGACGGTGATCTTCAGCGCGCATGGCGTGTCGCAGGCCGTGCGTGCCGAAGCCGCCGGTCGCGGCCTGAAGATTTTCGACGCGACCTGCCCGCTGGTGACCAAGGTGCACCACGAGGCCAAGCGGTTCGCCGGCGACGACTACGACATCCTGCTGATCGGGCACGCCGGCCACGAGGAGGTGGAGGGCACCTCGGGCGAGGCCCCCGAGCACATCCAGCTCGTGCAGGGGCCGGCCGACGTCGACTCGATCGTGGTCCGCGACCCGGCCAAGGTCGCCTGGCTCTCGCAGACCACACTGTCGGTCGACGAGACCCTCGAGACCGTTGACGCGATCCGCAAGCGCTTCCCCGAGCTGCTCGACCCGCCCAGCGACGACATCTGCTACGCCACCCAGAACCGCCAGCTCGCCGTCAAGGAGATCGCCCACGACGCCGACCTGGTGATCGTGGTCGGCTCGGAGGGGCGCGGCCTGGCCAGGCTGACATTGACGGTCTGCGACGTCACGGTGTCCATCCCGATGGCGCGCACTGTCGAGTCGCTCAACGCATCGGTCGCGGCCGGGGTGGTACTGGCCGAAATCGCCCGTCAGCGCAGGCGCTAGTCGAATTGGCGGCGCGGTGGCCCGTGCGCCTTGGTGCCTTCTTGTTGGCCATCTCGGTTATCGCGCGGCCACCGACGGCGTCACCCGAAGCGCCCGGATTCGACTTGCAGGCCCATGCCGGCGGCCGCGGCGAGGCGACCGG
>Ga0207983_1000037_pt1 | contig 17406 bp, 14 predicted proteins | sample SoimicmetaGmgHMB_FD_188341 | JGI IMG/M metagenome (GOLD analysis project Ga0207983, IMG submission 188341) | Soil and rhizosphere microbial communities from Laval, Canada - mgHMB (SPAdes) (version 2) | ecosystem: Environmental > Terrestrial > Soil > Agricultural land | place: Laval, Canada...
TGAGCGTCCGTTCGCCGCGGGAATGTCGTCCAGTGGATCGTGACCAAGTTTCATCTGACCGCGGCCGGTGGCCAGCCATTCGTAACTGACGACGCAAAGTTTCGCGAGATCTGCAAGACGATCATGACGGGGATTGGAATTGCTCACGCCCTCCCAATGGCCGACGCAACTGCGATGCACGCCGAGCTGTTGCGCGAGTGCGGATTGGCTCAGGCCGACATGCCTGCGGGCGCGTCGGATTCGGGCGGCAAGATTCATGTGACTCACCAGATTTTGAGGATTGACGATTCTCGCGAAAACGATCGCAAGGCGGCGAACGCTTTGCAACCTGCGTCGAGGGCGAGGGTGAACAATAATCACGTCGCGAACGAAATTCTACAAAAATGTTGCGTATCGATCAGCAGCGGTCGTCGTTGCCGCAAGGATGCGATACATCCGTTGCAGATATTGAACAGCACTCATCACGCGAATCTCGCTGTTCGTCCCAGGCGCCAACAAAGGGTTTTCAAAACAGGCTAGGTTCCTCGGGCGGTCGACGTGACCGCTGTAAATACGGAGCGAAAAGTAATGAGCCACGAAATGGAAACGCGTCTGCTCGGCCGTAAAGTCGCCATCGAAACGGCGCCCAATGACGTCAAGGCCAACACCAACTTTGGTCAGTCGACCTTCACGCGCACCGGCCCGACCCGCGAGATCGATCACGCCGACAACGGTGACCAGATTCCGTAAGGCTTCACTGCGCGGCGATTGATCGCTGCGCATGCTTGCGCCGGGTGCAGTTCATCTGCACCCGGTTTTATTTTTCTCGTGCCATATCGGCGGTGTCGATGGATTTTCCCGCAGCCAGGCCTCCGGTGTCGTTCGTCGGCGTTTTTCGCCGGCTGCTGCCGACCATCTGGCACTACCGCGTCCGCGTGATCCTTGCGCTGGCCTTCGTCGTCGCCGCCAAGCTCGCCAACATCGGCGTACCGGTGTTGCTCAAGCAGCTCATCGATTCGATGAACGATCGATCGGCGCCTCTGGTTGTTCCCACTCTGCTGCTGCTCGGTTACGGTGCGCTGCGGCTGTCGACCTCGATGTTCCAGGAACTGCGCGGCATCGTGTTTGCGCGCGTTCTCACCCGCACTACGCGGGTGATCACCTTGCGCGTATTCGCGCATCTGCATGCCCTGAGTCTGCGTTTCCATCTCGATCGTCGCACCGGCGGCGTGACCCGCGACATCGAGCGCGGCATGGCGTCGATCGCCGACCTGATCGACTGGTCGCTCTACATGATCCTGCCGACCGTGTTTGAGGTCGCGATGGTCGCGGCGATCCTGATCGCGCGTTACGACGGCAGCTTTGCCGTCATCACCTTGGCGACCCTGCTGGCGTACATGCTTTTCACCTATGCAGCGACCGAATGGCGCCTGCACTACTTCCGCACCATGAACGAGGCCGACAGCGAAGCCAATTCGCGCTCGGTAGATTCGTTGTTGAACTACGAGACGGTGAAATACTTCAACAGCGAACGCCACGAGTTCGCGCGCTTCGACAACAGTTTGAAGCAGTTGGAAGAGGCGGCCGTCGTCAGTCTGAAGACTGCGTCGGTGCTCAATCTCGGCCAGGCTGCGATCATCGCCATCGGCTTGAGCCTGTTGCTGTGGCGCGCTGCCGTCGGGGTGGTCGCCGGGCAGATGACGCTGGGCGACATGGTGCTGGTAAACGCTTTTCTGCTGCAGTTGGCAGCACCGCTGAACTCGCTGGGCATGCTCTATCGCGAAATCCGGCAGGCATTGGCCAATATCGAACGCATGTTCGCGTTGCTCGATGAGCCGCTGGAAGTTCGTGATGTGATCGATGCGCCGGCGCTGGCGCTTGCTGGTGGCGGCGTGCGTTTCGAGCACGTGGGTTTCGGCTACCAGGCAGAGCAGGGCATCCTGTTCGATGTCGACTTCTGCATTCCGCCGGGCAAGACGCTGGCTGCTGTCGGCACGACCGGCGCCGGGAAATCGACGCTTGCGCGACTGCTTTACCGCTTCTACGACGTCAGCGCCGGTCGCATTTTGATCGACGGTCAGGATATCCGCAGCGTCACCCAGGATTCGCTGCGCAGCGCGATCGGCATCGTTCCCCAGGACACGGTGCTGTTCAATGAGTCGATCTACTACAACATCGCTTACGGGCGTCCCGACGCTTCGCGCGCGGAAGTCATCGCCGCGGCGAAATCCGCACATATCCACGCGTTCATCGAACGCCTGCCGCTGGGCTACGACACCAATGTCGGCGAGCGTGGGCTGAAGCTTTCCGGCGGCGAGAAACAGCGCGTGGCGATCGCGCGGACCCTGCTCAAGAATCCCGCCTTGCTGGTCTTCGACGAGGCGACTTCCGCGTTGGATACGCGCACCGAGCGGATCATCCAGGGCGAGATCGTCGAGATCGCCCGCGAGCGGACCACGCTGATCATCGCGCATCGTCTGTCGACGATAGTCGATGCCGACGAAATCATCGTGCTCGATCGTGGCCGCATCGTCGAGCGCGGCACGCATCGCAGTCTGCTGGCACGCAACGGGCAGTACGCGACGTTGTGGGCCATGCAACAGACCGGACAGGATGGCAGGGCGGGCGCTGCCGAAAATCCGTCTGCAGATCGCGTCGAAGCTGCGCTCTGACACCTGCTCGCCATTGTCATCATCATTTTTAATACGGAGAAGTCATGAGAACCTTGATCGTCGCGGACCCGTGGGACATCCATGCGCGCGCCGTCGCCTGGGGGCTGGAGAAGGCCGGCGAGGAATCGCTGGTGCTCTATACGCACGACTTTCCGCAGAAGGCCGCCATCAGCATCCATCTCGACAGCGGCCAGACGCGCTCAGGCGCCGCCGACGCGCTTGAGTTTTCCTGCGCGCGACAGCACCGGCCGATGACGCTGGAAGATGCCGATGCGATCTGGCTGCGTCGCTGGTATCAGCCCATCGCCTCTCCTGACCTGCACCCTGCGGACAGCAAGTTTGCGCAGACGGAATCGGGCGAATTCATGCGCGCGACCATGCACATGCTCGACGAAAAACCGCGATTCTGGGTCAACCCGCTGCAGGCAAAGCTGCGCGCCGACCGCAAGCCGGTGCAACTGCTCAACGCCAAGGCGGTCGGCCTGCAGATTCCGCACACGCTTTTTTCCAATGACCCGGAACAGATACGCGGCTTCTTCCGGCGTAATGGCGATCGCGCCATTTACAAACCGTTGACCGCCGCCTGCTGGGTTTCCGAAGACAAATCCCATGCGACCTTCACCTCGGTGTTGAGCGAAGAACTGCTCAGCAACGATGCCTCATTGGCCAACGCGCCCGGCATCTACCAGGAGTTTCTCGACAAAGCGTTCGAGCTCCGGGTCACGGTCATCGGACGTTCGGTATTCGCGGCGAAGCTCGATTCGCAGAAGGACGGCTACTACCTCACCGATTGGCGCGCCAATCAGCTGGACAGCGAAATCCAGTGCGAGGTCTTCGCGCTTCCCGCCGACATCGAGGAAAAATGTTGTGCGCTCATGGATCGCCTGGGACTGGTATTTGGTTGCATCGACATCGTCGTCAAGCCGAACGGCGAATACGTGTTCCTGGAAGTCAACGAGATGGGGCAGTTCATTTGGCTCGAGGACATGAATCCCGCGCTGCCGCTGCTGGACTGCTTCGTGAAATTCCTGGTCAGTCGGGATCCTACGTTCCGCTATCGGGCCGGTAGCCCTGCATGCGATTTTGGCGAGTTCCGCACGTGGATGGAGCGCCAGGCCGACTTCGAGCCCGATGCGACGCGCCACATCGCGATTCCGCGCTCGTACGAGATGCGCGAGTAGTGCGATCGCGGCGTCGGATCGTGGCAGGTGAATCGTCGCCGCGGCCATGATTAGCCGGCGCGCGCGAAAGAAGACGTTTCGGTGATGCAAGAAAAACGCCCCGGGCAATGCCGGGGCGTTTTTTTCTCGAGTTGCTTTTGCGAAGAGAAACTTACGCTTCCGATTCTTCCTTATAGGCATCGATCGGGATGCAGGCGCACATGATGTTCTTGTCACCGTAGACATTGTCCACACGCGCCACCGGCGGCCAGTATTTCTGCAGACGCAGGCTGGCCAGCGGGAAGGCGGCGAGTTCGCGTGGATAGGCGTGAGTCCATTCGCTGGCCGATACGGCGGTCGCGGTATGCGGCGCGTGCTTGAGCGGGTTGTCCTCGCGATCGAGCTTGCCCTGTTCGATGGCGCGGATTTCGTCGCGGATCTGGATCATCGCGTCGCAGAAGCGGTCGAGTTCGTGCTGCGATTCGCTTTCGGTCGGCTCGACCATCAGCGTGCCGGCGACGGGGAAGCTGAGCGTGGGTGCGTGGAAGCCGAAGTCGATCAGGCGTTTGGCGACGTCTTCGGCGCTGATACCGGTGCTGTCCTTGAGCGGGCGCAGATCGAGGATGCATTCGTGTGCGACCAGGCCGTTGCGACCGGTGTACAGCGTCGGGTAATGCGGCGCGAGACGCTTGGCGATGTAGTTGGCGTTGAGCAGCGCGACCTGCGTGGCGCGACGCAGGCCTTCGGCGCCCATCATCACGATGTACATCCAGCTGATCGGCAGGATGCTGGCGCTGCCGAAACTCGCGGCGCTGACCATGCCAACGGTGGTTTTCTCCGCGTATTTCGCTGGCAGGAAGGGCGCGAGATGCGCTTTCACCGCGCAGGGGCCGACGCCGGGGCCGCCGCCGCCGTGCGGAATGCAGAAGGTCTTGTGCAAGTTGAGATGCGAGACGTCCGAACCCCACTTGCCCGGCTTGGCGACGCCGACCAGCGCGTTCATGTTGGCGCCGTCGGTGTACACCTGGCCGCCATGCGCATGCACGATGTCGCAGATGGCGACGATGTCTTCCTCGAACACGCCGTGCGTGGACGGGTAGGTGATCATCAACGCGGCGAGGCGGCCGCTGTATTTTTCGGCCGCACGACGAATGTCCTCGACATCGACGTTGCCGTTGGCATCGCATTTGGTGACGACCACCGTCATGCCGCACATCTGCGCCGAGGCCGGATTGGTGCCGTGCGCGGATTCCGGGATGAGGCAGATGTCGCGATGCGCCTCGTTGCGCGAACGATGGTAGGCGCGGATCGCCAGCAGACCGGCGTATTCGCCCTGCGCACCGGAGTTGGGTTGCAGACTTACCGCGTCGTAGCCGGTGCATTCGACCAGCATGGCCTCGAGACCGTCGATCAACTGCTTGTAGCCGAGCGCCTGCGCCGCTGGTGCAAGCGGATGCAGGTTGCCGAACTCGGGCCAGGTCACTGGAATCATCTCGGCGGTGGCATTGAGTTTCATCGTGCAGCTGCCAAGCGGGATCATGGTGCGATCCATCGCCAGGTCCTTGTCGGCGAGTGCGCGCATGTAGCGCAGAAGCTCGTGTTCGCTGTGATGGGTGTTGAACACCGGATGCGTGAGGAAATCGCTCCTGCGCAGAAGACCGGCGGGCAGTGCGTCGGCAGTGGCGGCGTCGAGGGCCTCGATACCGTCGGCATTCGCGCCGAACAACGCAGCGATCTTCGTTACATCCTCGCGCGTGCTGGTTTCATCGAGACCGATCGCGAGACTGCCGGCATCGATCACGCGCAGGTTGATCCGCGCCGCATTCGCCTTGGCGTGGATCGATGCGGCATCGATGCCGGTGACGTGCAGCGTGTCGAAGAAATCGCCGCCGACCGTGATGCCGGCCTTGCGCAGTACGGTGGCGAGGATCGTGGCGAGACGATGCGTGCGGCGGGCGATGCGCGTCAGGCCATCGGGGCCGTGATAGACGGCGTACATGCTGGCCATCACTGCGAGCAACACCTGCGCGGTGCAGATGTTGGAGGTCGCTTTCTCGCGGCGGATATGCTGCTCGCGGGTTTGCAGGGTGAGGCGATACGCGGGCTTGCCTTCGGCATCGATCGACACGCCGATCAGGCGGCCAGGCATCGAGCGCTTGTAGGCATCGCGGCAGGCCATGAACGCGGCATGCGGACCACCGAAACCGAACGGAACGCCGAAGCGCTGCGAGTTGCCGACGACGATGTCCGCACCCCATTCGCCGGGCGGCGTGAGCAAGGTCAGCGCGAGCAGGTCGGTAGCGACGGCGACCAGTCCGCCGCGCGCGTGCACGGCATCGGCCAGCGCGCGGTAGTCGCCGGCCCGGCCAAACGTGTTGGGGTATTGCAGCAATGCGCCGAAGGCGTCGAGGGCCATCGCTTCGCTGTCGTCGGCGACGACGACGTCGATGCCCAACGGTTCGGCGCGGGTGCGGATGACTTCGATCGATTGCGGATGCACGCCGTTCGAGACGAAGAAGACGTTCGACTTCGACTTGCAGGAACGTTTGGCCAGCGTCATCGCTTCCGCAGCGGCGGTGGCTTCGTCGAGCAGCGAGGCGTTGGCGATCTCCATGCCGGTGAGGTCGGCGCACATCGTCTGGAAGTTGATCAGCGCTTCCATGCGGCCCTGGGAAATCTCCGCCTGGTACGGCGTGTAGGCGGTGTACCAGGCCGGGTTTTCGAGGATGTTGCGCAGGATGACGTTCGGCGTGTGGGTGCCGTGATAGCCCTGACCGATGAAGCTGCGGAACACCTGGTTCTTGTCGGCGATGGCGCGGATCTGCGCGATCGCCTCGACTTCGGTGACCGGCGCCGGCAAGGACAGCGGCGCAGTCGACTTGATGCTCGCCGGCACGATGGCATCGGTCAGCGCGTCGAGCGAGTCGTGGCCGACGACGCGCAGCATGTGCGCGATCTCGGCGTCGTTGGGGCCGATGTGGCGTTCGAGGAAGGCGTCGTGGTGCTCGAGCTGGCGCAGGGATTCGCGATTCATGACAGGTCCGGGACAGGGATGGAGGGGGTCCACGAATGGGGCGTTTCGACCACCGCCGTGCAGGGCGATGGCGCTCGCAGGCTCGCGGCTTGCGCCGCTCGAAAGCCCCACTCGCCCCTCTGTCCTTTTGCCTGAGAGTTTGGAACCGCGATGCGGTCCACTGCCCCTTCGGCGCCGGTTGTCACCGGTCTCTCCAGAGTCGCTCGCGCGGTACGGTTCTGGGTCCTGAGCGATTACGGGCGTTGCGCCTTCGGCAGTGGCTTTCGCCACTATCTCCCGTACCGAGCATCGAGCCGGCGCAGTCTACCCGATCTGGCTTCCGGCCGCCCGTGCGGCGGTGGGGGTTCCGGCCCTGCTGGCCGTGCCGGAGGCGAGCGTGAATCGACCCGGGAGCGCAAGAAAAAACCCGCCAGAAGGCGGGTTTTTGTCGGAACTGGGGCGTCTTACTGGCTGGTCTGGTCGCGCTTTTCGCGAAGGCCGGCAGGCATCTCGCCATGCACCAGGAAATAGGTATTTTCGGCGATGTTGGTGGCGTGGTCGCCGATGCGTTCGATGTTCTTGGCCATGAACAGCAGATGCGCGCAGGACGTGATGTTGCGCGGGTCTTCCATCATGTAGGTGAGCAGTTCGCGGAACAGGCCGGTGTACTGCGCATCGACCTCGGCGTCGCGATGCCAGACCTGCATCGCGAGCTTGTCGTCGCGGTTGCGGAAGGCGGTCAGGGCGTCGCGCACCAGCGCATTCGCGGTTTTGGCCAGGCCGGGCAGGCCGTGTGCGGCGGTGACCGGCGAGCTCTGGTTGAGCACCATCGAACGCTTGGCGACGTTCGCGGCATAGTCGCCGATGCGTTCGATGTCGGCGGAAATGCGCAATGCGGCGTAGACCTCGCGCAGGTCGCGGGCCATCGGCTGGCGCAGCGCGAGCAGGCGCAGCACGTCATGGCTGACTTCGTGTTCGAGCGCGTCGATGGCGTCGTCGTTGGCGACCACGCGTTCGGCGGCCTTGGTGTCGCGGCGGACCATGACGTCGATCGCGGCATCAAGCTGCGACGTCGCGATCTCGCCCATGCGGGTGATCTCGCCGTACAGGCGCTCGAGTTCGGAGTCGTAACTCTTGACGATGTGTTCGTGGATGGTCATGGGCTGTTCTCGAGGCAATGGCGAGCGTAGGGATCAAGCGGGGAAAATTCCGTCATTCCCGCGAAGGCGGGAATCCAGCGTCTTTTTCGCACATCGAAAGAAAAACGAAAGTCACTGGATTCCCGCCTTCGCGGGAATGACGGAAGTGTGGTTTTTCAGCCGAACCGACCGGTGATGTAATCCTCGGTCTGCTGCTTGGTTGGCTTGGTGAAGATTGTTTCGGTGACGCCGTGTTCGATCAACTCGCCCAGATACATGAAGGCCGTGAAGTCCGAGCAGCGCGCGGCCTGTTGCATGTTGTGGGTGACGATGAGGATGGTGAACTGCTGCTTGAGTTCGGCGAACAGCTGCTCGATCTTGCCGGTCGCGATCGGGTCGAGCGCAGAGGTCGGTTCGTCGAACAGCAACACCTGCGGGCGCAGCGCGATCGCGCGGGCGATGCACAGACGCTGCTGCTGGCCGCCGGAGAGACCCAGCGCATTGTTCTTGAGCTTGTCCTTGACCTCATCCCAGAGTGCGGCCTGACGCAGCGCCTGCTCGACGCGTTCGTCCATCACCTTGCGCGGCAGAGTTTCGTGATGGCGGATGCCGTAGGCGACGTTGTCGTAGATCGACATCGGGAACGGCACAGGCTTCTGGAACACCATGCCGACCTTGCTGCGCAGACGGTTGAGCGAATACTTCGGGTCGAGAATGTTCTCGCCATCGAGCAGCACCTCGCCGCGTGCTTCCTGGCCCGGGTACAGCGAATAGATGCGGTTGAACACGCGCAGCAGCGTCGACTTGCCGCAGCCGGACGGGCCGATCAGCGCGGTGATCTTCTTCTCGGGCACGTTGAGGTTGATGCCCTTGAGCGCCTGCGCGCCCTTGTAGAAAAAGTCGACGTTGTTGGCGCTGAGCTTGGCGCGCGCGGAAACCTGTTCGGTCACCGAGGTGAGGGTGGTAGCGGCGGCGAAATTCATATCAGTCATGGCTGACCTTGTTGCGAAGCAAAATGGCGCGGGCAAGGATACCCAGCGCGAGGACGAACAGCGTCATGCAGAAAGCGGCGGCCCAGGCCAGGCCGTTCCAGTTCTCGAACGGACTCATCGCGAAGTTGTTCATCACCGTCGGCACGCTGGCCATCGGCTCGAGCACGTTCGCGGTGAAATACTGGTTGCCGCCAGCGGTGAACAGCAGCGGCGCGGTCTCGCCGCTGATGCGCGCGAACGCCAGCAGCACGCCGGTGGTGATGCCGGGCAGGGCCGCGCGATACAACACCTGCACCGTTACCTTCCATTGCGGAATGCCCAGCGACAGCGCAGCTTCGCGCATCGTGCTCGGGACCAGACGGAGCATCTCGTCGGTGGTGCGCACGATTACTGGCAGCGCGATGAAAGCCAGGGCGATCGAGCCGGCGAAGGCCGAGGCGTGGCCCATCGGCACGACGACGGTGATGTAGACGAACATGCCCAGCACGATCGATGGTGCCGACAACAGGATGTCGTTCATGAAGCGGATCACGGTGCCGAGCTTGCTGTGATTGACGTACTCGGCGAGGTAGGTGCCGGCGGCGATGCCGACGGGGGTACCGATCACGATCGCGAGCAGGCCGATTTCCAGGCTGCCGGTGAAGGCGTTGAGCATGCCGCCGTCTTCGCCAGCCGCAGGCGTCATCTGCGTGAACAGGCCAAGATTGAGATGGCTCATGCCCTTGCTCAGCGTGACCCAGAGAATCCACACCAGCCAGAACAGGCCGAACAGCGCTGCGAGCGCGGACAACACCAGTGCCAGCAGATTCTTCATGCGCCGGTAGCGATAAAGTTTTTCCGAGGCGGCAGACATTACTTACCCTCCTGGCGTTGCAGGCGCAGCAGCAGGAATTTTGCCGCCGCCAGCACGATTAAGGTGATCACGAACAGCACGAAGCCGAGTGCGAGCAGCGCCGAGCGGTGCAGCGGATCGACCGCTTCACCAAATTCGTTGGCGATGGTCGCAGCGATCGAGGTGCCGGGTTCGAGCAGGCCGACACTGAGTTGATAAGCGTTGCCGATCACGAACGTGACCGCCATGGTTTCGCCGAGCGCACGGCCGAGACCGAGGAAGATGCCGCCGATCACCGCCGAACGCGTGTACGGCAGGACGATGTCCCAGACCACTTCCCATGTGGTTGCGCCGAGTGCGTACGCGGATTCTTTCAAACGGCTGGGTACGGTCAGGAAGACTTCGCGCATCACCGAACTGATGAAAGGGATGACCATGATCGCCAGCACGAGTCCGGCGGTGAGCATACCGATTCCCAGCGGCGGGCCTTGAAACAACGGGCCGACCACCGGTAGTTGCCCGAGGTTGTCGTTGATCCAGGGATAGACGTGTTCGCCCAGATACGGTGCGAGGATGAAAAGGCCCCACATGCCGTAGATGATCGAGGGAATGCCGGCGAGCAATTCGATGGCGGCGGCAAGCGGCGCGCGCAATCTCGTCGGCGCGACTTCGGTCAGAAACAGCGCGATGCCGAAACTCACCGGCACGGCGATGATCATCGCGATCAGCGCGGTGACCAGCGTGCCGAAGATCGGCACCAGCGCGCCGAAGTTGCGCGCACCAACGTCCCAGTCGGCGGTGGTGAAGAATTTCCAGCCGAAGGTTTCGAACGCCTCACGACCGCCCCAGAGCATCGACAGCGCCGCGCCGGCGAGCGCCGCGAGGACGGAAAGACCGGCGACGGCGACGCCGCCGCGGAAGATCGCGTCGATGCGGTTGTCGGTCGTTTCGCGTGTACTCGATGCAGGCAGTGTGGCGGCTTCGCTGGTCATGGAGGATCTATGCGAGGAGAAGTTGGCGTGCTGCAGAAAAAAACACGCGCACCGTCAGGGTGCGCGTGTGGTCGAACGATGAAACTCAGAACTTGAAGTTGGCAGCCCAGTAGGTCTCGATCTGCTTGACCAGCGGGGCGGGCAGCGGCACGTAGTCGAGCGCCTTGGCCTGGGCGTCGCCATTGGCGTAGACCCAGCGGAAATATTCCTTGGCGGCCTTGGACGATTCGGCGTTCTTGGGCTGCTTGTACATGATGATGAAGTTGGTCGCGGTGATCGGCCAGGAAGCATCGCCGGGCGCATTGGTGATCACCAGGTAGAAGTCCTTGGCGTGCGCCCAGTCGGCGCTCGCGGCGGCGGCGGCGAAGCTCTCGTCGCTGGGCAGGACCCACTTGCCGGCGGCGTTCTGCATCGCGGCGTAGGCCATCTTGTTCTGCAGCGCGTAGGACAGTTCGACGTAGCCGATGCCGCCGTTGAGCTGCTTGACGTAGGCGGCAACGCCTTCGTTGCCCTTGCCGCCGAGGCCCGTCGGCCACTTCACGGCGGTGCCTTCACCGACGCTGGCTTTCCATTCCGGGCTGACCTTGGCCAGGTAGTTGGCGAAGTTGAAGGTGGTGCCGGAGCCATCCGAGCGATGCACGACAGTGATCTTGGTGGCGGGCAGGGTCAGGCCGGGATTGATGGCGACGATCGCGGGATCGTTCCACATAGTGACCTTGCCGAGAAAGATATTGGCCAGCAGCGGGCCGGTGAAGCGGATCTTGCCAGCGGCGATGCCCGGGACGTGGACCACCGGCACGACGCCGCCGATCACCGAGGGAAACTGGCCCAGGCCGAACTGCGCGAGTTCTTCCGGCTTGAGCGGCGCATCGGAGGAACCGAAATCGACGGTCGCGGCCTTGATCTGGGCGATACCGCCACCCGAACCGATCGACTGGTAGTTGATCTTGTTGCCGGTCGCCTTGTTGTAGTCAGCGGACCATTTGGACATCACCGGATACACGAAGGATGCGCCGGCGCCGGTGACATTGGCGGCCTGGGCGCTCATGCCGGCCAGGGCGGTGAGGCCGAAGGCGAACATGCGAAGGTTGGATTTGAACGTCATGGACACGTTGTTGCTCCTTGCGAAAGGCAGGCGGTGGGCCGGACAGGGCGCATGGTCGCGGACCAATGTGACAAGCCGGTTACATCTGTCACAAAGCCGGGCGATTTGAGCCCGCCCGGCTTTGCAATTGGCCATCGGGCCGGATTTACCAGTAAAGCTGCGCGCGCAGTTCGAGGATGTTCGGGCTGTCGTCGACCACGGCGTTGAAGGTGTGGCTGTTGAGCGCCGGATCCAGCGAATAGGTCGCGCTGGTCTTGGTGATGTAGCGGTCACTGTTGACCTTCACGTAGTTGAGCGAGAACTTGAAGTTCGAGCGCCAGTACCAGTTCACGCCGACAGTGATGTTGTCTTCCTTGCCACCGAGCACGCCCACGACCTGCGGCGGCTTGCCCGCGACCGGCACGAGGTTGCCGTCGTTGAGATCAGCCTTGTCGTAGCGCAGACCCAGCTGCCACATGCCACTGGCAGGCTCGTTGGGCAGGGGCGTGGTGATCGTGCCGGTCTTCCAGCCCCAGCTCTCGCCGGTGATGTTCCAGACGCCCGAGACGTACCAGCTGTCCGCGCCGTAGTCGGGATTGCTGTCGCGCGAGATGTTGCTCTTCATGTACTCGGCTTGCAGCTTGATCGGCCCGTGGATCCAGGCGGCTTCGGCACCCAGCGTGCGGATCTTGTTGGCGTCGGTGAACTGTCCCGAGTCGATCAGGCGCGTGCCGGTCAGATCGGAGTCCGGACGCACGCGGAAGCGCGCGCGGCCATCGCGATCGAAGTTGGCGGTGCCGACGGCATTGCCGCCATCACGTGCATCGAATTCCACTGCCGACAGGCCGAGGTGCAGGATGTTGCCGGTCTCGTTGATCGGCGCCCAGGCGATGCGTGCACCGAAGCCGTTGCCGGCGGTGAGGTTGCGGGTCAGCTCGCGGGTGAAGGCGCTGCCAGTCAGCGTCCAGTTGTCACCACCGGTGGTAATGCCGACGCCGACGCGGCGCGACAGACCCTGCAGATTGGTGGTCATCGCCTTGGCGATGAAATCGTTGTTCTTGGTGCTGCTAAGTTCTTCCAGGCTGTTGGGCTGCTTGAACTGGCCCACCGTCAGCGAGGTGAAACCGCTGAACTTGTAGTTGACGTTGACGTCGAGGAACTTGTCGGCGCGGGCGTCGTAGCCCACCACCCAGCTCCACATGCCCGGGCCCTTGCCCTTGAACACCAGCTCGGCGCGACGCATGCCCTGGTCGTAGTCGATGCCGTCGCCGGCCGTGGTGCCGCCGGTACTGCCCAACTGTGCGACGTCGGCGTTGTACTTGTTGAAATCGGCCTGCAGCAGGCCTTCGAAGGAAATTTCCGAGCCGCCGATGACGTCGAACTCGGTTTCGGCGAACGCCGGAGCGGACAGACCCGCGAGCACGGCGACGGCGAGAAGGTTGGGCAGCAATTTCATGGGGATCCCTGCGGGGTGTTGGAAGACCGGCGCAGGTTAGGGCGTAAAGGTTTCGTTATTGTGACAATCCAGACATATGACGGCGATGCGACGTCATCGTGATGGTCGCGCCTTCGCCAGTCAGGCGATCGTTTTCTGCTTGAACCGGCACAGGTCGCGGATCACGCATTGCGGGCAATCGGGCTTGCGCGCCTTGCACACGTAGCGCCCGTGCAGGATCAGCCAGTGGTGCGCATCCATCTGGTATTCCGGCGGCACCGCTTTAATCAAACTGTCTTCTACCTGACGCACGGTCTTGCCCGGAGCCAGTCCGGTGCGATTGGCGACGCGGAATATATGCGTGTCCACGGCCATCGTCGGCTCGCCGAACGCGGTGTTGAGGACCACGTTCGCGGTCTTGCGGCCGACGCCTGGCAGTGCCTCCAGCGATTCCCGATCACGCGGCACTTCGCCATGGTGGCGTTCGATCAGCAGCCGGCAGGTCGCGATGACATTGGCGGCCTTGGCGTTGAACAGGCCGATCGTGCTGATGTATTTCTTCAGGCCATCCTCGCCCAGCGCGAGGATTTTCGCCGGCGTGTTCGCCACGGGATAGAGCTTGCGTGTCGCCTTGTTGACGCCGACATCGGTGGCCTGCGCGGACAGGATCACCGCGACCAGCAGTTCGAATGGCGAGGAGTACTCCAGTTCGGTCTTCGGATGCGGATTGAGCTCGGCCAGGCGCGCGAACAGTTCGCGACGATCTTGCAGCTTCATGCGTCGTTGCTTCCTTGACGGGTGTTGCGGCGGAGTTGATGCCATTGCCGCAACGCGATCAATCCGGCCAACACCAGGAACGCGCCAATCGGCAGCGTTGCAAGCAGGAAGCCCGGATACCCAGCGGCGACAGTGATTTCCAGCCAGGGCAGATGCAGCAGTTGTCCGGCGCCGGCAAACAGATAACCGGTGCCCAGCAGTTCGCGGATCATGCCGATCGCCAGCAACACCCAGAGAAAGCCGAGACCGATCGCGAAACCATCCAGCGCCGCGCGTGCCGGCGAATTGCGCGACGCGTACGCTTCGGCACGACCCATCAGTGCGCAGTTGCTCACGATCAGCGGCACGAACAGTCCGATCGCCGCGTGCAGTTCCGGCAGCCAGGCGCGCATCGCCAACTCGATCGCGGTGACGACGGTGGCGATCACGATCACGAAAACCGGAATGCGCACGTCGTGACGAGTGATTTTGCGGATCGTCGCGACGAGGGTGTTGGTGATCGTCAGTGCCAGCGCGGTCGCCAATCCCAGGCCGAGCGCGTTCACGGCATTGCTGCTGACCGCGAGCAGAGGGCACAAACCCAGCAACTGCACCAGACCGACATTGCCGCTGGACAGCCCATATTCCAGGATGGATTTCGGCGAAGACTCACTCATTGAACAGGCGCCTTTTCCGGGGCGTCGTCGAAACGCAGCGTGGTTCCCACCGGCGCGGCGTAGATTTCACGACCATGCCGCGCGACGAATTGCAGGCAGCGGCTGACCGCCGCGACTACGGCGCGTGGCGTGATCGTCGCTTCGGCGAATTGGTCGAAGTCGCCGCCGTCGCGTTTCACCGCCCAGCGTTCGGCAGGAGGATTGCCGAGAAAGCGTCCGGTAAAGCGCTTGATCCAGTCGCTCTTGCTCGCATCGATGGTATCGCCGAGTCCGGGTGTTTCCCGGTGTGCAGTGACGCGGACGCCGGTAATGCGACCGCCGGCATCGACGCCGACCAGCAAGTGGATCGGGCCGGCGTAGCCGTCGGGCGCGATCACGTCGAGTACCAGTGCCGCATTCTTGCCGTGTTTCCTGGCCCGGCGCACCGTCATCGGCGTGGCGCTGCCCAGCCAGCTTTCGGCCCGTACGGAAACGATATCGGTGAGCGCGTCGTTGTCGTAGCGATCCATCGGCAGCACGATCGCCAGCGCGCGTCGCTGCGCCAGATTTTCAGCGGCGGCGATGTCGGCGCGCGTCAGAGCATGCACGCCGGCCAATACCGTGATCGCGAACAGCGCGATCAGTCCGAGCAAGGACGCCGCGCGTATCGCCTGGCCACGGAAGGCATTCATGGCGGCGGCATTTCTCCGTAGATGCGCGGCCGCGTGTGCAGGTCGATCCAGGGCGCGGCGCAGTTCATCAACAACACGGCGAAGGCGACGCCATCCGGATACGCGCCCCAGCGACGGATGCTCAACGTGAGCAATCCGACGCCGGCACCGAAGATCAAGCGGCCTCGCGGTGTGGTGCAGCCGCTGACCGGGTCGGTGACGATGAAGAACGCCGCCAACACCAATGCGCCGGAAAAAACGTGTTGCAGCGGAAACGGGTTGATATCGCCGTCGTACAGCCAGAACGGCACGGTGACCAGCACAACGCTGCCCAGCGTCGCCACGGGCGTCTGCCAGGGAATGATTTTTTTCCAGAACAGGAACAAGCCGCCGAGCGCATAAAAATTCGCGATCCACTCCCAACCCCTGCCGCCGAAATCACCGAACAATGGATTGCCGCGGATCTCGGCCATGGTTTCGCCGCGATTGGACAACTCGCGCACGGTGTCGAGCGGGGTCGCCTGCGCGAGTGCGTCCCAATTCCATGGCGCCGGAAGATGACCGGTGATGATGGCAGCGGCGCTGTCGAGAAAGCCGGGCGTTCCCAGTTGCGATTCCAAGCCGGCAGGCGGCAGCCAGTGCGTGAGTTCGCGCGGAAAGCAGATCAGCACGACCACATAGCCGACCATCGCCGGATTGAACAGGTTGTAGCCGAGTCCGCCATACAGATGCTTGCCGATCACAATCGCCGCGAACATGCCGATCGCGGCCAGCCACCACGGCGCCAGCGACGGCAAGCAAAGCGCGAACAACACCGCCGTGAGCGGTGCACTCAGATCAGTGAGAAAAGGTCGCAGCGGTCGCCGGCGGAGTTTAAGCATCATCGCTTCGAAGCCGAGCGCGAAAGCCGCCGCCAACACGATCTGGAAGATCACACCCGGGCCAAAAAAAACTACGGTGGCGAATACGCCAGGCACCAGCGCCAGCAACACCAGCCCCATGACGCGGGTCACGCTGCGCTGGTTGGCGAGATGCGGCGCAGCACCGACATCAAAGGTTTTCGTCATGGCTGCTCGTCCCTGGCTTGTTGTCTGCGCGCTTTTGCGCGTTCCAGTGCAGCAGTCACGGCGTCGGTCGATGTAATGGTTTTAGCGCGCTCGGCATCGCGCAATGCTTTCTCGTCCGATTCGCGCTGCAGTCGCTGCGCGCGTCGCGCGTGGCGTTCGCCGGCAGCGACAGCGATGGCGTCGCGGCGTTGGTGGATGCGGATCGCGGTTTTGGTTTCGCGGAAATGCTGCGTCAACAGGATTTGGCTGGGGCAGGCGAGATCGCAGCAGCCGCATTCGATGCAGTCGAAAACTCCATCGCTGGCGCTGCGGTCGATATCGCCGCTGCGTGCATGCCAGAGCAGTTGCTGCGGTTGCAATTTCGCCGGGCAGACGTCGGCGCAGTCGCCGCAGCGGATGCAGGGCATTTCGATACCGGTCTCGCGCAGGTCCTCGCTACCGAGAACGAGCACGCAGTTGTCGGTCTTTCCGAGGGGAATGTCGTCATGCGGCAGCGCGTTGCCCATCATCGGGCCGCCCAGCAACAGGCGCGCAGCGAGATCGGTGTAGCCGCCGGCCTGCGCGATCAGATGCGAGATCGGCGTGCCGAAGGCGACTTCGAAATTACCGGGTCGCGCGACACCACGCCCCGCGACAGTGACGATGCGCGTGGTCAGCATTTCGCCGAGGCTGACGGCGCGCCACGCCGCCGCCGCAGTGGCGACGTTTTGCACCAGCACGCCGATATCACGTGGCAGGCCGCCGCGCGGCACTTGCTTGCCGGTTAGGACCTCGATCAGTTGTCGTTCGCCGCCTTCCGGATAGATCGTCGGGACGGCGACCAGGGCGATATCGTTCGCGGCGATTTCGCTGATCGCGGCAGCACATGCAGCCAGCGCCGCGGGCATCGCATCCTCGATTGCCAGAAGAATGGATTGCGCGCCGATCAGTCGCGCTAGCAGGCGTCCACCGAGCACGA
>Ga0207983_1000039_pt1 | contig 16828 bp, 14 predicted proteins | sample SoimicmetaGmgHMB_FD_188341 | JGI IMG/M metagenome (GOLD analysis project Ga0207983, IMG submission 188341) | Soil and rhizosphere microbial communities from Laval, Canada - mgHMB (SPAdes) (version 2) | ecosystem: Environmental > Terrestrial > Soil > Agricultural land | place: Laval, Canada...
ACCAGCAACGCCGATCCGTTCAACGGCCAATGTGCTTCTGCTTGCATCGACGGCCGCCTGTTCACCATTCCGGCCAGCCCGGTCGGTGGTCCGGTGACGTATCACATCCATGCCGACATCAACTCGGCGACGGGTGGCGACAACGACCTGTATGTGGGTCTCGACGCCAACAACGACGGCCTCGCCACCGCGGCCGAGATCGTCTGTTCCTCCGCGAACAACGGCTCCAACGAAGTCTGCGATTTCGACGTCGCCACGACGGCATCGGTGCAGCAGTTCTGGATCATCACGCAGCGTTACGCCGGCGGTAGCGGTGGTTCGCAGCCGGTGAACCTGACCTACTACGCGGCACCGATCAACGCTGCCAGCGATGGCACGCTGGTTGCCACGGGTCCGGGCCACACCGCTGCCAACGACGCCTTCAACCTGCGTCTGATCTGGGACGACCCGAGCTTCCTGCCGGGCGAAACCCGCGTCGGTTACGTGCAGTTGCAGGCGGTTGCCGGCACCACGGTCGCGCGCATTCCGGTGAAGCTGACCCGCACCGCCGTCGCCGGCGTGGCTCCGTTCGCCCTCTCGAATGGTGTCGGCCGCAAGGTCACCTTGCCGGCAGCGGCAGGTTCGGCGCAGGACAAGCTGTACTTCGATGTCCCTCCGGGCACGACTTCGGCGACGTTCACCACCACGGCCAGCACGGGTAATTACGACCTGTATCTGGCGCGCGTGGCTTCGCCGACCTTCCCGAACATCGATCCGGCTCCGGCGCGCGGTTCGGCAACGAACACTGCAGTCACTGGCAGCGGCAACGAGACCGTGACGATCTCCAACCCGACGCCGGGTCGCTGGTATGTCACGCCGGTCAACAGTTCCGGCGCGATCGCCTCGGCAACGGTGACGGCGAACATCACCAACGCCGGTGCGCCGACGCTCAAGACCGGTCACTACTTCGATGCAGGTCGTCCGGGCCCGGGCATCTTCATCGACACCGTCGCCTCTGGCGCGCAGTGGGTGGTGGTCTGGTACGCCTTCCTCGAAGACGGTACGCCGACCTGGTACTACGCCCAGGCTGCGGCTCCGACTGCTGCCGGCGTGTGGCGTTCGGATCTGGCGCGCGTCGCCTGGAACGGCAGCACCACTTCGCTGAGCGATGTCGGCGAAATGACCATCACCGTCACCGGTATCGAAAGCGCGACCGTCAGCTACAACATCGACGGCAAGAGTGGTTCGGAATCGATTGCCCGCCTGGGTACCGGGAGCTGCCCGCTCAATGGTGCGCAGGCGATGGATATTTCCGGTCACTGGTTCTCGCCGAGCAAGTCCGGTTTCGGTTACAGCTACCAGACCGTCGGCACGCAGGAAATCATGGTTCCGTACCTCTTCGACGGCCTGGGTTTCCCGCGTTGGCTCTTTGGTCAAAAGGCATTCGACGGCGCCGTTGACACGTTCCAGTTCGGTCAGGCCACGGGTTTCTGCCCGACCTGCACTGATACCGGTCGTACCTTCGTGCTTGGCGGTACTGGTACGCGCACCTTCACCGGCAACGCGATCTCCAACATGTCGCTCAACGCGACGCTGGTCAGCCCGGCCTCCGGCGTGTGGAGCGAGAATCGCGCCACCTCGCGTCTGTCGGATCCGAAGAACTGCCAGTAACAAGATCGTTTCAGCAACAATCCGGCGCGGGGCCAGCAATGGCCCCGCGTTTTTTTTGCTCGGCTATACGTCCGGCCGCAAATCCGGATAATCGAAATCCGCAACCCTGCCGCAGCCGCCAAGGCCCCGACCTTCATGCAGATCGAAAGCAAATTGCCGAAAGTCGGCACCACCATCTTCACCGTGATGTCGCAGTTGGCGATGGAGCGCGGTGCGGTCAACCTGGGTCAGGGCTTTCCGGATTTCGCAGTGCCGGATTTTCTCGTCGCCGAACTCACCCGCGCGATGCACGACGGCCGCAACCAGTACGCGCCGATGAGCGGGGTGCCGGCGCTGCGCCAGGCGATCGCGGCAAAAACAGCGCGCTGTTACGGCCGCGTCGTCGATGCCGACAGCGAAATCACCGTGACCAGCGGCGCCAGCGAGGCCATTTTCGATGCCGTGCTGGCACTCGTGCATGCCGGCGACGAGGTGATCGTCCTCGACCCGTGCTACGACTGCTACGAACCGGCGATCGATCTCGCCGGCGCACGCGCGGTGCATGTGGCGCTGGATCCGGTCGATTTCTCCGTCGATTGGCAGAAAGTCCGCGACGCGATCAGCAAGCGCACTCGCATGATCTTCATCAACACGCCGCACAATCCTTCCGGTGCGATGCTCGACAGCAAGGACCTGACGACGCTGGCGGAACTCCTGCGCGGCACCGATATCATCGTGCTCGCCGATGAAGTCTACGAACACATCATTTTCGACGGACGCCGCCACGAAAGCGTGCTGCGTTATCCGGAACTCGCTGAACGCAGCGTCGTCGTGTCCTCGTTCGGCAAGACCTATCACTGCACCGGTTGGAAAATCGGCTACTGCATCGCGCCACCGGCGCTGACCGCGGAATTGCGCAAGGTCCATCAATACAACACGTTCTGCAGCTTCGCCCCGGCGCAGTGGGCGTTCGCCGCGATGATCGAGAAACATCCGGACCATTACGAAGGGCTTGGAAAGTTCTACGAGGAAAAACGCGACCATTTCGCGCAGCAGCTGGCCACGACGCGGCTCAGGACCTTGCCGGTGCCGGGCGGTTATTTCCAGCTCGTCGATTATTCGGCGATCAGCGATTTGCCGGATGCGGAATTCTGTCGCTGGCTGACCATCGAGAAAGGCGTCGCGGCGATTCCGCTGTCGCCGTTCTACGAAACGCCACCGGCCGGCCAGCGCCTGGCGCGGCTGTGTTTCGCCAAGAGCCAGTCGACGCTCGATGCCGCCATCGAACGGTTGCAGAAGGCATGAGCCTGCCCGACCTGCGCGTCAGCCTGGTGCAGGCCGACACAATCTGGCACGACCCGGAAGGCAATCGCGCGCTTTACGCCGGGATGATGGCGCCACTCGCCGGCGCGACTGACCTGATCGTCCTGCCGGAAACTTTCACGTCGGGTTTCAGCAACGATGCGATCGCCAACGCCGAAGACATGAATGGCGCGACGGTTGCCTGGATCCGCGAACAAGCCGCGAGTCTGGGCGCGGTGGTCACCGGCAGCGTGCAGATCCGCGATGGCGACGGCGTGCACAACCGCCTGCTCTGGGCGACGCCCGAAGGCGGCCTGCAGCACTACGACAAGCGCCATCTTTTTCGCATGGCTAACGAACACCAGCGCTATGCCGCCGGGCATGATCGCCTGATCTGCGACCTCAAGGGCTGGCGGGTGTGTCCGCTGGTTTGCTATGACCTGCGCTTCCCGGTGTTCATCCGCAATCGTTTCGATGCTGATTGCGCCGGTCATTTCGACTACGACCTGCTGCTGTTCGTCGCCAACTGGCCCAGTCCGCGCCGCAACGCCTGGCGCACGTTGCTGCGCGCGCGCGCGATGGAAAACCTCTGCTATGTTGCCGCGGTCAATCGCGTCGGCCGTGACGGCAATGGCCATGATTACAGCGGCGACAGTGTGTTGCTCGACTTCATCGGCGAGCCCATCACCGAGTGTGGAGCGGAGCCACAGGTCGTCACCAGCGTGTTTGGCGCGACGGCATTGGCGGCCTATCGCGAGCGCTTCCCGGCGCAGCGCGATGCCGACAGATTCCAGTTGCTGGACTGATGTTCCGGCACGCGAGCTGGTTTCTGCGACCATCACCGGCGCCAGGAATCTGCTTCCGTTCAGTTGAATCGGCCAGCCGCGACAGGCGTATGATCGCCCCACGCTGACCTGAAACACGCCAAAAACCCGTATTCATCGGCACGACTCGTCAAGCTCGATCACGCTGGAGAACCCCATGAAAAGCCGTTTCCTGATCGCCAACCTCTTTCTCGCCGCCGCCCTGTTTCCGTTCGCAGCGTTCGCCAAGGAACCCGCCGGCAAGCCGACCATCGCCGTCGCGGAATTCAAGAACGAGTCCAACGCCGGCTGGTGGGGCAGCTCGGTAGGCCGGGATCTCGCCGGCATGCTCAGCAACGAACTTTCCAATACCGGCTCTTTCCGCGTCGTCGAACGTCAGAAGGTGCAGGCCGTACTGGAAGAACAAAACCTCATGGCCTCGGGCCGCGCGAAATTGAGTGACGCCGCGCAGATGGGCAAGCTGGCCGGCGCGCAATACCTGGTGATGGGTACGGTCACTTCGTACGAGGAAGACACCAAACACAACAGCAGCGGACTGAGCTTCGGTGGCGTCTCGCTCGGCGGTAACTCGCAGACGGCGTACATCGCGATCGACATCCGTGTTGTCGATACCACTACTGGCGACATCGCATATTCGCGCACCATCGAAGGCACCTCGAAGGGCGGCGGCATGAAGCTGGGATTCAACAAGTTCGGCGTTGGCGGCGACCTGGCGAATCAGGAAAACAAGCCAGCCGGCAAAGCGATCCGCGCGGCGGTCGTATTGATCAGCGACTACCTGGATTGCGTGATGGTCGAACAGGACAGCTGCCGCTCCAAGTTCGATGCGCAGGAACAGCGTCGTCGCGAGCACACCAGCAATTCGATCAAGCTCGACTGAGTCCCACCGACAATCCCCACGTTGCAGAAAGGCCGGCGCAAGCCGGCCTTTCTTTTGCGCGACGAAAAATCAGCGCCCGAGATCGGCCAGTGCCGTAGCCTCGCGGACCGTGCCGCGATCGGTCTTGCCTTCGACCACGCCGTTGCCGACGTTGAGAATGCCGGGGAAATCCAGGGCGTCGCCGGCACCTTCGGCATCATTGTCCTGCAACTGCAGGCCATCGATGCGCAGGCTGCCGAAGTTCAGCACGCCGCCGGCCGTGGCCTGGCCGGGATATTTCGTCGATGCGCGATTGTCATGGATCGAGGTGCCATCGAGCTCGATGTCGCCATAGTTGAGCACGGTGCCGGCATCGCGTTGCGCGATCGAAATCGTGTTGTAGGCGATTTCGCTGTTGCGGGCATCGAGCCGGCCGTGATTGAGCACGATCGCCGAGATGCGCGAGCCGGTGCTGTCGGTAACGCGAACTTCATTCAGATGCAGCGTGCCGAAGTTGCGGATCGCGCCGTCGCTGCCTTCTGCCAGGCTGAGTTTGTCCAGCGTCAGCTGCGAGCCCTTTTCGACTTGCAGCAATGCGAGTTTTTCGCCGCTGTAGCCGCGGATCTCCGAGCCATCGCCTTCGATGACCAGATCGCTGCGGACCGTCGGAAGCAACAGCCCCGGTTCGGCGGATTCCGACAGCACGTAAAGACCGCGATGCGCGAGCCGGATCACGTGTGGCCCGGGCGTGGTATTGGCGGCGCGGATCGCGGCGAGCAGGCCGCGGACGTCATGGTCGGCAACATCGACCTGCCGGCTGCAGCCGGCGAGAAAAAACATCCCCATCAATAGCGAAACGGTCTTGAAATCGTGCATGGCCAGGTCCCCGTGTTGGATGCGCCTTGACCATCACAAACTTCGCTAGAGCATGGGCTCAGTGCCGCAGATCTTCTTCCGGAATGCCTGACAGCTCACGGTTTGCCCGAGGTCAGAGACGAAAAACCCGCCAGCAGGCGGGTTTTCGTTGGCATCGTTGCGGCAATCAATCGTCCGAGGGAAGACCATCGGGACGCTTGCGGAACGGCGGGCGCGGGCCGGCGTGTTTCGGACCGCGGTTGCCGTCCGGAGCTGCGCCTTGCGGCCGCGGGCCGCGATTGCCGTATGGGCTGTCGCCCTGCGGACGCGGACCACGATCACCGGCAGGTTTCGGACCACGCGCCTGGTAGGGGCCGTTGCCCTGCGGGCGCGGACCGCGGTCGCCAGCGGGCTTCGGGCCACGCGGCGCATACGGAGCATTGCCCTGCGGACGCGGACCGCGATCGCCGGCGGGTTTCGGACCACGTGCCTGATACGGGCCATCGCCCTGCGGACGCGGACCACGCGGTGCGTACGGACGATCACCCTGCGGACGCGGACCTCGTTCGCCGAAAGGTTTCGGACCGCGATCGCTACGCGGCGGCGCGACCTTCGAACCGGTTTCCACGCCATCGGGCACATACCAGCTGCGGAACTCGGCGGGATTGTGATCGTGATGACCACCCTGCGGGCTCGAGGAATGCGGCTTGCCCTTGTTGAAACCGCCGGGACCATTGGCGCGCGGGCCGCGATCGTTGAACGGACGCTCGCCCTGCGGACGCGGCGGGCGATCGCCATAAGGCTTGGGCGCGCGCGGCGGACCGCGATCATCGACGCGATTGCCGAAGTTGTCGTCGCGCGGGCCGGCGGCGCCAAACGGCTTCTTGCCTTTGAATGCTGGTTTTCCGCCGCCCGGTGCGCGTGGCCCGTGCGTGCGTGCGCCGTGCGGTGCATCGGCGCCCATCGGACCACTGAACGGCTTGCCGCCCGGCTTGCCCTTGTAACCGCCGCCGGGTTTGCCGCGACCGGGGCCTGCGCCCGGGCGACCGCGACCGCGCGGCTTGTCTTCGCGCACGTGATCGAAGCGACGCAACTCGCGTGCCTCGTCGTTGACGTGGCCGTTGACGTAACCGGCTTGCGCACGATCCTTGCCAACGCGGATTTCGGTCGGGCGCGATTTGCGCTGGCCGATCACCGGTTGCAGGGTCAGCACCGGCGCATTGTTTTCCAGCGCGAAATGCTTGCGCAGGGCATCGACTTTTTCCTGCGGCAATTCGCTGGCCTGGCCGCGCTTGAGCAGGCGGGGCAGGGTGATGTCGCCGTAGCGCACGCGCTTGAGGCGGCTGACCTGGTAACCCTGCGACTCCCACAGGCGACGCACTTCGCGGTTGCGGCCTTCGGCGACCACGACCTGGAACCAGGCATGCGAATCGCTGGAACCGATGCGCTCGATGCTCTCGAATTTCGCCGGGCCGTCTTCCAGCGCCACGCCGCGCGCGAGACGGTCGACGATGTTGTCGGGCACTTCGCCATGGATGCGGCAGACGTATTCGCGTTCGATTGCGTTCGACGGATGCATCAGCGCATTGGCGAGCTCGCCGTCGGTGGTCAGCAGCAGCAGGCCGGTGGTGTTGATGTCGAGGCGGCCGACGGCGATCCAGCGCGCGCCCTTGAGGCGCGGCAGCGAATCGAAAATGGTCGGGCGGCCTTCGGGATCTTCGCGCGTGGTGACTTCGCCTTCGGGCTTGTTGTAGATCAGCACGCTCGCCGGTTCGGTCAGTGCGCTGGCGACGAAGGTCTTGCCGTCGATGTCGATGCGGTCGCCACTGCCGACCGACTGGCCGGTCTGCGCGACCTCGCCATTGACCTTGACCAGGCCCTGGGCGATGCGTTCTTCGAGTGCGCGGCGCGAGCCGAGGCCGGCCTGCGCGAGCACCTTGTGCAGGCGCTCCTCGATGCGTGCGGTGTTGTCGTCGCTGCCCTTGAGTTTCAGGGAAAGGACTTTCTTTTCTTTGGTGTCGCTCATTTGCGTAGCTCCGGCGCGGCGGTGTCGCCGGCCTGTTCGTTCGTGTCGGCGGTCGTCGTCTCGACGATGCGGTCAGCGGTGGGGTGGGGGTTGGAATCCGTCGCGGATTCGTCGTTGGAATTTTCCATGTCTGTTTCGGAAGACGCGCCGGCTTCGTGGCCAGCGCTTTCATCGTGATCGGAATCGATATCGGCATCAGCGCTGAAATCGATCGCGTCGAAATCGATCATCGCTGCAGCAGCCACGCCGGGCGGCGCGATGTCGAATGGCAGCTGCGGCTCGAGTTCGGGGATGTCCTTGAGCTCGGCCAGTGGCGGCAATTCGTCGAGGCTCTTGAGGCCGAAGTAATCGAGGAAGGTGCGCGTGGTGCCGAACAGCTCCGGACGGCCCGGGACATCGCGATGGCCGACCGAACGGATCCACTCGCGTTCCTCGAGCATCTTGATCATGTTGGCGTTCACGCCGACGCCGCGGATCTGTTCGATCTCGCCGCGGGTGATCGGCTGGCGATAGGCGATCAGCGCCAGGGTTTCGAGCGTGGCGCGGGTGTACTTGGTCTGACGTTCGGTCCACAGGCGCGCGACGTAGGGATGCACGTCGGCTTTCACCTGGAAGCGGTAGCCGGAGGCGACCTCGACGAGTTCGACGCCGCGGCCGGCGCAGTCTTCGCGCAAGTCGTCGATGGCCTGCTTGATCTCGCTCGGCGGCACCGGCTGGTCGTCGGGGAAAAGAGCGGAAAGCTGGGTCAGCGACTGCGGCTGCGGCGCCGCCATCAGCGCCGCTTCGACGATGCGCTTCACCAACAGATTGAAATCGGGGTCTAGATCCATGTTCTCGACTGCGTTCGTGGGGTTCAGGCGTTGCCGCCATCCGAGGTGGGGTCGGGCAGTTGCGCATCGTTGGCGGCATCGCCTTCGAGCGCTGCCAGCGATTTGATGTAGATCGGCGCCAGCGCGCTTTCCTGGACGATCTCGAGCAGTTGTTCTTTGGCCAGTTCGAGGATCGACAGGAAAGTCACCACGACCCCGAGCCGGCCTTCTTCGGCATTGAACAGCGACTCGAAAGCGTGGAAGCCGCCGCCAGCGAGCTTGCCCAGCACCTCGCCCATGCGCTGGCGCACCGACAGGGCTTCACGCTTGATCGCATGGTGGGTGTAAAGGTCGGCGCGCTTGAGCACGTCACGCAATGCCAGCAGCATTTCCCGCAGGTCGACCGGTGGCGGCTCTTTCGGGATGGCGCGATCCGGCACGAAGGCTGCGACGGTACTGGTGTCGCGATCGAGACGGTCGAGCTGGTCGAGATCTTCGGCGGCTTTCTTGAAGCGTTCGTATTCCTGCAGGCGACGCACCAGTTCGGCGCGCGGGTCGGACTCGAGGCCTTCTTCCGAGGGCGGCCGCGGCAGCAGCATGCGCGATTTGATCTCGGCAAGGATCGCGGCCATCACCAGGTATTCGGCGGCGAGTTCGAAGCGCAGGTCCTGCATCACGTCGATGTAGTCGACGTATTGGCGGGTGATTTCGGCGACCGGGATATCGAGGATTTCCAGGTTTTGCCGGCGGATCAGATAGAGCAGCAGGTCGAGCGGGCCTTCGAAGGCCTCGAGGATGACTTCCAGCGCGTCCGGCGGGATGTACAGGTCCTGCGGCATCTGCAGGACCGGCTGGCCCTTGTAGACGGCCAGCGGCATTTCCTGCTGCTGCGGAGATAGCGGCGGCTGATGCGCTGGCAAATCTGTTTCGGGCGCGATGGGCGCGGGGTCGTGGGTCATCAGTGCTTCGAATGCGGGAGGGGCTCGGGTTCGAGCGGGCCTGTCGGGCCAGGTGGATCTCGCGACAGCGGTTGCGGTTACAGCGTCACCGGGTGGAAACCCTGGCGTACGACGGTGGGCTCATCGCCCGTGCAGTCCACCACGCTGGTCGGTCCCGGTTCGCAGTCTTCTGCGTCCAACATGACATCGACCCAGCGCAGGCACCGCTCCGCCACCGATTCGGCCTCATGGCTGGCGAGGTCATCCTCGTCCGGCAACACCAGGCTGGTGGATAACAGCGGTTCTCCCATCGCCTCCAGCAAAGCCTTGACGACCACATGGTCGGGCAGGCGAATGCCGATGTCGCGGCGTTTGCTGCGGCCGCTGTTCTTCAGGCGTTTGGGTAATTCCGGTGAGGCCGGAAGAATGAAAGTACAGGGACCGGGGGTCAGCGATCGCAGGAGCCGGAAGGCCGGATCGTCGAGCCGGGCCAGACGGCCGGCCTCACTAATCTGGCGACAGAGTAAGGTGAAAGGATGCTTGCTGTCCAGTTGTCGCAGCCGCTGGACCCGGTTCTCGGCCTCGGTACCGTTCAGAGCCCAGACCAACGCGTAGCCGGCATCGGTGGGACAAAGGCCCAGTCCGCCGGCCTTGAGGACATCGGCTGCTTTTTGGATCAGGCGATCCTGCGGGTTGATGGGGTGGACGTGGAGGCGTTCGGTCATCCCGCTATGATGCCGTAACCTTCGCCCTTGGCCATGGCTCGTCGCAGCATTGACGGCAGGCATTTGATTCCGACTCCGCCAACGATGCGCATTCCGATCCTCACCTATCACGCCGGCAATGTTGCCGGCAGCGATTATTCCGGCAACGACCACGTCGCGCTCGCGACGGACCTGGCGATGTTCTCGCGCCTGGGTTGGCGTGTCGTGCCGTTGCAGTGGGTAGTCGATCAACGCCTCGGCCGCACCGATCGCGATCTGCATCGTTGCCTGGCCCTGACCTGCGATGACGGCACCGATCTGGATTTCCGCGATGTCGACTATCCGCAAATCGGAACGCAACGCGGGTTCCTCAACATCTTGCGGGATGCGCAGGCGACGGCGGCTGGCACGCAACCCGATCTGCACATGAGCACCTTCGTGATCGCCGATCCGCTGGCGCGTACACGCATGGATCGCGACTGTCTGCATGACCTGGGCTGGATGAACGAGGATTGGTGGGCGCCGGCAGCGCAGGGCGGCCTGCTGGGCATCGAATGCCACAGCTGGGATCACAATCATCCGGTGATGGCTGGCGACGATCCCGCTGGACTGATCCGCGGCGATTTCCACCAGATCGCCTCGCCGCAGCTGGCGCAGCGACAGATCGACCAGGCGCTGGACTACATCAACAAACGGATCGCGCCACGGCGCTGCCGTTTTTTTGCTTATCCCTATGGTCATGCCAGCGAATTCCTGGCAGGCGACTACCTGCCGGCGAACGGCGCGCGGCTCGGGCTCGATGCCGCGTTCGGCGTCGGCGCGGAACCGGTCACCGGAACCAGTACGGTCTGGAATCTTCCGCGCTACGTCTGCGGCCCGGATTGGAAATCACCGGACGGGCTACGGCTGATTCTCGACGAGTGCGGTCAGCGCTGAAGTACCAATCAGAAAGGACCGATCGCGTGCGCCTGCGCGATCAGCTCTGCCCGCATTTGCGCTGAAACCGTGTCCTTGAAAATCGCCAGCAGATGCGGATGCGGTGTCCTGCTGAATCCGGCCGCCAGATCGATACGCTCTGCCAGCGCATCGCCGCAGTAGCCGAAAATCGCCAGGTAGCGATCGCTGAAATGGCCGATGGCCCAGGAAAGCATGTGGCGATACAGGCCGCCGGCTTCGTGGACCGCGCTGCGCGCATCAGCATCGAGTTGGCGCAGGGCGCGATTGTCTACGCAGGCGCCGCCGCCCAGCAGAAAATCTCCGGAGGCAGTGCCGTGAACGTAGGCCGCCGGCAGCCATTCGCCGTCACGGCCCCGGCACCACGCAACGATATGGTGGGGAAAAGAGGGGATCGCTTCGCGATAACGGTGCTGGAACATCGCGGCAGCAATGCCTGCATCTTCGACTTCCCGGACGCGCACGTGCTCTTCGATCGCCATCGCCAGCCCGGATTCCGATTGCATTACGCGCCGTATCAACGGCCGGCTTTGCGACGCTCGCGCGCGATCAGGAAATCCACCGTCGCGAGCATGCCCTCGGCGCCGCGATCGGTGGTTTCCTTTAGGCGGTACTTGCCGGCGACGATGATGGTCGGCGTGCCGTCGACGGCGCCGGCGATCGCGAACTGGCGCGCCGTATTGAGTTTGGCGCTGACTTCGTAGCCGCGCATGGTCGAGAAGAACTTGTCGCGGTCGACGCCGAACTTGCCGTAAGCATCGGCGATCTGTTCAAGGCTGGCGTTCGCCGCGAGGCTATGATCGACGAAGATCGCGTTGAACACCGCATCGTGCGTCTTCTCCTGCACGCCCAACATCTGCGCGGCATAGAAGGCGCGGGCGAAATTGTCCCAGGGGTTGCCGAACGCCGCCGGCACGTATTCGAAGCGCACGTCGGCGGGAAGCTTTTTCTTCCAGACATCCACGTACGGCTGGAAGTGCGCGCAGTGGATGCAGACGTAACCGAACACTTCCGCGACTTCTATTCCGCCCTGGCCATAGGTCGGCATCGCCGTCGGCAGGATTTCGTAATCGATGCCCAAGCGCGGCGCCGAGCTGGACGCGGCGCTCGCAACGGTGGCGTTCGACTGCGCATTGGCGAGCAAGGGCAGGGACAAGAGGCAGGCAAGCAGCAGGCGATGGATCATGTGCGCGGACATCCCGAAATGTTTTTCGCCGGTCCGCAGGCAATGCGGGCGCCGGCATTCGGGCCATAACGTATCATTCCCGCCTCGCCAGGAGACCATGCGCATGTGGTACGCCATCATCGGCACCGACAACGATTCCTCGCTGGAGGCGCGCAAGGCCGCGCGTCCCGCGCATCTGGAACGCCTCACGGCATTGCGTGACGCCGGGCGGCTGAAACTGGCCGGGCCGTTCCCGGCGATCGATGCCGAGGATCCGGGGCCGGCCGGATATTCCGGCAGCCTGATCGTCGCCGAATTCGCCTCGCTCGCCGACGCCCGCGCCTGGGCCGACGCCGACCCCTACGTCGCCGCCGGTGTCTACGCCCGCGTCGATATCAAACCTTTCCGCCACGTACTGCCATGAGCCAGGCTGATTCCCGGGTTGAGATGATCCGCAGCGCGTTGCAGACCTTGGCGCCGGTGTCGCTGCAGGTCATCGACGAAAGTCATCGGCATGCCGGCCACGAAGGCGCCCGCGACGGCCGCGGCCATTACGCGGTCGAGATCGTCAGCACCGCCTTTGCCGGTCTGGCCCCGCTGGCCCGGCACCGCCGCGTCTTCGAGGCCGTCGGCAGCCTGATGCAGACCGACATCCATGCCCTGTCGATCAAGGCCAGGACGCCGGAAGAGGCAGGCTTGTAGGAGCGACGCAAGTCGCGAACGCTCGCTCCCTAGAGACAGCTATCGCGACTCGCGTCGCTCCTGCACGGCGCCCATCGAGCCCGGACCGGCCGCTGCTATACTGCCCCTCGACCGCTTCCGCGCCGCCTCGGTCATCCATATAAATCAATTACTTGGATAGGCCGGCGACCGGGATTCGGACCCCAGAAACCATGCGGCGGAGCTTCGCGCCCCGATAGTCGGCTTGAGTCCGGCTCCGCGCTACTTATTTGGCTGCCATGCGCCTTTCGACGATCAAGCTGTCCGGCTTCAAATCCTTCGTTGACCCCACGGTCCTGCACCTGCCGACCAACATGACCGGCGTGGTCGGTCCCAACGGTTGCGGCAAGTCCAACATCATCGATGCGATCCGCTGGGTCATGGGCGAGAGTTCGGCCAGCCGCCTGCGCGGCGATTCGCTCACCGACGTGATCTTCTCGGGCTCGTCCTCGCGCAAGCCGGTCAGCCAGGCCACGGTCGAGTTGATCTTCGACAATTCCGAGGGCACGGTCGGCGGCGAATACGCGCGCTACGCGGAAATCTCGGTCAAGCGTTCGGTCAGCCGCGACGGCCAATCCAATTACTACTTGAACGGCGCGCGCTGCCGCCGCCGCGACATCACCGATCTCTTCCTCGGCACCGGCCTGGGTGCCCGCAGCTACTCGATCATCGAGCAGGGCATGATCAGCCAGATCATCGAGGCCAAGCCTGAGGACCTGCGCGTCTACCTGGAAGAAGCCGCCGGCATTTCCAAGTACAAGGAACGCCGCAAGGAAACCGAAACCCGCATCAAGCACACCCGCGAAAACCTCGACCGCCTCAACGACCTGCGCGAGGAAGTCGACAAGCAGATCGACCACCTGCGTCGCCAGGCCAAAGCCGCCGAGCAATACCAGGCGCTGCAGGCCGAGCGTCTGCAGAAGGACGCGCAGCTCAAGGGCCTGGAATACCGCAAGCTCGACGGCGAACTCGCCGGCATGCGCGAGGCGATGACCCAGGACGAGTTGAAACTGCAGCAGCTGCAGGCCGACCAGCGCGGTGCCGAAGCGCAGATCGAAACCTGCCGCGTGCAGCACACCGACGCCAGCGAAGCGCTTGGCAAGGTCCAGGCTGAAGGCTATCGGGTCAGCGGCGAGCTGGCGCGCATCGAACAGCAGATCACCCACCAGCGCGAGCTCAAGCAGCGCCTGGAAACCGCGCGCGCCGAAGCCGACGCGGCCTTCGCGCAGATCGGCGAACACATCACCGGCGACGAACGCCAGATGGGCGAATTGCGCGAGGCGATCGCCGACGCCGAGCCGAAGCTCGCATCGCTGAGCGGCGACGACAACGCCCGGCAGGAATCGCTGCGCACGGCCGAAGCAGCGCTGCACGACTGGCAGCAGCGCTGGGATACCTACGCCAAGGCGCAGGCGGAGTCCTCGCGTTGGGCGGAAGTCGAGCGCACCAAGATCGAATATCTGGAAAAACAATCGCTGGACGCTGGTCGTCGTCGCGAAACCCTGGGCGGCGAACGTGGTGGTCTGGACACGGCAGCATTGCTGACCGCGCTGGCGACGATGAGCGACGACCACGACCAGAAGAAAGCCGGCCTCGATGCGCTCGCCACCGATCTCGAGCAGCGCAAGGCCAATCTCACCGCGCTGCAGGAGCAGCAGCGTCAGCAGCAGAACGAATTGTCGGAAGCGCGCAAGCAGATTCAGGCCGCGCGCGGCCGTCTTGCCTCGCTCGAGGCGCTGCAGCACGCGGCGCTGGGCCAGGAAAAGAATGTCGCGCTCGATTGGCTCAAGAGCCAGGGCATCGAAGGCAACACCCGCCTCGGCGAAACGCTGGATGTCGAATCGGGCTGGGAAACTGCTGTTGAAACCGTGCTCGGCAGCCTGCTCGAAGCCGTCACCGTGGATGCGCCGACGGAATGGCTGGATGCCCTCGCCAGTCTCGGACAGGGTCGCGTTGCGCTGGTGTCGTCGCTGCGCGAAGACGTCGTAGTTTCAGCCGATTCGCTGGCTGCGAAAGTGCAGGGCCCGGCGGCGATCCGTCGTCTGCTGGCGCGCATCAAGACCGCCGACGATGCCGGCTCCGCACGCGTCCTGGTCGATCGTCTTGGTGAAGGCGAAGCGGTGATCACCCGTCGCGGCGAATGGTTGGGCGCTGGCTGGCTGCGCGTGTTGCGCAGCGGCGAAGCGCAGCAGGGCGCGCTGGCGCGCGAGAGCGAAATCAAGGCGCTGCGTGCGGAAATCGATGCACTCGGCAAGAAAGAGCAGACGATCAACGAAGCGCTGACGATGATGCGCGACAAGCTGCTCGAGGCCGAACAGCATCGCGAGGACGCACAGCGCACGATGTATCTGAGCCATCGCGGCGTTTCCGAGCTCGCTGGCCAGATGCAGGGCCACAAGAGCCGTCTGGAATCGGCACAGGCGCGCGTTGGTCACATCGATACCGAACTGGCGACGCTGGCGCAGACGCTGGACGAATCGCAGACGCAGATCCGCGAGGCGCGTGCGCGCCTGGAACAGGCGGTCGCGAAGATGGGCGATCTCGAAGCCGAGCGCCAGCAACTCGACGGCCAGCGTCGCACCCTCAGCGAACAACGTGACGCCGCCCGCAACGCCGCCCGCGAAGCGCGCGAGTCCTCGCATCAGCTCGCGCTCACACTGGAATCGCAGCGCGCGCGCGTGCTGGCATTGACGCAGTCGTTGGCGCGCATGGGCAGCCAGCGCGCACAACTTGAATTGCGCCTCAACGAATTCGTCGCGCAGCTCGCGGAGGGCGACGCGCCGATCGTCAAGCTGCAGTCCGAGCGCCAAGCCGTGCTCGATCAGCGCGTGATCGTCGAGAAAGATCTCGCCGCCGCGCGTTCGGCGCTCGATGGCATCGACAACGAGCTGCGCAAGTACGAACAGACCCGGCAGCAGCGCGACCAGCAATCGCTGGCGCAACGCGAAGCGATTTCCGCCCGCCGTCTCGATGCGCAGGCGCTGACGCTGAAGTCCGGGCAATTGTCCGAAGCCATCATCGGCGCCGGGCTCGAGCTCGACGCGGTGATCCAGGCTCTGCCGGAAAGCGCCGACTTCGAAGCCTGGAGCAAGTCGCTGGGCGATATCGACGCAAAGATGCGCCGGCTCGAGCCGGTCAATCTCGCCGCGATCCAGGAATATGGCGAACAGAGCGAGCGCAAGACCTATCTCGACGCGCAGAACGCCGACCTCACGTCGGCGCTGGACACGCTTGAGGGCGCAATCAAGAAGATCGACCGCGAAACCCGCGGCCGCTTCAAGGAAACCTTTGATCGTGTCAACGCCGGCGTGCAGGAACTCTATCCGCGTCTGTTCGGCGGCGGCCACGCCTATCTTGAACTCACCGGCGAAGACCTGCTCGATACCGGTGTGTCGATCATGGCGCGCCCGCCCGGCAAGCGCGTGTCGAACATCTCGCTGCTTTCCGGCGGCGAAAAAGCCCTGACCGCGGTGGCGCTGGTGTTCGCGATCTTCCGCCTGAATCCGGCGCCGTTCTGCCTGCTCGACGAAGTCGACGCGCCGCTGGACGAAGCCAACGTCGGCCGCTTCAGCACGATGGTCACCGAGATGAGCGAGAAGGTGCAGTTCCTGTTCGTCACCCATAACAAGGCGACGATGGAAGCTGCGAAACAATTGTCCGGCGTGACCATGCGCGAACCGGGCGTAAGCCGTCTGGTCTCGGTGGATCTGGCCGAGGCGAGCCGCCTGGTTGGTGCCGCCTGATGCCGGCATCGTTGAATTCGGTCGGGATTTCCGCCATGTTTCAGCGCACGGCAAAACCGGGTGCGCCCGCCAGGAGCTTCGAAGATGCTTGAGGGATTCAGCGACACCGCCCTGCTTCGCATCGGTATCGGCATCGCCGCGCTGATCCTGTTCGCCGTCATCGTATTCAGCAGTCGCAGGAAGCCGGCACAGGGTACGCGCCTGAGCACCGGCAAACCGGCCGAGTTCGATCGTAGGCAGGAACCGACGCTGCGCGAAATCCTCGAATCCGACGCCGGTGGTGCATCGGGCGACGCACCC
>Ga0207983_1000040_pt1 | contig 16777 bp, 20 predicted proteins | sample SoimicmetaGmgHMB_FD_188341 | JGI IMG/M metagenome (GOLD analysis project Ga0207983, IMG submission 188341) | Soil and rhizosphere microbial communities from Laval, Canada - mgHMB (SPAdes) (version 2) | ecosystem: Environmental > Terrestrial > Soil > Agricultural land | place: Laval, Canada...
CTTCGAGCTTCACGAAGTCGACCTTGGCGGCCACCTTCAGCTCGGCGGGCGGCTTGCCGGCCTCGGTCAGCGCGAAGGCGAGTGCCATGGCAAAGCAGCCGGCGTGCGCGGCGGCGAGCAGCTCCTCGGGATTGGTGCCCTTCTCCTCGCCGAAGCGGGTGTTGAAGGAATAATTCTGTTCGGCGAATAACCCGCTTTGCGGCGTGCTCATCGCGCCCTTGCCGGATTTGAGGTCGCCCTGCCAATGTGCGGTCGCAAAACGCTTGAAGCCCATGACGTTCTCCTGCCCGAGGTGGGCGGCCATTATGCGACGAGTCGAAGATATGGGCGCGATGGCGACGCAGCGAATTGCAGAGCCAGGACGCCCCGGCTTGACCGGACCGGGCAGCGGAGCGAGGCTAGACATCCCGGCGACCCCGGGAACACCGCCATGACCGCCCGCCGAGCGAACCGCTCGGTCGGTATCGCTCCCCAACGCGGACGACCATGACGGCCTCATCCACCCGAACAGGGAGAGGCTCGTTATGTCGTATTCAACGGAACAAATCAGGAATGTGGCCCTCGCAGGCCACTCCGGCGCCGGCAAAACAACGCTTTTCGAAGCCCTGCTGCATGCCGGCGGCGCAATTCAGACGGCAGGCAGTGTCGAACGCGGGACCACGGTCTCGGACTTCGACCCGATGGAAAAAACCCGCGTGCATTCGCTCAACACCGCGATCGCCTCGATCGATCACGCCGGCGTGCACATCAACCTGATCGACTCCCCCGGCTTTGCCGATTTCCGCGGCCCGACGCTATCGGCATTCTCGGCCGTGGAAACGGTCTGCGTCGTGGTCAACGCCAGTCTCGGCATCGAATACGGAACGCGCCGGATGATGGAAGTGGCGAAGGCGCGCAATCTGTGCCGCGTGCTGGTGGTCAACAAGATCGATGCCGACCCCGACAAACTGCTCGCGCTGATCGAACAATTACGCGCCGAATTCGGCAATGAATGCCTGCCAATGAACCTGCCCGCCGACGGCGGCAAAGCCGTGGTCGACTGCTTCTTCAATCCCGCCGGCGATTCCGATCTCGGCAAGGTCGCCGAACGTCACCAGAAGATCATCGACCAGGTGGTCGAGGTCAATGAAACCGTAATGGATCATTATCTCGAAGGCGGCGAGGCCGGCGTTTCCGGCAACGAACTGCACGACGCCTTCGAGCAATCATTGCGCGAAGGCCATCTGGTGCCGATCTGTTTCGTCTCCGCGCGCACTGGCGCCGGCGTCAAGGAATTGCTCGATCTCACCGAACGCCTGTTCCCGAATCCGCTGGAAGGAAATTCACCGCCGTTCGTCAAGGGCCAGGGCGCCGATGCGCAGGCGATCGTCGCCAGACCGGATGCGAAAGCGCATGTGATCGCCGACGTGTTCAAGATCGTCAACGATCCTTTCGTCGGCAAGCTCAGCGTTTTCCGCGTCTTCCAGGGCACGGTGCGCAAGGACACGCAGTTGTTCGTCGACGACGGCAAAAAGCCGTTCAAGGTCGGCCATCTGTTCAAGCTCAAGGGCAAGGACCACGTCGAGATCGACGCGGCCATCCCCGGCGACATCGCCGCTGTCGCCAAGATCGACGAGATCCATTTCGATGCGGTGTTGCACGATTCCCACGACGAGGACCAGATCCACCTCGAGCCACTGGAATTCCCCAAGCCGATGTTCGGCCTCGCCATCGAGGCGGCGACGCGCGGCCAGGAACAGAAGCTGTCGACAGCGTTGCACAAGCTCGCCGAGGAAGACCCCGGCTTCCACGTCGAGCACAATCCCGAACTCAACGAGACGGTGATCCGCGGTCTGGGCGAATTGCACCTGCGCGTGATGATCGAGCGCATGAAGGATCGCTACGGCGTGGAAGTGAAATCGCGACCGCCGCGCATTGCCTATCGCGAAACCATCGGCGCGCAGGCCGAGGGCCATCATCGGCACAAGAAGCAGACCGGTGGTGCGGGACAATTCGGCGAGGTTTTCCTGAAGATCGAGCCACTGGAGCGTGGCGCGGGATTCGAGTTCGTCGATGCGGTGAAAGGCGGAACGATTCCCGGGCAATACATGCCCGCCGTGGAAAAAGGCGTGCGCCAGGTCCTGCATGGCGGCGCGGTCGCGGGCTATCAGCTGCAGGACGTGCGCGTGATCGTCTACGACGGCAAATACCACACCGTCGATTCCAAGGAGGTCGCGTTCGTCGCCGCGGGCAAGAAGGCATTCCTCGACGCGATCACCAAGGCGCGGCCGCAGATCCTCGAACCCATCGTCGACCTCACCATCACTGCGCCCGAAAGCCACATGGGCGACATCACCGGCGGCCTCGCCTCCAAGCGCGCGCGCATCAATGGCACCGATTCCGTCCGCGATGGTGAAATCCTGATCCGCGCGCAGGTACCGTTGTCGGAACTCACCGACTATGCCGCCGAACTCAAGGGCGCCACCGCCGGACGCGGCCGCTACGATCTCGAGTTCAGTCACTACGAACCGGTGCCGGGCAACGTGCAGAAGCAACTGGTGGAAGCCTACAAGCCACGGCATGAGGAAGATTGACGCGACGCATGCGGCGCGATGGCTTGCAATGGCCGGCGGCGGAATTTCGCTGCCGGCTGCCTGGCGCGCTGGTGCGAGGCCCGCGCTGACCTGCTCCCCGATCAACCTGCGTGCAAGACTCTGAGCACTCGTGAAGTGCCGTCGAAACCATCATCACACCACCGGGATCCCGCATGCGCAGCAACGCTTTCCGTCTTCATTTCCTCGCGGCATTTGCCGTCACCACCGCCGCCTGCACGCCGGCCAAGCTTCCGCAAGAACCGGCCAAGCCGGAACAGCCCACCGTCGCACAGCCCGCGGCGGTCGTCGCCAGCGCGAATGCCGCACCCGTCGCGACGCCGGCCAACGCGCAGCAAGCATTGCCCGACACGCTCGATGCGCTGGTGCACAAGGACGACACGCTGGCCAGCCTGCGGCAGCGGCTCGGTGCGAAGAATGTCGTCGAAGACCAGGTACCCGGCGCCGAAGGCGAGGATTTTCCGGGCTGGGTTTTGTTTCCCGATGATCCGACGCGGCGCGTCTACGTCTATCTCGACGACAGCACGCGGCGTCCGGATCTGTTGCGCATACTCGACAGCGAATCGCAGTGGCGACGCAGCGACGGCATCGCGATGCGGGTGACGCTGGCGGAACTGGTCGCACGCAATGACGGCAAGCCGATCAAGTTCAGCGGCTTCGGTTGGGACTACGGCGGTCAGATCCAGGGCTGGGGCGGCGGCAAGCTCGAGGGCAAACTCGTCGCCGGCGGACTCGGTCTGTGCCCGCCGGAATTCCCCGGCGACAACGAACCCGCGAATTATCCCACCGGCGAAGAAACTTATTCCTCGACGAATGCGCTGGCGAAAAAATATCCGCCGGTGGTCTGCGAATTTGGCGTCGGCCTCGACGGACCCACGAAGAAACCATGAAAGCGCAACACGCCAACGCCGCCAGCCGACTTGAGCACATCCCCAATATCGGCCCCTCGCTGGCCGAAGATCTGCGCCAGCTCGGCATCAGGCAACCGGCGCAACTGATCGGCAAGGATCCGTACGCGCTTTATGCGCGCCTCAACACGCTGACCGGTACGCGCCAGGACCCCTGCGTCTGCGACACCTTCATCGCTGCAGTGCGCTTCATGGAAGGCGCGCCGCCGCACCCGTGGTGGCATTACACGCCGGAGCGCAAGCAATGGTTTGCCGACGCCGACAATCGCAAAGCGCGCTAGCTGACCTCCAGAAATCTCAATCAGTTCGCTGCCGGAAAACTCGATGCTTCACATCTTCTTCTGTTTTCTTGGCGGCGCGCTGATCGCCAACGGCCTGCCACATTTCGTCAACGGCATGTCCGGCCGCGCTTTCCCGACGCCCTTCGCCAGACTGCGCGGCCAGAACGAATCATCGGCTGTGTTGAACGTGCTCTGGGGAAGCTGCAATTTCGCCGCCGGCTACGCGGTGCTGATCCGACCCGATGCTTTCGATATTCACGCCACGGCCGATGTCATCGCCGCCGGCTCCGGCGCCTTGCTGCTGGCTCTTTTTCTCGCCTGGCGCTTCGGCCCGCTATATGGCGGCGCGCAGCCGAAGAAATAGCGCACGGTTTCTCAAGGCGCGTCTTTCGGAAGATCGAACGCGATCAGGCGTCGCCCGGGAATTTCCTGCGCGGAAGCTTCGAACTTCCATTGCTTGGCGACCGCGAGCGCGGCGACATCGAAAACACCTTCCGGCGTGGCATGCAACACGCGCACATCCGTCACGGTGCCATCGGGTTTGATGGTGAAGGCGAGATCGACACTGCCCTCGATCCTCCTGCGCAGCGCGTTGGCCGGGTAACGCGGCGCCTGATCGCGCAGCAACATGGGGGTGTGCGTCGGTGCTGTTCGTGCGGCGGTGCTGGCGATTGTCAATGCGGGCGCAGCAATAGGCAGCGGCGCCCGGACCGATGCCGTTGCCGATGTCTGAGAATTCCCAACCGGAGGGGTAACAGTGGAGCCCGCGGTGATCGCATGATCATCGCTCGCCAACGTCGTCGGCGCCGCGACAGGCTTGACGGCATTCGTCGGCAGCGGGCCGACGGGAGCGGTGATCGGTGCCGCCTGCGACGACAATTGCGCTGCTGCTGCGATGGCCGTGCTGGCGGCATCGGCGGCGATCCTGTCGTTGACCAGTTTTTCCCGCTGCGCAAGTTGATCGCGCAATCGCGGCAGCGCACTGGCCTGGGCGTCGGCGGAGGCGATCAGCGCGAGCAGTCGCTGCGCTTCCGGAAACTCGCCGCGTTGCGTGCTTTGTTCGGCGGCGATCACCGCATACGGTTCGAGTTCCAGCAAAGCCATCTGCACCGAGGTGTCGTCGGGATGCAGGGCACGCAAAGCAACGTAAAGTTCGATCGCGTTGTCGCCGCCCGGCGAATAGATGCGTTGCTCGCGCAGCGCCGCGGCTATCGCTTTGCGCAAAGCCGCCTCATCCATCGTCGCTGGAACGATCGCGCGAGTTTCGACGGCAACGGTCTTGGCGGTATCGTTCGTCGCCGGCGCCGCCTGCTGCGCGCAGCCGACCACGAATGCCGACAGGATCAGGACAGCGGAAACCGTGGTCGATGCACGCATGGCAGGCTCGGGCGATGAGGTGCGCGAACCTTAGGCAAATTTCGTGACGCTTCGGCGTCACTGCCGGGACATCGGCGCACAGGACTTCACTCTGCGAACTGCGTCACGAATCGCGCCGGCACCTGGCCAGCAAACAATCAGCCGGGCGATTTCGCCGCACGCTTGGGCTGCAGCATCGTGCCCGTGCACTTCTTCGCGCCGCAGTGGCAGGCCCAGAGCTTTTTCATCTTCGGCGTATGCGCCTCGGCCAGCTTGATGCCGTAGTTGTAGGTGAGTTCTTCACCGGGCTTGATCGCGCGCATCGCCTCGATGAACACGCGGTCCTTGGCCGGATCCTTGCCGTCGTCCTCGTCGATCACTGCCTCGCAGTTGGGATCGCAACTGTGGTTGATCCAGCGCGCATCGTTGCCGTCGACATTGGCGTCGATCACGTAATCGTCGTTGAGCGTGAACAGAAAAGTGTGGCCGGTGTCGACATCGTCGGCATAGACGCGATCGACATCGTCGTGCGAACGCAGCAGGCCGCGGTACTGGATCAGGCGCGTGCCCTTCCTGATCGACGCAGCGGCGAAGACGCCGTTGCCATGGATGGCCGAGCGGCGGGTGGCGATATTCGAGGACATGAAGGCATCAGGCGGGGAGGAAGGGCGGCATTGTCGCGCAACACGGCATCCCTGTGTGGCCGTCGCACCATGCAATCGCTATGGTTGCGTCGGAAAGTCACAACCACGGAGGTCCTGCAAATGGATGCACGCGACAGCTGGCACGAGGAAAAACAATCGGCATGGCTGTACCGGGTCCTGGCGGAAGCCGAAACCGAAACGCGCATGGCCACCCTGTTTGCACAGCTGGGCGCGGCGGCGGAAGAACAGGCCACGCACTGGGCGAAGATCGCTGGCGATGCCGGCCAGGCGCTACCGGCGTTCGCGCCGGAAGCGCGCGCGCGCCTGGTCGCGATGCTGGCGCGGCGCATTGGCCCCCGACGCATCAAGCCGGCACTGGCGGCACTGAAGGTACGGGGATTGTCGGCCTATGGCAGCGCACCGCCCGGCCACGCGCTGCCGACATCGGTGGCGCAGATCGGGCGCGGCCACCAGAGCGTTGGCGGCGGCAACCTGCGCGCCGCAATCTTCGGCGTCAACGATGGCCTGGTCTCGAATGCCAGCCTGATCCTGGGCATGGTTGGCGCGGCTGCCGGCACGGGCACAGTACTGGCAACGGGCGTCGCCGGCCTGCTTGCGGGTGCCTTGTCGATGGCAGCGGGCGAATTCGTCTCGATGCGTTCGCAGCGCGAAATGTTCGAGTACCAGATCGGGCTCGAAGCCGATGAGCTGGCCGAGTACCCCGCCGCCGAAGCCGAAGAACTGGCGCTGATCTACGCTGCGCGCGGGCTGCCGATCGCCGATGCCCGCGCTTTCGCCACGCAACTGGTCGCCGATCCGAAAAAAGCGCTGGATGTGCTGGCGCGCGAGGAACTCGGCCTGAACCCGGATGACCTCGGCTCGCCGATCGGCGCCGCGACCTTCTCCTTCATCGCGTTCACGCTGGGCGCGCTGGTGCCCCTGCTGCCTTTCTTCTTCGGCGCCGCCCTGCCCCATGCCGCGTATTTCGGCGCCGCGTTGTCGGGCTTGGGCCTGTTTGGCACCGGCGCCGCGATGAGCCTGTTCACCGGCCGCAACCCCTGGGCAGGCGGCCTGCGCATGCTGGCCATCGGCGGTGGCGCGGGCGCAGTGACGTTCGCGATCGGCAGTGTGATCGGCGGGCAAATGGCCTAGGCCTGCTGGTGTGATGTGGCGGGCTCGACCTCCGGATTGAGCCTCCCGTCCTCATACAGTACAATTTCGGTACTGATTGAATCGCTGCCGGCCCCGCCCATGCTTCGCGTCACCAAACTTACCGATTACGCGACCGTGGTGCTGACCGCACTGGCCGAGCGCCCCGACCGGGTGCACAGCGCCGCCGAGCTCGCCGAACGCGCGAAACTCGAGCTGCCGACGGTGAGCAAGGTGCTCAAGCCACTCGCCCACGCCGGCCTTGTCGAGAGTTTCCGCGGCGCCAATGGCGGCTACAAGCTGGCGCGCTCGCCGCAACTGATCAACCTCTACGACGTGGTCGAGGCGATCGAAGGCCGGCTTGGCATGACCGAATGCTCCGGCGAGCACAGCCAGTGCGAACACGAACCGCACTGCGGCGTGCAGACGCACTGGCGGCGCATCAACGACGTGATCGCCGACGCTCTGCGCGCGATCAGCCTGGCTGAAATGCTGCCGGCCGCGACTTCGCGCAAATCCATCCCGCTGCACCTGGCGCGTGCCTGAGGCGACCATGGCCAACGAAAATATCGAAATCTCGCGCCAGCTCGAGCGCCGCTACGACGCCGGCTTCGTCACCGACATCGAGTCCGACACGATCGCGCCGGGCCTGAGCGAAGACGTGGTGCGTTTCATCTCGGCCAAGAAGAACGAACCCGAGTGGATGACCGAATGGCGCCTCAAGGCCTACCGTCACTGGCTGACGATGACGCCGCCGGAATGGGCGAAGCTGCAGATCGCGCCGATCGATTTCCAGGCGGTGAGCTATTTCGCCGCGCCAAAGAAAAAATACGCCTCGCTGGACGAAGTCGATCCGAAATTGCTGGAAACCTACGACAAGCTCGGCGTGCCCTTGCATGAACGCGCGCGCCTGGCCGGCGTGGCGGTGGACGCGGTGTTCGATTCGGTGTCGGTAGGCACGACGTACAAGAAAGAGCTCGCGGAAAAAGGCGTGATCTTCTGCTCGTTCTCCGAAGCCGTGCAGGAACATCCGGAGCTGGTGCAGAAATATCTCGGCTCGGTCGTGCCGCAGGGCGACAATTATTTCGCGGCGCTGAACTCGGCCGTGTTCTCCGACGGCAGCTTCGTCTTCATTCCGAAAGGCGTGCGCTGCCCGATGGAGCTGAGCACCTACTTCCGCATCAACGCCCGCGACACCGGACAGTTCGAACGCACCCTGATCATCTGCGAAGAAAAAGGCCACGTCAGCTATCTCGAAGGCTGCACCGCGCCGATGCGCGACGAGAACCAGCTGCACGCGGCGGTGGTGGAGCTGGTCGCGCTGGAAGACGCCGAGATCAAGTATTCGACCGTGCAGAACTGGTATCCCGGCGACGAGAACGGCGTCGGCGGCATCTACAACTTCGTCACCAAACGCGGCGAATGCCGCGGCGATCGCGCCAAGATCAGCTGGACGCAGGTCGAGACCGGTTCGGCGATCACCTGGAAATACCCGAGCTGCGTATTGCGCGGCGACGATTCTGTCGGCGAGTTCTATTCGGTCGCACTCACGCATCACCGCCAGCAGGCCGATACCGGCACCAAGATGATCCACATCGGCCGCAACACCAAGTCCAAGATCATCGCCAAGGGCATCAGCGCCGGCCGCGGCTCCAACAGCTATCGCGGTCTGGTCAAGGTGGAGAAAACCGCGGAAGGCGCACGCAACTACACGCAATGCGATTCCCTGCTGATCGGCAAGCGCTGCGCCGCGCACACCTTCCCGTATATCGAGGTCAAGCACCCAAGCGCGACCGTCGAACACGAAGCGACCACCTCGAAGATTTCCGACGACCAGCTGTTCTATTGCCGCTCGCGCGGCCTGGGCCAGGAGGACGCGGTGTCGCTGATCGTCGACGGTTTCTGCAAGCAGGTGTTCAAGGAACTGCCGATGGAGTTCGCGGTAGAGGCGAAGAAGTTGCTGGAAGTATCGCTGGAAGGTGCTGTGGGGTGATTCGGGGATTTCGTAGGAGCGACGCAAGTCGCGACCGATCGTCGCAGCGGCAGGAAATCGCGACTAGCGTCGCTCCTACACATCCGTATTGATATTTATTTATTGAAGCTGGCCTTTTTAGGGTCGCGAGAAAAAGAAAATGCTGAAGATCGAAAACCTCCACGTCCGCGTTGCTGGCAAGGAAATTCTCAAGGGCCTGTCGCTCGAGGTTCTGCCCGGCCAGGTGCACGCGATCATGGGGCCGAATGGCGCCGGCAAATCCACGCTTGGCAATGTGCTGGCCGGTCGCGAAGGCTACGAAGTCGTCGAAGGCTCGGTGAGCTTCGAAGGTAGCGACCTGCTGACGCTGGCACCGGAAGAACGCGCCGCCGAGGGTGTATTCCTCGCCTTCCAGTATCCGGTCGAAATTCCCGGCGTGAACAACACCTACTTCCTGCGCGCGGCGCTCAACGCCCAGCGCAAGTATCGCGGCGAGCCCGAACTCGACTCCATGCAGTTCCTCAAGCGCGTGCGCGAGAAATTGTCCGTCCTGCACCTCAAGGACGAGTTGCTGCATCGCGCGGTCAACGAAGGTTTTTCCGGCGGCGAGAAAAAGCGCAACGAGATTTTCCAGCTGGCGTTGCTCGAACCGAAGCTCGCCATCCTCGACGAAACCGATTCCGGCCTCGACATCGACGCGCTCAAGGCCGTCGCCGACGGCGTCAACCTGATGCGCTCGCCGGAACGCGCCTTCCTCGTCATCACCCACTACCAGCGCCTGCTCGATTACATCACGCCCGACGTGGTGCACGTACTCGCCGACGGCCGCATCGTCGAATCCGGCGGCCCGCAGCTCGCGCTCGAACTCGAAGCGCACGGCTACGCCTGGGTGAAGGACCGCGTCGCGCCATGAGCGGCCTGCTCGACTCCCTCAAGACCGGCTTCGACGCCCTGCCCGCAGCGATTGTCGATGCGCAGGGTCTGGGCGAATCGCGGCGGCGATCGCTTGCGCAGGCGTTCGCCGATGGCCTGCCGGGTCCGCGCGCCGAGCGCTGGAAATACACGCCGCTGCGCGCGTTGTCGCAGCGCAGCTTCGTCGATGCCGCCGTCGCGCCGAAACTGCACCCGGCCTTCCTGGCCGACATTCCTGCGCCGCGCATGGTGTTCGTCAACGGGCATTTCGACGCCGCGCTGTCGCTGCTGACCGATCTCGCACCAGGGCTGGCCGTACAACCATTGTCGCAAGCACTCATCGGCGATGACCTGCGCGCCGTGAACGTACTCGGCCGCCGCTTCGAGCACGCCGACGAAACCTTCGCACGTCTCAATGCCTCGCTATCCTTCGAAGGTGCGCTGGTGCGCGTCGAAGCGGACGCGAAAATCGCTGCGCCTTTGCAGCTGGTTTTCGTCAGCACGCCCGCCGACGGCGATCTCGCCTGGCATCAGCGGCATCTGCTCGAGCTGCGCGAGAACGCCAGCCTGACCGTGATCGAGCACCATCTCGCGACCGCCGCGCATCGCCATCTCGGCAACCACCTCATGCACGTGCATCTCAAGCCTGGCGCGCAGTTGTTGCATGCCCGCGTGCAGGACGAGGACGCCGGCGCGACGCTGATCGCGCGCACCGACGCCGCACTTGCATCAGATGCGCAGTATCGCCGCGTCGATCTCGAACTCGGCGCCGGATTGTCGCGACACGAGCTCAACGTCGCGTTGCAGGGCAAGCGCGCCGATTTCGTTTCCGGCGGCGTACTGCTCGCCGGCGGTCGTCGCCATGTCGACACGCGCCTGGGCATCGAACACGTGGCGCGCGATACGCGTTGCGATCTGCTCTGGCGCGGCCTCGCCGCCGAGCGCGGCCGCGCGGTATTCCACGGCGGCATCACCATCCGCGAAGGCGCCGATGGCACCGCCGCCACGCTGTCGAACAAGAACCTGCTGCTGTCCGACAGCGCCGAGATCGACACGCAGCCGGTGCTGGAAATCTATGCCGATGAAGTGAAAGCCGCGCACGGCGCGACCGTGGGCCGTCTCGACGCTGGGCATCTGTTCTACCTGCGCGCACGCGGCATTCCGGAAGCACAGGCGCGCGCGCTGCTAACGCTCGCATTCGCCCGCGAAGCCCTGGGCCGCCTGCTGGATCCGGCGCTGATCGAACAACTCTCGCCTGCGCTGGAAGCACGACTGGCCAGTCTGGAGGCGAGCGCATGAGCGTCGTCGAGCGCGACAACAGCCGGCATTACACTTGGGGCGCCGCCTGCGATGGCTGGCATCTGCTCGAACACGCGGCGCTGTCGGTGATCGAGGAACGCGTTCCACCCGGCGCAAGCGAGCAGCGGCATCGGCACGCGCAATCGCGGCAGTTCTTCTATGCGCTTTCCGGTGAAGCAACGCTCGAAGTCGATGGCCAAATACATCGTCTGTGCGCCGCACAGGGCCTGCACGTTCCGCCCGGCGCCGCGCATCGCCTGTACAACGAAGGCGAGGTCGACGCGCGCTTCCTGGTGATTTCCGCGCCACCCAGCCACGGTGACCGCGAGGCCGCACCATGACCAACGCGACAAACACGGCTGACACGATCGACTGGAAGACGTTGCGCGACGATTTTCCAGTGCTGTCGCGGCAAGTACACGGCAAGCCACTGGTGTATCTCGACTCCGCCAACACCGCGCAGAAACCGCGTCAGGTGATCGACATCACCGACGCGTTCTATCGCGAGCACAACGCCAACATCTCGCGCTCGGTGCACACGCTGGGCATGGAAGCGACCGAGGCCTACGAAGCGGCGCGCAAGAAGATCGCCGCCTTCCTCAACATCCGCGCCGACGAATTGGTGCTGACCTCGGGCACGACCCAGGCGATCAATCTGGTGGCATACAGTTTTGCACTGCCGCGGCTCAAGCCTGGCGATGCGATCCTGCTTACGCGCATGGAGCACCACGCCAATATCGTGCCCTGGCAGCTGATCGCCGAACGCACCGGCGCAACCATCCGCGTCGCCGAGATCACTGCCGACGGCGAACTGGACATCGCTGCGCTTCGCGCACAGATGACGCCCGAGGTGAAGATCCTCGGCCTCACGCAGGTGTCGAACGTGCTCGGCACGGTCAATCCCGTCGCGGAAATCTGCCGGGAGGCACGACGCCGCGGCATCGCCACGGTGATCGATGGTTCGCAGGCGGTGCCGCATCGTCCGGTCGACATCACGGCGATCGGCTGCGATTTCTACGCATTCACCGGCCACAAGATGCTCGGCCCGACCGGTACCGGCGGCCTCTGGGCACGCCGCGAACATCTCGAAGCAATGCCGCCGTTCTTCGGCGGTGGCGAGATGATCCGCGAAGTCCGCTTCGAGAAAACCGTGTTCAACGATCCGCCGCACAAGTTCGAGGCCGGCACGCCGAACATCGCCGGCGTGATCGGCCTGGGCGCGGCCGTCGACTATCTTTCGGCGATTGGCATGGCCAATATCGAAGCGCGCGAACAGGCCTTGCTCGCCTATGCGACGGAAAAACTCGCGCAGATTCCCGGGCTGCGCATCTTCGGCGCGGCGAAAGAAAAAGCCGCGGTGATTTCCTTCCTCGTCGACGGCGCGCATGCCCACGATCTCGCCACACTGCTCGATCTCGATGGCATCGCCGTGCGCTCGGGCCACCATTGCGCGCATCCACTGATGCAACATTTCGGCGTCGCTGCGACCTGCCGCGCTTCGCTCGCTTTCTACAACACCTTCGACGAGATCGACCGCCTGGTCGCCGGCATCGCGAAGGCCCGCACACTGCTGGGGTAACCATGACCGACACAATATTGACGTTCCGCCACGCCATGCATGCCGACATTCCCGCGATCGTCGCCCTGGTCGAATCGGCCTATCGCGGCGACGCCAGCCGCATCGGCTGGACCACCGAAGCCGACATGCTCGATGGCCAGCGCATCGATCCCGAAAGTCTTGCCCGCGACATCGATGCCGACAACAGTCGCGTGCTGCTCGCGGAACGCGATGGCGAGCTGCTCGCCTGCTGCCACCTGCAGAAAAACGACGTGGCCGCGTATTTCGGCATGTTTTCGGTGCGTCCAACCCTGCAGGGCGGCGGCGTCGGCAAACTTTTGCTGGCCGAGGGCGAGCGCCAGGCCCGCGAGGAATGGCGCTGCCTGCGCATGGAAATGACCGTGATCGACATTCGCGACACGCTGATCGCCTTTTACGAACGCCGCGGCTATCACCGCACCGGCGTGCACAAACCGTTTCCCTATGGCGACGAACGCTACGGACTGCCGAAACGCGATGACCTGCGTTTCGAGATTCTCGAAAAATCGTTGGCGTGATTTTTCTTCTTTGTGGGAACGGGCATGAGCGTGATTTTCTCCAGCCGTTCAAACCAGCTTCCGATCAACGCAAGCACGCGACCTTGGGTGTAGTTCCTGCTGAGGCAAACATGGTCATGACCGCTCCTACGGGAATTTTTTGTGACTGACTGGATCCGAGTCTGTGCCACCAGCGAATTGTTGCCCGGGGAATTCCAGGTGGCGTTCGATGGCGATACCGCAATCGCGGTATTCAATATCGATGGCGCGTTGTATGCGGTCGAGGACATCTGCACGCACGATGGCGGCGAACTCGCCGGCGGGCCGGTCGAAGGTTTCGAGGTCGAATGTCCGCGCCATGGCGCGAAGTTCGACCTGCGCACCGGCGAGGCGCTGTGCGCGCCGGCCTATGTGCCGATCGCGAAGTTTCCCGTCAGGATCGAAGACGGCCAGGTGTGGACGCGGGACGACCGCTGACTGTCGACTGCGCATCGAGAATGTTTTCCGGAAATCCTGCGCTGTCGGAACCATCGCGGCGGTGGTGGTTTCCAAAACCGCTCAACCCCCTTCCTTTCAATCCCTTCTTCAGGACGTTTTCGCAATGAATGCCATCCCCTCGCCCGCCGTATCGCGCACCCGTTGGTATCCGCTCATTCGGCAACTGCATTTGTGGATTGGCGCCTGGGGCGCACTCGCGGCGATCCTGTTCGGATTCTCCGGTCTGTTCCTCAATCACCGCGCGATCTGGCAGGTACCGCAGGGCGAACGCACGCCGCTGGGCATGCAGCACATCGCCGTACCGACCGAAGCGCGCGCGACGCCTGAAGGCCTCGCCGCCTGGTTGAAAAATTCGCAGGGGCTGTCGGCGAATCGCGTGCGCGTGCAGGACGCCGAGACCAAGCCCGACGGCAGCATCGATCCTGCGGTCTGGAGCATCGCCGGCGGCACCGCGCACGAAAGCTGGAATGCCGAGTTCGTGCCCGGCGATGCCAGCCTCGCGCTCAAGCGCACGCGTTCCGATCCACTGGCAACCGTGCTGGCATTGCACAAATCGCAGAGCGGCAATATTGGCTGGATTCTGCTCGCCGACAGCTTCGGCCTGGCGATGGGTCTGCTCGGCATCAGCGGCATCGTGATGTGGGCGCGCGGTCGCAATGCCAAAGAAATGGCGGTCAGCCTGCTCGGCCTGTGCGCACTGGTCGTCGCGACGCTGTTCGGACTGGGGCTGGCGTAAGCGGCGGAAGTCTTTTCGCCGCGCGTGGCGGATGCCGATGCGTTGGCGAATCCGGCCGGCGACAAGGGCCACCCACCTGTCTGCACGCCCGAATCGAATCCTCAGCCGGACAACGGCGGTGCCGACGGAAGCGATTGGAGAAAGTCCTCCATCGCGCGCGAATCACGCAGGCGGTGCACGCGCTGCCCTGCATGCATCGTCGCGAGGCGATGCAGGATCGCCGGTCGGCGCCTGACCGGATAGCTGAGAATCCACCAGACGAAATCCCAGGTCAGCCGCTCATGGCAGCCTGCCGTCATGTCGGGCCGCGCCTGGCCGTGGTGCCGGATGCGGCGCCGAAGCACACGCCAAAGACAGACCCAGGGCGGCAGGTCGAGAAAGATCACGGTATCGCAGGCCGCCAAGCGACGCTCCAGCGTGCCGCCGAAATTGCCGTCCATGATCCAGCGTTCGCCCGCGACGAGCTGATCGACTTTCGCCAGCCAGTCTTCCCGCGATGACTTGATCCAGCCTGGTTGCCAGTACAGCGCGTCCAGATGAAAGAGCGGCAGTCCCGTGCCCCCTGCCAGCCGCCTCGCAAACGTCGACTTGCCCACACCCCCGGAACCGATCACGAGGATTCGTTTCATGCCCGGGGCATCGCCGGTTGTGGCGGTGACGCAGCCCGCATCGGATTCGTGATCAGGCATCTGCCATCCGACGCTCGTATTGCGCCGGCCGACCTGGCAGGAGCGGATGCCCGGCGCTCACTGGCAACCGACCTTTCGCGCCAGCCCGTTTGAAAGAAAGAAGAACGCCAGGATCACCGGCTTCCCATCTTTGTCGCGTCCCCGGTAAACGCCCGTCGGCTTTTGGTTGGGCGTGTCCTTGGGCCATTTCATGTTGACACCATCGCTGAGCTGCACATGGAACCCCCGCGATACTTCCCGCAGCTCGTCGGGCGTCGCGCTTTTCATGGGCAGGCTGCGCGTGTTCTTCCCTTCCTGGAAGCGAAGCTCGTAATCGCTACTCGTCACGGCGCGGATTTCGAAGTGCTCCGAACTGCCGGCACTTTCGTAACCCGGAAAGTCGGCGACATAGCAGCCGACCAGAGGATTCACGCCCCCGGCCTGCAATTGCGTCTGCTGGCTTGCGCTGTGGCAGGGCGTGTCTTGATACGTCGTCTGCCCGCCGTTGACGCATTTGTACAGGCCACCTGCATGGGCGAAGCCCGGCATGAGGAAAAGCAGCAGGAAAAATTTTTTCATGGGCTCGACTATGCCTCGGTCTGGATGGTTGACCACGATCATCGCGTTGATTCGCGATCATGCGCTCGCCTTTGCGATGATATCGAACCGCCTCGGACTGTCCGCCCGGTGCGTCATCAGGCCGCTGATTCGATCAACTCCACATCCGGAACCCACAGCGCCAACCACCGGGAGACTTTCTCGTCGGGAGCCAACGTCTGCGGGGAAGCGGGCATCGAAGCACCGAGAGACTCACCTGCGTCCAGGCAGCCGACGTTGATGGCGCCGTAAAGGCGTGCAGTCTGCGCGAACACGACGGCGACCAGCACGCCGCACTCGCCGCACAAAAGGAACTCGGCGTTGTTCGAGCCCTGGCGATATCGACGCAGCGCCGTCCGTTTCGCAGTGATCGACAGCCGCCCGACAGGGTCGGAAATATAGGCCGCGCCATGTTTCCGGCAGAAGGAACAATCACAGGCGCGTGGCGTGAAATTTTCCGGCGATTGATTGCTGGAAAATTCGAGGCGCAATTGCCCGCAGTGGCAGCTGCCGTGGAGTGTGGTTTTCCAATCTGCTGATTGCATGATGGCGCCTGGGTTGTTGCCTGGATTCCGGGGGCGGCACGATGGCCGGGCGCCGCGTCCCTAGTCCGGAATTTCCGGCTCGACGAGCTTTGCCAGTTGCGCCAGCGATTCCTGCCAGCCGAGGTAGCACATCTCTACCGGAATGACCTCGGGCAGCCCTTCCTGCACGACGTTGAGTTCGGTTCCGCACGACACCTTTTTCAGAGTCACCGTCGTCTGCATCACTCCGGGAAGTTTCGGATCGTCGAAGCTGTCCGTGTAGCGAAGTGTTTCGAACGGAACCAGCTCGCGATACTCGCCGCCGAACGAGTGGCCGTTTCCCGTCGTGAAGTTGGTAAACGACATTCGGTAGGTGCCGCCCACCTTCGCGTCCAGATGGTGAACCTTGCAGGTGAATCCGTAGGGCGGAAGCCACTTGGCCATGGCGTCGGCGTCGAGAAACGCCCGATAGACGCGCTCCGGACTCGCGCGGAGCACGCGATGCAATCGAACGGTACCTGTTGGCATGATCGTTTCTCCTTTCAGTG
>Ga0207983_1000046_pt1 | contig 15625 bp, 20 predicted proteins | sample SoimicmetaGmgHMB_FD_188341 | JGI IMG/M metagenome (GOLD analysis project Ga0207983, IMG submission 188341) | Soil and rhizosphere microbial communities from Laval, Canada - mgHMB (SPAdes) (version 2) | ecosystem: Environmental > Terrestrial > Soil > Agricultural land | place: Laval, Canada...
TGTACTTCAAACGTCGACCTGCTCCGCGATCGCGAGGGCATCGTCTACATCAATGCCGAGATATCGGACAGTGCTCTCTATCTTTGTGTGACCAAGCAAAAGCTGGACGGCGCGCAGATTCCCGGTGCGGCGGTAGATCAGCGTCGCCTTCGTTCGCCGTAGTGAGTGTGTGCCGTATAAATGAGGGTCTAGCCCTATGCCGATGAGCCAATCGGACACAAGCCGTCCATACTGGCGCGGTGTCATGCTTCGCTCCGACTTTGCACTCGTAAAAAGGAACTCGCCGGGTTTTTTATGCGAGGCCTTGAGGTAGTCGTCGACGGCCTGACGTGTCTGCTCAGTCAGCTCAAACCGAACTGGTCGCCCGGTCTTTCTCTGACGCACTGTCGCTCGATCAATTGCATAACCATTGGGAGCGATATCATCGACCGTAACTGCGACTACGTCGCAGCCCCTCAGTTTACTGTCGATGGCAAGATTGAACATCGCCAGGTCACGTTTACTCCGCTCAACTTGGAGCATGGTGCGGATTGCCCAGACGTGTTTCTGCCGGAGCGGCGGCTTGGCTCCGATTAATCTGCCCTTGTTCCAAGGGGCTCGTTTAGCTGGGGGCGTAACAAGGTGTGCATCGTCTTGCATGGTCCGTACTCCTCTGTTGCTGACGAGAGGAGCATGCGTCCTGTAAGGCGATGTCGGCTTTTACCGTCGCAATCAGGGGCAAAGCGGATATGACTTTTTGCGGTGCGAACGTCCGCTTTTGACCCAGAGGGGATATGCGCCCAGGCACGCTTTACATGTCACCGTCGGAATATTGGGCGCACCAGGGATAAGGATCGTAGGGCATCGCGTAGGTGCGCACCTCTCGTTGTTTGCGGGTGTCTTTGGCTGGCCGTCGCGGATTATAAAATTGATTTGGCACGCAAAAGCCACCGATGCCGCTCACTGTCGCCATGCACTGGTTCCAGGTGGTGAAGCCGCAATTCGACGCGCCGCCGAAGCGGCCGCCGTAGCGGTTGTCCTGGATCTTGTGGATCTCGCCGCGCGCCAGCGCCACCAGGTAGGGCACGCGCAGGAAGGTGACCATCGAATAACGCGGCACGAAACGGCCGGGATGACGCTCGGCGAGTACGCGTTCGAGTTGCCGCTGCAGCAGGAAATCCGGATCGTCGATGCGATCGCGCATCTCGACATAATTTTCCAGTGCCATCGCCTGGATCGCTTCGGCATTGGGCTTGCGCTCGGCTTCGAAACCGGCGAAGGCCGCGGCCCAGTCGTCGGCATGTTCGATATGCCGCGCCAGCGCCGTGCAATCCTCGAACGCGCAGTTCATTCCCTGGCCATGAAAGGGCACCATCGCATGCGCGGCGTCGCCCAACAGCACGGCGCGGCCATCGAGATGCCAGCGATCCAGATACAGCGTGCCCAGACTGCTGGTCGGGTTATTGCTCCAGTCGGCGTCGAACTCTGGAATCAGCGGCAAGGCATCGGGGAAATCGCGCGCGAAGAAGGCGCGTGCGGCATCGACATCGGGCAGCGTCGCGAAACTCGGGTCGCCTTCGTTGGGAAGGAACAGCGTGACCGTGAAGGTGTGTTCGGTATTGGGCAGGGCGATGCACATGTAGCCGCCGCGCGGCCAGATGTGCAGGGCGTTGGGCTCGATGCGGAAGCTGCCGTCGGCGGCGGGGGGGATTTCCAATTCCTTGTAACCGTGTCCCAGTGTGACGAAGTGCTCGCCAAGCGCGACCTGCGACTTCATCGCCTGCCGCAATCCCGAGCCTGCGCCATCGGCACCGATCAAAACCTTGAAGTCGCGTACTTCCTCGCTGCGGTCGTGATCGTTGATCAGGCGCAAGGTCTTCGCGTTGAAATCCACGGCATCCAGGCGCGCGTCGAAACGGATCGTCGCGCCCGCCGCTTCCGCGGCATCGAGCAGGCTGATGTTGAGCCGGCCGCGATGCACCGACCAGATCACTTCCGAGTCGTCTTTGCCGTAACGCAGCAGTTGCGGTTCGCCGCCATCGGCCGAGTGCACCATGCGTCCGCGCATCATCGTCGCCTGCGCCATCACTGCCTCGGTGAGTCCAGCCAGGCGCAAGGCGTGCAAGCCGCGTTCGGCCAGCGCGAGATTGATCGAACGTCCGCCCTCGTAACCTCTGCGTCGCGGATCGGGGCGACGCTCGAAGACTTCGACCTGCCAGCCCTTGCCCGCCAGCAGCGTGGCCAGCAATGCACCGGCGAGACCTGCACCAGCGATGGTTATTTTTTGCGAACCGGGTGTCATTGCTAGCAAAACCTCTTTTAATAGACCAGTTTTCCGTCATGCCCGCGTAGGCGGGCATCCAGCGTCTTTGCCTTTCAAATGATCTGTGGATAAAGATCGTTCCAATAAGGATTCATTTCCTCGATCAGGCGAATCTTCCAGCTTCTCTCCCATTTCTTGAGTTGCTTTTCACGAACGATCGCAGATTCCATGGTCTCGTGAAGTTCGTACCACACCAGCATCTTCACCGCGTATCTGTCGGTGAATCCGGGGTGGTCGGCTTCCTTGTGCTGCCAGGTACGTTGGATCAGGTTGCTGGTGACTCCGGCGTACAAGGTGCCGTTGCGCCCGCTTGCGAGGAGATAGACGGCAGGTTGCTTCATGGGTCTTCAAGAAAAGTCACTGGATGCCCGCCTTCGCGGGCATGACGGCCAAGTGGGCCGGGGCTTGTGGGAGTGGCTTTTCTATTTCAGAGTCAATGAATGCCCGCCTGACCAGCTCCGCTGTTGAAGACCGCGGGCATGACGGCACCGTTTTGTCGACTGGGGGTAGGTTCACGCGCTACGCCAATGCTCTACCGCCTGCACAAAGCCGAGCACGTCGCTGAAACGGTTGTACAGCGGTGCGGGCGAGATGCGGATGACGTCGGGTTCGCGCCAGTCGCCGATGATGCCCTGCGTCATCAGGTGTTCGAATAGTGCGCGGCCACGTTCGCGGCCGCCGATCACGCGCAGCGACAACTGGCAGCCGCGACGCTCGGCTTCCGATGGCGTGACGATCTTCAGCGTGTCGTCCAGGCGGGTACGGATCAGCGATTCGAGATAGGCGGTGAGTTTTTCGGATTTCGCGCGCAATGCCGGCATCGTGGCGCGCTGGAAGATTTCCAGCGACACCCGCAACGGCGCGAGCGCGAGGATCGGCGGATTGCTCAGCTGCCAGCCGTCGGCGCCCGGCGTCGGCACGAACTCGGGGCCCATCTTGAAGCGCGTTGCCTGGTCATGACCCCACCAGCCGGCGAAACGCGGGCGATCGCTGTGCGCGTGGCGTTCGTGCACGAACGCGCCGGCGATCGCGCCTGGGCCGGAGTTGAGATATTTGTAGCTGCACCACGCGGCGAAATCGGCACCGCTGTCGTGCAACTGCAGCGGCAGGTTGCCGGCGGCGTGGGCGAGATCGAAGCCGACCATGCAGCCTTTCGCGTGGCCGAGACGCGCGATTTCCGTCAGGTCGAAAGCCTGACCGGTTCGATATTGCACGCCCGGCCAGAGGATCAGGGCGATGCGCTCGCCGTGCTCGGCGAGCGTGCGTTCGATCGCCGCCATCGAGATCGTGCCGTTGGGCTCGTCGCCTTCGAGTTCGATCAACGCGGTCGCTGGGTCGAAACCGTGGCTGCGGATCTGCGATTCGACCGCGTAGCGATCCGATGGAAACGCGCCGGCCTCGATCAGGATCGCCGGTCGCTGCGCGGTTGGCCGGTAGAAACTCACCATCAACAGGTGCAGATTCACCGACAGCGAATTCATTGCGACCACTTCGCCCGGTTGCGCGCCGACGCAGCCCGCCAGCGTGTCGCGCACGAGGCCGTGATACGGCATCCACGGATGTTTGCCCTGGAAATGCGCTTCGACACCCAGCGCCGCCCAGTCGTCGAGTTCGTCGATCAGCGCGGCGCGCACGGCCTTCGGCTGCAGACCGAGGGAATTGCCGCAGAAATAAAGCTGCTCGCGATCGCCATGCGTCGGGATATGGAATTGTTCGCGAAATGCGCGCAGCGGATCGGCGGCGTCGAGGGCGAGGGCGTAGGCTTCGGAATAAAGATCGGTCATCGTGTGCGAACGCCATTATTTCTTGCGGACTCCTCCCCTGCTTGCAGGGGAGGCTGGGGGGATGGGACGGCGGAGCGCGGCAAGTTTCTACCCCACCCTAACCCTCCCCTGCGCCCCGAAGGAAGCACCCCTGGGGTGTGAACAGGGGAGGGGATAAAGCATCAATCGAATCGCGACTTGCTCAAGCCCAGCCATTCCAGCGCCGTGCCATGGTAGAGCCGCGCTTGTGCAGCCTCATCAAGATTCAATGCCGCGATACCTTTCCCGGGCTCCTGTTCGCCCAGCGGGAACGGATAATCGGTGCCCAGCATCACGCGATCGACGCCGCAGGTATCGAGCAGATAGCGCAGCGCGCGTTCGTCGGCGACCCAGGAGTCGAAGAACAGGCGGTCGAGATATTCGCGCGGGTTGCGCGGGTTGTCGGTCGCGACCAGGTCTGGTCGCATGTTGAAACCATGCTCGATGCGGCCGATCGTGTACGGAAAACTACCGCCACCATGCGCGAGGCAGACCTTCAAGCGCGGAAATTTTTCCAGTACGCCGCCGAAGATCAGGCAACACGCCGCGCGCGATTGTTCGGCGGGCATGCCGACCAGCCAGGGCAGCCAGTATTTCGGCATCGACTCGCTGCCCATCATGTCCCAGGGATGCACGAGGATGGCCGCGCCAAGATCCTGCGCGGCCTCGAAAAACGGCAGCAACTCCGGCGCGTCGAGATTCCAGTCGCCGATATGCGAACCGATTTGCACGCCCTGCAGATCGAGTTGGTCCATGCAGCGCTCGAGTTCCTGGATCGCCAGGCGCGGTGCCTGCAAGGGCACGGTGCCGATGCCCGCGTAGTGCCGGCGGTGCGCGCGGCAGGTTTCGGCCATGTGGTCGTTGAGCGACTGGTGCAGTTCCAGCGCGTGATGCGCCTTCGCCCAGTAGCTGAACATCACCGGCACCGTGCTGATCACCTGCACCTGCACGCCGAACTGCGCGTAGTCGGCGATGCGCACATCCGGATCCCATGTCTTGGGCCAGATCTCGCGGAAGAACTTGCCGTCCTTGTAGATGCGATGGCGGCCGTCGTCGCCGTGGTGGATCACCGGGAAGCGGTTGTCGCCGTATTTCGCGGCGAGATCCGGCCAATCCATCGGCAGGTAGTGGGCGTGGGTATCGATTTTCAGCATGGGGCTAGTCTAGCAATCCCGGTGGTGTGTGTAGGAGCGGCGTGAGCCGCGAACAGTCTTTCTTCGAAGCAAGCTATCGCGGCTCACGCCGCTCCTACAAAAGCAATCACGTATCCGGGAACTCGTATTTCGAGGGTGCCGGATTCAGGTGTCCGCATTGCTTGCAGGTGCGGTGCTCGTGCGATTTGTAGAAGCGCTCGAACACTGCCGGGAAGTCTTTCTCGATGTTGTGCAAGGGGAAGAATTCTTCGTAGAGTTTGTGGTTGCAGCGTTCGCAGAACCAGAGCAGGCCGTCGTTTTCATGCGGCAACCGTTTGCGTTCGATCACCAGTCCGATCGAACCGGCCATGCGCTGCGGCGAATGCGGCACGCGCGCGGGCAGGTAGAACATCTCGCCGGCTTTGATCGGGATGTCGCGTGCCTTGCCGTCTTCCTGGATGCGCAGGATCATCTCGCCTTCGAGCTGATGGAAGAATTCCGGGCCTTCATCCCAGTGATAGTCGGTGCGCTGGTTAGGGCCGCCGACGATCATCACGATGAAGTCGCCATCGACGATGCATTTGTTGCCGACCGGCGGCTTGAGCAGGTGCCGGTGCTCATCGATCCAGGCTCGCAGGTTGAAGGCAGGGTTGAGCATGTTCTCGCTTCCTTTTCCCCGTCATCCCGGCGAAAGCCGGGACCCATGTTGATTCTTGAAGATCACAATGGGTCCCGGCTTTCGCCGGGATGACGAGCACTATTTTTCGTTGACAAATACCGCGATGCATTTCAACTCGATGGCGATCGGCGTCGGCAATGCGGTGATCCCGAGCGTGGTGCGGCAGGGCGCTTTCGCGGCATCGGGGAAATATTCCGCCCACGCCGCGTTGTAAGCCCTGAAGTCGCGCGCCATGTCGGTGAGGTACACCGTCACGTCGACGAGGTCCTCCCAACTCGCGCCGCTGGCGGCCAGCACCGCGCGCACGTTCGCGAATACCGAGTGGCATTGCGCGACGATGTCGTAGGAGAGCAATTTCCCGGACGTATCCACGACGTTGCCGGGAATGCTGTTGTCGCCGGCATCGCGCGGGCCGATGCCGGAGAGAAAAAGCAACTCGCCGACGCGGCGCGCATGCGGATAGTGACCGACGGCTTTCGGCGCGGTGTCGGTGTGGATGACGTCGTTCATCGCGGCTCCGTCTGTCCGGCCACGCGCTTCAACGCAGCGGCATAGGCCTCGGGAAGGTGATCGCGCGCTTCGATGTCCATGCCGAGCTGCCGTACGCGTCCGTCAAGCAGGCTGTACACCCAGCCATGCACGGACAGCGATTGCCCGCGCGACCACGCATCCTCGACGATCGTGGTCTGGCAGACGTTGACTACCTGCTCGATCACATTCAGTTCGCACAGGCGCGCGTGGCGCAGCGATTCGAGTTCGACATCCCCGAGCAGCGATGAATGTTTCTGCGCGACGTCGCCGACATGCCGCAACCAGTTGTCGGCCAGGCCAACACGGGCGCCGGTGAGGCTGGCATGCACGCCGCTGCAACCGTAGTGGCCGACCACGAGGATGTGTTCGACTTTGAGCAGGTCGACGGCGAACTGAATCGTGCTCAGGCAGTTGAGGTCGGTATGGACAACAACATTGGCGATGTTGCGATGGACGAAGACTTCGCCCGGCGCCAGGCCCATGATCTGGTTGGCCGGCACGCGCGAATCCGAACAGCCGATCCACAGGTATTTCGGCGCCTGCTGCGTCGACAGGCGCTTGAAGAAGCCCGGGTCTTCCTGGCGAACGCGTTCGGCCCAGGCCTTGTTGCGGTCCAGCAGTTCGCGCAATTGGCTCATCGCTTATCCCAGATTGAGGCAGACGTTTTTTGTTTCGGTGAAAAAGCGCAGCGCTTCCTGGCCGCCTTCGCGACCGAGTCCGGATTGCTTCATGCCACCGAACGGTGTGCGCAGGTCGCGCTCGAGCCAGGTATTGATCCAGACGATGCCGGCGTCGATGCGGCCAGCGAGACGATGCGCGCGGCGCAGATCGCTGGTCCACAGGCTGGCGGCCAATCCGTAAGGCGTGGCATTGGCGAGCGCCAGAGCTTCGTCTTCATCGTCGAAGGCCTGCAACGTCAGCACCGGCCCGAAGATTTCTTCGCTGTTGGTGCGCGTGTACGGGCCCAGACCTTCGATGATCGTCGGTGCGATGAACCAGCCGCTCTCGCAGCGTCCCGGCGGCTGCACGGCATTGCCGCCGCAGAGCAGCTTGCCGCCTTCGGCGCGGGCGAGGTCGATATGGCCCATGACTTTTTCGTGGTGCGCTTTCGATACCAGCGCACCCTGCTGGTTGCCGGCATCGAGCGGATCGCCGACATGCAGCTTTTTTGCACGGGCCACCAGTTCGTCGCGGACTTCGGCATAGGCGCTGCGCTCGATCAGCAGCCGCGAACCGCACAGGCATATCTGTCCGGAATTCTGGAACGCCGAGCGCAGCAGGGTTTCGAACAACTGCGTGCGCGGCGCGTCGGCGAACACGATCGTCGCGTTCTTGCCACCGAGTTCCAGCGAAACTTTCTTCAGGTTGCCGGCGCAACTGGTCGCGATGCGCGTGCCAACCGCGGTGCTGCCGGTAAAACTTATCGCTTTGATGCCGGGATGATCGACGATGGCCTGGCCGACTTTCGGGCCCAGGCCTTGCACGATGTTGAGTACGCCCGATGGAAAACCAATTTCGCGGGCGAGTTCGCCGAGCATCCACGCGGTCACCGGCGTGACTTCGCTGGGCTTGCCGATCACGCAGTTGCCGGCAGCGAGCGCGGGCGCGATCTTCCAGGTGAACAGGTAAAGCGGCAGGTTCCAGGGGCTGATGCAGCCGACGACGCCGAGGGGTTGCCGCAGCGTGTAATTCAGTCCGGCCTGGCCGTGGTGGGATTCGCTGGCGAACTGCGTAGCGGCGGCCGCGAAGAAACGCAGGTTGGCGACGGCGCGCGGAATCTCGACATCGCGCGCCAGCGCCAGCGGCTTGCCGGCATCGCGCGATTCGGCGGCGGCGAAATCATCAATGCGCGTTTCCAGTGCGTCGGCGAGGCGATCGAGCCAGCGTGCGCGTTCGCTCGGCGGTAATGTCGACCAGGCGGGAAATGCTGCCTGCGCTGCTTCGAAAGCCGCGGCGACATCCTCGCCATCGGCATCCGGGCACAGGGCGTAACGCGTGCCGGTGGCGGGTTCGTGGACATCGAGCCAGGCTTCCGACAAGGCCGGGCGGGCTTGGCCGCCGATGAGCTGGGACAGGCGCAGGGTCATGCGCGCAGCTTAACCGTCCGGGTACCCCTACGGACAGGTACGCGGCGCGTGCACAGCGGTGCTAGATGTATTCGAGGCCAACTTCATCGTCGCGGTGCCAGAGGATGCGCGCCTCCATGCACATCGTCGGCCCGGTGCCGCTTAGCAGGTGCAGGAGCACCGCGTCGCCGCTGTTGAACGACCAGCCGCGCGGCCGTTTCAGGCAGGCGCCGCCTTTGGACAGATCGACGAGATCGACGAGAAAGCCGGTGTTTCCGCGCGCGACCAGCACCTGGCCGGGTTCGACCATGCGCGGGCTGCGGCGGCGTTCGAAGAACGGCATGGGCCGATGTTACAAGCATTGCCGCTGGCGGGTGCAGCGGCGGCGACAAGGCCTCAGCCCAGTGTCGGCGGTACCGATTGTGGTTCGAGATACTCGAAGCCCAGCGTGCGTTGCTCGATGCGGGCGACACGCGCATCCACGCCCAGCGCCGGACCCGGTTGATCGAAGAAGTACAGGCGCACGACCTGGCCGACTTCCAGCGTGCAGCGCTCGGGCCGGAAAATGCCGCAGCCGCCTTCCGACAGATCCTGCAATTCGACCAGCCAGGCGCTGTCCTCGCGCGCGACCAGCATCTGCGCGGCATAGGGAACGCGCGGCGAATAGCGCTGGTTTTCGACATCCCAATCGGTACTGCTCACAGCGATCGCGTCCGGCCGCCATCGACGGGCAGGTTGATGCCGTTGATGTAGCCCGCCTGCGCTGAGCACAGGAAGGCGACGGCGGCGGCGATTTCTTCGGCCTCGGCAAAACGTCCGGCGGGCACGGTGGCGAGCATCGCGGCGGCTATGTCCTGCTCGCTCTTGCCGGTGGCCGCAGCGCGCTCGCCCAAGATCTGTTCGAGACGCTGCGTGCGCGTGTATCCGGGCAGAACATTGTTGACGGTGATGCCGAAACCGCCGAGTTCGGAGGCCAGGGTTTTCGCCCAGCTCGCGACCGCGCCGCGAATCGTGTTGGAAACGCCGAGGTTGGCGATCGGCTCTTTCACCGAGGTGGAGATGATGTTGACGACGCGGCCCCAGTTCGCGGCGCGCATGCCCGCAAGCACGGCCTGCACGAGAATCTGGTTGGCGATCAGGTGCTGCTGGAACACCGCGAGATACGCCGCGGGATCGGCGGCGTGCGCGGCGCCCCCGGCAGGACCGGCGGTGTTGTTGATCAGGATGTGCACGGGTTTGCCGGCGGCAAGCGCGACGATCTTTTCGTGCAGCGCCGGGGCATCGGCGACGTCGGCCGCGAGCATGCCGTGATCCTGTCCGGCGGAACGGGGCAGGGTGGTCAGCACAGCTTCGAGACGTTCGACGCGACGCGCGAGTAGCGTGACGTTGGCGCCCATTTCTGCGAGCGCGAGCGCGCTGGCGCGACCGATGCCTTCGGAGGCGCCGCAGACCAGGGCGTGCTTGCCGGCGAGACTCAATTGCATGGCGATTCCGTCATTGCTGGTCTCCGTTGCCACTGTGCAGGCGATCGAGCATCAGGCCCGCGATCGCGCGTTCGTTTTCCCCGCCCAGGGCCAGCGCTGCCGCAGCAGCACGGACGTTGCCCGGCGGGTGATTCTGGCTGAGCTTGAACTTGAGCTCAATCTGCGTGGGCCGCAGCCGGAAACCGACGATGCCGCGCAACTGGTTGCGGTGGTCGTCGCGGGTGACATCGAACTGCCAGTCGCTGCCGATACGCGTTTCGTTGATGTCGCTGAGGTCGGTGACGATCTGCGCCAGGCCAGCATCGTCGTCGATGATCTCGAGCGGGCCGCGCAGATGCGCGACGGCGTAATTCCAGGTCGGTACGCGGGCGGCGCTTTCCTTGTCCGGATACCAGCCCGGCGAAAGATAAGTGTGCGGGCCGTGGAAAATCACCCGCGCTTCGCCGCCATGCCGCCACTGCGGATTGGCGCGCGACCAGTGTCCGCGCAGAAGGATGCCGTCGGCGTCGCGACGGTAGAGCACCGGCACATGCGAGATGAAAGGTTCGCCGTCAGCGATTGTGATCAGCGTGGCGAACGGATGCGCCAGCGCCAGTTGGTCGAGCGCGGCCAAGTCGGTTTCGGCGAAATGGCGCGGCGTGTACATCAGTCAGTGGCGCGGGCCGAGCGTCTTGATCATTTGCGGCAACAACTCTTCATCGTCGTCGCCTTGCGGTGGCTGCAGGTCTTCGAGCAACTGGCCGATAAGTTCGGCATCGTCGTCGTCCATGCCTTCGAGCGCGCGGAAGTCGGCGTCCATCAGCGCGGCACGGGCCATGTCTTCGCTTTCGTAGGTGAGGGTCGAACCATGGCTGTCGAACACCTGCGCGACGCCGCTATGCAGCACGCGCAGCCGCGCCCAGATCAGCAGCGGCTCGGGCGTGGCCAACCACCATTCCTCGTGATCGAAAGTCTGGACTTCGTAGCCCAGGTCGTAGATCGATTCGTCAGCCATTTGCCAGTCCTGCCTTTGCCGCGACGCAGACGGCTGTGCCGACGACGCCAATGAGAGTGAGCCAGCCCATGATGCCGGCGATGTTTCCGAACTGCCGCAGCGCGCTGTCCTGGACCTGTGCCTGGCCGAAACGCATCAGCCACCAGCTGTAGAGCAGACCGCCATCTTCAGTGCCGGGAACGAATGCGAGTCCGCGATCAAGCTGCTGTCGATGCGAGAGCACGCGCATGCCGAAATGCGCAGGGCCCGCGGAACCGGCGAGACCGAGGAACAAAAACAGCAGCGCCTGCCACATCGATCAGAACGTCGCCAGGCCCGGCGCGCGCGGGTAGGGGATCGCGTCGCGGATGTTGGACAGCCCGCAGACGTAAACCACCAGGCGTTCGAAGCCGAGGCCGAAACCCGCGTGCGGCACGGTGCCGTAACGACGAAAATCGCGATACCAGGTGTAGTGCTCCGGATCGAGGCCGAACTGCGCGATGCGCGCGTCGAGCACGTCCAGGCGCTCCTCGCGCTGCGAGCCGCCGATGATTTCGCCGATGCCGGGCGCAAGCACGTCCATCGCCGCGACGGTTTTTCCGTCGTCGTTGAGGCGCATGTAGAACGACTTGATCTGCTCGGGGTAATTCATCACCACGACCGGGCGGCCGACGTGCACCTCGGTCAGCCAGCGCTCGTGTTCGGTCTGCAGGTCCAGGCCCCATTCAACCGGGAAGTCGAATTTCTGCCCGGATTTCTGCAGCAGCGACACCGCGTCGGTGTAATCGATGCGCTCGAACGGCGCAGCGATGAACGCCTCGAGTTTCGTGATCGCGGCCTTGTCGACGCGCTCGGCGAGGAAGGCGAGGTCGTCCATGCGTTCGTTGAGCACGGCCTGGAAAACATATTTCAGGAATTTCTCGGCGAGGTTGGCGTCGTCGTTGAGGTCGGCGAAGGCGATCTCCGGCTCGATCATCCAGAACTCGGCCAGATGCCGCGTGGTGTTGGAATTCTCGGCACGGAAGGTCGGGCCGAAGGTGTAGACCTTCGACAGCGCCAGGCAGAAGGCCTCGACATTGAGCTGGCCCGACACGGTGAGGAAAGCTTCCTTGCCGAAGAAATCCTTGGAGAAATCGACCTGGCCCTTCGCGTCGCGCGGCAGGTTCATCATGTCCAGGGTCGAGATGCGGAACATCTGGCCGGCGCCTTCGGCATCCGAGGTCGAGATGATCGGCGTGTTGACCCAATAGAAACCGTCTTCGTGGAAGAAACGGTGGATCGCCTGCGCCAGGCAGTGACGGATGCGCGTCACCGCGCCGAACAGGTTGGTACGCGGGCGCAGATGGGCGAATTCGCGCAGGTATTCCAGCGTGTGCTGCTTGGGCTGCATGGGGTAGGTGAGCGGATCCTCGACCCAGCCGACCACCTCGACGGACGTGGCCTGGATCTCGAATTTCTGCCCCTTGCCCTGCGAGGCGGCCAGTGTGCCGGTGGCGATCACCGAGCAGCCCGCCGACAGCTTTTTCACTTCGCTGTCGAAATTGCCCAGCGATTCGGTGGCCACTACCTGGATCGGGTCGAAGCACGAACCGTCGCTGACGTTCACAAAGGCCAGGCCGGCGGAATCACGCCGGGTGCGCACCCAGCCGCGAACCGTGACTTCACTTCCCGCGGCAATCTTGCCCGCGAGCGCCTGCTGAACGCTGACCACTGCCATGCCTTGAATCTCCGGCCCCTGGGGCCAACCTGCTGAAGGAAGCGGCAAGGATAACCGCTGCCGGGTCTTTCCCGCAGCGTCCACATCGGCAGGCGCCTATACTGTCGCCCTCTTCGAGACGATCAACACCATGGCCGTTACCCTCACTCCTCCTGCCGTCGAACGCGTCCGCCAATATCTCAGCGAGACGCCGGGTGGCATCGGTCTGCGCTTCGGGGTGAAAAAAAGCGGCTGCTCGGGCTGGGCCTATCTGATCGATATCGCCACCAGCACCCGCGAAGACGAAGTGGTGTTCGAGCAGGACGGCGTCAGTGTCCGGGTCGACCAGGCCAGCTTGGCCCAGGTCGATGGCACCGAGATCGATTTCGTCTCGCAGGGCCTGAACCAGCAGTTCGTGTTCCGCAACCCGCGCGTGGCTGCCGAATGCGGCTGCGGCGAGAGCTTCACGACGGACGAGCAGGCGGCCTGAAGGTTTTTTGTAGGAGGGGACCCTGGTCCCGACCCCGCTTTGTAGGAGGGACCTTGGTCCCGACCCTGCTTGCCAAAGCCCCTTGTTCTCAGGATCGCCCGACCTGCGCTGATCGGATGCGTCTGTCGCGACCAAGGTCGCTCCTACAGGCCCGAAATTCCTTGAAATCCGGCAACTTGCCCCGGGATTGCAACCTCGGGCATAATGCGCGGCTCCCAAAAGGCCTCGGCCCTTTGGGACCCCTTGCTCCACGGCCCCTGCGCCGGGAGCTGCCAGGCCATCCGGCCGCATCCACAAGGAAACAAACCATGCGTCACTATGAAGTCGTGTTCATGGTCCATCCGGACCAGAGCGAGCAAGTCCCCGCGATGATCGAGCGTTACAAGACGCTGATCGAGGGCGACGGCGGCAAGATCCACCGTCTGGAAGATTGGGGCCGTCGTCAGCTGGCTTACCCGATCGAGAATCTGGTCAAGGCCCACTACGTTCTGATGAACATCGAGTGCGGCGCCAAGGTCCTGGCTGAGCTGGGCGACAGCTTCCGCTTCAACGATGCGGTTCTGCGCCACATCGTGCTGTCGGAAGAAGAAGCCGTCACCGAAGCGAGCTTCATCCTCAAGTCCAAGGACGAGAAGGGTGATCGCCGCCGCCGCGATGACGATTCGATCGAAGGCGGCCTCGACGCCGTCGACAACGCCTGAGCCCGAGGAGACCACCCATGTCCAAGTTCTTCCGCCGCCGCAAGTTCTGCAAATTCACCGCCGAAGGCGTGACCAAGATCGACTACAAAGATCTGAACACGCTTCGCCAGTACCTGACCGAGAACGGCAAGATCGTCCCGAGCCGCATCACCGGCACGAAAGCCAAGTTCCAGCGTCAGCTTCAGACCGCGATCAAGCGCGCGCGCTTCCTCGCCCTGATTCCGTACACCGACAACCACAACGTCTAAGAACTTCGCCCGCTCGCCGGGGCGTTGTTGGAAGGCAGGCCGAAAATCCTCATTGGCTTCAGCCAACTACGGTTTTCGACCCACCTTCCGCCTAGCCCCGCCTTCGCGGGCTGTGTTCTTCACTGAGTGAAATCCATTCACCGTCCTTACGGACAGCCACAGTTGCGGCGCGCTCGCGCCGCTAACGTAAACGGAGTTGCACCATGAAATTGATCCTCCTGCAGAAAGTCACCAACCTCGGCAACCTCGGCACCCTCGTCGACGTGAAGCCGGGCTACGGCCGCAACTTCCTCGTGCCCTACGGCAAGGCCGTGCCGGCGACGAAGTCGAACATCGAAGCCTTCGAAGCCCGTCGCGCCGAGTACGAAGCCAAGGCCAACGACATCCTCGCTGCTGCCGAAGCCCGCAAGGCCAAGCTCGAAGGTGCGGAAGTGACGATCGCTGCCAATGCGTCCACCGAAGGCAAGCTGTTCGGCTCGGTCGGCACCCGCGACATCGCGGAAGCCTTCACCGCCGCCGGTCACAAGCTCGAGAAATCGGAAGTGGTGATGGGCGAAGGCCCGATCCGCCGCACCGGCGAGTTCGAAGTGGTTGTGCACCTGCACGCCGACGTCGAGACCAAGATCAAGGTCGTTGTCGTCGCCGAAGCCGCGTAAGCGTTTCGCAAGTTCTGCCAGACGGCCGCCTTTGGGCGGCCGTCTTTTTTCCGGCAGTCTCGGTTTTTGAGATATACCCGGGTTATCCACAGTCTTGTCTGCAACGCCCCGGCCTCGGGTTGGCCTACAGTGACCGCTTGGCAGTCGCTCCGGAAAAAAAGATAACAACATGCCCGTACGCACCGATTCCTTCCGCAACGATCGCCCGGATCGCTCCGAAAACAAGATAGACGCGCTGCGCATTCCGCCGCAGTCGGTCGAGGCCGAGCAGGCGGTCATCGGTGGCCTGATGCTGGCGCCGGAATCGCTGGATCGCGTCGGCGACTTCCTCACCGAGCACGATTTCTATCGTCGCGATCACCGGCTGATCTACCGCGCGATCCGCGAGCTGTCGGAAAAGAACAAGCCCTTCGATGCGGTCACGCTGGGCGAGTGGTTTGAATCCAACAACCTCTCCGAGCAGATTGGCGGCACCGGCTACCTGATCGACCTCGCCAGCTCCACGCCGTCGGCCGCCAATATCCGCGCCTATGCCGAGATCGTGCGCGAGAAGGCGATTCTGCGGCAGCTGATCGACGTCGGCACCGAGATCGTCAACGACGGTTTTCAGCCCGAAGGCCGCGAAAGCCAGGAAGTGCTTTCCGCCGCTGAAATGAAAGTGTTCAAGATCGCCGAACAAGGCCGGCGTGGCCGTGCCGATTTCGTGCCGCTGCGCGAAGCGATGAAGGACGCCTTCCAGATTCTGCAGGAGCGCTACGAAAACCAGGGTTCGGTCACCGGCCTGCCGACCGGATTCCACGATCTCGATGAAATGACCGCCGGCCTGCAGCCGTCCGACCTGATCATCCTGGCCGCGCGCCCGGC
>Ga0207983_1000048_pt1 | contig 15519 bp, 10 predicted proteins | sample SoimicmetaGmgHMB_FD_188341 | JGI IMG/M metagenome (GOLD analysis project Ga0207983, IMG submission 188341) | Soil and rhizosphere microbial communities from Laval, Canada - mgHMB (SPAdes) (version 2) | ecosystem: Environmental > Terrestrial > Soil > Agricultural land | place: Laval, Canada...
CTGACGCAACGCCTGCTCTGGCCGCTGACGCGTCTGGCCGACATGACCGATCTCTACCAGCGCGCGATGGCCTCGGTGAATCGCGTGATGGATCTGCTGGAAACGAAGCTTCCGCTGCGCGGCACGCAGCAGCTCACGCAGCACGCGAAGGGTACGCTGAGTTTCGAGAAAATCGCCTTCGCCTACGACGGCCGCCCCGCTGTCAGCGATATTTCGCTGGCGATTCCGGCCGGACAAACCATCGCGCTGGTCGGCGGCACCGGCGGCGGCAAGAGCACGCTGCTGAAATTGCTGCTGCGTTTCATCGACCCCGACCACGGCCGCATCCTGCTCGACGGCATCGACATCGCGGCGCTCGATCCGGCCGCGCTGCGCCGCGTGATCGGCTATGTCGCGCAGGACCCCTTCCTCACCGATGGCAGCGTCGCCGACAACATCGCCTACGGCGAACACGCACCGGACATCGCGAAAGTCGAAGCCGCCGCGCGCGCCGCGGAGGCCCACGATTTCATCGCCGCGCTGCCGCAGGGCTATGCCAGTGCGGTCGGTGAACGCGGAGCGCAACTGTCCGGTGGCCAGCGGCAGCGCATCGCGCTGGCGCGAGCGATCTATCGCGACCCCGCCGTGCTGGTGCTCGACGAGGCGACGTCCGCCGTCGACAACGAAACCGAAGCGGCGATCCAGCGCTCGCTGGCGCGCATCTCGCATCAGCGCACGACGTTGATCGTCGCGCATCGTTTGTCGACGGTGCGCCAAGCCGATGCGATCCATGTGCTCGATGCCGGACGCATCGTCGAAAGCGGCCGCCACGATGAACTGATCGCCCGCAACGGTTTCTATGCGGCGCTGTGGCGGTTGCAGACGGGTGAAACATCGTAGCTGGCGGCACAACGCGTCTCGCTTGAAATCCCCTGTCGCATCCGCGCCCCCGAAACCCATGGGATGACCGATGCCGGTTCGGTCAGCACCTCCTGTGCTGACTCACCGTCGCCGGCCATCCCTGGCCGACTCACAGTCTTCCCATGGGCTTCGGAAACGCTCTGATCGGCTCGGCTTGTTGAACAAAATGCGAACAGCAACGACCCGCCACGTACCGGTGCCGGCAAGATGAATTGACGACGAAGCGACTCGCGTTTCGCAACATCTCGACACGATTTCAGAGCGATGCCGGGGCCGACGGAGTGGGTCCGTGAGCAGGCCAGGGATGGCCTGCGACGGTGAGTCGACACAGGATGTGTCGACCGAACCGGCACGGACTCCCCGTCGGCCGCGGCGGCGCGGGTGCAAAAAGAAATTTCCCATGCTGGCCAGCGCGACCCTGTCGTGGCCCCTGTCGCCAGCAAGCTGGCTCCTACGGCGAGGCAAGGTCCTGCAGGTCCTTGCCGGCCAGCCGCAAATTCTTGCGGATGTGCGCACGCAGTTCGCGTGACGGCGGCGTCGGTGCTGGGCCGCCGAGATTGCGGTGCAGCATCCATTCCATGAGGAAATAATAGGCCTCGCGCGTGCGCAGATCGGTCGCGCTGTGTCCCGCGTCTGCGTCGACGAACAGGCTCACATCCTTGTGCAGCGAGTTGAGCTTGGCGGCGTAGTGCGTCACCCCGCGGATCGGCACGCGCTCGTCCTCGCCGCCAGCGAGCATCAGCAGCGGCCGACGCAATTTGTCCGCGTTGGCGATCGGTGACTGCGCTGTCAAACGCTGCGCAATCACCGGATCCGCAGGGTCGAGTGACAGATGCCGCATGCTCGTCGCGATCGGCACCCCGGGCACCATTTCCGTGCCGGTGCCGACGTATTCGCGCAGCACCCAGCCGAAATCCGCCGGTGGGACGCCGGCGATGCCGACCTTGAACAGCTCCGGCTGGAAAGTCACGCCCAGCAGAGTCGAATAGCCGCCGAACGACGCGCCGGTGATACCGACGCGATTCGCGTCACCGATGCCTTGTGCAAGCAGATAGCGCACCCCTTCGACGATGTCGAGCTGCACGCGACCGTTGCCGAAGTCGCCGTTCGCGGCAAACAGATAGCGGCGGCCCAGGCCGGTCGACCCGCGGAAGTTCGGCTGGAACACGACGTAGCCGCGATTGGCCAGAAACTGGCCGTCGTTGCTGAAGGTCGGTCGCACCAGATTGAAGGGTCCGCCATGCACGTTCGCGACCAGCGGCACCGTCGTCAGATCCACGCCCGGCGGCACCATGAGGAAGCCATGCAGACGCATGCCGTCGGAGGCGCGCCAGGAGAACGCGATCTTGCGTGCCATCACCGCTTCGGCAATGGCCGGGACCGGTTTGCCATCGAATTCGAAGCGTGCGTCATCCAGTATGCGGCGCGTGGCGCCCGTGGCCGGATCGTAGACATGCAGGCGCTCGCCGCGCAGCGAGCCCGAGCGTTCGTGCACGATCCAGCGCGCCGCCGTACCGACGCCGACATCGATCTGCAAATTGCGCTGCGGGAACAGACGAACGATCGCATCGACCTGCCGTTTGCCGTCGGGGGTCAGGCCGTAACTCGCCGCGGTCGTGCTGCGATAGCTCGCGATCAGCGGCTGCCGCGTGATCGGGTCGAGCACGATGCCGTCGACATCGGCCTCGCCGCGCGGATCTTCGAACAGGACCGTCATGGCGCCGTCGGGCGACATGCGCACCGGGCGCATGAACTCGCCACCGAGATTGGTGCGCAGGATCAGGTCGCGGCCATCTTCGCTGGTCGCCAGGAACAGGCAGCGGATCATGCGCTCGCAACGCGCGATCGGATGCAACTGGCCGGCGGCATCCACATGCTGGATGACCTGGCCCTCGCCCTCGGCGCGCAACAGATACGCGAGCCGCCCTTGCGGAGCGAACGCGGCATCCACGATCGCGGTGGCCTCTTCGCGCAGCAGGGTCTGTCTGCCCTGCATGTCCACGCGCCACAAACGCCAGCGTTTGGGTGCGCGCGACACCACCGGCGGCACTTCGCGCACGAGGATCGCTGCGGGCAGGGACGCATCGACGCCGAAGAATTCCCGGCGTGTGCGCTCGCCCAGCAAGGTGACGATGCCCGAGCCGGTCGTGCCCGTCACGGCAAGCTTGAACACCTCGCGCGGCGAAATGAGCAACAGCCAGCGACCATCGTGCGACCACGCGATTTCATTGGCCTCGGTTTCGAGCAGGACACGCCGCGGTTCGCCGCCGGCCGTCGGCAACAGCCACACGCTGCGATTGCTGCCCTGCTCGCGCAGATACGCGAACTGCCGGCCGTCGGGCGAGAGCGCGGTTTCGCCTTGGTTGCTGCGCGACAGGAAGGCCGTGCGTTCGATGCGTGGCGCCGGTGCGCGCTGGCGTTCGGCGGCGAGCGCGGCTTTCAGTGCTGCAGCATCGTCGTCGGCGCGTACCGGCCCGGCGAAGGCGAACAGCGTCGACATCACCAGGCCCGTCAGCAAGGACGCGGTGAGCCGCGCCCCGAACGATTTCGGGAACGTCTTCATGGGTTTCTCCTGCAAGGCCCGCGCGCGACTCGCGCGACGGGCCGGTGATGGTTTGATTCGTTCAGGCCGTCGCGGCGGACGCGATCGGCAGATCGTCCAGGCGCTCGCGTTCGGGATACAGCAGCCACAGACTGAACAGCGCCGGCGGGCCGATGGCGAAGCAGGCGACGAGCCAGGCCAGGCGTGCCGGCATCGACACCGCGACCCGACGCAGGCGCCATGCGCCGCCGATCAGCGAAAGCAGGGCCATGCCGACCGCGATGCCCACCGCCGCAGGCAGCACCGGCGGACGCTGGAAGTCGCGCACCGGCACGTAGCCGGCGAATAGGTTCACCGCGAACTTCTGCACTTTGAACAACACCGGCGAGATGTACCAGTTCGAATAGCGGAACACCGGTCCGTAACCGATGCCCAGCTCGCGGCGACCGACCGACACGGTGCGGTCGTGCTCGTCGACGCGCAGGACTTCCTGGAATGCCGGGCCGTCGCCGTTATGCGAGTAGCGGCTGTAGACGAAGGACACCAGATAGCCGTCGAGCAGCTCCATGACATCGACGCGCTCGAGATTGCCGGTCTTGCCCGGCACCGGCACATGGGCCCGCGGCGTGAGCACGCCGTCGCCGTTGTGCAGCTCGCGGATGTCGTAGAAGTACAGCGCGCGGTCGCTCATCAGCAGGATGCGTTCGTCAAAGGTTTCGATCGACGTGATGGTTTCACCGGCCGGCACGCGCAGACGCGGCAGCACCAGCTTGGCGTCGCTGTCGTACTGGAAAACGGTGTCGCGGCTGATCAGCGAATCCATCGGACCGATCATCGGCGGCGTCGGAAAGGCGCCGTCGCCATCGACACCCAGGCGACCCACCGCGCGGAAATCGGCGAGGCTGTAGCCCTCGAAGCGCATGCTGTCGTGACTGAATACCCAGCGGATACGCCGCGTGTCGTCGTCGAACTCCATCGGATCCTTGTTGGTGAGCTCGTTGCGCACCGGGTTCCAGCGCACGTTCGTGGCCATCTGGAACACGTCCGAGATCGCGGCCTGTTCGCGCCACAGCGGCGCGTCGGCGGCCCTGCTGTTGCGCAGGCCAGCGATGATCAGATCCTTGGGTTCGGCGTTGTCGGCTTCCTTCGCGCTGCCCGGAATCGGCGTCGGCAGGTTGTTGGGATGCGTGCCTTGCATGATCCAGACCAATTCAGCGCCGAAGCAGATCAGCATGAACAACATCCAGCCGGCCATCTGCAGCGGCAATGCGGTGGCGACGATGCCAACGACGTTCTGCGGGGGCGAACTGAGGTCGGGCTTGAACGCGGACACGATCATGATCGCGAGCCAGGCGAGCACGAGCAGTTGCAGGACGATCGCGCCCAGGCCAACCGCATTGCTGGCCATGAGCAGGGCGAGGAATACCAGCGCGCTCGCGCCGTAACGCTTGTGGCCGAGCATCGCGTAGCCGCCGGCCAGATAGCCGCACCAGGCGATCAGCAAGGCCGACAGCAACAGCCACAGATGCCGCGTGTCGAGCACGCGCGCGGTCATCGTCTTCTGCCAGATGGCGATCGTCAGCGTCGGCAGGGCGATCGCGATCGTCAACAGCACCGCGCCGGCGGCGAACAACGCCGCCGCGACCTGCCAATGCGGCAGTGGCCGATGCAGAAGATTCAACCAGGCATTAGGCCGGCGATAGCCGCCCATCTGGTACATGCCCAACAACAGGCCGGTCAGCACGTAAACACCGCCGATGACCTGATAGACCAGGTCGGGCTGCTGCGCCAGATCCACGACCCGCGTCATGAAGCCCAGCACGAGCAGGTGCACGACGGCGAACACGATCGCCCAGGTGCGGAAGCGCAGAAATTCAGCCTTGAACAGATCCCGCATGATGTTTTCCCTTGGATGGTTCGCTTCGCGCTCAGGCCGCAGCCGGCGCCGCGTGGTTCTTGGCCAGGAAGCCGTTGACGGCGCGGTCCAGGCTGACGGGCATGCTTTGCACGCTGCGCGCGCCGTGCGCACGCAGGAATTCGCCGAAGTCCTCGTCCTGGTCGATGACCACGTAGTGATGCAGGCCATCGATGCGCTGCACCTGCAGCAGGCCCGGCACCAGTTGCTGGTCCGGCCCCTTGAACGGGATATCGGCCACCCAATAAGTGACGCGCGCGCAGAAATCCTCGGGCGCCGACATGTTCTTGAGTTGGCCGCGCTCGAGGATGATCAGGTTGTCGGCAACGCGCTCGATCTCGTCCATCTGGTGCGAGCAATAGATCACCGTGCAGTCCTCGCTGGCGTTGCTGTACATCAGCGATTCCAGGAAGGCGCGCTTGGCGACCACGTCCAGGCCCAGCGTCGGCTCGTCGAGCACCAGCAGCTCCGGGCCTTGCGCCAATGCCAGCGCGAGATTGAAACCGGCGCGCTCACCGCGGGAAAGTTGCCCGACTTTCTGTTCCGGCAGCACGTGGTAATGACCGAGCACGCTGGCGAACGCGGCCTCGTTCCAACGGCGGTACTGGCGCCTGTGCATCGCGATCACCGCCGACACCGGCATCCAGCCCGGCAAGGTGTGTTCTTCATTGACGAAGCCGATGCGGGCCCGGTCATCGGGCGTCAGGCAACCGCTGTCGCGTCCGAGAATGCGCGCCTCGCCTGCAGTCGGTGGCAGGAAGCCAAGCAGGATGCGGAACAGCGTCGACTTGCCGGCGCCGTTCGCACCGACGATCGCGTGGATGCGGCCGCGTGGAATCTGCAGGTCGAGGTGGTCGAGCGCGAGCTTGCTGCCGTAGCGTTTGCTCAGCGCGCGGGTTTCTATGACGAAGTCGGACATGGGGGCGCTCAAGGGTCGTCAGTGAAATCGATCGGCGCGCCAGCACGGGCGCCGTCCGGAATCAGGCGGTTTTTTTTGTCGCGAAGGCCTGCAGCTCGACATCGATGCGCGCGATCACCTCATCGGCGGCGATATCGAGCGCGACCACGTCATGCACGAAGCGGCTGACCGCCTCGTCGAAGCGTTTGTCGCGCTCGTGCGCACTGAGCCGTTGCCGCGGCGGCGCGACGAACAGGCCCAGGCCCTGGCGCGCCTCCAGCCAGCCTTCACTGGTGAGCTCGGCGTAGGCCTTGGCGACGGTGTTGGGATTGATCGTCAGCTGCATCGCCAGGCCGCGCACGCTGGGCAGCTGCACGCCCAGCTGCAATTCGCCGGTGGCGATCTTCATGCGCACGCCATCGGCGATCTGCTTGCTGATCGGCCGCGGATCGCCGGTGGCGATCTCGATCATCAGGGCCTGACTGCGGGCCATGGCGAATCCTTGCTGTACTGTGTGTGCTAGTACAGTACGAACAGCGAGGCGGGCTTGTCAACCCCCATTTGAGCCGTAGGTGCCAGCTGGCTGGCGATATCGTTCAAGTCGCCAGCAAGCTGGCTTCTACGTTCAGGGCTTCACGAACTTCAGCGTCATGCGATCGCTTTCGCCGATCGCCAGGTATTTCTCGCGATCCTTGCTGCCTTCCTTGAGCGTCGGCGGCAGAGTCCAGACACCGCCGGGATAGTCTTTCGTGTCGTTCGGATTGGCGTTGATCTCGCTCTTGCCGACCAGCTCGAAGCCCGCGCCTTTCGCCAGGTCGATCACGTAGTCCTCGGGCAGATAGCCGCTGCTCTTCATCTCTTCGGCAGGCGCGCCGGCACGCGCGCGATGATCGACCACGCCGAGCACGCCGCCGTGTTTGAGCACAGTGAAAAAGCCCGCGAACATCGCCTTCTCGTGACCTTCCATCACCCAGTTGTGCACGTTGCGGAAGGTCAGCACCACATCCGCCGAACCCGGCGCACCGAGATTCGGCGCCGCCGGATCGATCTCGATGATGCTGGCGCGGTCGTAGACATCGCCACGTGCGCCGAATTTTTTCCGCAGCGCGAGATTGCGTTCGGCGGTCGCCGCCTGCGCCTCCGCATCGCCAACCTTGGCGGGGTCGGGAATCACCGCAAGATAGTTGCCGTTGTCGCGCTGCATCGGCGCCAGGATTTCCGAATACCAGCCGCCGCCAGGCCAGATCTCGATGATTTTCTGGCCCCTGCCAACACCGAAGAAAGCCAGCGTTTCGCGCGGGTGACGGTAAACATCGCGAGCGCGGTTTTCCTCGCTGCGCCAATCGCCGGCAAGGATGCGATCCAACGGATCGGCCATCGCCTCGGAATATCCGGGTGCGTGCGTATCGATCGGCGCGGGCGCGGTGGCCGTGTTCGCCGGCGCCTCGTGTTTTCCGCAGCCCGCGAGCAGCAGGGCCGACAGCAACAACGTGAGGGAACGGCGCATGGCGAACTCCGGAGCAGCGGAAAAGAGGGCCGCAGGCTAGCACGTAGGAGCGGCTTGAGCCGCGACGAATCCTGCGACACGAACTGAAGCAATCGCCGCCACGCCCAAGCCTGCCTCGGCAGGAACTACACCCAAGATCGCATGCTTGCGTTGATCGGGATCTTGCGAAGCCTGCTTACTCGCTGGGCAGGCGATACGCCGAACGCCGCACCAGCCATTCCGATGCGACCAGAGCGCCCAGCGACAGCAGCAGCGAGACGATCGCAAGACGGGCGATGCCGCTCTCGCCACCGGGCACCTGCGTGAGTGTGTACATCGCCAGCGGAATCGTCTGCGTCTCGCCGGGAATGTTGGATACGAAGGTGATGGTCGCGCCGAATTCTCCCAGCGCCTTGGCGAACGCCAGCGTCATGCCCGCGGCGATGCCGGGGATACTCAGCGGCAAAATTACCTGCCAGAACGCCGCCCAGGGATGCGCGCCGAGACTGGCGGCCATCTCGTCGATGTCACGCGGAATCGCTTCGATCGACAGGCGCACCGAACGCACGAACAAGGGAAAAGCCATGATCGCCGCGGCGATCACCGCGCCGGTCCAGCGAAACGCAAAACTGAAACCGAACCAATGCTCCAGCCAATAACCGATCGCACCGTGCCTCCCCAGCAACACCAACAACGCATAGCCGGTCAGCACCGGCGGCATCAGCAAGGGCAGATGCACCAGCGCGTCGAACACCACCTTGCCGCGGAAACTCCAGCGCGCCAGCACGTAAGCCACCGCGATCGCCGCGGGCAGCGCGCAGACTACCGCGAGGAAAGCGACCCGCAGGCTGAGGGCGATCGCACTGAGTTCGTCCGGCGTGAACACGTCAGGGTCGGCTGAATCCGGCACGCTTGAAGATCGCCTTTGCCGCCGCGGATTTCAGGAAGGCGAGAAAGCCTTTCGTCGCGGCGGCATCGGCACGGCTCACGCGCGCGGCGGGATAGATGATCGCGTCATGACTATTTTCCGGAAATGTCGCGACCACGCGCACTTTCGCTTCGGCCTGGGCGTCGGTGGCGTAGACGATGCCCAGCGGCGCTTCGCCGCGCGCGACATAGGCCATCGCCGCGCGTACGTTCTCGCCCTGCGCGAGATGCGCGGAAACGCCATCCCAAAGCGCGAGTTTGGTCAGGGCCTGCTTGGCGTAGCGACCTGCGGGAACGCTGCCGGTTTCCGCGACGGCGAGGCGGCCATCGCCGAGTGCCTTGAGCAATGCGCCGGAAGCATCCAGCGCGACGGCACGCTGCGTGGAATCGGCCGGCGCGATCAGCACCAGGCGATTGCCGACGAGGTTGAAGCGCGAGCCCACATCGATCTGCGCGCGCGTGGCCAGATAATCCATCCACTCGCCGTCGGCGGAGATGAAGATGTCGGCTGGCGCGCCCTGCTCGATTTGTTTGGCCAGCGCCGAACTCGCCGCATACGAGACCACGACCTTCTGCTGCGAGCGCCGCGTCCATTCCGCGGCGACGGCGTCGAGGCTTTCCTTGAGGCTTGCGGCCGCGAAGACGGTGATCTGTGGTGGCGACGCGGCCGGCGTCTTCGCGAAAGCCAATGCCGGCAACGCGAGCCCCAGCAACAACAGGAAGCAATGGCGACGCAGGAAATTCATGGTGGTGTTCCCGTCAAAGTAGGGTCGATGTGGAATCAATGTGCGCTGTTCGCAGGCGTGGTCGCGGCATCGACGAGTTCGATGCTGCGCAGGCTGCGCAACCAGCGCGCCGCGCGTTTGTCGCCGGGAACAACCAAGCGGAACGGTCCTTCCTCGGCCGATAAGGCCTTGCCCTCATGTTGATCGACCAGCAAGACCGTCGTGTTGCCGAAGCCGGCATCGAGTTCGGCAAGACTGAAAACGATCTGGTAGCCGTCGGTCGCGGTGACGCGTACGAACTTCGCCATCTCGCGCCCGCGCAATTGTTTGTCCAACGGCGCGCCGGCCTGGCGCAGCACATCGACCAGGGCCACGCCCTGCCATGACGACAGTGGCTCTTCATGCGTCGCGGCGCGCACTTCCTTGCGCGGCAAGGTCGCCAGCGACGCAGCAGTGAGCACGATCGCGGGCTTGCCCGGCAGCGTAAGTTGAATCGCCGCCGCAGTCGGCACAGACGTCGCTGTTTCCGCAGCAAACGCGGTGCAGGCGACGGACAACAGGCAAAGCGCGGAAACCAGCAGGAGGCGACGAGACATGATGCGAGCCGTGAAAGCAGGAGCCGGTACTTTACACCGGCGCTTGAACCGGATTGGTCGCCAGCGAGCTGGCTCCTAGGGGCGCGGGAACCGGATTTGTCGCCAGCGAGCTGGCTCCTACAGGCGCAGCGCCTCGGGATACGGCGGCACGTCGGTGAAACCACCGGCACCGAGATTGGCCTGCAGGCGCTGCCACCAGCCGACATCGAAAATCTCGCCGTGCGCGGCCAGCAATGCCGCGCGTTGATTCGGGCTCAGGCCGAGGAAGCGCGGGAACTGTTCCGGGAAGACATCGTTGTCGGCGACGTAATACCAGGCACCGTGGTGCATCTCCTCTTCCTCGTTGCGCGCTTCGGGAAGTTTGCGGAAGCGGCACTCGCTGACCAGGCACAGCTCGTCGTAGTCGTAGAAGATCGCGCGGCCATTGCGGGTGACGCCGAAATTCTTCAGCAACAAATCGCCGGGAAAGATGTTGCTGCGCGCGAGATCCTTGATCGCCTGGCCGTAATCGAGCACCGCGGCGAGCGCGGCATCTTCGGAAACTTCCTTGATGTAGAGATTGAGCGGGCGCAGCCGGCGCTCGATGTAGCAGTGGTGCACGACGATGTCGTCGCCGTCCTCGCTCACCGATTCGCGGCATTCGCCCAGCAACTCATCGAGCAACACACCGGCGAATTGTTCGCGCGGGAAGCGCAGAAAGCGGTATTCCTGCGCGTCGATCAGGCGGCCGACGCGGTCGTGGCGGAACACGAGGCGATATTTTTCCTGCACCTGTTCGCGCGCGATGTTTTTCGGATAGGCGAAGCGGTCGCGGATCAGCTTGAACACCAACGGATAGCCCGGCAGCGTGAACACCGCCATCACCATGCCGCGCTCACCGTCGGCCTGGATGAGTTTCTGCTCCTGGTTCGCGCCGAGATAGCCGAAGAAATGCCGGTAGCGTTCGGTCTTGCCCTGTTTGGCGCGGCCGAGCACGGTATAGATCTCGTCGACCGGTTTGCCCGGCAACAAGGTACGCAGGAACACCACGGCATCGCCGACGGTGGCGAGATCGGCGTGAAAATAACTGTGCGTGTAGCCGAACAGCACCGCCACGTGCTGCCGCGTGCTCAGCACCGCATCGACACGCAGGCCGCCATCCTCGTGCACGAGTGCGATCACGCAGGGTGCGTAATGATCGCGGCCGAAGATGCGGCCAACCAGATAGGCGCGGCGCTCGCGATAGAACACGGTATCGAGCAGCTCGATCGCGACGATGCCGCCTTCGCCCCAGTCCGCGTGCCGCGTCATCAAGGCCTGGGCAACGCGCATCGCATCGCCGCGGGCATCGACGTGGGCGATCGCGAACGGATAGCCGGCGAGCACACGTTCGACCGTCGCCGCGAGATCGCCGGAGACGGCATAGCTGTGCCGCGCCACCGGATGGGTGATGCGGTCGGTGGGCTCGATGTCGAGCGCGACGAATTCGATGTCGGCGGCGACGCCGCGGGTCTTGAAGAAGCGCCGTGTCAACGTATTGAAAAAAGTCTTGTACAACTCCTGGTCGAGCAGCTCGGCGATCAGTCCGGCGTAGTGGTCGCGGATCGTCGACCACAGCGGCCGGTCCTGCGCCTGCGTGGCGAGACGCTGTTCGAGTTCCAGAGAAATCTCGGCGACGCAGCGATCGTAGAGCTCGATGCGCTCGATCGCGTCTTCGCGCGCCGCCGTCCAGTCGCGTGTCTCGAAACGGCGACGCGCGCGCCGGGTGATCGCATCGAAGCGCGCATCGTAATCGCTGAACGCGTCGCGGATCGCCGCGGCGCAGGCGCTGGCGAGGTCGGGAATAGGTTCGGCAGGCATGGCCCAGTCTAGCGGGTCATGCGCGGCGGACGTGCTCATCGTTTGGAGCCCGTCCACAGCGCCGGGGAAACCGTCATTCCCACCTTTGCGGGAGTGACGGGCTTTCTCCATTGTCCCGCCACTCACCGCGCCCCTCAGCAATCACAAGCACAGGCTCTGCCTGCGTCTACGGACTGCGCACTGCGACAGGGACGCGCCTGGGCAGGTTGTCGGGCCAGCCACCGGCAAGCGCCTGGTATAGCGACACCCAACCGGTGAGGCTGCGCGTGCGACTTTGCGCGAGCGCGTCCTGCGCCTGCAAGTTGCTGCGCTCGGCATCCAGCACCTCGAACAGATCGGTCGCACCGTTTTCGTAACGGATGCGCGCCAGTTGCGCGGCGCGCGCACTGTCGGCGGCGGCGCGGGCGAGGTGTTCGTCCTCGGCGCGCGCGTTTCCGTAGCGCACCAGCGCATCTTCGGTATCGGCCAGCGCGCGCAACACGGTCTGTTCGTAACGCGCGAGTTCCGCCGCCGCATCGGCATCGGCCGCCGCGACACGTGCGCGCACGCGACCGACATCGAGGAAAGACCAATCGACGCCGAGTGCGACCAGGCGCGTCTCGCTGTCGCGTCCGAACAAGGCATCACGATCCACGGCCTGGCTGCCGATCAGGCCGCCGAGCGTGAAGCGCGGGAAGAAGTCGGCCTTGGCCACGCCGATGCGCGCGGTCGCGGCACGCAGGCGGTATTCCGCAGCAGCGATGTCGGGACGCCGTCGCAGCAGATCGCCGGGTGTGCCCGGATCAACGACGCCTGGCTGCGCCGGCAACGGCTCGCGCCACTTCAGGCCATCGGTGGCGATGCCGGGTGGCTGCCCAGTCAATACCGCCAGATGATGCAGAGTGATCGCGATGCGTGCCTCCAGCGCCGGTGCGCGCGACTGCGTGCCGGCGAGCAGCGCACGCGCACGCGCGGTGTCGAACTCGCTGCCGCGCCCGGCCCGGAACCCCATCTCGACCAGACGCAGCGTCTCAGCCTGCGATTCCGCGCTCTCCTGCGCGACACGCAGTTGTTCCTGCAAGCCGCGCAACTCGATGTAGCTGCGCGCGACTTCGGCAACGATCACAACCTGCAGTGCGCGGAAATCCGCGCTCGCCGCATCCGTGCCGGCGCGGCCAGCTTCGACCTGGCGACGCACGCGACCGAACAGATCCAGTTCCCAGGCGGCGCGCGCAACGACGCTGGTTTGCCTGCCATCGCGATCGGCACGCGCCAAGCCTGGTTGTTGGTCGGCACTGGCGCGGGCATCGCTCGCGCTGCCTTCGCCGGTGATCGTTGGAAACACGTCCAGGCGCGTGCCGCGCTGCAGCGCCTGCGCACGCTCGGCGTTGGCCAAGGCGATGCGCAAATCGTGGTTGGCGACCAGCGCCTGTTCGATCAGCGCGGTCAGTTGCGCGTCACCCAGGCGCCGCCAGAACTGACTTTCGTCGTCGTGCGTCGCGGCTGCCGTGACCGGCGCAAGCGCACCGGCTTCGCTGAACTTTTCCGGCAGATCCAGCATCGGGCGCACATGGTTCGGCCCGACCGCGCACGCCGACAACAGGGCGCCGAACACCGCAGCGGCGATGGTGGTTTTTTGCAAAGAGTTACGCATGGATATTCTCCAGGGCAGCCGGGGCATGCGTCACCAGCGGACGCGGAACCAGCTTTCGCAATGCCACGTAAAACACCGGGGTAAGGAACAAACCGAACAGGGTCACGCCGAGCATGCCGGCGAACACGGTGATGCCGGTCACCGAACGCACCTCGCTGCCCGCGCCGCTGCCTAGCACCAGCGGTACCGTGCCGGCGATGAAGGCGATCGAGGTCATCACGATCGGGCGCAGGCGCAGGCGGCAGGCTTCGAGCGCGGCTTCGATCACGCCCATGCCCTGCATTTCCAGTTCGCGCGCGAACTCCACGATCAGGATCGCGTTCTTGCAGGCCAGGCCCATGAGTACCACCAGACCGACCTGCACGAACACATTGTTGTCGCCGCCGGTCAGCCACACGCCGACAAGGGCCGACAGCAACGTCATCGGCACGATCAGGATCACCGCCAGCGGCAGCGTCCAGCTCTCGTACAGCGCCGCGAGCACGAGGAAGGCCAGCAGCACCGACAGCGGGAAGATCAACAGCGCGGCATTGCCCTGCGTAGCCTGCTGGAAACTCAGGTCGGTCCATTCGATGTTCATGCCGTTGGGCAGCACGTGCGGCGCCATTTCCTTGAGCTTGGCCATGGCCTCGGTCGAGGACAGCAGACGCGGATCAGCGTCGCCGATGAGATCCGCGGCTGGATAGCCGTTGTAGCGGATCACCGGATCCGGACCGTAGGTCTGCGTGAGCGTGACCATGGAGCCGATCGGCACCATCTCGCCATTGGCATTGCGCGTGCGCAGGTTGGCGATGTCTTCGGCGCCATCGCGATACGGCGCGTCGGCCTGGGCGATGACCTGGTAGGTGCGGCCGAAACGGTTGAAGTCGTTGACGTACTGCGAACCCAGATAGGTCTGCAGCGTGTCGAACAATTCGGTCAGCGGCACACCCTGCGCCTTGGCCTTGTCGCGATCGACTTGCGCGTCGAGCTGCGGCACGTTCGCCTGGTAAGTGCTGATCGGGAAGTGCATGCCCGGGGTTTGCGAGATCGCGCCGGAGAGCCCGTTCACCGCATTCTGCAACTGGCCGTATCCCAGACCTGCGCGATCCTGCACGAACAGCGAGTAGCCCGAGCCCTGGCCAAGGCCGAGGATCGGCGGCGGCATGATCGAAAACGCGAAACCTTCCTGGATGCCGGCGATCTTGGCGTTGATCTCGGCATTGATCTGCTCGGCGCTGCGGCCATGGCGTTCGTGGAAAGGCTTGAGCGGGAAGAACACCGTGCCGGTGTTGGGTGTGTTGGTGAATTGCAGCGCATTCAGGCCCGGGAACGCGACCGCGTTCTGCACGCCGTCGGTGCTCAAGGCTATCTGGCTCATCTTGCGGATGACCGCATCGGTGCGCTCGAGCGAGGCGCCTTCGGGCAGCTTCACGCCACCAATCAGGTACAGCTTGTCCTGCGTCGGAATGAAGCCACCCGGCACGGCCTGGAACATCACGCCCGTGCCGACAAGCAGCGCCGCATACACCACGAACACCGCGCCGCGCTTGCCCAGCGCCCGTGCAATCGCGCCCTGGTAGCGTTCCGAGCTGCGGCCGAAGAAGCGGTTGAACGGACGGAACACCCAGCCGAACATGCGATCGATCAAGCGCGAGGGCGCATCCTTCGCCGCGCCATGCGGCTTGAGCAGCGCCGCGGCCAGCGCCGGCGACAGCGTCAGCGAATTGATCGCCGAAATCACCGTGGAGATCGCGATCGTCACCGCGAACTGCTTGTAGAACTGGCCGGTGACGCCGTTGAGGAAGGCCATCGGCACGAACACCGCGCACAGCACCAGCGCGATCGCGACGATCGGGCCGGAGACTTCCTTCATCGCTTGGTGCGCCGCCGCCAGCGGCGTCATGCCGGCCTCGATGTTGCGCTCGACGTTTTCGACCACGACGATCGCATCGTCGACCACGATGCCGATCGCCAGCACCAGACCGAACAAGGTCAGCGTATTGATCGAGAAGCCCAGCAGGTACAGGGCCGCGAACGTGCCCACGATCGATACCGGTACCGCCAGCAGCGGAATGA
>Ga0207983_1000050_pt1 | contig 15409 bp, 9 predicted proteins | sample SoimicmetaGmgHMB_FD_188341 | JGI IMG/M metagenome (GOLD analysis project Ga0207983, IMG submission 188341) | Soil and rhizosphere microbial communities from Laval, Canada - mgHMB (SPAdes) (version 2) | ecosystem: Environmental > Terrestrial > Soil > Agricultural land | place: Laval, Canada...
TGCAGGCGCTGGCGCCGGATGTCGCGGCGCTGATGGAAGTCGAGAACGATGGCTACGGCCCGGAGTCGGCGCTGGCGCAATTCGTCGCCGCGCTCAATGCCGGCGGTGCGATCAAGGACTATCGTTTCGTCGATGCTGGCAACGGCCCGGGCACGAATCCGATCCGCGTCGCGCTGATCTACCGCAGCTCGCGCGTGATGCCGCAGGGCAAGCCCGCGGTACTCGAAGGCGGTCCGTTCACCGATCATTCGCGCGTGCCGCTGGCGCAGGCGTTTGTTCCCGTCGCCGGCCAGCACAAGGCGTTCGTGATCGTCGCGAACCATCTGAAATCGAAAGGCTGTGGCAAGGGCGCCGATGCCGCGAAAGGCGATGACGCCGATCTGCACGACGGCCAGAGCTGCTGGAATGCCACCCGTGTCGATTCGGCGCAGCGCATCGACGCCTGGCTCAAGACCGATCCCACACAGGCGCATACCGATCGCCAGTTGCTGGTCGGCGATTTCAACGCCTATGCGCTGGAAGATCCGCTCACGCGTTTGCGCGCGGCCGGTTGGCAGGACGCTTTCGTGGTCGCGAAAGTACCGCAGCCGTATTCCTTCGTTTACGACGGCCTCGCTGGCCGTCTCGATCACGCCTTGCTGAGCGCGACGATGGCGAAACAGCTGCGTGGCGCGGTCGAGTGGCACAACAATGCCGACGAAAGCGATTTCTTCGACTATCACCAGGACCAGGACAACGATCCCTATCGCGCCTCCGACCATGATCCGATCCTGCTCGGCTTCGATCTGGACTGATTGCCAATTACTGGCATCATCCCGCCATGAGTACCTTGCTGACCCCGATGCCCGCGTTTCCCGAGGCTGCCACCACCAGCCTGTTGCTGCCCGGTCCGGCCGGCGCGCTGGAAGTCGCGGTGGATTTTCCTGCTGCCGATGTGCCGGCGCGTGCCGGCGTCGCGCTGATCTGCCATCCGAATCCGCCCGATGGCGGCACGATGCACAACAAGGTCGTGACCATGACCTCGCGTGCGATGACCGAGCTCGGCCTGATCGCGGTGCGTTTCAATTTTCGCGGCGTCGGTCATTCCGAGGGCGAGTTCGACAACGGCCGCGGCGAAGTGCTGGACCTGATGGTGGTCGCCGATTGGTTGCGGCGCGCGCGGCCCGACGATGCGTTCTGGCTGGCGGGATTTTCCTTTGGCGCCTGGGTGTCGCTGCTCGGCGCGCGGCAATTGCCGGTGCAGCAGGTGATTTCGATCGCACCGCCGGTCGGCCTGCGTGATTTCTCCGGCGTGCTCGCGCCGCCGTGCCCCTGGCTGGTGGTGCAGGGCGAGGCCGACGAGATCGTTTCCGCGACCAAGGTTTTTCTCTGGCTGGGCAAGCAGGAGCCGTTGCCGCACGTGGTGCGCATGCCCGAGACCGGGCATTTCTTCCACCGCCGCCTGCTCGATCTGCGTGGCGCGATCAAGAACGGCGTGCGCAAGAATCTGCCGCCGCTGCGCGCGTGATCTGTTCGCGCGCAGGAGTGGGCATGATCGCGATTTGCGCAAGTTTCCAGCGGGACGCATCGCGCTCATGAGCAGTTCTGCGGCGCCAATGACACCGTCGCAGGCGTACGCCGCGGGTGCCGCCGCCGGCCATTGGCGTTCCGATCCGGCGCAGCTGGCGGCGCTGGTCGAACTCGATCGCATCCAGCGCGAGCTCGCGGAAACCCTCGCCGAGGGCGCCTGGGGGAAATTCGCCGCGCGTTTCCGCGCGCCGGTCGTGGTGCAGGGTTTGTATTTGTGGGGCAGTGTCGGCCGCGGCAAGACTTTTCTCGCCGACCTGTTGTTCGATGCCGCCACCGTGCCGAAGCGGCGCTGGCATTTCCATCGTTTCATGGGCGAGGTGCATGCGCGCCTGCGCGCGCTGCCCGATACCGCCGATACGTTGGCGGTGGTCGCGCGCGAACTCGCCGCCGACCTGCGCCTGCTTGTGCTCGACGAGTTCTTCGTCGGCGACATCGGCGATGCGATGATTCTTGGACGCCTGCTCGATCAACTGATCATGCGCGGCGTGACCCTGGTCACCACCTCCAACACCGTGCCCAGCGAGCTGTATCGCGACGGCTTGCAGCGTGCAAGCTTCCTGCCCTGCATCGCCTTGATCGAGCGGAACTGCCACGTGGTCAAGCTCGAAAGCGCACAGGACTATCGCCTGCGGCATCTGCAGCAGGCCGCGACCTACCACGCGCCGTTGGGCGCCGACAGCGAGGCGGCACTGACCGCGCAGTTCGAACGCCTCGCCGCGCACAGCGCGCGCGAAGCCGGGCCGCTGCGCATCAACGACCGCGCGATCGCGGTGAAGGCGATGGCCGACGGCCTGGTCTGGTTCGATTTCCGCGAGCTCTGCGAAGGCCCGCGTTCGGCCGCCGACTACATCGAGATCGCGCGCGGCTTCCACACGGTGTTCGTGTCTGGCGTGCCGCGTTTCGATGGCAGCAACGAGGACGCCGCGCGCCGCTTCGTCTATTTCATCGACGAGATCTACGACCGCCACGTCAACCTGCTGCTGTCTGCGGCCGCCGATCCGCTGTCGCTATATCAGGGCCATCGATTGGATCGTGAATTCGAACGCACCAGTTCGCGCCTGATCGAGATGCAGAGCGCCGATTATCTTGCGCTGGAGCACCGGCCATGAAACGTCTCGCCACCGCCGCGCCGTGGCTGGCCGCGTCGCTCGGGGTCGCGATCACGCTGTGGGTGTTCTATCCCGGCTACATGAGCTGGGACTCGGCCTTCCAGTGGTGGCAGATGCGCCACGCGCTCTACGACCCCGCGCATCCACCGGTGATGGCCGGCCTGTGGTCGTTGACCGATCGTGTGCTGCCCGGGCCGGGTGGTTACTTCGCCTATCAAACGCTGCTGTATTGGTGCGCGCTCGCCGCGCTGATGTCGGCACTGCGATTGCCGCCGATCCTGCGTTGCCTGTGCGTGCTCCTGCTGGGTTTCTGGCCGCCGATCTGGGGCCTGAGTGCGCAGCTGTGGAAGGACGTGGCGATGATGTCGTGGTTTGCCGTGAGTGTCGCGCTGCTCTGTCGCGATCTGGCGACGCCGTCGCGCGCGCTGCGTTTGCTCGCGCTGCTGACGTTGGCGCTGGCCTGCGCGTATCGCTACAACGCCATCGTCGCGGCGCTGCCGCTGGCGCTGTGGCTGGGCTGGCGGGGGATGTCGCTGCGTTACGGTGCGCCCGCTTCGCGATTGCTATCGGCGATGATCGGCGGTGTTTTTCTTGCCGCCGTCGCCTTACTCGCCACCGTGCCGGCGCGCGTGTTGCACGTTGCTTCCGTGCCGATCTGGCCGACGATCGCGCAGTGGGATATCGCAGCAGTGTCGATCGCGGAAAACCACTTGCTGTATCCACCGCACTGGTCGGCGCCGGATCTGAGCGTGCCGGAGTTGCGTGCTGCCTTCGACCCCGCGGTCAACACCACGATTTTCGCGACCGGCAAGGTCTACGTGAACCTGTACACGCCGATGACCGATGCGGATTTCAGCGCGCTACGCGACACCTGGATTTCGCTGCCGTTGCAGCATCGCGAAGCGTATCTGCGTCACCGTTGGCGGGTCACGCAGTTGCTGCTGGGTTGGGATCGCGCCGCGCATCCCGATGGCCTGGTGTTTTCCGCGGGCGAAGTCGCGTTCAAGGACAATCCGCCGGTGCTGCGCAACGCCTCAGGCGCGAATGCGCGCGTGCAGGAGCAATTGCAGAGCCTGATCGCGACGCCATTGTTCGCCGGCTGGATGTATCTGCTGCTGGCGCTCGCCGTTTTTGTCGGTGCGTCGTTCGATCGTCAGCGGCCGGGAGCGGGCCTGGCGATGGCGGTGGCGGCGTCGGCGCTGTTGCTGGTGCTGCCCTTGACGATCTTCGCGCCGAGCACCGATTTTCGTTACCTGAGTTGGCTGCTTCTGGCCGCGCCGGTGTCGTTGCTGATCTGGTTCACGGCGGGCACGCGCGCAGCGAAATCGCGTCCGCGCTGACGCTGCGGCTGAAAATCATTCGCCGAGAAAACGCAGCCCGACGCCAGCCTCGGTCTGGATATAGCGCGGCGCTGCGGCATCGTCGCCGAGCTTGGTGCGAAGCTTCGCCACGAGGATGCGCAGGTAGTGCGTGTCCTGCTCATGGCTCGGCCCCCAGAGTTCGCGCAGCAGCTGCGGCTGCGTGACGACGCGGCCGGCGTGGCGCATCAGCAACGCGAGCAACGACCATTCCTTGCGACTGAGTGCGATCACTTCCTCGCCGCGATTGACCTGGCGGCGGCCGAGGTCGATGCGCAGGCGGCCATCGTCGAACACCGACGCGGCCTCTTCTTCCGGCTGCAAGCGCAGCAGCCCGCGCAGGCGCGCCGACAATTCCTGTACGCCGAACGGCTTGGTCACGTAATCGTTGGCGCCGGCGTCGAGCGCGGCGACTTTTCCGGCTTCGCCCGCGCGCACCGACAACACGATCACGGGCACCTTCGACCAGCCGCGCAATTCCCGCAGTACATCCTGGCCATCGAGATCGGGCAGGCCGAGGTCGAGGATCACCAGATCGGCGCCGCGCGTGGCCAGCATTTCCAGACCTTCGCGACCAGTCGCCGCTTCTTCGACGCGATAGCCCTGCGCACGCAGGCTGATGCCGAGAAAGCGCCGGATCTGCGCTTCGTCGTCGATCACCAGAATGCGTGCGCCGTTACTGTCCGGCATGTTCAGTCGTCCCGTGGTCGATCCATGGGCGGATCGCGCAGCGGCAGGGTAATGCGGATCGTGGTGCCGTCGCCATCCGGGCCTGCGAGTGCGACCACGTTGCCGCCGTGCGCGGCAATGATCCCCTGGCAGATGGTCAGGCCCAGACCGGTGCCGGGCACGCCGCGATCACCGCGTTCGACCGAATAGAACATGTCGAAGATGCGGCCGCGATCCTCCTCGGGAATGCCCGGGCCGTGATCGCTGATGTCGATATGCAGGCAGCCATCGTCGGCGACTGCCGACAGCTGTACGGGAAAACCCGGCGGCGAGAATTTCGCGGCGTTCTCCAGCACGTTGAACAAGGCCTGCTCGAGCAGGGCCGGATGCGCGCTGAGCAACGGCAGGCCCGGCGGCAAATGCAGTGTCACGTCGACGGCCGGATACAGTTTGCGCAGCCGCGGCAGCACGGCACCGCAGATTTCGTCGAGGCTCAGCCACTCGCGTTCGATCTGCAGCGAACCGTGACCGAGCCGGGTCATGTCGAGCAGATTCTGGATGTAGCGATCCAGGCGCTGGCCTTCGAGCAGGATGTTTTCCGCGAGCACGTGCTGATCGTCGCGCGAGAGCTTGTCGCGATATACGCTCAAACTCTCGGCGCTGCCGATGATCGTCGACAGCGGCGAACGCAGGTCGTGCGATACCGACGACAGCAGCGCGGCACGCAGACGTTCGGTTTCGCCCTGCACGCGCGCGGCTTCGAGCTGCCCGACCAGGCGCGTACGCGCGAGTGCCTGCGCCAGGTCTTGACTCATCGCCTGTGCGAGACCGGCGACATCGGGCGGCAGATGCGCGAGCGCTTCGGGAAAACGCAGACAGGCCACGCCCAGCGCGCGCTCACCGACCACCAGTGGCAGGCACCACCACGCACCGCCACGCAGCGTGTCGGTGTAGCGACCCGCGGGTTGCTGATGCGCGAGGCACCAGTCCGCCGCCGCGCGTGCAGCAAGATCGAGAGAGACATCCTTGGGCTCATTGCTGGCATCGACGAGGCGGGAATGGGCGTCGTCGGCGACAAGAATCACCACGTCGGCCTGCAGCGATTCGTGCAGTGCGCGGCTGGCGGCGCGGGTGACCTCGCCCTCGTCGGCCGCTGCGGCGAGGCGCTGGCCAAGACCTTGCAAAGCCTCGGTGTGCGCATGCGCGGCACGCAACAGGATCACCTGTGTGCGCAACCGGTTGGCGAGCCGACCGCAGATCAACGCCGCGACCAGGAACATCGCCACGGTCACGACGCCCTGGCCGGCGGAAATGTAGAAGGTGAAACGCGGATGGATGAAGAAGAAGTTGTAGGCGAGGAAACACAGCGTCGCTGCGTACACCGCCACCGCCATGCGCGTGCGCACCGCGACGAACAGCACCGCGGTGATGAAGATCAGCGACAGGTCGTCGAAGGCGAGCAACTGCTCGGCGGCGGTCGCGGCCAGTACCGCGAGCAGCGTCGCGAACGTCGCGTATGCCACTTCCGGCAGCAGCACTGTGCCGCGCAGCGAGTTGCCCTCGAGCACGCGGCGCGCGCGGGCCCGCGCATACGGCGTGTTGATGATGGTGAGCTCGAAGTGCGCGCCTTTCTGTAGCAACTGTTGCGTCAGCGTGCGGTTGAACATGCGCGCGAACGGGCGCTCGCGGGTGCGGCCGATCACGATCGTCGACACCGCGTTGCGGCTGGCATGCGCGAGCAGTTCGTCGACCACCGAGGTGCCGCGCAACAGCACGCAGTCACCGCCGAGCCGGCGCGCCAGCGCGAAGCAGGTCTCCACCATGCGCTGGCGCTCGGCATCGATACGGCCGGTGTCGATGTAGACCACCGTCCACGGCGCCTGCCGGCGTTCGGCGATCTTGCGCGTCACCCGCACCAGGTATTCGCTGTTGTCGAAGCCGTCGATCGCTGCGATCACGCGTCGCCGCACCGGCACCGCGCCGGTGCCGCGCGCGGCCATGTGCTCGCGCATGTCGGCATCGACGCGATCGGCGACCAGCTGCACCGCGAGGTCGCGCAAGGCGGTCAGATTGGACGCGGTGAAAAACGACTGCAGCGCCGACGTCGCCTGCTCGGGCACGTATACCTTGCCCTGTTGCAGGCGTTCGATCAGTTCGCGCGGCGGCAGGTCGACCAGCACGAGGTCGCGGGCACGATCGAGAAAGACATCGGGCACGGTTTCCGATACCCGCACGCCGGTGATCTGGCGGACGATATCGTTCAGGCTTTCGATGTGCTGGATGTTGACGGTGGTGTAGACGTCGATGCCGGCGTCGAGCAGTTCGCCGATGTCCTGGTAGCGGCGCTCATGGCGGCTGCCGGGCGCATTGGTATGCGCGAGTTCGTCGATGATCGCCACGCGCGGCTTGCGCGCCAGCACCGCATCGAGATCGAGTTCGGTGAGCGGTCGGTCCTTGTAGGTCAGCGTCTGCCGCGGCAGGACTTCGAGGCCATCGAGCAAGGCCTGCGTTTCGGCACGGCCATGGCTTTCGACCAGGCCGACGACGACGTCCACATCCTGTCGGCGCAGTTCACGCGCGGCGTTGAGCATCGTGTAAGTCTTGCCGACGCCGGGCGCGGCGCCGAGGAAAACCTTGAGCTGGCCGCCACGCTCGCGCTGCAGACTGCCGAGCAGCGCGTCGGCCTGTGCATTGCGATCGCTGGCGGTGTGGTTTTCGGGCACGTGATCAGCGCTTCAGGGCATCCATGGCCAGGTTCAATTGCAACACATCCACGCGTGCCTGTCCGAGCACGCCGAAGGTCGGCGCCAGCGTGTGCGCTGCGACCAGTGCCTGTACCTGTGCAACAGCAAGGCCGCGCGCCCTCGCCACGCGTGCGACCTGCAACTGCGCCGCGGCCGGACTGATGTGCGGATCGATGCCGGAGCCCGAGGCGGTGACGAGATCGGCGGGAATCGCTGTCGCGGGCACATGCTCGCGCGCCGCGATCACCGCGCTGCTGGCAGCGATGCGTTCGCGCAACGCCGGATTGCTCGGCGCCCAGTTGCTGCCCGACAGCGCTTTCGGATCGTAGTTCGCCGCCGACGGACGCGGCTGAAAATACTGGTCGCTGACGAAAGGCTGCGCGACCAGCGCCGAGCCGACGACGATGCCATTGCGTTCGATCAGGCTGCCGCGCGCCTGCAGCGGAAACAGCAGCTGGCCGAGCGCGGTGGCGAACAGCGGGAAGGCGAGACCGGTGACGGCGATCGCGACGATGGCGAAACGCAGCGCCGGCTGCCAGCCGCCGCCGGCATTGTCCAGGAAGGAAGTGTCGTGGGTATTCATGGCTCAGGTTCCCGTCGTTGCAGCGAGGATCGCGTCGATCAGCTTGATGCCGATGAAGGGCAGGATCACGCCGCCGACGCCATACACCAGCAGGTTTCGGCGTAGCAGCGCCGAAGCGCTGGACGGCGTGAAGGACACGCCGCGCAGTGCCAGCGGAATCAACGCCGGAATCACCAGCGCATTGAAGATCAGCGCCGACAGCACGGCATTGCCCGGGCTCGACAGATGCATCACATCGAGCGCCGCCAGCGCCGGCAGCTGTGCGGCGAACACCGCGGGGATGATCGCGAAGTATTTAGCGACGTCGTTAGCCAGCGAGAACGTGGTCAATGCGCCACGGGTGATCAGCAACTGCTTGCCGATCTCGACCACCTGCAGCAGCTTGGTCGGGTCGGAATCGAGGTCGACCATGTTGCCGGCCTCTTTCGCTGCCTGCGTGCCGGCGTTCATCGCCAAACCGATGTCGGCCTGGGCCAGTGCGGGCGCGTCGTTGGTGCCGTCGCCGACCATCGCCACGAGCTTGCCCAGTGCCTGCTCGTCGCGGATGCGCTGCAGTTTCTGTTCCGGCGTGGCTTCGGCGATGAAGTCGTCGACACCGGCGGTCGCGGCGATCGCGGCGGCGGTGATCGGGTTGTCGCCGGTGATCATGATGGTCTTGACGCCGAGCGCGCGCAGGCCGGCGAAACGTTCGCGCACGCCATGCTTGACCACGTCCGAGAGCGCGATCACGCCAAGCAGATGCCGGCCTTCGGCAACCACCAGCGGCGTGCCGCCGGCGCGCGCAACCTGCTCGATCCAGCCCTGCAACTCGACAGTTGCTTCCGGCGAGCCCTGTTCACGCGCCCAGCGTACGACCGAGTCGCCAGCACCCTTGCGGATGCGACGCTCACCGAGGTCGACACCGGACATGCGCGTGGTCGCACTGAAGGCGTGGTAGCGCGGATCGGTGGGATCGTCGAGCGTGCAGCCCTGCTTGCGCGCCAACAACACGATTGATTTTCCTTCCGGCGTGGGATCGGCGAGCGAGGCGAGCAACGCGGCGTCACGCAGCTGCGTCTTGGCGACGCCGGCGAGCGGATAAAACTCAGTTGCCTGGCGGTCGCCGTGGGTGATCGTGCCGGTCTTGTCGAGCAGCAAGGTGTCGATGTCGCCGGCGATCTCGACGGCCTTGCCGGATTTCGCGATCACGTTCGCGGCCAGCGCGCGGTTCATACCGGCGATGCCGATCGCCGGCAGCAGGCCGCCGATCGTGGTCGGAATCAGGCAGACCAGCAGCGCGACCAGCGTGACCACACTGACCTTGGCGCCGACGAAGGCGGCGATGTACGGCAGCGCCACGACCACCACGAGAAACGCCAGCGTCATCGCCGACAGCAACACGGTCAATGCGAGTTCGTTCGGCGTCTTCAGGCGCGAGGCGCCTTCGACCAGTGCGATCATGCGATCGAGAAAACTGTGGCCGGGATCGCTGGATACGCGCACCAGAATTTCGTCGGTGAGTACCTTGGTGCCGCCGATCACGCCGGAGCGGTCGGTGCCGGCTTCACGCAGCACCGGCGCCGATTCGCCAGTGACGGCCGCTTCGTTGATGCTGGCGATGCCTTCGATGATCTCGCCATCGGCGGGGATCATTTCGCCGGCGCTGACTTTCACCACGTCGTCCTTGCGCAGCAAGGAAGCGGCGATCTTTTCCTCGACCACGCCGCGCATGCGTCTTGCGCTCAGTTCGGCACGCGCGGCGCGCAAGCTGGCGGCCTGCCCGCGGCCACGCGCTTCGGCGATGGCTTCGGCGAAGTTCGCGAACAATACCGTCGCCAGCAGGATCAGCGAGACGGTGACGTTGAAGCCGAACAACGGATCGGACACACCGCCGGCGATCGCCATCCAGGCGGTGACCACCGTGCCGAGCAGCACCACGAACATAACCGGGCTGCGCATCGCGATGGTCGGCTTGAGCTTGACGAAAGCAGCGAGCGTGGCTTGGCGCAATTGCGACGCATCTATGGCGGCGGCGTGGATGCGGGTGTTTTGCAGTGATGGGGTTTTCATGGAAATCCTTGTGTAGGAGCGACCTTGGTCGCGACCTTTGACCGACGCGACGAAAACTCACTCCCTGATCAAGCTTTTGTTCGCTGGGAATTGGTCGCGACTCGCGTCGCTCCTACGAAACTGTGTGAGCGGCGAGCGACAGCGCTTCGCCGATCGGGCCGAGCGCGAGCACGGGCAGGAAGCACAGCAAAGTCAGCAGCACGATCACTGCGATCAGCGTCAACGCGAAGGTCGGTGTTTCGATATCGAGCGTGCCGGGCGAGACGGGTGCGACGCGTTTGGCGGCGAGACGGCCGGCGACGGCGAGCGGAATGATCAGGCAGGCATAGCGGCCGATCAGCAGCAGCACGACACAACTGAGATTCCACCAGGTCGTGCCATCGCCCAGGCCCTCGAAGCCGGAGCCGTTGTTGGCCCAGGCCGACGCGTACTCGTAGAACACCTGCGAAACACCGTGGAAACCCGGATTGGAATTCGCGGTCAGCGCCGGCAGCGACAGCGCCGCGGCAGTGGCGGTCAGTATCAGCATCGGCTGCAGCAGCACCAGCAGCGACAGCAGACGGATTTCGCCGACCTCGATCTTGCGGCCGTAGATTTCCGGCGTGCGTCCGATCATCAGCCCGGACAGGAATACCGCAACCAGCAGATACACAAGGAAGCCGACCAGGCCGCAGCCGACGCCACCCCAGATCGCATTCACCAACATACCGGCCATGGCGATGCCGCCGGCGACGGGGTTGAGCGAATCGTGCATCGCGTTGACCGAGCCGTTCGATGTCTGCGTGGTCAACGTCGACCACAGCGCCGACGTCGCCGGGCCCAGGCGTTGCTCTTTGCCTTCCATGTTGGCGCCGTTCGCGGCCAGGCCGGTGGTCGCGGCGTTCGGCTGCAGTTCCGACCATTCCGCGGCGCCGATGAAGGCCAGCGAGAACGTGGCCATCACGCCGAGCGTGAGCCAGGTCAGTTTCGGCCGCCGTGTGAAGCGCCCGATCATGAAAACGATCGCCATCGGTACCAGCAAGATCGCGATGATCTCGAACAGATTGCTCAGCGGCGTCGGATTTTCCAGCGGCACTGCGCTGTTCGGTCCGTACCAACCGCCGCCATTGGTGCCCAGCTGCTTGATCGCGACCATCGGCGCCACCGGGCCGACCGGGATCACCTGTTCCTTCATCCCGGCGCTGGCATCGATAGGCGCGGCGATTTTCGCGCCGTCGAACGTGCTGGGCACGCCCTGCCAGGTCAGCAACAACGACCACACCAGCATCAGCGGCAGAAACACGCGCAGGACACTGCGCACGGTGTCGACATAGAAATTGCCGAGATCGCGTGTCTCGCCTTCTTTCGCCACCGCGACATTGCGACCGCCGAACAGGCCGCGCAATACCGCAAGCCCGATCGCCAGGCCCATCGCCGGCGTGACCACCTGCAAGGTGACGATGCCGGCGAGCTGCGAGAAATAGCTCAGCTGCGCCTGACCGGAATAATGCTGCTGGTTGGTATTGGTCAGGAACGAGGCCATGGTGTGCAGCGCCACGTCCCAGGACATGCCGGGAATACCGTCGGGATTGAGCGGCAGGTGGTTCTGCAACATCAGGATCGCCTGCACGATCACCGCCAGCACCGCATTGCTGGCCACGAACGCGAGCGCGATGCCGCGCCAGCTCATGCCACGGCGGGCATCGATGCCAATGAGGCGGTAGACGAAGCGTTCGATCGGCGCGAAGACGCGGTCGATGCGCGTCGGCGCATCGCCCAGCGCGGCGGCGAGATAGCGGCCCAACGGCCAGGCCAGCGCCACGACCGCAGCGAGAGTGATGAAGATTTCCCACATGGCGATCAGAACCTCAGAATTTGTCGGGGCGCAGCATCGCGATCAGCAGATAGATGCCGACAGCGAGGATGAGGAGCCAGAGCAGGACGGCGCTCATCGCCTCGGCTCCGCTGCGTTTGTGGCGAGAAGATGTGCGTGGATCATGTCGAGTTCCATCGGCAGCGAGGCGGTGCGCCATGATCGCGATGCGCGCCGTAAATTCGCTACGGCGCGGCTGCGCATGCTGCATAAACTGTTCGTAAGGCCGCTCTGACCTGCCGCGGAAGTTGCTGCCTGCGATAGGAGGGGGTCTGCGCGGATGGAAACAACAGGAGGGACCCTGGCGTTCGCCGGAGTGTCGGCCCCTGGGAATCACGCAGGTTCATGGCCGCGTAAAATGTTCGTAAATTCTTTCGGCCGAATCATGTTTCGCGACGGGCAAACCGGATAATTCCGCCGCTGGCGAACGCTGTTGCGCTTGATCGCTTCGCGTTCGCCCGCGCATTCCGATTTCGCCGAGGATCCGTCGTCCATGTCCCAGCAAGCCCACGGGCACGATGCCAAGCGCGTCCTGCCATTGGTGATCGGCGCGGTCGGCGTGGTGTTCGGCGATATCGGCACCAGTCCGCTGTATACGCTGCAACAGGCCTTCAGCAAGGTTTACGGGCTCGCGCCGGATGCCGGCAATGTGCTCGGCGTGCTGTCGCTGGTGTTCTGGTCGCTGATCATGGTGGTGACGCTGAAATACGTCGCGATCATCATGCGCGCCGACAATCGCGGCGAAGGCGGCATCCTCGCGCTGATGGCGGTAGTGCAGCGCAGCCTGCCGATCGCCTCGCCGCTGGCCTACGGCATCGGCCTGCTCGGCATCTTCGGCACCGCGCTGTTTTTCGGCGATGGCGTGATCACGCCGGCGATCTCGGTGTTGTCGGCGGTGGAAGGTCTGGGCGTGGTCGCACCGAAGCTGGGGCATTACATCGTGCCGACGACGATCGTGGTGCTGATGCTGCTGTTCTCGATCCAGAAGCGCGGCGTCGCCGGCATGGGCCGCCTGTTCGGTCCGGTGACGGCGCTGTGGTTCGTCGCGATCGGTTTGCTGGGTGTGGCGCAGATCGCCAGAAATCCCGACGTGCTGCGCGCGCTCAACCCGTATTGGGCGGTCGCGTTTTTCATCCATCACGGCGTTGGCGCGTGGCTGTCGCTGGGCGCGATCGTGCTCGCGGTTACTGGCGGCGAAGCGCTGTACGCGGACATGGGCCACTTCGGTCGTTATCCGATCCGCTTGGCGTGGACAGGTCTGGTGCTGCCCTGCCTGCTGCTCAATTATTTCGGCCAGGGTGCGTTGCTGCTGGCGAATCCAGCGGCGGTGAGCAATCCGTTCTATCTGCTTGTGCCTGCATGGGCGCAGCTACCGATGATCGTGCTGGCGACGCTGGCGACGGTGATCGCCTCGCAGGCGTTGATCTCGGGCACGTTCTCGGTGGTGCGGCAGGCGATCCAGCTCGGCTATCTGCCGCGCATGCTGATCGTGCACACCTCGTCGGACGAAATCAGCCACGTCTACATTCCGTGGGTCAATCGCGCACTGTTCATCGCGGTGATGATGGTGGTGATCGGCTTCGGCTCGTCGGCCGCGCTCGGCATCGCCTACGGCGTGTCGGTGACCGGCACGATGCTGATCAGCGCGATCCTCACCATCATCCTCGCGCACGAACGCTGGCGCGTGCCGCCGGCGCTGCTGTGGCCGCTGGCGACGATCTTCCTGGTGATCGACCTGGCCTTCCTCAGCGCCAACATGGTCAAGTTCTTCGAAGGCGCGTGGTTCCCGTTGCTGCTGGCGCTGATCGCGTTCACGGTGATGCGCACCTGGCGCCGCGGCCGCGACCTGGTGCGCGCGCATGTCAATCGCGACAGCCTGCGTATCGAGCATTTCGTGCAGAGCGTGATGGTCGATCCACCGCTGCGCGTGCCCGGTACCGCGGTGTTTCTGACGCCATCCAACGACTACATGCCGCCAGCGCTGCTGCACAACCTCAAGCACAACATGGTGCTGCACGCGCGCAACGTGATGCTGAGCGTGGAAACGCTGAGCGTGCCGCGCGCCGACGAAAACGAACGCGTGCTGCATACCGATCTCGGCCACGGCTTCTCGCGCCTGAGCCTGCGCTTCGGCTACATGGAAGATCCGAACGTGCCGAAAGCACTCAAGCGCTGGCCGATTCCCGGCCTGGTCTTCGATCCGATGACCACGACCTTCTTCGCCAGCCGCGAATCGCTCAGCGCGCGCGCCGACCAGGGCATGGCGCTATGGCGCGACAAGCTGTTCCTGTTCATGTCGCGCAACGCCACGCCGGCAACGGAGTTTTTCTCGATCCCGGGCAATCGCCTGGTGGAGTTGGGGACGCAGGTGGAGATCTGAGCAGCTGTCGCCAGCAAGCTGGCTCCTACGAGACGCAACGGTAGGAGCCAGCTTACTGGCGACCTGTCGTAATCCCTCCGATGCACATCCCAACCCCAACATCCAGTGTTGACCTCGCAGGGTGACCCCGATAACTTGTGGCTGTCGGTCCCGACTTCGCGGTCGGGTTAATAGGGAATCCGGTGTCAATCCGGAGCTGCCCCGCAGCGGTATGTGGAAACGAACACCGTCAATCGCACTGGGGCAACGGTCCCTGGGAAGCGACGGTCAGTAGGCGAAGCGCGAGCTTCCTGTCCACGAGCCCGAAGACCTGCCGACAGCCGCGCGATGCACACCGCGCGGTGACCGGCCCAGGAATCTCCGGGGGGAGATGGCCGGTGTCGTACCGCGCCGTCTCGGGCCCTGCGACACCCTGTCTCCATCCTCCTGATTCCGCACGCCCGCGGGGGCGTGGCCGCAGCAACGATTCGTCGTCGCTGCGTTCGCCTTCCCGTTGCGCCGCCTCCGAGGGAGAGGCCGCGATGTGCGTCACGCACGGGAGAACAGCATGAATCACGTCACCACCGCGCCGGACGGCGTCGTTTCCGAATCCGAAACCCGCCACGTCGCGCCCGAATTCAATCTCACACCGCCGCCGCATGCCGGCGTGATGGCCGTGACCAAGCGCAACGGCCGCAAGGAGCCGGTCGATCTGAACAAGATCGTGCGCGCGGTGACGCGCAGCGCCGATGGCCTGTACGCGATCGACCCGATGCGCGTCGCCACGCGCACGATTTCCGGTTTGTACGACGGCGCCAGCACGCGCGAACTCGACGAGCTCTCGATCCGCACCGCCGCCCTGCTCACCGCCGAAGAACCCGAGTACGGCCGCCTCGCTGCGCGCCTGCTCGCGCAGTTCATCGAGAAGGAAGTCACCGGCCAGGAAATTCATGCGTTCTCGCAATCGGTCGCGCGCGGCCACGAGATCGGCCTGATCAACGAGCGCCTGCTCGCTTTCGTGCAGGCCAACGCGCGCAAGCTCAACGATGCGCTCGATGCTTCGCTGGACAAGCGCTTCGATTATTTCGGCCTGCGCACCTTGTACGACCGCTACCTG
>Ga0207983_1000052_pt1 | contig 14728 bp, 11 predicted proteins | sample SoimicmetaGmgHMB_FD_188341 | JGI IMG/M metagenome (GOLD analysis project Ga0207983, IMG submission 188341) | Soil and rhizosphere microbial communities from Laval, Canada - mgHMB (SPAdes) (version 2) | ecosystem: Environmental > Terrestrial > Soil > Agricultural land | place: Laval, Canada...
CCGCGCTGCATGAACATCGGTCCGGCAAAAATCAGCCAGCCGCCGAGACCCAGCGAAACGCCGCCGATGATGCGCAGTACGGGCAACCGTTCCGGATCCGCAGCGATCCAGAAACTGCCGGCAACCACCACCGCACAGGCGATCAACCAGGTGCGAAGGCGATACCAAGGGCCCGAGGCGATCAGGCCCTTCCATAGAAAAGCCAGCGGTATGAAACCGCGTGCGGCGAGTGGAAACGGTTCTGTCCTAGGCTTGAGTGGCGTGCTGCTGCGCAATTTCCCCGAACGCCGCGCGCTGACGTGCTCGGCACGGCGGCGGGCGACGTCGATCGATGCCTCCTCGAACGAAACATCCGAATGCACGACCCAGAAATAATGCGCGACCAGGATCAACAACGCGGGCAGGGCGGCCCGGAGAAATTCCCGGGCATCGTTCGCGAACAACGGCGCCGCGACCAGCTTGAACGGGGCGAGGATCCAGGCCAGCGGCACGCTCGCGAGAACGCCACCGGCGTAGTTGAGTATGGTCTTGAAGTTGGCGAAGTCGTTTTCGGTGGGCAAGGGCACCGTGCGTCGCAGTGACCACCAGCACAGACCGGCGAGTACAGCGGTGATGCCGAGGACCGCGATGCGTCGACGCAGCACATTGACGCCGAATTCCAGCAGGCGTTCGCGCGTGAACGAGGCGGCGATCATGTGCAGGCTGAGTGTCGAGAAAAGCAGCCACCAGCCAGCCGCGTGCAGCAGCGGATTGCCGCCGAGAAAACTAGCGCGCCGCGAAATCAGGGTAAAGAAGAACGAGGTGAGGAGGATGCCGAATTGCGAGCCCAGCAGCTTCAGATGCACCAGCATCCGTCGCGTGACAGGCGCTGGAAACAGGAAGGCGACTTCCGGTTCGCTGAATTGCAATGCCGCGCGGGCGCTGGGGACGATCCAGGTCAGCAACACGATGATGGCGAGAATCAGCGCGCCGATCGACGTCAGATACGGCGTCAGATACGGCGTCAGTTCCGCGGGCAGGGCAGGTATCGCATTGTTGCCGTGGTCGCCGAAAACGTGCCGGAGAAAGAAGAAGTAGAAATACGCTGCGCCGGCGAGTGCGCCGAACAGGTATTTCGGCTGGCGCAGGCGCTTGATCCGCTGCGCGAAGAAGCCGCGCAGGCTCGTCGCCTTCAGATAAAGATAGGCGTGGGCAATTTCCGTGGATCGGCTCATCGCTGCGTCGCGCTTTCCGTATCGCCGGTGGCGCGGAAGAACACGTCCTCGAGGCTCAGTTCGGAACCATCGGAGAAGCGCGAATGCACTTCGGCCACGCTGCCATCGGCCACCTTTTCGCCATTCTTGAGGATCAGCAGGTGTGTGCAGACTTCCTCAAGCAGGCTGAGCAGATGCGAGCTCAGGATGAGTGCGACGCCATCGCGTGCCAGGCCGCGCATCACTTCCTTCATGCGCCGGATGCCGCCGGGATCGAGGCCGGTCAGAGGTTCGTCGAAGATCACGACCTTGGGCTGGTGCAGCAGGCCGCAGGCGATCGCCAGTTTCTGTTTCATGCCGCGCGAAAGTTCGCCAGGCAGCAGTTGTTTCTTGTCGGACATTTCCAGGTTGGCGAGGATGCGCTCGCCGCGTTCGGCCCAATCGCTCACACCGTACAGGCGCGCCATGAAATTGAGGTGCTGCCAGACGGTGAGATAGTCGAACAGCCGCGGCTCGTCGGGCACGAATGCCATCTGGCCTTTCGCGCCGATCGGATCTTCGACGATATCGATGCCGCACAGCTTCACGGTCCCCGTTGTCGCCGGAATGATGCCGGTCGCACAACGCAGCGTCGTCGTCTTGCCCGCGCCGTTCGGACCAACCAGCCCCATCACTTCGCCGGGACGCACGGAGAACGAAAGATCGTGCACGGCGGTGAACTCGCCGTAACGTTTGCTGAGATGACTGACTTCGATCATGGCTTGGCCGCGGGTAGGTGATGACGGGGGAAGGCGAGGGTGGAGCATATCGATATCGGGGCGGGCGGCACAGTGACGAGTGTCATCGCGGCAACCCTGCCGAAACGCCGATGAAATTGTGTTACAGCACGATCGGCCGATACCATTTCCCAGTAGCCGGCAGTCGATATCTCGTCATGCGTGGCAGTCGATGCTCGCCGATCTCGCGTCGGCGCAGCGCAGAAATTCCGCATTACGGATCGAGGTGATTGGTGGGACACGACCACGACCATGGCCTGGGCAATGTCCAGCACGAGCAGCCGCTTTGGTGGGCACTGGCGCTCACCGGCGGTTTTTTGATTGCGGAACTGATCGGCGCCTGGCTCACCAATAGTCTGGCGCTGCTGTCCGATGCCGCGCACATGGCTACCGATACGCTGGCGCTGGCGATCGCAGTGACGGCCGTGCGGCTGAGTCGACGGCCACCCGATGCCAAGCGCACCTTCGGTTACGCGCGGCTCGAAGCGATCGGCGCGTTGATCAACGGCGGCCTGTTGTTTCTCGTCGGTGCCTACATTTTCTGGGAAGCCGTCGGCCGCTTCCGGCAACCGCCGCAGGTAGCGACCACCGGCATGCTGGTCATCGCCGCGATCGGATTGGCGGTAAACCTGATCGCGATGCGGCTGCTCAAGGCCGGCAGCGGTGAGAGCCTGAACATGAAAGGCGCCTATCTCGAAGTCTGGAGCGACATGCTCGGCTCGATCGCGGTGATCATCGGCGCCGGCTTGATCTGGGCAACCGGTTGGTCGGTGATCGATCCAATCCTCGCCGTGCTGATTGGCCTGTGGGTATTGCCACGCACCTGGTCACTCGTGCGCGAAGCGATGCATGTCCTGCTTGAAGGCGTTCCCAACGGTATGGATCTGGCTGAGGTCAGGGAGGCGATGCAGGCCGTGGCGGGCGTTTCGTCGATCCACGATCTGCATGTGTGGTCGCTTAGCAGCAGCAAACCGGCGATGGCTGCGCACGTGGTTGTCGATGCCGATGTTGTCGACTCTGCCAGCGTGCGGATTGCACTCGCCGAAATCCTCGAGAAAAAATTCGCCATCGATCACGTGACGCTGCAGATGGAAACGACATCGTGCGCGGGGCCGAACTGCGGCGAGGCAAGCGGCGAGGGCAGTGGTGCGGCCGAAGCGGACGCGCACCATGGCCATGCCCACTAGATCGAATTGACTGGCGCCGGTTGCTCCGGCGTTGGCCTGACGTTTCGGTACAGTTTGATACCGAGATTGATCAGCGTGACAGCGACGATGAGCACCATGAAGAACTTGACCGTCCGGTCGCTGCTCGAGGCCATGAACACTGGGCCGTCCAGGACAGTCCACGTCATCGCGGCGCAAGTGGCGAGACTCAGCCCGGTTTCGACGCGTCGCATCGCCGGCGACCAGCGACCCTGCACGATCACAACAATCAGCAGGGGAATGTTTAGCGTGATGAGCGCAAGCAAACAGAAAGCCTGACGATGCACAAAGCCATCGGCATAAGTAAGCGCTGCGTATGCCGCGGGCGCCGCTCGACCGTTCCAGAAGAAATCCAGTATCCAGCGGGGATCGGCGATCAGGAACACCCCGCAAAGGATGCCGATGAGTCCCATCACCATGGCAGTGCGGCCGCCGATGATGCGGTCGCCCGCGCGCGGCTTCCACGCGTAGGTTTGCGGCCATCGGCGACGCGCCCATGCGGCAGCGGCGAAGCCTGTGACCAACACGCCCGGCCACCACAGGGAAGGAATCACGGTGCCTCCCCACCACTGGCCTAGCATCCCGAGAAGGTCGCCTGCGGAATCGATCGGTTGCCGCAGGCGCAACAACAGCCCCAGGCACCAGATGATCGCCAGGCCGATGCCCGTCATCCGCAGGAAACCATATCCGTCCGCGGGATCGATGATGGTCAACGCCGGTCGATAGCGTGCGGCCACCTCTTCTGGCCGACCAAAGGCCTGCAGGAATTCGATTGCCATCGCGGCATCGACGCTGCGACCAGCAGCTTCGGCCCTGTCCTGCAGCCCTTCCTTGAGCAGCAGCCGCAATTCAAACGCGACATCGTTGCGTTGCTTGCGTGGTAGCTGCACGGCGACATCGTTTACGTAGGATTCGATCACGTCATTCGCGTTCATTGTCAGTCCTCTTTCAGGAGTCGATCCATTGCGTTGTTCATGCCCTGCCATGACTCGGTGAGCTTCTTGAGCAATTTCCGGCCATCGGCGTTGAGCGAGTAGTAGCGCCGCTGCGAGCCAGCCTCGAGTTTCCACTCGCTTTTAAGCAGGCCCTGCGTTTCCAGGCGGCGCAGCAGCGGATACAGCGTGCCTTCTTCGATAGGCATTCCCTTGTCCGCCAAGGCTTGTCGCAACTCATACCCGTAGCGCTGAGTGCGCAGTTGCGAAAGCGTGGCCACCACCACCACGCCGCGGCGCAGTTCCAGTTCCAATTTGCCGAAAGCGTCTGTGTCGACCATGGGGCGCACAGTACTGTGCAATACACAGTATGTCAAGCCGGCTTTTCAGAGGCATTGCTTACGCCATTCGTGGATCGGGTGTTGGCCAGTGGGCTGGGATTGGGGCAGGGCTGGCGAGGTCTGTTGAAGGCGGACGTAGCCATTCGGACCTTCGCCCGCCCGCGCCTGGCAGTAGTTGCGGCGGCGGCAAGCCCAACTGTCTACGGAGCTCATGGTTTCTTCAACGGCAGACGCACTGCTGCCAACAGGCTCAACTGCGAAAGTGTGTGCGGCTTTCGTCGGCGCTTGTGCAGCGATTCGACAAACAGGATGCCGCGCAATCTTTCGGGGGTGATTTGATCGCCGTCTGGCGACCGCAGGATTCCGTTGCGGATCCGCCAACCATGCCAAGCGCCCGCCAGATCCACGTCGCTCGGGGGTGGCGGCGGCAGAAGTCCGCAGGTCTTTCTGATTTTGCGGGTCACGTCAGGCGCTCAGGCAGGACTGGCGGGGTGGCGGTCGGGTTTTTGGTATTGACATAATATACATTATGCGAAATTATTGAATGAACTAAACCCCCTTAAACCGAGGCAAATCCTCGTCCACGACGCCCTATTCGCTATGCACGACCGGGTTGACCGGCCTGCCCATCGCATCCTCACCACCGACTCATGGATTCCCCGACATGGCCAGAGCCGCAGACGGTGGGAAGAAAAAGAAAAAGAAAAACGAGTCAGCCCGAGACCACTTCATGTTTGAAATCTACTGCCATGCAGATCTGCGTGGCCCTTGGGCTGGCTGGAAGCTCCGTGGCGCCTGGCTGGTCAGTCCGGATGGCGACAGGATCAATGCGCAACGATTGCGCCGCATCCTGTTTGTCGAAGCAATGCGCAAACGCATTGCAAAAAGAACGCCATCCCCGATGATGAAAATCCCCACCGATTCGCAGCGAGAATGAATGCGCGGTTTTCGACGATCCCGCGACGCACTTTCAATTTCAACTTTCAATTAGTGCCGGCGAAACAACCGTGAAGCCCAGTTCTTTATTTTTCTCGGCACTTTGCGTATTTCGTCGGCGGGTTTTTCGGGTGCGGGTTTGGCAGGTTGTTCGGCTGGCACTGGTTTGGTAGCGGGTTTCGCTGCTTCGGGTGGCGTGGCCGGCGGTGCTGCCGGTGGCGGAGTCGCCGGCTTTTCTTTTGGATTCTCCTTCGGCGTGTCCGCGCCCTTTGCTGTCGGCACAGTTGGCGTTTCGGGCATGGTGGGTTCCGCAAACCAGGTGTGCAGCGCATAACCCCCGGCGGCGACCAGCAGTGCGCCGGCGAACAACAATTTGCCCAGTTGCCCTGCCCCTACCGGTTTTCCTGCGGCGCCGCTGCGACCGATCCGGTCCAGTGCCAGCAGCATCTGCGGCGCGTTGTTGAAACGCTGCAAAGGCGATTTCGCCATGGCGCGGTCGATGAAATCCTGCCAATGGCGTTTGTCCTGCGGCAGTCTCGGGATGGCATCGTTCGCATGCATCAGCGCGAGCGCGAGTGCGTCAGGCGCGCGGTAAGGCAATTCGCCAGTCAACAACGAGAACGCCAGCACGCCGACGCTGTAGAGATCGGCGCGGCCATCCACTTCTTCGCCGCGTGCCTGTTCCGGTGCCATGTAACCAGAGCTGCCAACGGAAAGTCCTGCCGAGGTGAGGCGGCTCGTGTCGCGTTTTTTCGAGATCGCGATGCCGAAGTCGGTCAGCTGCGGCCGGTCGTGAACGTCGAAAAGAACATTCTCTTCCTTGACGTCGCGATGCACGATGCCATGACCGTGTGCATAGCCCAGCGCCATCAACAGCGTACGCAGCACCTCCCTGATCTGCGCCTCGTCGTTGCGCAGATCGCGCTGCGCAAGATCGCCATTGGCGAGGTACGGCATGATGTAGTACATCCGCCCATCGGACGTGCGCCCTACTTCGTGGATGCCGACGATGCCGGAATGGCTGAGCCTGGCGATCGTGCGCGCTTCGTTCTCGAAGCGTTGCTTGCTGATCTCGTCCTTGAGCGCGTCCGGTTCCGTGACTTTGATCGCGACTGGGCGATCGAGCGATTCCTGGATCGCCAGATACACCGTCGCCATGCCGCCGGAGCCGAGCCGTCTCTGGAACCGATAGCCGGGAATGCCGGGGAACAATGCATCATCGACCAGAGGCGGCCCCGATTTTCCGGATTGGTCGATGGGTTCCTGCATGGGGTCGATGGGCAGATCAGTCCGGAGAGCGCAGAGGAAGCATACGCCACGTCATCCGTGACGACAGGGTGTTCGCAGGCGGGCCAGCAGGTGCCGGCTGATGTCCTCGGCCTGCCGACGCAGCTCCGGAATCGCGATGCTCTCCCAGCACTGCCCGATGCGGGCGGCGCCCAGCGTCAGCAGATCGGACTGCACGCTTCCTTCGACGGAAAGCAGGGCGCCGGCATCGTCGCAGCCATAACCAATTTCGTGCGGGCCGGGGCGAATCATCCCGCGCGACGCCAACGCCTGCAGCAAGGGGCTGTGCATCCGTGGCAGGCGAGTTTCCACGCCGGTGCAATTGAGTACGCATTGCGCCTGGATTTCACCTATATCCCCCACCTTGCCCCGTGCCCGGAACCGCACTCCGGCCGCTGCCTTGTCGCCACCGATCGAAAGCACGTGGCCGGCACGACTTTGCAACTGCCCTGTCCGCTGCATGCCTTCGATGCGCGCGGCGATCTGCGGCGCGATGCGATGGCGATGGATGTCCCATATGCGAACCGCATGCCGGAGGAAGCGGCGTTGCTCGCCTTCGTCCAGGCTTTGCCAGAGTGCCTGGCCATGATGACGCAGGCGATCCATCGTCCATTGCCATGGTTCGCCGGCGAGCGAACGAGTGGCCGCATGATCGCGCAATGTCCGCATGCGTTCGCGAACATTCAATGCCAGCAATTCATCGATGTGGCCATCCTGCGAACCGGCAGTAGCGTGCGCAAGCGGCATCAATCCGTGTCGCGAAAGGACGGTGATTTTTCCGCGATGACCGACCTCGGCCAGACTGATCACGGCATCCACCATGCTCAGGCCCGAGCCGACGATGCACAGATCGGCGTCCGGATCCAAACGGCGAACAGCCGCGTAATCCCAGGCATTCTCGATTCGTGGCGAGCCGTGAATTGCCGCTGTCGGCACCGGCAATGATCGCGGAAAGTTTCCCAGCGCGAGAACCACAGCGCGCGCCGATATCCTGCGCCCCGACCGCAGTGCGATGGCATAGGGCCCGGTGCCGGCGATATCGATCGCCTCGTCCTGGCAATGCAGCGCCGTCGGGTCGATGCGTGCCGCCAGCGTCGCCTGCAGATAGCGACCGAATTCCCTGCGCTGCGCGAAACGCCTTGCCGTCGGCAGAGCCTCTTCCACAACAGGATGTTCCGGCACCAGCGCGTCGAGATAGCGCGTGAAATGCATCGGCTCGGCATCGAATACGCTCATGCGTCCGGCGACGACATTGAGCAGGTGCTCGGGATATTGCGTGCTGTAGGCCGCGCCCTGTCCGATCATGGCGCGGGGTTCGATCAGGGTCAGGCGAATCTTGCCCTGGCTGGCTTCGAGCAAATGGATGGCCACCAGAACCCCAGCGGCACCACCGCCGATGATCGCGATGTCGAGCGGCTCGACCGCCGTGGAGGAATCAGGACTCAACGAATCACTCCAGTTTCGATGCGGTCGTTGCTGCAGTCGATTGAACAAGTCCGGGCACGATGGCGGCGATCTGCTCGCGCATCGGTCGTCGACATCAGGTTTCCTGCCACGTTCGCGGCATCACTTCGGAAAAACATGCCCAAGCTTTTCGGCCTTGGTCGCCAGGTAGCGGTGATTGGCAGGGTTCTGCCCGGCGATCAATGCGACGCGCTCGGTGATCGTCACGCCAGCGGCCGTCAGCGCTTCAACTTTTTTCGGATTGTTGGTCATCAACCTGAGTTTGCTGATGCCGAAGTGGTCGAGCATCGGCCGGCATAGATGGTAACGGCGAGAATCGGCCGGGAAACCCAGGGCTTCATTCGCTTCGACGGTATCGGCGCCGACGTCCTGCAATTTGTAGGCGCGGATCTTGTTGACCAGACCGATGCCGCGACCTTCCTGGCGAAGATACAGAAGGATTCCGCGGCCCTCGTTGGCGATTCGCTTGAGTGCCTCTTCCAGTTGCGCGCCGCAGTCGCAGCGCTGGCTGAAGAAAGCGTCGCCGGTGAGGCATTCGGAATGCACGCGAGCCAGCACGGGTTCGTTGTCGCCGAACTCGCCCAGGGTCATCGCCAGATATTCCTGGCTGGAGCCTGGCGTTACGAAGGCATGCAGTGTGAAGGTTGCCCAGGGCATCGGCAGAGCACAGGAATCGACGTAATCCAGGCGATCCGGCAACGGGGTTTCTGATTTCGACATGGTCGCCATGGTAGTGCATGTCCGCATCGCCCAGCCATCGACACCGCCCTCGCCTGCGCAACGATGCGTGCGTTTCCGCCTGCGCAATGGGCAACAACGCTACAGGCCCCAGCAGGCCTCGACTGTGCGATCGGAGATCTTGCGCAACTGTTCGAAGCTGATATCGAGGCCGCGACGATCGCGATACGCCTGCTCGGCGAGTTTTGCGGACTGGCAGCGTTGCTTGGCGATATCGCGCGGCGTGCGTTTCGAAGCGCGTCTTTCGCGATGGGTGGTAGCGATCCGAATCGGTGTCGATGATGCTTTCGTCCGCTCCGGTGCAGGAATTGGCGCTGCCGCCTCTGGAATGTAGTCGCGCGTCGCCATGGTCCTGGCATTGGCCGGACAGGGTTCGGACTGAAATGCGATTGCGCCTTTTGCATCAGCACATTTGTAGAGCGTGTTGGCGTGGGCCGCGAAGGCCATGCCGAAGAGAATCGTGCCCACGAAAATCGGGCCCGGGAAAATCGGGAATGCGGGCGTTCGCAGCATGGCTTGTCTCCGTAGTGGGTTGCCTTGGAGTGCAGCAGCCAATGCGCGCCCGGTCTGTCCGCCGCCCTGCCCGATTCGCCTGCGATTTCCGCTCGTTCTTCCCGGGAAAAATCGTGACCGCGTCAGCCCTGGCCTGAACCAGGTTGATGCGTCTTATCCAGTGAGACTGGCAAGTGCTTGAATCCATTGACCAGAAAATCCCGGCTGGCGCTGAGCATCATAGGTACATATATTTATACCCATGTCCGACCTGACCACCCGCCAGCAAGCTGTCCTCGACTTCGTCACGCGGGTCATCGCCGACCATGGTGCGCCGCCGACGCTCGCGGAAATCGCCACGGAATTCGGCTTCAGCCAGGTTCGCGGCGCACAGAAACATCTGGCCGCGCTCGAGAGCAAGGGCCACCTGACGTTGATTCCGGGCAAGGCGCGCGGTATTCGTCTCAGCGATCGCGGTCGCTCCGTGGCCAACAAATCTCTGCATCCCGATGCGCTGTGCCTGCCCGTCCTTGGTCGTGTCGCAGCGGGCAGCCCAATCGGTGCCGCCGCGGAATTCGAAGGCAGCCTGCTGCTCGATCGCGCGATGTTTTTCCCGACGCCCGATTACCTGCTGAAAGTGAAAGGCGATTCGATGCGCGACGACGGCATCCACGACGGCGACCTGATCGCCGTACATCGCACCGACGTGGCGGAGAACGGCCAGATCGTCGTCGCCCGCGTCGATGGCGAGATCACCGTCAAGCGCCTCAAGCTCGGCAAGGATCGCATCCTGCTGCTGCCGCGCAATCCGGATTACGCACCCATCGTGGTGCCGCCCGATGCCGATTTCGCGATCGAGGGTCTGTACTGCGGCCTGGTGCGCAAGGCCTGAGATGGGCCAGCTCGTCGCCATCGATACCTTGCTGCGCGATGCCCGCCTCTGGCGCGGACAGCCAGTCCTCGTGCCAGAAATCAACAGCCGTGCAACCGGCCATGCCGCACTCGATGCGAGCCTCCCCGGTGGCGGCTGGCCAGCCGCCGCACTGGTGGAAATATTGTTCGCCAGCGATGGTCTGGGCGAATTGTCGCTGCTGTTGCCGACGCTTGCCGCGCTATCGTCGCAAGCGAAACCCATCGTGCTGGTCGCGCCGCCGTATCTTCCCTACGCACCCGCCTGGCAGAACGCCGGCCTGCGCCTGGCGCAATTACAGGTGATCGAAGCCAACGCCAGCGACGCCTTGTGGGCGATGGAGCAGGCCCTGCGTTCGGGCTGCTGCGGCGCCGTGCTCGCCTGGCCGACGAAAGCCGACGACAAATCGCTGCGACGCCTGCAGGTCGCCGCCGAAACCGGGCAGACATCGGGCTTTGCTTTCCGGCCGATCGCGGCGCAGAGCAATTCCTCGCCGGCACCTTTGCGCCTGGTCCTGAAAAGCAGCGGCGATGCGCCGCAATTGCGCATGATCAAATGTCGCGGTGCGCTGCCACCGGCAACAGCGATCGCCTTCGCTGCACACGCGCAGCATTGATGCCAGCGTCGACGCAACGATCGCGACCGCCATGCTCTGGGCCTGCATATTGCTGCCGCAACTCGCGCTCGATGCCGTCCTGCGCCGGCATCCGACACCGGAATTACCACTCTCATTGATCAGCGGGCCGGTGCAGCGGCGCGTGCTGCTCGACGTCAACACCGCTGCGCACGCACTCGGACTCGTCCCCGGCATGGGTCTGCTGGCCGCGCATGCGATCGCGCCGCGCCTGCTCGCGATCGATCATGTGCCGCGCGAAGACGAGAATCTGCGCAGCCTGCTGGCCGCTTGGGCGTATCGCTACAGCTCGATGGTGAGCCTCGAAGGCGAGGATGCGATCCTGATCGAGGTCGAGGCCAGCCTCGGATTATTCGGCCCTTGGCCACAGTTCGAACGAAAGCTGCGCGACGATCTGCAGATGCTCGGCATCACGCATCGCATCGCGTTGGCACCCACGCCGATGGCCGCCTGCGTTTTCGCCGCCGCACACGATGGGTACGCATTGACCGCATCAACGAATATGCGTCAGGCGTTGGCGCAGATGCCCCTGTCACTGGCACGGATCGATCCGCCTGTCGTCACTGCGCTCGCCGCGATGGGGTTGAAAAAATTGCGTCAGGTCATGGCGCTGCCACGCGATGGTCTGGCGCGGCGCTTCGGTCCCGGCCTGCTCGCGCATCTCGATCGCCTCAGCGGCGATCGTCCCGATCCGCGCCTCTGCTATCGCCCGCCGGATGTGTTCGAGCAGCGCATCGAGCTCAATTACGAGATATCGCATCACCCTGCCCTGCTTTTTCCGCTGCGCCGGCTGGTCAACGACCTCGCGGCCTATCTCGCCGGTCGCGACGGCGGCGTGCAGCGTTTCGTGATCGCACTCGAACATGAGGATCATGCCGATACCGATGCCGTCGTCGGCCTGCTCGCCGCCGAGCGCGATCCTGCGCGTCTGTTCGATCTTGCCCGCACGCGCCTGGAACGCACGACGATTCCCGCACCGATTCGTGCCCTGCGCCTGATCGCGCGTGAACTGCCACCGTTTATCCCCGCCGGCCGCGACCTCTTCGACGATCGTCCCGCGCAGGCGATGCCCTGGCCGGCCTTGCGCGAGCGCCTGCGTGCGCGTCTGGGCGAAGATGCCGTGTACCAACTCGCCGCACATCCGGATCCGCGCCCGGAATTCGCATTGCGCCGGCTGCCGCAACTACTCAAGGAACCCGCACCGGTATCGCTGCCGCCACGCCCGACGTGGCTGCTGCCGCGACCGATGCCCCTGCGCGATAACGCATTGAAAATCCTCGCCGGCCCCGAGCGGATCGAATCGGGTTGGTGGGATGGCGGCGATATCCGTCGCGATTATTACGTCGTGCAAACCTCGCTGGGGCAACGCGCCTGGGCATTTCGTCCCGCAGGAGTGAATGAAGGCGCGTGGATGCTGCATGGCTGGTTCGCATGAACGCGCATATCGATAGCACTGCCTATGCCGAACTGCACTGCCTGAGCCATTTCAGTTTTGGTCGTGGTGCCTCAAGCGCGCGCGAATTGTTCGAACAGGCCAGCAAGCAGGGCTACCGCGCGCTGGCGATCACCGACGAATGCAGTTTCTCCGGTGTGGTGCGTGCGCTGGAAGCATCGCGAGAAACTGGTCTGCCGCTGATCGTCGGCACCGAAGTCACGCTGGTCGATGGCCTCAAGCTGGTGCTGCTCGCGCAGACGCGGCAGGGCTACAGCGCGATCAGCCGCCTGATCACCCGGGGCCGGCGATCCGCCGACAAGGGCAGCTATCGACTCGACCGCGGTGATTTTTCCGAAGGGCTGCCCGACACGCTGGTGCTGTGGCTGCCTGCCGCCACACCTGATCGCGAACAAGGCGAATGGCTGCGCGGATTGTTTGCCGGGCGGCTGTGGCTGGCGGTGGAATTGCATCGGCAATGCGACGACCAGCGCCGGTTGCAGAAATTGCTCGCGCTTGCGCAGGATCTTGGCCTGCCTGCGGTCGCCGCTGGCGATGTCCACATGCATGTGCGGCGGCGGCGCAGCGTGCAGGACACGCTGACGGCGATCCGGCACCGTTGCACCGTCGCCGAAGCTGGCGCGCATCTGTTTCCGAATGGCGAGCGCCATCTGCGCAGCCGGCGTGCGCTGACGGCGATCTATCCGGAAGAACTATTGCAGGAATCGGCGCGCATCGCCGCGCTGTGCAGTTTCGATCTTGGCGAACTGAAATATCAGTATCCGCGTGAGCTGGTCCCCGACGATCAGACACCGACGACCTGGCTGGCGCGGCTCACGCGTGCAGGTTGCGCGCAGCGCTGGCCGCAAGGTGTTCCTGCGGAGGTCGCCATGCAGATCGAGCGCGAACTCGCCCTGATCGCCGAGCTGAAATACGAAGCCTTTTTCCTCACCGTCGAGGATGTCGTCCGCTTCGCGCGTTCGCGCGGCATCCTTTGCCAGGGTCGCGGTTCGGCGGCGAATTCCGCGGTCTGTTATGCGCTTGGCATCACCGAGGTCAATCCGGCGCTGATGAACATGCTGTTCGAGCGCTTCATCTCGCGCGAACGCAACGAGCCACCGGACATCGATGTCGACTTCGAGCACGAGCGCCGCGAGGAAGTCATCCAATATATTTTCAGCAAGTACGGACGCGAGCGCGCCGCGCTGGCCGCGACCGTGATCTGCTATCGCGGCAAGAGTGCGATCGGCGATGTCGCCAAGGCACTGGGGCTGCCAGGCGATCAGGTCGAACGACTGCGTCAGGTGTTTTCGCGCGGCAACAGCGCCGCCGGCATCGATGACTTGTTGCACGAGGAAGGTTTCGATCCCGACAGCCCGGTGCTGCGCCGCGTGCTCGCGGTCACCCGCGAGCTGATCAATGCGCCGCGCCACCTGTCGCAGCATGTCGGCGGTTTCGTGATTTCGGAACAGCCGCTGCACCATCTGGTACCGGTCGAAAACGCCGCCATGCCCGAGCGCACGATCATCCAGTGGGACAAGGACGATCTGGAAACATTGGGCCTGCTCAAGGTCGATTGCCTTGCGTTGGGCATGCTCACCTGCGTGAGCAAATGCCTGGCGCTGCTGCGCCACCATCATGGCGTCGATCTGACGCCTGCGGCGATTCCGGCCGATGATGCACCGACTTACGCGATGATCCAGCGCGCCGATACCGTCGGTGTGTTCCAGATCGAATCGCGGGCGCAGATGGCGATGCTGCCGCGGCTGAAACCGAAAAATTTCTACGACCTGGTGATCGAAGTGGCAATCGTCCGCCCCGGTCCGATCCAGGGCGGCATGGTGCATCCGTACCTGCGCCGGCGCCAGGGCATTGACCCGGTCCGCTATCCCTCGCGAGCCTTGCAGACGGTGCTCGAGCGCACGCTGGGCGTGCCGCTGTTCCAGGAACAGGTGATGCAGATCGCGATCGTCGCCGCCGATTACACGCCCGGCGAGGCCGACGAATTGCGTCGCTCGATGGCGGCCTGGAAACGTCGTGGCGGCCTCGAACATCATCGCGAAAAGCTTCTTTCCGGCATGGCCAGGAATGGTTACGGCAGCGATTTCGCCGAGGCCATCTTCGAGCAGGTGAAAGGTTTCGGCAGCTACGGTTTTCCGGAATCGCATGCCGCGAGTTTCGCGTTGATCACCTATGTCAGCTGCTGGCTCAAGCAACACTACCCTGCCGCATTCACCTGCGCGCTGATGAATTCGCAGCCGCTGGGTTTCTACAGCAATGACCAGTTGATGCAGGATGTGCGCCGACACGGCGTCGAGATGCGACCGGTAGACGTGCGTTTCAGCGATTGGGATTCTGCGCTGGAATTGAACTTCCCTGCCTCGCCCG
>Ga0207983_1000053_pt1 | contig 14594 bp, 10 predicted proteins | sample SoimicmetaGmgHMB_FD_188341 | JGI IMG/M metagenome (GOLD analysis project Ga0207983, IMG submission 188341) | Soil and rhizosphere microbial communities from Laval, Canada - mgHMB (SPAdes) (version 2) | ecosystem: Environmental > Terrestrial > Soil > Agricultural land | place: Laval, Canada...
CACGGGACTCGGGGCGGGTTGGCCGGCGAAGGAACGCAGGGCATTCATCACGGTGTTCCAGGCGCGATCAATGAGCGAGCCTTTTTCTTCCTGGATCACGCGCACCTGACCCATCACCATCATCCGGGCCAGGCTCTCGAGCGTGTGGTCCTCGACTTTCTGGCCGCGGTGATTGACGAACAGGACGTGGCCGGTGACGGTGCTGAACCACGACAGCCGGCGCCGCACCATGTCGCCTTGTTGATTGGTGCGGAACTCGAACCAGCTGCCGAACGGCGTCTGCTTGAGCTGCTCGTAGCGCGCCTGTTCGGCGGCGGTGAGCGGCACCTTCTTTTCCTTCTTGGTCTTCAGGTCCTCGCCGAGGCGGGCGCGCGCCTTCAGGCGCATCGTGAGTTCGGTGCGGCTGGCGGCGTCGTCTTCATTGCCCGACAGCGGATGCACCAAGCGCTGCGCGATCGCATTGGCCTCGTCGCCCTGATAGCCGACCTGCGACAAGGCCTGCTCGATCTCGGCCTGCAAGCCGGCGTTGGCTTCGCCAAGCGCAGCCAGTTCGTCGGCGGGCGTACGCGCGATCTGGATCAGGCGTTCGGCGAATCCCAGCTGCTGCTTCCAGACATCGGAATCCTCGCCGTGACGCAGCGCGGTCAGTGCCATCACGTCGGTCCAGGCCTGGCTGAGCAGCGTCTGGGTGAAGCGTGGCAGGTTCTGTTGCTTGAGCAGGGACTCCATCGCCGCGGCGGCGCGTTCGCGCGCATGCGAAAGTTTTTCCTTGCCGCGTGCGGCTTCGACATGGCGGCGCTCGGCGACTTCGGCCTTGCGCGTGACGGTCTGCAGATGTGAGCTGAGGTCTTCGAGCAGGTTGCTGAAAAGGCCCATGTCGCCGTCGAATTCGCGAACCGTGCGGTCGACCACCGCATTCATCTTGTGGACGAGGTCCTCGTCGGCCTCGTCGTCGCTGAGCCAATACGCGCCGGTTTCGGCGATGGTATTGAGCATGAGCCGGGCCGGGTGCTGCTGCTTGGTGAAAAAGCCCTTGTCCTGCAGGGCCACGCGCAGCAGCGGCACCTGCAGTTTGGACAGCAGCATCGAAGCCGGACTGTTCGGCTTCACGTCCTTGAGGATGCTGTCGTAGAGCATGCCGACGAGATCGATCGCGTCGCCATCTTCCTCGGCCAGGGCCGGCGCGCTCTGGTCGGGCGCGGCCTGGCGCAGCATCGCCAGCATGTCCTGCTTGAGGTGGCCGACGCTGCGCATCACCGGCTTGCCCTTGTCCATCACCGGCGTCACCGCCTTGGCCTGCAGGCTGCCGAGGATGTCTTGCAACGCCGACGGCGTGGCGACGTGGGTGGGGCCGGTGTCGCGGCCGCGGTCGGAGCCGAGCTTGCCAAGCAGCTGGCGGCGGCCGGACAGCAGTTGCCGCATCAGCTGGAAATTTTCCTCGCCGGTGTTTTCGGCGTTCGCGCCTGCGGCCGGACCGGAGGAGCCGGGGCCGCTGGAGGGGCCGGCGCCCCAGCCGTCGTTGGGCGAGCCGGTGGCCGTAGCCGGCATCCCGGCACCGCTGCCATCGCCGCGCAGGCCTTCACTGGTGACCGGGCCATCGCTGGCATGCAGCTGCGCGCGCGCCGAACGGTTTTCCGGCAGGGGCGCCAGGCTCAGGCCGATCGACTCGGTGGCGTGGCCACCGCCGTGTCCGCCGCCGCCATAACCACCGCCACCACCGGAGTTGCCCGGCTGCGGCGGGGCAGGTGCGGCGGCTGGCGCGGCTTCGGCGGCGGGTTGCGATGCCGGGCGGGCACGCAAGGGCACGTATTGCAGGTGCGGCAGCACGCCGTTCTTGCACAGGAAGGTGTTCACCGCCTCGACCAGGCTGCCGTACATCGGCATCACCTGGCGGTCGAAGGCGCGCAGGAACATCAGGCGATGGTCATCGCTGAGCTCCAGGCAGTCGGAGGCGGTGCGCATCATCCGGCACAGTGCCTGCGGACCAATCGGAAGGGTTTCGGGGTCGAAGGCGGGGCGGCCGGCAAGCACGCCGAAACGCTGGCCCAGCAGGTAAAGCGGCAGGCTGTTGCGCAATTCCGCGCGGCTGGCCATCTCGATCAGGAAACTGGTTTCGTCCATTTCCAGTTCGTTGACCAGCGACAGCTCGCTGATGCCATGGCCGCGGCCCTGCATGAAGCTGTGCTTGTTCTGCGGCTCGCGCAGGTTGGCCAGTTCCGCTTCCAGGCTGATCAGGAAGCGCGGCACCAGGTCGTGACGGGTGCGCTTGATCAGCCGCTGCGATTCCAGCCAGCGCGTCTGCACCATGTTGCTGCGCGCCTGTTCGGCGAACTTGAAAAGCTGTTGTTCGAATTCGTTGAGCGTCGCGACGATGCCGCGTTCGAGCTCATCGGAGGTGAATTCCAGGATTCCCTCGAGCAGCGCGCGCACGCGCCGCGGCAGATGTCGCGATGCCAACGTGGGCATTGCCTGCGACTGGCTTCCCGATGCAGACATGCGGCGCTCCCGGATCCAGATCCCCACCCGGATTCTAGGCACAGCACAGGCCTCGCGACTAGGCCCAGATCACACGCCCGGAGGCCCGGGCGTGTGGCCGGTTTCCAATTATTTTGCGTTCCAGCGCACCGTTACCATCCCACTGCGACCGGGCGTGTTGTAACCGCTGACGAGCTCGTAATCGCGATCGGCGAGGTTTTCCACCCGCGCTTCGAACGACCAGGCCTGGTTGACCTGCCAGCCGGCGCGCAGGTCGAGACGACCATAGCCTTGCAAGGTGCTGCCGCCGAAATCCGGACGTGTGCCGAATGCACTGGCATCGAGACCGAACGACAGACCGTTGCCGAACAGGTAGCCGGCGCTGAGGTTGATCTTGCGCTTGGGTCGGCGCAGCAGCGCTTCGTCGCGGTTGATGTCGCGCGGGTTCTGCCAGGTGGCGTTGCCGTCGAAGCTGAAGCCGCCGCGGCGGGCGCCGTATTCGAGCTCCACGCCCTTGATCTCGGCCTTGGCGATGTTGATGTACTGCGTGTAGGTGTCGTCGAGTTCGATCAGGTCGTTGATGCGGTTGCGGTAGGCCGACATCGCCAGGTGCTGGCCGACGCTGAGCTGCCAGTCGAGACCAAGCTCCTGGTTGTTGGAGTGTTCCGGCAGCAGGTCCGGATTGCCGCGGCAGCAGCCGTAGACATCGGGGATGTACAGGTCGTTGAGGGTTGGCGCGTGGAAGCCCTGGCCCCAGCTCGCACGCAATCGCAGCGTGTTGCTGAGCTGCCAGCCCCAGGCGGCACTGCCGGTGCTGGTGCCGCCGAACTGGCTGTCGTCGTCGTGACGCAGGGTCAGTTGCAGCGTGTGTGCGCTGAACCGGCCGGACCAGGCGACGAAGCCGCCGAGGTCGCGACGTTTCCTGTCGAAGTATTCGCCGTAGAAATTGTCGGAGGCGCGGCCGGTGTCGCGGCTCCAGTTCAGGCCGGCCTGCACGCTCTGGTGTTCGCTAACCGCGAAGCTGTTGATCCAGTCGAGCGACACGCGCTGGCCGCCGAAAGACGAATCACCGAAGTCGGACGTGGTCTGGTTGTCGTCGTTGATCACGCCAACGGAGAGCTGGTGCGACCAGGATTTCGTCAACTCGCCCTGCAGGTTCGCGGCGATCGACTGCGTGCGTACATGTGAAACGCCTTGGTCGAATTCGACCTCGGCATCGGCGATGCGCGCGGTGGCGGCGAAACGCTGGCTGCCGATCTGGTTGATGAAGCGGAAGCTGCCGTGGGTGTTGTCGTAACCGTCGTCGTCGGCATTGAAGCTGAAATTGTTTTTGTTGGTCGCCGAGAAGCCGCGGCTGTGGTCGCTGCCGACCGCGAAACCGAAACGCACGTCGTGATCGCTGACGCCGAAGCCGGTGTCGACGCCGCTGCTGCCGTAGCTGCCGCCGCGTGCTTCGACATAGGCGGCGGTCGGGTCGCGGGTGAATATCTGGATCACGCCGCCGATCGCGTCGGAACCCCAGAGCGCAGCGCGCGGACCGCGCACGATTTCGATGCGTTCGATCTCCGCCAGCGGCAGGTGCGCGAAATCGAAAATGCCCTGCACGGTGCTGTTGGCGCGCAGGCCATCGATCAGCACCAGCGTGTGTTTGGAATTGCTGCCGCGGGTGAACAGCGTGTTGACGCCGCCGGTGCCGCCGGTGCGCACCAGGTCGAGACCGGCCTGACGTTGCAGAAGCACGAGAAGATCGGGCGCCTGGCTGGTTTCGATGTCCGCGCGGGTGATCACCGTGACCGAAGCAAGCGTCTGCTCGATCGGCTGTTCGATGCGATTGGCGGTGACCACGACGTTGTCGATGGTCTTGGCGTCCTCGGCCCGCGCGGTGCCCAGCAGGGAAAGGGAAATGGCCGCCGACAAGGCGGTGTTGCGAAGTACAAGGTTCATGCGTTCTCCTGAAGCGCTCACCCGCGTGGGAAAAGCAGCGGCGCAGGGAGAAGGACAAACGCGGACGCAGACAGCGTCAGAGTTGCCCCGTCGCCCTCCGCAACGTGCCATAAGGCCGCGCGTCCGGATGGACGACGCAGCGATGCCCAAGGCCGGTCTCCGGACTGGCCAGCGATGAGATTCAGGGAATCAAATCCGTCTTTCGCCTTCCCAGGCGTGGCCCAGTGGCATGTTGAAAGACTTTCTGGCTTACCGTTGCGGGGGCAGTGCCGGATTCACACCGGCTTCCCGAGCACCTGGGGCGCGCGGATTGTAAGGGAAGCCTCAGGTAGGAGCCAGCTTGCTGGCGACAGGACGAGGTTCGATCCACGCAAGCAAGCGAGTTTTGGGGTAGTTGCGGCTGCGGCAGGCCTAGTCGCCAGCAAGCTGGCTCCTACCGGGCCAATCGGGCGATCACTCGTCGCGATCGGCATCGAGGCGGTCGAAGCCGCCATCTTCGCCGGTGCGTAGATGCAGGCTGATCGGTCGGCAGCAGACCGGGCAATCCTCGACATAGTCGGCGCCGCCGGCCGACGCATCGACCAGCGCCTCGAAGCGTTCCCCGCAGAACGGGCAGGTGATATGGACGGAATCGAGCATGCGACGATTCTGCGCCGATTTCTTGGTCGGGATGTAGGAGCGGCGTGAGCAGCGATTTCTTGAAATGGCGTCGCGAATTGGGAAAATCGCGGCTCACGCCGCTCCTGCATCAAGCGCCAATCAATCGGGCAGGAACAACCCGATCACGTCGTTGGTGAAGCGGCGGCCGAGGTCGGTGGGGATGCAGCGGTCGTCCTGCGCTTCCAGCCAGCCCATCATTCGCGCGTGTTCGAGTCGTTTGGCGATGACGCTGCGCGCGAGCCCGGTACGCACTTCGAAATCCGCGAGCGAAAACCCTTCGACCAGACGCAGGGCATTGAGCATGTAATCGAAAGGACGATTTTCCGGCGCGATCGGATCGTCGCCGCCGATGCGCGCATCGCTATGCGCTCTTGCAAGAAAGTCGCGCGGGCCTTTCACTTTCCATCGCCGCAGGATTTCGCCGCTGGCGCCGGAGGAAATCTTGCCGTGCGCGCCGGCGCCGATGCCGAGGTAGTCGCCGAAGCGCCAGTAATTGAGGTTATGCGCGCATTGCCGGCCCGGCTGCGCGTACGCGGAGACTTCGTATTGCGCATAACCTGCCGCCGCCATCGTCGCGATGCAGTGCTCCTGCATGTCCCAGGCATCGTCTTCGAGCGGAATGCCTTGTGGCGGCTTCGCGGCGAATACTGTGTTCGGTTCCAGCGTCAGCTGGTAGTGGGAAAGATGCGCCGGGGCGAGCGCGATCGCGCGCTCGACATCATGCAAGGCCATCGCCAACGTCTGCTCCGGCAGCGCATACATCAGGTCGAGGTTGATGTTGTCGTAGCCGGCGTCCTGCGCCAACTTCACCGCGCGCTCGGCTTCACCACTGTCGTGGATGCGGCCAAGCCGCTGCAGGCAACCGTCGTCGAAGCTCTGGATGCCGAAGGAAATGCGGTTCACGCCGGCGGCGAGATAGTTTTCGAAGCGGCCATGCTCGGCGGTGCCGGGATTGCATTCCATGGTGATCTCGGCGTTCGGCGCGAAACGCAGGCGCGCGCTGGCGGCGTCGAGAATGCGGCCGATCGCTTCCGGTGCAAACAGGCTGGGTGTGCCGCCACCGAAAAAGACGCTGTGCACCGTGCGGCCCCAGACCAGCGGCAGATCCTGTTCGAGGTCGGCGACCAGCGCCGCGACGTAGTCATCGACCGGCAACTGTTCCGGCTGGTTGTGCGAATTGAAATCGCAGTACGGGCATTTGCGCACGCACCAGGGAATGTGGATGTAGAGCGAAAGTGGCGGCGGGATCAGCATGCGGAGATTGTCCCATGCGGCGGCGACGCTGTTGTAGGAGCGACGCCTTTGTAGGAGCGACGCCTTTGTAGGAGCGACGCCTTTGTAGGAGCGACGCCTTTGTAGGAGCGACGCCTTTGTAGGAGCGACGCCAGTCGCGATTCCCATCCTCGCGGTAGAAATCGCGACTGGCGTCGCTCCTACGGCGCCAGCGCAGCCAGTTTCTCACGCAGTAGCGCCAGTGCGCGCCCGCGGTGGCTGACGCGATTTTTCACCTCCGCCGGCAATTGCGCGGCGGTGAGACCGAGGGCGGGATCGAAAAACACCGGGTCGTAGCCGAAACCGCCGTCGCCGCGCGGGGTTTCCAGGACGCGACCTTCCCAGAGACCTTCGGCGATAAGTGGCTGCGGGTCGTGCGGATGCCACAGCAGCACGATCACGGAAATGAAGCGCGCGCCGCGTTGTGCTTCCGGTATGCCGCGCAGCTCCGCGAGCAGCTTGCGGATGTTGGCGACGGCATCGCCGTGCACGCCGGCGTAGTGCGCACTGATCAACCCGGGCGCACCGTGCAATGCATCGACGATCAGGCCGGAATCGTCGGCGAGCGCCGGCAAACCAGTCATTGCGGCGGCATGCCGCGCCTTGATGAGCGCGTTCTCGATGAAGGTATAGCCATCCTCGATCGCATCCGGCACACCAAGCTCGCCTTGCGTGACCAGTTCGAAACCGGCATCGGCAAGCAGCGGTTGCATCTCGGCGAGCTTGCCGCGATTGGAGGTGGCGAGGACGATTTTCTTCATGGGCATGGGAAGAGTTGAAAGCCTGTTTGTCATTCCCGCGGAGGCGGGAATCCAGCGTCTTTTGTTCAGTAAAGAAAAATCCGCAGGATCAAAGACACTGGATTCCCGCCTCCGCGGGAATGACAGGGTTCGGTAGTGCTTTTCAAATTCCCAGCGCCGCGCGCTGCATCGCCACCAGTTCGCCGACGCCTTTCTCGGCCAGCGCCAGCAACGCGTTCAATTCGTCGCGACGGAAGGCGTGGCCTTCGGCGGTGCCCTGCAATTCGATAAAGCCGCCACCGTCGTTCATCACGACATTCATGTCGGTGTCGCAGTTGGAATCCTCGGCGTAGTCGAGGTCGAGCACCGGCACGCCCTGGAAGATGCCGACGGAAATCGCGGCGATACCGCCGAGGATCGGATCGCGGCTGACGTCGCCACGTTTCTTCAACACCGAGATCGCATCGCAGAGTGCGACGTAGGCGCCGGTGATTGCTGCGGTGCGCGTGCCACCATCTGCCTGCAGCACGTCGCAGTCGAGGGTGATGGTGCGTTCGCCCAGCGCCTTGCGGTCGACGCAGGCGCGCAACGCGCGGCCGATCAGGCGCTGGATTTCCAGCGTGCGGCCGCCTTGTTTGCCATTCGCGGCTTCGCGGCCCATGCGTTCGTGCGTCGAGCGCGGCAGCATGCCGTATTCGGCGGTGACCCAGCCTTCGCCCTTGCCGCGCAGGAAACCCGGCACGCGATTCTCGACGCTGGCGGTACAGAGCACGCGGGTGTCGCCGAAGCTGATGAGCACCGAGCCTTCCGCATGCTTGGTGAATTGCCGCTCGATGCGCACGTCGCGCAACTGGTCGAAGGCGCGGCCGCTTGGCCGGGTTACGCTGGTCATGGTCTGATCCGACAAATCCTGGTCGGCTAGATTACCATTCACGTCCACATCGAGCCGGAGCCCCGCATGATCCGCAGCATGACCGCCTTCGCTGCCTGCGAACGCGCCGCCACCGGCGGCCAGCTCAGCTGCGAATTGCGTGCGGTCAATCACCGCTTCCTCGAGTTGTCGGTGCGTGCGCCGGAAGAATTGCGATCGATCGAGGCGCAGTTCCGCGAGCGCGTCGCCGGCAAGATCTCGCGCGGCAAGGTCGATGTGAGCTTCCGCTATCGTCCCAACGATGCAGCCGTCGCCGAGATCAAGCTCAACGACCGCCTGGTCAAACAGCTCGCCGACATGCACCAGCGCCTGAGCGGGCAATTTCCGCAGATGCGCCTGCAATTCACCGAGTTGCTGCGCTATCCCGGCGTGGTCGAGGAAGAAGCGTTCGATCAGGCCGGCCTGCAATCCGAGGCGATGGCGCTGCTCAACGACACCATCGCGCAGTTCGTGACCTCGCGCGAACGCGAAGGCGCCAATCTCGCGGCGGTGATGAACGAGCGCATCGATGGCATCGAGCGCATCGTCGGCCAGGTGAAGCAGTGGCTGCCGGAAATCCGCGCCGCCTTGCGCGCGAAGATGGAAGTGAAAATCGCCGACCTCAAGCTGCCGCTGGACCCGGGCCGGCTGGAACAGGAAGTGGTGTTGAACCTGCAGAAGATCGACGTCGACGAGGAGCTCGATCGTCTCGGCAGCCATATCGCCGAGGCGCGACGCATCTTCGGCCTGCCGGAAGCCGTCGGCCGGCGCCTGGATTTCCTCATGCAGGAATTCAATCGCGAGGCCAATACGCTGGGCTCGAAGTCCGTCGATGCGCGCACCACGCAGGCGGCGGTCGAATTGAAAGTATTGATCGAGCAATTGCGCGAGCAAGTCCAGAATCTGGAGTGAGCCGATGCGTGGGACCCTTTATGTCGTCGCGGCGCCTTCCGGCGCGGGCAAATCCAGTCTGGTCAATGCGGTGCTGGCGCGCGAGCCGGGCATCGCGCTGTCGATCTCGTTCACGTCGCGGCAGCCGCGGCCGGGCGAGCGCCACGCCCAGCACTACCATTTCGTCAGCAAGGAAGAATTCGAGCGGATGATCGCTGCTGGCGATTTTTTCGAATCCGCGCTGGTGCATGGCGACTACAAGGGCACGGCGCGGCAATCGGTGGAGCCGCAACTCGCCGCCGGCAAGGACGTGCTGCTGGAGATCGACTGGCAGGGCGCGCGCCAGGTCCGCGAGAAGATGCCTGACTGCGTGAGCGTGTTCATCCTGCCGCCGTCGCGGGACGCGCTGAAGACCCGCATGCTCAACCGCGGCCAGGATTCCGATGCGGTGATCGCCCGGCGCCTGGCGGCCGCGCGCGAGGAAATATCGCATTACGGCGAGTTCGACTATGTGCTGGTGAACGAGCACTTCGACGCCGCCGCCGCCGAGCTGCGCTCGATCTTCGTTGCCCAGCGCCTGCGTCGGACGGCCCAGGAGGAGCGGCATGCGGCGCTGATCCAGGCCTTGCTCGGGGCGTCCTGAGCGGCCAGGGTTTGAACCGGGCAGCCCGGCTCGCGTATAATGCGCAGTTCAGCGTAACTCATTGATTTTGTGGGCTGGCCTGTCCGGCCGGTTCCACCCAGGAGACTGTATGGCCCGCATCACCGTGGAAGACTGCCTGTCCGTCGTGGACAACCGCTTCGAGCTGGTCCTGATGGCCTCCAAGCGCGCCCGTCAGCTCGCCAAGGGCGTCGAGCCCGTCCTCGACAACAGCGAGCACCAGGACAAGCCGACCGTGTTGGCCCTGCGCGAAATCGCCAGCCGCCGGATCGATCTGACGGTGATCGAGGAAGTGGAAAAGTCCGAGCGCGAACGCGCCGAACGCGAAGCCCTCGAGTGGGCCGCCGCCGAAGTCGTCGATGACGACCTGTCCAAGGGTGGCGACGACTAAGCCGCTCCGACAGATTGGCGATAGCAAAAAACGGCCCCTCGGGGCCGTTTTTGTTTGCGCCAGCGCGCATTGAAGGCATCCCCGCGCCCGCGTACGCTCCGGGGATGACCCGTATGCACACCACCGTCGACCCGGCGCGCGCGCCTTGTCCGGACCCCTGTCCGGAAGCGGTGCGCGGGCTCGAAGCCAAGCTCGCCGAATACCTGACCGAAGCACAGGTGCTGTCGGTGCGACGCGCCTACCAGGTCGGCGCCAGCGCCCATGAAGGGCAGACGCGCAAATCCGGCGAGCCATACATCACGCATCCGGTAGCAGTCGCCAGCATCCTCGCCGACCTGCGCATGGACGCTGAGACCCTGTGCGCGGCGATCCTGCACGACACCCTCGAAGACACGCCGCTGCCGCGCGCGGCGATCGTCGCCGAATTCGGCGAGGCGGTCGCCGAGCTCGTCGACGGCGTCACCAAGCTCGACAAGATCCAGTTCCGCGACAAGCAGGAAGCGGTGGCGGAAAGTTTCCGCAAGATGATGCTGGCGATGTCGCGCGATCTGCGCGTCATCCTGATCAAGCTCGCCGACCGTCTGCACAACATGCGCACGCTCGATGCGATGAGTCCGGAATCGCGTCGGCGCATCGCCCGCGAAACCCTAGAGATCTATGCGCCGATCGCCCAGCGCCTGGGCATGAACCGGATCAAGTCCGAACTGCAGGACCATGGTTTCCGCGCGCTGCATCCGCTGCGCCACAAGGTCATCGCCAAGCACATCGCCAGCCAGCCGGTGATGCGGCGCGAGGCGATGGCGACGCTGGAAGCGCAGATCGCGCATCGTCTCGCGCAGGAAGCGCTGCCGTTCCGGCTGATCGGGCGGGTCAAGGCGCCGTGGAGCATCTACAGCAAGATGCGTGAGGAAAACAAAAGCCTCGACCAGGTGATGGATGTATTCGGTTTCCGCCTGGTCGTGCAAAAGGTGATGCAGTGTTACCTGGCACTGGGCGCGGTGCATTCTATGTTCAAGCCGCTGGACGCGCGCTTCCGCGATTTCATCGCGATCCCGAAAGCCAATGGTTACCAGAGCCTGCACACGGTGCTGTTCGGCCCGTATGGCTCACCGGTCGAGGTGCAGATCCGTACCGAGGAAATGGACCTGATCGCCGAACGCGGCATCGCCGCGCACTGGTTGTACAAAAACATCGGCCAGGGCATGAACAACGCCCAGATCCGCGCCCAGGACTGGGTGCGCAATCTGATGGACAGCCAGGAATCGGCGGCGTCGTCGTTGGAGTTTCTCGAAAACGTCAAGGTCGACCTGTTTCCCGACGAGGTCTATCTGTTCACGCCCAAGGGCGACATCTTCGCGCTGCCGCGCAACGCCACCACGCTCGACTATGCCTATGCGGTGCATACCGACGTGGGCAATCATGCGGTCGCCGCGCGCGTCGACAAGAAACTCGTGCCGTTGCGCACGAAACTGATCAGCGGTCAGACCGTGGAGATCATCACCGCGCCCTCGGCGACGCCGGGCCCGCAGTGGCTGGAATTCGTGGTGTCGAGCAAGGCGCGCACGGCGATCCGGCATCACCTCAAGCGCCTCGAACACGAGGACGCGGTCGATCTTGGCCACCGCATGCTCGATCGCGCGCTGGAAATCTGCGACAGCTCGCTCGATCGCGTGCCGACCGAAAAACTGGAGCAGTTCCTTGCCGAGCATCGCTATCGCCGCCTCGAGGAGCTGCTGGCCGATATCGCGCTGGGCAACCGCATGCCGGCGCAGGTTGCGCAGGTGCTGACCCAGGGCGAGACCGCCGAGCTGCCGCTGCGCAGCGGAAAATTCGCCAGTGGCGAACAGATCAAGATCACCGGCAGCGAGCGCGGTGTGCTGACTTTCGCCGGCTGCTGCTATCCGATCCCGGGCGACGACATCATGGGCTACATCACCGCCGGCAAGGGCGTGGTGGTGCATCGCGCCGACTGCCCGAACGTCGTCGAGTACCGCAAGCATCCCGAGCGCTGCGTGCCGATGGCCTGGGACCGCTACGTCGAAGGCGACTATCGCGCGGCGCTGCATATCGAGGTCGACAACAAGCCCGGCGTGCTCGCGCAGGTGGCGGCGGCGGTGGCCGAAAGCGATTCCAATATCGATTCCGTCGAGTATCGCGAACGCGATCTGCGCATCTCCGTGATGGAGTTCGGCATCGAAGTGCGCAACCGCAAGCACCTGGCCGACGTGATCCGGCGCGTGCGGCGGTTGAACGTGGTGCACGGGGTGGAGAGGAAGTGAGGGGGTGAACGGTGAGCGGTGAGCGGTGAAATTTTTGCTCGTCATCCCCGCGAAGGCGGGGATCCAGTGTCTTTGTTTGTCCTTACTTCGAGGGTGATTAAAAAGTCACTGGATCCCCGCCTTCGCGGGGATGACGAAGGCCCATATGCTTTTCGCCGCTCACCGCTCACCGCTCACCGCTCACCGCTCACCGCTCACCGCTCACCGTACTCACCCACCCGCGCTAAACTCCGACTTCGTCCACGCGAGATCCCGCCCATGCCTCGTCAGCCCATCGCTACCGACCGTGCTCCTGCCGCCATCGGGCCGTATTCGCAGGCGGTGCGCCGCGGAAACATGGTTTTTCTTTCTGGGCAGATTCCGCTCGACCCTGCCACTGGGCAGCTCGTCGATGGCGATATCGCGACCAAAGCGCGCCGCGTGTTCGACAACCTCCAGGCAGTCTGCGCAGCGGCAGGCGGATCGCTCGACGATGTCGTGCGCGTCGGCATCTACCTCACCGACCTCGGCGATTTCGCGGCCGTCAATGCGGTGATGGCGGACTATTTCACGGCGCCGTATCCGGCGCGTTCGACCATCGAAGTCTCCGGCCTGCCGAAAGGCGCGCAGGTCGAGGTGGACGCCATTCTCGCGTTCGACTGAGTGATCCGACGCGCCAATCCTGCAGCCCTGGAAGCGGCGTTTGCGCCCGCGGGCGATGCGTCGGTGAAATCCTTGCCGGGCGTGGGTCCGGCGGTGGCGGAGAAACTCGCGGCACGCGGCCTGCTGACCTTGCAGGACCTGTGGCTGCACTTGCCGTTGCGTTACGAAGACCGGACGCAGATCACCGCGATCCATGCGCTCGTGCCGGGGCAGCCGGCGCAGATCGAGGGCCGCGTCGAAGCGGTGGAGCGCGGGTTTCGCTATCGACCGATGCTGCGCGTCGCGATCGGCGACGATTCCCGCGCGACGGTCACGCTGCGTTTTTTCCATTTCAGCGGCAGCCAGGCTGCGCAATTCCTGCCGGGTCGACGCCTGCGGTGTTATGGCGAAGCAAGGCCGGGGTCGCATGGATTGGAGATGGTGCATCCGAGTTACCGCTTTCTCGCCGATAGCGATGCCGGCGAGCTGCGCGAGTCGCTGGATCCGGTCTATCCGGCGATTGAAGGCATCGGGTCGCAGACGATCGCCAAGCTCATCGGCGAGGCATTGCGGCGACTGCCAGCGGCGGAATCGTTGGAATTGTTGCCGCAGCCATTGCTCGCCTCGCTCGATCTGCCATTGCTGCGCGAAGCTTTGCTGATCGCGCACCGTCCGCCGCCCGATACCGATGTATCGCTGTTCACCAGTGGCCGCCATCCTTCGTTGCAGCGGCTGGCGCTGGAAGAAATGCTCGCGCACCATCTCAGCCTCCGACGTCAGCGCATCGCCCTGCGCGCGCATGGCGCGGTGGCGATCAAGTCGCCGGGTGCGCTGAGCAAACGGTTGCTCGCGCAGCTTCCGTACAAATTGACCAAGGCGCAGCAGCGCGTGTTCAAGGAAGTCGCTGCGGACATACAGCAGCCGGTGCCGATGCTGCGGCTGGTGCAGGGCGATGTCGGCAGCGGAAAAACCGTGGTGGCGGCGCTCGCGGCCTTGCGCGCAGTCGAGGCCGGCAAGCAGGTCGCGCTGATGGCGCCGACGGAATTGCTGGCGGAGCAGCATCTTGGAAATTTTCGCGCGTGGTTCGAGCCGCTCGGCCTGCGCGTGGTCTGGCTGGCGGGAAAGGTCACCGGCAAAGCGCGTGCGGCAGTGCTTGCCGAGATCGCTTCCGGCGCCGCTGATGTGGTCGTCGGCACGCACGCCCTGATGCAGGATGCCGTGGCGTTCAACGATCTGGCGCTGGCGATCGTCGATGAACAGCATCGCTTCGGTGTGCACCAGCGCTTGGCGCTGCGCGACAAGGGGGCAGGTGAGTCCGTTCCCCACCAGTTGGTCATGACCGCGACGCCCATTCCTCGCACGCTCGCCATGGCGGCTTACGCGGATCTCGACGTGTCGTCCATCGACGAACTCCCGCCCGGCCGCACCCCCGTGAACACCGTGGCCCTCAGCGCGGAGCGACGCCCGGAGCTGGTCGAGCGCATCCGCAACGCCTGCGCCGAAGGCCGCCAGGCGTATTGGGTCTGCACCCTGATCGACGATTCGGACGACGTGGTCGCGCAAGCGGCGCAGTCGACATTCGAGGCGCTATCGGCGGCGCTGCCCGAATTGCGGATCGGACTCGTGCACGGGCGCATGAAGCCGGCGGTGAAGCAGGCGACGATGCGAGCCTTCAAGGACGGCGCGCTCGACTTGCTGGTGGCGACCACGGTCATCGAGGTCGGCGTCGATGTCGCCAATGCCTCGCTGA
>Ga0207983_1000057_pt1 | contig 14379 bp, 14 predicted proteins | sample SoimicmetaGmgHMB_FD_188341 | JGI IMG/M metagenome (GOLD analysis project Ga0207983, IMG submission 188341) | Soil and rhizosphere microbial communities from Laval, Canada - mgHMB (SPAdes) (version 2) | ecosystem: Environmental > Terrestrial > Soil > Agricultural land | place: Laval, Canada...
CGAGATGCCGAAATTCCTGGTGCGGCCGCCGACCTGCTGGCGGCGATCAAAGCACTAAGCACCGCGTATTCGGCCGTCGCGACAGCGAGTGCGGCTGACAAGTCGACGGCGCAAGCGCCTTCGACACCGTACGCGACGACCAATGAAGGCGCTCCTGCAGATACCGGTGGCGAAGCGGCCGGCGGTGGCCCGCCAACGTCGGGCCAACCGGATCCGCCTTCACTCCCAGACGCAGTGAAGCGCTTTCAGGAGATGTTCCGTGCGACCACCGCGCAGCATCGGATTGCTCCGGGCGTGCTGGCGTTGTGCATGTCCGAGCGTAAGGGTGCGACAGGCGAGATCGAAGACAACGTGATCTATGGCCAGATAGCGCAGTATTTCGACACGGCCGACATGATGTTGGGCGGGATTCCAGTATCCAGCAATTCCCAACGGATGCGTGATGCGTTAGCCAGGTCGCTGTACGCGATCAATGATGACCTCCGCATCAATCTTCAGGACACGCCGGAAGTTCGCGCCGCTGTTTGGGCGGGGCGTGACGATCGTAGCGGTTCCTTGGAGCCACTTCTGGCCGATCAGTTGCTAGAGCGCGTGCGCGCCGACATCGTGTCGACGGCACACGAAAGTGGGGACGAGGCCGAAGTGATGCGGGCCGCGTTTGCGGTCGCAGTACTCAACGGCTTCTTGCGTAGCGCCGATGCCCGCGACCTCGTGCGCGCGGCCCGGCTTGCAAAGGCCGAGCGTGCCATGGCCGACACCGACAAAGGGGTCGCGACGCTGTCCCTGATCGGTTTGCTGGTGCCCCCCATCGGGAGGGTGACCCAGCTGATTGCGTTGTACTCGCTATACGGCCATGCGATGAACCAGTTGGTGGCGATCGCCTCGATCAATGCCGTGATGGACGTAGCCGCACTCGATGCCTTGCTGGCTGACGACGCAGCATCCTTCGGCACGACCCTGGCCAGTAAGCCGCGCGCCGACGACATCCTAGGTCAGATCCTCGCTGAGACAGGGCTGTCGTTGGTGCAAGCGCATGCCATCAACACATTCCTGCCGTCCTTGGGGTTGGCCATGCAAGTGGTTACCGATGTCGACACCCTCACCGGCCCGGACTCCGATGGCAACCAATAATCCAAAGCCAAAAGGAAAATCCGTTGGCAAGCGACGCAGCGACCCGTTGGTCAAGGGCGCGCGCGTCCGCGTCGCAGATGATCTGCGGAAATTGATGGTCGATGTACGTGGCGACCAGGCATCTCGCAAGGTGCTGGATACGGCCTTGAAGAAATTGCGCCTCGATCCCGCTGAGGCAGCCGCCTTTGCTGCCAATCTGCGACAAATCGCGAAAGGTGGCGGGGAGGCCAAGTCCTTGCGGGCCATGCTGGGCGAAGGCCCGGTGCCCGGCAGGCTGCCGCGTCCCACGGCGGTTGCAGCGGAGAGCGCATCTGCCACGTCGCTCGAGCCTTTTCCCAGTGAGTTCCGCCTGCTCGCCGAAGCCACGCGGACCGTGCGGGGAAAAACCGAGAAGGTCATGACGCAGGCGTCGGAAGATGGGGCGAAACGATTGGGCTTCACGCTTCCCGAGCTGTATCAGTACATGTACGGAGTTCTGTCGCGACAAGTGGTGAAGCGCGATGGTCATGCCGGACAGCAATACAACATCTTTGGTGTCATATCGGAAATCGGACTCCACAACGCACCGGGCGTCCAGTCGGCCGAAGAGCAGGCCGTGGCGGCTGCCCTGCGCGAGATGAACGTAACGCCCCAAGCGCTTCCCGCCGACGTTGGCAAGCTGCCCATCCCGCGCGTGGGCGACTTCCCGCCGCCACCGACACCAATCATGGAGACCATGGCCGATGTGGCGGCATTGGTGATGCGGCATCGCCCGGCGCAGGGCATCCTGGATTTGGAGCTGCGCAATGTCCGCGATAGCGGTGGCCAACTCGTCACGGACCGCTTGCGCGGATTGCTCAATCTTCGCAAGTCGCCCCCAGAGTTCATCATCGTCTCGATTGGCGAGGCCAAATCGCAAAGCGGTGCCGGGAAGATCATGGGGCAATTGGTCGAAGATATGCCCCGGTTGCTAAAGGGCTTCCGGGCGCCCGTCGACGGACAAGGCGCGCCCACGGCATTCGATGCGATGCAGGTGCGCTTCGGTCCGCAACTGGTCGTCGCCTGGCTTTCGGAAAAAGCGCCTCCGAAAGGGCATGTCGACAGCCTGAATCGTGAAATCGCAAAGGTGATGCGCGGCCGCCGCCGAGATGTGCCGAAGGTTAGCCAAGTGGCGGTGCCGCCGCAGCGAACTTACGACGACGCACGAATCATCGCGAACGAATTCCAGGCGGCGTTGAAGGCCTTGTCGGCGAAATCTGGCGGTCGCTGAATCGACGAAGATTTGGCGACGGCCGAACTACTTGCTTGAAGGCGAACAGGGCCTGATGAGTGGAAAATATTCGCGGTGCATTCCCTGATTGACCGGTAGGGAATGTCCGTCAGGCAGGCGATTTCAGGCGTAGTGCGGGTTGTGGAGTTGCCGAAAAAAGCCGATTTTCGGGAAATACCCAGTTCTTTTCCCAGAAACCACGGAAAAGGCACAGAGAGAAGTTAACCCTGGACTGCATCCACCACCATCCCGCGGAATTCAAGAAGAGCCATCAAGAAGGCTCACATCTTTTGGTCGATGGTTCGAATCCATCGCCATCACCATCCCGCGGAATTCAAGAAGAGCCATCAAGAAGGCTCATATCTTTTGGTCGATGGTTCGAATCCATCGCAACTCAAATTTCCGAGCTTCTTTTCGCTGCTGCGCAGATCGCGTCTGGTGCGAATCCAGAGCACCGGCAACCGATTCGCTTTGAATAAATCGCCAGTCCCGCCTGCCGGCGGATCGAACTCGTCGGCCGGCAGCGGATGTTTCCCTCACTTTGTCAGCGGTGGCCCCGGCAATCCACTCAGCACCGCATCGGGTGTCGGCGGACTGCGGCCGTAGGTCATGCCGGCGCCGCGCTGATCTCACTGCACCAGCGTGAAGTCCTTGCTCCACGCGCCATACACCGCGTCCGAGTAGGGGCTGAGTGGATTGCCGGGGCCGCCGCTGATGAACAGGATGATCGGATTGGCGCAGTTGTCGCCCTTCACGGTGACCCATTGCTCGATGCCGCCGATCGCCACGAATCCTTCTTCATGCACGGGTTGCGTGCTGCCGCGGCGGCATTGCTCGACCACCGCTTCGCCGCGTTTCGCGCCAGCGGCCTGGGCAGAGCTGCATAGCGACAGCAGCAGCAACGCAGCGAAAAAATATCGGGTCATGGTATTGAAGGTTCCGTTCGCGGCGAGGATGTCGCCTTGAGCCATCCTCAATGCTGCGACTGTTTCGCGTATGCGCCAAAGGTGTCGGATCGCCCTCGGTCGCGAGAACGCTTGTCATGAGGTGCTGACGGCAAAGTCGTCGCGATGATTTCCACTTCTTCCGTCGGCCGCCCGCACCTCGCGCAGTGCCGCCAGCATGGCTTCGCCATAGCGCTGCAGATTGCTGCCGACGTCATTGATCTGGCCGGGTTCATCGGGATTCCCGGGTCGTTGCATCGCCGATCGCGATGCCATCGTCCGGCCCGCGTAACCATCCGCCTTCGTCGGGCGAATAGGGTTCTGACGATCGTCCGATCGTCATCGTCCCTTCGAAGGAGTTGCACATGAATACCCAGAACATCAATCGGCTCTCTGGTGCCGCGCTGGCCGTGATGGCTGCAGGCCTCGCCAGCCACGCCGCGCCTGGTCTTGCCAAGACCAAGTTAGCCAGCGGCGGTTCCGTGGAGCTGGTCCATTGCGCTGGCGTCAATTCCTGCAAGGGCCACAACGACTGCAAGACCGCGACCAATGCCTGCAAAGGTCAGGGCTCATGCAAAGGCCAGGGTTTCGTCGCCGCGCCCGCGAAAGCCTGCGCAAGTCTCGGCGGCAAAGTCATCGATCCGCAGGTGAAGGTCGCGGTCGCGACGACGAATTTCGTGCATTGCATGGGCGCGAACGTCTGCAAGGGCCACAACGACTGCAAGACCGCGACCAATGCCTGCAAGGGCCACGGCGAATGCAAGGGCAAGGGCTTTGTGGCGCTGCCTGCGGCGACGTGCAGCAATGTCGGCGGTACGGTCGGCTGATGCTGCCTCCGGGAACCGTGCCGGCTGTTCGGGGCGCCAGGGTCGAGGCCCGGGCGCCCCGTCCATGGCTTGGTTTCGGCCTGGGCCTGCGAACGGAATATTTCGACGACGTGCTCCAGGGCGCGCCCGCGATCGACTGGCTGGAGGTCAACACCGAGAACTTCATGGTCGCGGGAGGCAAGCCGCGCGCCTACCTGACGGCGATGCGCGAGAACTATCCCATCGTCCTGCACGGCGTTTCGATGTCGATCGGAAGCGTCGATCCGCTGGACTGGCGCTATCTTGCGGCGCTGAAGCGGCTCGCGCAGGAAATCGAACCGGCCTGGATTTCGGATCACTTGTGCTGGACCGGCGTGGATGGCGTCAACAGCCACGATCTGCTGCCCTTGCCCTATTGCATCGAAGCAGTCGACCACGTGGTGGCTCGCGTGCAGCAGGTGCAGGATTTTCTCGGGCGCGAAATCCTTCTCGAGAACCTCAGTGCCTACGTGCAGTTTTCGCAGTCGAGCATGCCGGAATGGGAATTTCTGCGTGAAGTCGCCCTGCGCAGTGGCTGCCGGCTATTGCTCGACGTCAACAACATCGTGGTCAGCGCCCGCAACCAGGGTTTCGATCCGTCGAACTATTTGCGTGGGTTGCCGGCCGATCACGTCTGGCAAATCCATCTTGCCGGGCATACCGACTATGGCAGCTACGCCATCGACACCCACGACCATGCCATCGGCGCGGCGGTGTGGGCGTTGTACGAGGAAGCCATCGGGCTGCTCGGTCCGGTCAGCACCATGATCGAGCGCGATGATCACTTGCCGCCCTTGCGCGAACTCATCGCGGAACTCGAGCTCGCACGCATCGCCCATTCGCGCGCATTGGCACCGGCGAGGCTGATGGCGTGAACGACCTGGCCGGATTGCAGCGACGCTTCATGGCATCGATGACGCGACCCGATGATCGCGTTGTCGCCGATTTGCGCGCGGAAGGCGGCATCGACATCGGCTTGGGGATGCGCATCTACAGCCACGCCTACCAGGCACGACTGCGCGAAGTCCTCGGCAAGGACCATGTCGCGCTCTCCGGATACCTCGGCGATGCGCCATGGGATGAACTTTGCACTGTCTACATCGATGCGCACCCATCCCGGCATCGCTCGCTCCGGCAATTCGGCGATGCATTGCCGGATTTCCTCGCGCAGCAGCCATTGTTCAAAGCGAATCCCGAGGTAGCCGAGCTCGCCTGCTTCGAGCGCAGTCTGCTCGACTGCTTCGATGCGCCCGCTGCGCCACTGGCTACCTGGATGCAATTGCAGGATCTGCCTGCATCCGTCTGGCCGGAATTGCGCCTGCGTTTCGCGCCAAGCGTCCGGCACCTCGCGATGATCAGCAATGCTGTCGCGCTCTGGATCGCGCTGAAGGACGAACAGACACCGCCACGCGCGAACCTGACGGCGTCGGCGTGGTTGTGTTGGCGGGATGTCGCCCTGGTAACGCAGTTCCGCTCTTTGGATGACGAAGAAGCGGCGCTGCTCGCTCATTTCATCGCGGGCGGAAGTTTTTCCGATGCCTGCGAACTGCTTTTGACGTGGCATCCGGCGGCGGATGTACCGGCCCGCGCGGTTGCGCAGCTGGCGTGCTGGGCGGGCGAGGGTCTGGTTTCCGAATGGTGTGCGAGCCCGGCGTAACCTTTTCGCGTTCCCGGACGAATCAGTGGGGGAGTGGTTCACGCGGCGATTCACGCCGCGACCGTCTCGCACCCCCATTCCCGGAGAATCAGATGTCGTCCCGTATCCAGAAAGTGCTCGCCCCCTCGATTTCCCTCGCTGTCGCCCTCGGGGCCGCGCTCGCCACCAGCACGGCGTTTGCCGCCGATGGTCCGGCGGCCAAGAACACCGCCGCAGAAAAATGCTTTGGCATCGCCAAGGCCGGCCAGAACGGCTGTGCCGCCGGTCCCGGCACCAGTTGTGCCGGATCGAGCAAGAAGGACTTCGCTGGAAATTCCTGGAAACAGGTGCCGGGCGGAACCTGCACCACGATCGTGTCGCCCCGATCGCCGACGGGCCATGGACAACTGGTCGCGTTCAAGGAAGTCATCCCGGGCATGAAGCGCTGACCGGGTTTGTCCGGAAGATCGTGATGAACGGCAGCCTGTCCGGCATCGGATTTCATGGCCAGCATTTCGATGCGTTGCTCGCTGACAGCGACCCTCCCGCTTTCATCGAGGTGCATGCGGAAAACTACATGGGCGCCGGCGGCCGGCCGCACGCGCAGCTGTCGCGGCTGCGCGAATCGATGCCCGTGTCGTTGCATGGCGTCGGTCTGTCGCTCGGTGGTGCCAAGCCGCCCGATGCCGAACATCTGGCGCGGCTGGTTGCGCTCCACAGGCGCTATCAGCCGGCATCGGTGTCGGAACACCTGGCTTGGTCAACCCACGATGGAAGATTCTTCAATGATCTGCTGCCCGTGACCTACGACCTGGCCAGCCTGTATCGGGTCGACGAGCACGTCGACCAGGTGCAGGCGGCGCTGGGCCAGCAATTGTTGATCGAAAATCCCAGTCGCTATTTCGATCTTCCGGAAAGCGAGATGGAGGAGCCGGCATTCCTCGCGGCTCTGGTCGAACGCACCGGCTGCGGCTTGCTGCTCGACATCAACAATGTTTTCGTCAGCTGCGTCAACACCGGTCGCGATCCCCGGGCCTACCTCCGCGCGCTGCCCTTGCACGCCGTCCGGGAAATCCATCTTGCCGGTCATTCACGCGAGATCGACGGCGCCGGCCAGCCCGTGCTGATCGACAATCACGGAGCTCCGGTCGATGACGCTGTCTGGGCCTTGTATCGCGATGCGCTCGCGTTGACAGGTCCCATCGCCACCTTGATCGAGTGGGATTCGGATGTGCCTGCGTACGCCGTGCTGCGTTCGGAAGCCGTGCGGGCGCAGGATTGCCTGCGCGATGCGAGGGCCGTTTGAACGCTTTCACGAGGCAAGCTGCCTTCGCCGGCTGGCTGCGTCATTCGCCGTCGGTGCCGGGGCAGGCGGGCGCGCTTCCGGTCAACGGCGTCGATGCGTCGCGATTGGCCATACATCGCAACAACTTCGTCGCCAGCCTGGTCGATGCTATGGCAGAAGCCTTCCCGGTGACGCAGGCGATCGTGGGAGATGCGTTCTTCCGCACCATGGCCCGGCAACGCGTACTCGCCGACCCGCCGCGCTCACCGATGATTGCGGGCTACTCCGACGGTTTTGCGCGTTTCGTTGCCGAGTACCCGGCAGCGGCTGCCGTTCCTTTCCTCGCACCGGTGGCACAACTCGAACGGCTTTGCCTGCAGGCGTTCCACGCGGCGGATGCGACCTCGGCTGCGCGCGAAGACTACGAAGTGCTTTGCAATGAACCTGCACGGCTCGGGCACACGTGTGTCCGCCTGCACCCGTCGGTGCGCTGGATGCGCTCGCGATACGCCATCCACAGTCTCTGGGCTGCGCACCAGGGATTGGCCGACATGTCCGCCGCCGACCTCGGCGGCATCGAATCGCGGCGGCCGGAAGCGGCGCTGGTCGCGCGCCCCGCGCTCGATGTGGTCGTCGTGCTGCTGCCCGTCGGTGCCTGCGATTTCCTTGACGCCCTCATGGCCGGCGCAAGCCTGGAAACGGCAATGAACGATGCGCGCGCGGGCGCTCACGATGCCGACCCGACCGCGCTTTTCTCCCTGCTTGTCCGCTACGGGCTGGCGATCGAATTCATCGACAACCGAAAGGAATTCCAATGAACACTCCATCAAGGTTTCTCTATCCCGAGGCCAAGCTTGATTGGCTTGCGCGTCGCTCGCATGACCTGATCGCGATGCTGGCGCGGGTGGCGATGGCGAGTACCTTCTGGCTTTCTGGCCAGAGCAAGATCGAAGGTCTGGTGCTCGATCCGATCGGACTGCAGGCGCAATGGGGCATTCCGCATCTGTCCGAGGGCACGCTCGATCTGTTCCGCACCGAGTACCGGCTACCTTTCCTGTCGCCGGAAATCGCCGCACCGATGGCCGCGACGGCCGAACATCTGTTTCCGCTGTTGTTGCTGATGGGTCTGGCGACCCGGATGTCGGCGCTGGCATTGCTGGGCATGACTGCGGTGATCCAGACATTCGTCTATCCGGGAGCATGGCCGACCCATGCGTTGTGGGCGACCAGCCTGATCTATCTGGTGACGCGTGGCCCGGGCAGACTTTCCTTCGACCAGATGATCGCCCGGCACTGGCGATGAACCCCGAGCGGAACTTGGATTCGGCGAGCGATCGCCGCATCATGGACACGGCGACTCCATTCCCGGGACCTGCATCAATGAGCGAAACACTGATGCCGACGATGGAAACTGTCCCGGACAACGAAGATGGTGCGCAATGGGGCGCGTGGATGACCCGTGCGCAACAGGGCGATCGCGAGGCTTACCAGGCGGTGCTGATTGCCATGACGCCGTATTTGCGTTCGATCGCGCGTCGTCTGCTCGGACAGGACCAGGATGTCGAGGATGTAGCGCAGGAAATCCTGATCGTCGTCCACGACATTCGCCATACCTACGAGCCAGGCCGGCCGTTCAAGCCGTGGCTCAGCACCATCGCCACCCGTCGATGCATCGACCAGCTGCGCCGCCGGACGCGTCGGTTGCAACACGAGATCGCCGAGGACGGCGATCTCGACGTGACTTCGTCGACTCACGACTCTCCGGAAGACCATGTTGCACGCGATCAGTCGGACCGCGAGTTGCGCGAGGCGGTCGACGGATTGCCGGGGCGCCAGCGCGAGGCGATCCGGTTGTTGCGCCTGCAGGAACTGTCGTTGAACGAAGCCGCCGCCAGAAGCGAGCAGAGTATCGGTTCGCTGAAAGTGGCCTGCCATCGCGCCATCAAGGGCCTGCAGCGTGCGCTCGCCCACAAGGAATCACCATGAGCGACACCCGTGCGTTAATCGAACAACTCGCCGGCCGTGCAAACGCGGTGCGTCCATTGCCCTCGCCGATGAAGCGAACTGTCGCATGGACCTTGGGGGCCTTCGTGTTGATCGCGGTGATGGCGGCCAGCTATGGCCTGCGCCCCGATCTCCTGGCTGCGCTTTCGCAACCGGCGCAGGCGCTGGAATGGACGGGCAGCGTGTTGACCGGGGTGTTCGCCGCGTACGCGACTTTTCAGATCAGCATCCCTGGCCGTTCGCCGTCCTGGGCCTGGTTGCCGGCACTGCCACTCGCCATGTGGCTGGGCGGAATCGGACTGGGCTGCCTGCATGATTTCGCGATTCAGGGCCCGGCGGCATTTGCCTTCCAGACGCACAGTGGCGAATGCGCGCGCGCGATCATCGCGATGAGCCTGCCGCTCGCCCTGGTGATGGCGATCATGGTTCGCCATGCCGGCGTGGTGAGACCGGCACCGACGGCGATGCTCGCGGTACTCAGTGCTGCGGCCCTGTGCTCGGCGGGCGTGAGCCTGTTCCACTCTGGAGAGAATGCCTTGATGTCGTTGGTCTGGCATTTCGGAGCGGTGACCTTGCTGTCCCTGATCAGCGTTCTTTTTGGTGGCAAGGTTTTCTCGTGGATTGGTCATGCCCGACGCGCTTGAGTAACCGTCCCTGCGAAACACCGGGCAGGGAGCCTCGCCGTTTCATTCCGGCTGCGGGGATCATTCCCGCGACGGCCTTTGCCTTCTCCGCTATGCCGCGCGCATCTCGCGCAGCACCGCCAGCAGGGTTTCGCCGTAGCGCTGCAGTTTGCTGTTGCCGACGCCGTTGATCTGCCCCAGCTCGTCGAGATTACCTGGCTTCTGCGCCGCGATCGCGCGCAGCGTGGCGTCGTGGAAAATCACGTAGGCGGGCAGGTTCTGTTCGCGTGCCAAGGTCGCGCGCAGCGCGCGCAGGGCTTCGAATACCGGCGCATCGCCGGCAGCCATCGGCAGCACAACCGCTGAACCACCACGCGTCGCGCGTTCGCCGCGGCCACGCTTCTTTTCGACATCGCGGCGTAGCAAAACCGCTCGTTCGCCACGCAGCACCGCGCGGCTGGCATCGGTGAGGCGTAGCCCGCCATAGGCTTCGGCATCGACTTCCAGCAGGCCCATCGCTACCAGTTGCCGGAATACGCCGCGCCATTGCTTGAGCTCGAGATCGGCGCCGATGCCGAACGTGCTCAGGCGATCGTGGCCAAATTGCGTCATGCGTTCGCCGGCGACACCGCGCAGGATATCAATCAGGTGGCCGACGCCGAAACGCTGGCCGCTGCGATAGACGCAGGACAACGCTTTTTGTGCGGCGATGGTCGCGTCCCAGGTCTGCGCCGGCTCCAGGCAGTTGTCGCAATTGCCGCAGGCGTGGGCGTAGACCTCGTCGAAATTCGCCAGCAAGGTCTGCCGGCGGCAGCGCGTGGATTCGCAATAGCCAAGCAAGGTGTCGAGCTTGCGTCGCTCCAGTCGCTGGCGTTCCTCGCTGGCATCGGAACCGGCGATCATCTGCTGCAGCGTCACCACATCGCCCAGGCCATAGGCGAGCCAGGCGTCGGCGGGGTCGCCGTCACGGCCGGCGCGACCGGTTTCCTGGTAGTAGCCTTCCAGCGATTTCGGCAGGTCCATGTGCGCGACAAAACGCACGTCGGGCTTGTCGATGCCCATGCCGAAAGCGATCGTCGCCACCATCACGATGCCTTCTTCGCGCAGGAAGCGGCGCTGGTTGGCGGCGCGCGCGGTCGCCTCCATGCCGGCGTGATAAGGCAGGGCAGTGATGCCGTGGCCCTGCAGGAAAATCGCGGTCTCATCGACCTTCTTGCGCGACAGGCAATAGACGATGCCGGCCTGGTCACGATAGTCGCCGAGGAAATCGAGCAGCTGCCGGCGCGCGTTGTCTTTCTGCACGACGCGGTAGCGGATGTTGGGGCGGTCGAAGGAACTGACGAATTGCCGCGAATCCTCCAGGCGCAGGCGCTCGACGATCTCGCGCCGTGTCGGCGCATCGGCGGTCGCGGTGAGGGCGATGCGCGGCACGTTCGGCCAGCGCTCGTGCAGCAGGTTCAGTTCGCGATATTCGCGGCGGAAATCGTGGCCCCATTGCGAGACGCAATGCGCTTCGTCAATCGCGAACAGCGCGATCTCGATGCGATCGAGCAATGACAGGAAACGCGGCGTCAGCAGGCGCTCGGGCGCGACATAGAGCAGATCGATGCTGCCGGCGAGCAGACGCCGCTCGATATCGGCAGCGGCTTCGGCGCTGAGCGATGAATTGAGGAAGGCGGCATTGACGCCCAATTGCGCCAGCGTTTCGACCTGGTCCTGCATCAGCGCGATCAGCGGCGAAATCACCACGCCGGTGCCGGCGCGGATCAATGCCGGCACCTGATAGCAAAGCGATTTGCCGGCGCCGGTGGGCATCAGCACCAGGCAGTCCTGGCCGGCAATCAGGTGTTCGACGATGGCTTCCTGGTCGCCGCGGAAGCCGGCGTAGCCGAAGACGCGGTGCAGAACTTCATTGCTGCGGGAATTCATGCGCCTAGGGTAACAAACAGCGGAGCGAACGCCGCAGGAAAACACGGTGCGTCGCGTCGTTGCACGGCCGGAAACGTTATAGCTCTTCGCCGCTACCGGGCGTTGCCGCAGTTAGCCTCGCTCCTCGCCAGCGCTGAATTCAGCGCTCAGTGGGACCGGCTGCAGACGAAATCGAGCAGAACCCCGCCCATCGTGCCCGGCGCCGCAGGCAGGCCTTTCGACCGCCAATTTTTCTCGTATTCGATGGAATAGGACGAGTAGGACAGGCGCTTTCCGCAATCGACGGCGGCTTTTTCCGCATCACCCCAGTGCGAGCCTGCCGGATAGCCGTTGTCGTCCATATCGTGACTGCGCTGCTTCTCGTAGTAATAAACGAGCCCATCTTTTTGCTTGTGGATGCTGTCGACGTCAATCAGCAGGTCGTGCCCCGTGTCGGTCCAGTTTTCGGCGTGAGCACGCGGCGAAGATGCGATCAAGCCAAGGCCGATGGCGGTAATGACGACCAGGCGAATCGTGTTCATGTGCAGACCTCCCATGAGAAACCCCTTCGTGCGGTCGATCGTCCGCCAAAAAAGCCTGGCAGGCCAGTGCGGCGGTGTCGCAGATCGGCTATTGCAGCAGCGATCGCAGCATCCATGCCGTCTTTTCATGCGCCTGCATTCGCGTCGTGGCGAGATCGGCGGTGGGTTGATCGTTGGCGGCATCGGCGAGCTTGAAAGCCTCGCGCGCCGTTTTCGCGCAGGTTTCGTGGCCATTGACCAGCTGGCCGACCATGCCTTTCCAGTCCGGTACGCCGGTTTCTTCCTTGATCGAACTGAGCTTGGCGTATTGCGCGCCAGAGGCGGGCGCGGCGTGGTCGAGCGCGCGGATGCGCTCGGCGATCTCGTCCAGCGACAACCACAACTCGTTGTATTGCGCCATGAACATCGTGTGCAGCGTATTGAACATCGAGCCGGTGACGTTCCAGTGGAAACCGTGCGTCTTCAGGTACAGCGTGTAGGTGTCGGCGAGCAGGTGCGATAGCCCCGTGGTGATCTGCTTGCGGTCCTTGGCGCTGATGCCGATGTCGATTTTCATGACGTGCCTCCCGGGGTGATGTGACAATTGAGCCTAGGCCCGGATTCAGCGGGCGTGAAATCGATTCTTCGAATGACCCTGATCAATCATTGCTATCGCTCATGAGCAACGCCCGCATTCCCAGCCTGCAAGCCGCCCTGACCCGCGATCACGCGCGGCTGACCCGATTGTGGGCGACGGTGAGCAAAGCGCGCGCCGACGATCAGGCCGGGCCACGAGCGAGCTTCGATCAGGCGCTGGCGGCATCGATCGCCACCGCGCGGCAACGTGCCGTGCAAGCGCCGCAGCCCGAGTTCGACAACGATCTGCCGGTAAGCCGAGAAGCCGAAACGCTGATCGATCTGATTCGAAAGCATCAAGTCGTTGTTGTCGCCGGCGAAACCGGTTCCGGCAAGACCACGCAGTTGCCGAAACTCTGTCTTGCCGCCGGCCGCGGCGTCACCGGCATGATCGGTTGTACGCAGCCGCGTCGCATCGCCGCACGTGCAGTCGCGCGCCGTGTCGCCGAAGAACTCAAGACCACGATGGGCGCCGCCGTCGGTTATCAGGTGCGCTTCACCGAAAACGTCGGCGCCGACACCTACATCAAGTTCATGACCGACGGCATCCTGCTCGCCGAGATCCAGTCCGACCGCTGGCTGTCGCGCTACGACACGATCATCGTCGACGAAGCGCACGAGCGCAGCCTCAACATCGATTTCCTGCTCGGCTACCTGCGCCAGCTGGTGGAGAAGCGCCGCGACCTCAAGCTGATCATCACCTCGGCCACCATCGACACTGAGCGGTTTGCGAAACATTTCCACGGCGCGCCCGTGGTCAACGTCGAAGGCCGCAGCCATCCGGTCGAGACGCGCTATCGGCCGATCGGCGAAGACCGCGTCGACGCAGCGACGAAGCCCGGAGGAAATGCCGGCGGCGACCGCGAGTCGGGTGGCGATACCGCCTCGGCGATTGTCGCTGCCGTCGATGAAATCACCCGCGAAGATCCACTCGGCGACATCCTGGTTTTCCTGCCGGGCGAGCGCGAAATCCGCGACGCCCACCTCGCTCTGGCGAAACGCAAATATCGTTCGACGGAATTGCTCGCGTTGTACGCGCGCCTGTCGGCGAAGGACCAGGACCGCGTCTTCCAGCCCGGACCGCAGCGGCGCATCGTGCTCACCACCAATGTTGCGGAAACGTCGTTGACGGTGCCGCGCATCCGTTACGTGATCGATCCCGGCCTGGCGCGTGTCAAGCGCTACTCGCCGCGGCAGAAACTCGACCGCCTGCATATCGAGCCGATTGCGCAGGCCAGCGCTGATCAGCGCAAGGGCCGCTGCGGCCGCGTCGCCGCCGGCATCTGTTACCGGTTGTACGCGCAGGCCGATTTCGAAACGCGACCGCGCTATACCGATCCGGAAATCCTGCGCGCCTCGCTGGCTGGCGTGATCCTGCGCATGCTCGCTCTGGGTCTGGGCCGAGTCGAGGACTTCCCATTCATCGATACCCCCGATCCGCGCGCGATCAGCGATGGCTGGCAGACGCTCACCGAGCTCGGCGCTGTCGACAAGGATCGCAAGCTGGTCGAGATAGGTCGGCAGATGGCGCGTCTGCCGGTCGACGTGAAGCTCGCGCGCATGCTGATCGCGGCGAAACAACACGGCGTGCTGCACG